>Ga0209692_10000709_pt1 | contig 63824 bp, 55 predicted proteins | sample tdDd472_FD_187129 | JGI IMG/M metagenome (GOLD analysis project Ga0209692, IMG submission 187129) | Marine sediment microbial communities from the Atlantic coast under amendment with organic carbon and nitrate - tdDd47.2 (SPAdes)... | ecosystem: Environmental > Aquatic > Marine > Coastal >... | reverse complement strand
TTTCAATTAAATTGACTCCTGATCCACCAGGTAATCTACCCGTACTTATATAAATAATTTTCCCGGTAAAATTGAGAAGTTATGCTGCAGAAAATAGGCAACAGCAGGGTTAACTGCGTTATTTAGGTTTAATATAGGGGAACGATTATGACCGCGAACCACGACATGCTGTGGTTGATTGGGAAGAAATAATCTAGGTTTCCTAGGCATTGGTTACTTATCTCTGAGTTTATTGAGATAAGCTTATAGTATCTGTTTAAATTAATATGTAGGAAAAATCTGAAAATTTAAACTTTATATTCGAATTATTCGGGGTCGGAGTCAAGGTGCTACAGAATTTAAAGGTGATTCGGGACTCAATAATTGGTAGTTTTGTGACATTTTCATTGGGGTGATTTTGACTCCGACCCCAAGTGTCGCGATTCTAGGTGTCTAATTATGAAAGTCGATTTTTATAATCTTCATAACCAAATTCTTTAATCATTTTCAGTTTATTATTTTTCGTCCAAATAGCTAAAGACGGTAATTTAATCCCATTGAAGGTAGTATTTTTTACGAAAGTATAATGGATCTGGTCTTTAAAAATGACTTTGTCACCAATCTTTAAAGGCAGATCGAAGGAATAATCTCCCATAATATCACCAGCCAAACAGGTGTTGCCACCTAAACGATAGGTATGTGCTTTTTCTCCAGCTTCACCAGCACCTTCTACATCGGCGCGATAGGGCATTGCCAATGTATCTGGCATATGGGCTTCGGCAGAGCTATCTAAAATGGCAATATCCATACCATTGTGAATAATGTCTAATACAGAGCAAACTAAATCACCAGTTTGCCATCCTATTGCTTCACCAGGTTCTAAATAGACTTCTATATTGGCGTAGCGAGTTTTAAAGGCTTTAATCACTTCAATTAAGCGTTCTACATCGTAATCGGCACGGGTAATATGATGTCCGCCACCAAAATTAATGTATTTCATTTTCGGGATAAAAGAACTAAATTTTTCTTCAAATGCTGCTAATACTTCTTCTAAAGCATCTACATTTTGTTCACATAGGGCGTGAAAATTTAAGCCATCTAGATGGGGGATGAGTGTTTCATCAAAATTATTCAAAGTAGTACCCAGACGGCTATTAGCGCCACAGGGATTATAGAGATCAACAGGTGAAGAGGAGAATTCTGGATTGATTCGTAAAGAAAGGGAAATATCCGGGTTAATTTGTTTGACTCGATCTTTAAAATGCCACATTTGAGCGGGTGAATTAAATACGATGTGATCGCTAATCTCAGTGATTTCATCGATATCTTCGGTTTTAAACGCCGGAGAATAGGTATGGACTTCTTTGCCGAAGGTTTCATAGGCTAATTTGGCTTCGTGTAAACCACTGGCCGTGCAACCCTGTAAATATTGGCCTATTTGCTCAAAGGTTGACCACATGGCATAACCTTTTAGAGCCAAAAGAATTTTGGCTCCAGAGGCTTGTTGTACCCTTTCTAACAATAATAGATTATTTTCTAATAGGGCTTCATCACAGACATAACAGGGTGTGGGAACTTGAGAAAAATCGATACCCATAATAAGAGCTATTCAGCATCCATTTCAATCAATTTCCAGGGTAAACCCTGAGTATTTAACTCTTCCATAAACGGATCGGGATCAAATTCTTCGACATTAAACACACCTTCTCCAGTCCATTTCTTTTCGGCAATCATTTTGGCGCCGATGACCGGAGGTACGCCCGCGGTATAAGACACTGCTTGAGATTGGACTTCGGCGTAACATTCTTGATGGTCACAAATTTGATAAATATAAATCTTTCGCTTTTTACCGTCTTTTATCCCTTCGGCAACAATGCCAATATTCGTTTTGCCTTTGGTTCTTGGACCTAGGGATGCCGGATCCGGTAATAGTTCTTTGAGTAATTGAATAGGAATCACTTTTTGCCCATTCACTTCCACTTCATCAATCCGCAGCATACCAACATTTTCCAGGCATTTCATATGGGTTAAATAGCTCTCACCAAAGGTCATAAAGAAACGAATACGTTTTAGGCCTTTAATATGCTTGACCAGGGATTCCATCTCTTCATGATAAAGCAGATAACTGTCTTTGGGGCCCACTTCGGGATAATCCCAAACCATTTTAATTTCCATCGGCTCGGTAGTAATCCACTGGCCATTTTCCCAATAACGGCCATTGGCGCTTACTTCTCGTAAATTAACTTCAGGATTAAAATTAGTCGCAAAAGGATAACCATGGTCACCAGCATTACAATCCAAAATATCAATGCTATGAATTTCATCAAAATAGTGTTTTTGTGCATAGGCACAGAAAATATTGGTGACACCGGGATCAAAGCCACAGCCTAATAAAGCCATGGTTTTTGCATTTTTAAAATTATCATGGCGTGCCCATTGTTCTTTGTATTCAAAATGGGCGGTGTCTGGGTGTTCATAATTGGCGGTATCAATATAAGGGATATTAGTGGCGATACAAGCATCCATTATAGTGAGATCCTGATAGGGCAAGGCAACATTAATAACGATATCTGCTTGAGTTTGTTTGATTAAATCAATGACTTCGTCTGTATTATCTGCATCAACCTGAGCAATTTCTATGGCTCCTTGAGGCAATTGACTCTGAATGAATTCACAGCGACTTAAGGTTCGACTGGCGAGTATTATACGTGAAAAAACGGCTTTATTTTGAACACACTTATGGGTGGTTACACCGCCTACACCACCGGCACCAATAATCAATACAGTTGTCATAATATTTTTTTACCTAAAATTCAATGAAGAAATTGTATGAAGCCATAATCCTAAAAAACGCAGTTGCCATCTACTGCGGCCCCCTTAAGCACTAAATCTTAAGGATTTTCTAGAACATTTTGACTTCACCAGTAGGGTGACTACAAGAAAAGCCAAAATAACCCATAAAATCCTTAATCTTCAGCACTTAAGTGAACCTCGCTACGAAGTCAACTGCGTTTTTTAGGATAATTTGAAAGAATAGTTTAGTTGCCGGATTATACAATATCTTTTTAGGTTTTATAAACGGGTTTTTATAACAACGCTTAAGCTAAAAATTTTACTTGGAATTTGCTGTGAGAATTGTTATTAATAGCGACTATTTTTCGGAAAAAATTAAGAGAGAGAAATGGCCAGTATAAAAAACTTGGAAGGATTAAATAAACCAGCTGAAATTTTTGATATGTTAGAGTATCAATCTGAAATACAAGCCAACACTACTCATTTAATTGGTTTTGAATTTGACGGGACAGCCTGTTATCGAAAAGGAGCGGTTGATGGCCCAGACGATATCCGACGTCAGTCACCAGGGGTTGAATCATTTTCTCCTTATCTGAACCATGATACCCAAGATATTGCTGCCATTGACGTGGGGAATTTACCTATAGGTCGCAGTGATAATATTGAAGCTAATTGGCAACAAGCCACGGATTATTTCTTTAGCATGGCTCAGGAATTGGATTTGCTTCGGGATAATATTCGGTTTTTAACTTTGGGTGGAGAACATTCCATTTCTTTTGCACCGATTGTTGCTTATTTAAAACAATATCCAGATCTGTTGATTATACATCTAGATGCTCATGCCGATTTACGGGATGGTTATGAAGGTTATCATTTCTCCCATGCTTCAATTATTCGACGTGTTTTGGAGCGAATGAAACCAACTCATGAACTGATCCAATACGGGATCCGTTCGGGAACTAAAGAAGAATATCAATGGATGCGAGAAAACAATAGCTTATGTTCCTCAAAAACTGAATTTATGGATAAAATAAAAGCCATACCCAAGCATCGGCCTATTTATTTAACACTAGATTTAGATTATTTTGACCCGGCTTTTTTCCCGGGGACGGGAACCCCAGAACCAGGAGGTGAGGATTTCCATTCCTTTATTAAACTCAATAAAATCCTGGCAAGTAAAAACTTTGTTGGAGCCGATGTGGTTGAACTAGCTCCTAAAATTGACCCAACGGGAAATAGCAGTGTTTTTGCCACTACCGTTGTTAGAGAACTATTATTATCCATGGATTTAAGTGCCAGGTTTAAATAGTATTTAAATAGCCATTTTGCATTAAAATGAGTTTGAAATTGTCCAGGGTTGGTCCTTTTTCGTCCGGATTATTAAAATGGCTTTGTTCAAGGCTATTGAGTAGTTGACTAAATATGTTTTGTTGCTGATAGCCCAGTTCATCCATGCTATCCAAAATACTATTGGATTTGTTTAAATCGGAAATTCTAAAACCTGTTTCATCGCAATGAATTGAGCATTCAGTGGGATGAGAAAATAAATTATGATTCATTCCCAAGGTTTCTTGATAGGCACCGACATTAAAAAAAGCTAAAAAATAATCTTCCGTATCCAAGTCGACGTCATGCAAATACAAAGGGGTTTCGACATTAAAGGGAATTTCACCGTCACTATCGCAGGTAATGTCCCAAAGACTGGCGGCACGCATCGGACGGCTATCCAACTTATGTAACGGCATAACGGGAAAATGTTGTTGTAATCCCCAAAAATCAGGCAAACTCTGAAAAAACGAACTATTAATCAAATAACGTTCTTGGAGTTTGGCTTGTAATCGTTCTAGTTCAGGTGTTGGAGCCTCTTGCGATAAATACAGTGATTTTTTAATAATTTGATGTACCAATATTTCTGCATTGGAGCGATCATTTAAATTAATATAACCCAAATCAAATAAGGTTAGCAGCGATTCAATATGATCCAGGGCATCGTGTAAGTACTCGATACAATTATAAGGTGTTAGCTCATCATATAAGGCTTTTAATTCGTTAATTAGCGGGGGATTGGAATCGCTTAGATTTAATTGACGTTTATTATAGTCTTGAGTAAAAAGCTCTAGAACGGGAGTTACCAGCACCGCATGGGATGCCACAATAAAGCGACCTGACTCAGTAAAAATATCCGGATGTTCCACACCTTTATGATCCATAATTTCCTGTAATAAAAACACCACATCATTGGAAAATTCGCGGATTTCATAATTGGTCACCCGTTTGCTCGGATGTTGAGCATATTCTACAGCCATCCCGCCGCCAATATTAAGTGCCTTAAGTTTGTCTGCGCCTAATTTTTTCAACTCTGCATATACATTTCCTACTTCTCTTAAGGCACGTTTAACGGTGGTAATATCTTCGATTTGCGAGCCGATATGAAAATGCAACATGGTAAATTGATCGAGTAAGTCATTTTTTTGTAATAACTTGATTGCTTCCAAAAGTTCGGTTGAGGTTAATCCAAATTTTGCATGGATGCCTCCGCTTTTTGCCCAAGTGCCAGAACCGGTATTGTGTAAACGGATGCGAATACCAATTTTAGGGATTTTGAGTCGAGTGCTATGAGCAACACTAATAATCCCGTTGAGTTCATTGATTCCTTCAATGGTTAAAGTGATATTATGTCCCATCTGAGCGGCCATAAAACCAAGGCTTATCATTTCAATGTCTTTAAAACCGTTAACGGTTATGGGACAACCCATTGGGGTTTTGGTCATAGCTAGAATTAGCTCCGCTTTTGAGCCTGCTTCTAAACCATATTGATATTTTTCACCATATTTAATAATTGCATTGACGACTTGCGGGAATTGATTAACCTTAAGCGGAAAAACGGCATTAAATTTGCCTTGATAACCAATTTCATCTATTGAAAGATGGAAGTTCGAATAGAGTAATTGGATTTGTCGTTCTATCAGTTCTGGAAAGCGTAAAAGTACGGGACCATGTATTCCGCGGTTTTGGATTTCCCGAATAATATCGAGTAGTGCTGGTTTAAATTCATTATTCAGTCTTAGCAGATCCTCATCAATAATGAAGTTGCCTTTACCCCAAATATCAATTCCATAACTGTGCATAATAGAACCATAACCATGCTGAAAAATAGGGGAGAATCATGCCATAGATATTTTCTATATTCCAGCAAATTTGATATCAATTTTGGATAAAAAAACACAAAAAAATATTAAAACTTTGTTATGGTAAAGTCCGAAAATATTGAGCTTCGAAATAGAATAAATGGTGCGTCTTGGATACAATAATAAAATACCATAAACGAGAAACTAAACTATGACAGATGTGGGTGACGGTTTAAAAGCCAATAATGCCAATTGGACGTTTAATGATGAAGTAGCACAAAACTTTGATAAACATGCTTCTCGATCTATTCCATTCTATCAAGAAGGGCATCAAGTTATTTGCAACCTCAGTGATTTTTTTATTTCTCAAAATTCCAGCTGTTATGAATTAGGCTGTTCAACTGGTGAATTAACGCTTAAACTCGCTCAGCACAATCAAGATAAAAAATCAGCACAGTTTATTGGTGTTGATATTGAAGCCGATATGATTGAACTGGCTGAAAATAAGAAACGTGAAATAGAAATTGAAAATGCAAATTTTGTTCAGGACGATATTTTACAATTAGAATTTGTTAACCCGGATATGATAGTGGCTTATTACACGGTGCAATTTATCCGTCCCAGTCAAAGACAGCTCTTAATTGATAAAATTTATGCGAGTTTGAATTGGGGGGGAGCACTTCTATTATTTGAAAAAGTACGTGCTAATGATGCCCGTTTTCAAGATATATGTACCAGCCTTTATACTGACTATAAATTATCACAGGGTTATGCGGCAGATGAAATTCTAGCCAAAACTCGAAGCTTAAAAGGTGTTCTAGAACCTTTCTCTACTCAGGGAAATATTGATTTATTAAAACGGGCGGGATTTGTAGATATTTTAAGCATTTTTAAATATGTCAGTTTTGAAGGGTTTCTAGCAATAAAATAGTGTTTAAAGCAATGTAAAAATAGTATTATTTGAGTTGGCGGGAAAACAACCAAGCGAATATTTAGAAAATGATTTCACATACTAATAAGTGCCTTTTTGTTCATATACCAAAAGTTGCTGGTACTAGTATCATTGAAGTTTTACAGGACAAGGACTTTAACGAGAAAAGTACGCAAAAAAATGCAGCGCCATTTTCCGCGAATGATTTTAAGTTTGATCCACCACCACCCCATTTTCGAGCCAGTGATTATGTCAAATATGGACAATTGACTCAGAAACAATTTGAAAACTACTATAAGTTTTCATTCGTTCGCAATCCTTGGGCGAGAATCGTTTCTGAATATAAATATCGTGATCACGCCCGCAAATACCCGTTTAAAGATTTCCTCTTCAAGCACTTGCCCACCCCGGCCTGGAGGGATGAATATTGTCATATTATTCCCCAATATGATTTCCTCTATGATGAAGAGGGTAATTGTTTGGTCGATTTTATTGGGAAATTTGAAAATATTCAGCAGGATTTTCATCAGGTTTGTAAAAGTTTGGACTTGCCTGAAACTCAACTACCTCATAGCAATCAGTCCCAAAGCCTATTTCATTTGCGTTATGATGCGGGTTTTTGTGAATTATTAAAAAGAGTTCGCGGTAAACTCAGCAAACGTCAAAGGCAAAATACCTTTTCCAATTATCGAGAATATTATGACCAAGAATGTATAGAGTTTGTCGCTGAGTTATATAAAAATGATATTCAAGCGTTTCAGTATGAATTTGACAATTAGTTGAGCATTGAGGGAACTTTTCAGCTCTCGGGGTCGGAGTCAATGAACGTATAAAGTTAAGCTGAACTACGGAAAATATTGTTGGCAAATGGTATTAAATTTATTCTCTGGTCTACCTTGGCTCCGCCCCCAGATTTTATATCATTCCATTTTCCATTTTCCATTTTCCATTGCCTTTAATAGGCCTTCTTATTTACAAAACCTTTAAAAATAGTCAAAAAGATTATTTTAATATCCAAATATAATGACCAGTTGCGAATATAGCGTAAATCAAATTTAATACGTTCTCGCATTTCTTCGACTTCCTTGGTTTCACCGCGACAGCCGCTAATTTGAGCAAGGCCTGTGATTCCAGGTTTAACCATGTGACGTAACATATAACCATCAATTTCTTTACGATAGAATTCATTGTGAGCTACCGCATGAGGTCGTGGTCCTACTATTGACATGGTACCTTGCAAAACATTAATGAATTGGGGAAATTCGTCTAATGAAGTTCTGCGAATAAAAGCACCAAACGGGGTTATACGCTGGTCATTTTGGGTGGCTTGTTTGACATTATCACCATCTTCACAAACGTTCATACTGCGAAATTTCCAAACCGTAACTTCTTGTCCGCCGATTCCATAACGTTTTTGTTTAAAGATAACCGGGCCACCTGGTGAAGTAATTTTAATAATCGTAGCAATTATTAACATGGGAATACTGATGAGTACTAAAATCATGGAGCCAATAATAATATCTTCTATCCGTTTGACTACGCTTCCCACGCCATAAAAGGGAGTATCATAAATACTCAGGGCTAAATAAGAGCCAATATTATGCCAACGGGCATGTAATAAGTTGTAGACAAAAAAGTTTGGAATAATATGGACTTCGGTCGCTGAGTCACCTAACAGGTCAAGAATTTTTGCGATTCGATATTCTGCCACCATAGGTAGTACGATAAAGATTACATCAATTTTACCCCGTCGAGCATCTTCTACAGCCTGGTCAAAATCACCCAGGTATTCATGTTCTCCGAGGCTGTGGACTATTCTTTTATCATCTTTTTTTCGATCATCGTAAAAGCCCATAAAACGATAGCCGATGGAAAAATCATCTAATATGGTATCAGCAACATGGCTACCGATAGTATTTGCACCCAAAATAGCGAAGTTTTTTAAGGCACTCTCATCTTTATAGTATTCCGATTTGGCGAGTCTAACCATATAGCGCCAAATCACCAAATAAATGGGAGTGGTTAAAAACCAAAGGCTAATCATTTCACGCGGAAAATGTTTCAGGTTATCTGAAAAGTAACCAATCACTAATAAAAATAAAAAGGTAGCAAACCAGGTCAGTAATATACTTTTGACACTGGTTTTAAACATACGGCTGACTTCATGCTGATAAGTGCCGACCATTTCCGATAAAATAAAAAAAATAATAATGCAGGTAGAAGCAAGAATAAAATAATAAGGGGAACTTGAAATATTTAATATAAAAATAATGACATAAGTTGACAATGCGATACAGGATAAGTCCAGTAGTCGATAAAGTTGTTCTGCTGAACGATATCTTGAAGATACTTCTTGGGTACTCATAGGGTTCTTTATTTTAATTTTTTTTATGCTTCTAATGGATTTCTTAGACGAACAAATGAATGAATTTAATCGGATTAAACCAAGACTTATTCTGGTTTTCTGACTTATTTGATGTATTATATAGATATTTAGTAATGGATAAAATTCCTAATAGCAAAGAATATGACAAAAAAATTACATTTGCGAATTATTACTTTACTGAGCGCACTTTTTTTACTCAATGCTTGGGTATATGCTGTCAATAGTGAAAAAATAAAATTTCCAGTAGGCTTCGGTAGCATATCTCCTTCGATAGAACTAAAAACCATTTATGACGATAATATCTTTTCTGATGACGATGGTTCTGGAGTAAAAAAATCCTGGATTGGAATTGTCCGGCCTGGTATTGCGTGGAGTGTACAAAAAGGTTTAAACCGCTATAACATCAAGTATTCTTTTGAATCGGGAACCTTTTTTAGCAGTCATGATGATGATTACCTCGATCACCGCTTAACCTCTGGGGCTCATTTTGATTTTGGTATTCGTAATCAATTGGATTTGGATTTTGGATTTTTAAAGCGCCATGAACGACGTGGTACTGGGCTTAATGATAATAGTGATAGTACCTTTATCGAAGAACCTATTGAATATCGGGATCTAATCGCTAAGGCCAAATATACCTATGGTGCTAGTACTGCCAAAGGGCGTATTATTCTAGATGCTTCATATTTGGACAGAAAATACGACAATTTTGAACAGCGATATGAGCAATATGATCGTTCTGAAAGTTTGTTGGGTGCAACCTTTTTATATCGATTTCGGCCTAATTCAGCCTTATTTTTCCAAACCAATCATAAGATGGTTAGGTACAAAAATGACCCGGTTAGTTCGGATAAGTTAGATAATAATGAAACCTCTGCTTTTGTTGGGATTACTTGGGCGAGTACCGTAAAAACAACTGGAATTGCAAAAATCGGTTATGAAAAAAAGGACTTTCGTTCGTCTGAATACAAAACTCATACCTTTGTACCCTGGAGTCTTGGTCTCACATGGTCTCCTCGAAGTTATTCGACCTTTGAGTTAACTGGATCTAGATCTGCGGATGAAAGTCGTGGAACCGGAATTTTTATTCAATCCACTGAATTGTTATTAGGCTGGAACCATTCCTGGTCAGAACGAATCAGTAGCGGGGTATCATTAAAGTTTGCCAATGATGACTATAAAGGTTCTTCGAGGAAAGAAGATACGCGAACCTTCGACATGGGCTTGGATTATCTTTTAACTCGAACCATTGTATTGGGTGCTGCCTATCGTAATGAAAATCGGGATTCCAATGAAACGGATAAAGACTATAAAAGAAATGTATTTATGATGTCGGCACAAATGGGCTTTTAGGTAAATTATGCAACTTATTAAGATTTTCTTCAGTTTTATATTGTTTTTCACAGGCAGCAATGTGTTGGCTGTGGATACCAGCAACTATAAATTGGGCGTCGGGGATAGAATCGAAATAAAGGTATATGGTGAACCGGATTTGTCTTTAGAGACCAATATTGATGATGATGGTATTATTACTTATCCTTTTGTGGGGGAATTGAAGGTTTTGGGAGTAACCGTTGCAAGCTTGGAAAAACGCATCACTCAATTTTTAAAAGGTGATTATTTGGTCAATCCCAACGTCAATGTGTCGATCAAAGAATACCGTAAGTTTTATATACAAGGACAGGTGAGAAGGCCTGGGGGTTATCCTTTTTTACCGGGTCTAACGATTCAAAAAGCGATTTCTCTATCGGGGGGGTTGACCGAAAGGGCCAATCGAAAAAAAATTTATGTGATCCCAGAAAACCAAAAATCACGTAAAAAATTCCGTACTAAAATGAGCAATAAAATAAAACCAGGAGATATAATTATTGTTGACGAGAGCTTTTTTTAGAATAACTTAAATTTTCCCACTTGGTATTGTCCAGATCATAATGATTGATATTCATAGTCACCTGCTCCCCGGTATTGATGATGGCCCTAGTAGCCTTGATGAGTCGATAGCGATGGCTAGATACGCACTACAAAATGGCATTAGTCACTCCGTATTGACTCCGCATATACATTTGGGACGTTATGACAATAATTCTAATATTATCGCCAAAGTGTGTCGCGAGTTTCAAGCAGCCTTACAAGAAAATAATATCGATTTATCCATCGCATTTTCAGCCGAAGTTCATATAGATATTGAAATTATGGCCATGATAGAAAAACAACAAATCCCTTTCTTAGGCAAACAAGATGAGTATGATTTACTGTTGTTGGAAATGCCCCATAGCCATATTTTATTGGGCAGTGAAAATTTAATTAGATGGTTGTTGAAACGTAAAATAAAGCCTATTATAGCCCACCCAGAACGCAATAAAGAATTGCAAAAAAATATGAAAAAAGCGGCTGAATTAGTTCAACTTGGCTGTGATTTTCAACTGACCTCCGCATCGATTAGTGGTAAATTTGGTCAGGCCTGTCAGCAAGCGGCAATGAAAATGTTGGATGAGGGGTGGGTTCAATATGTGGCAACCGATGCTCACAACCTAAAACATCGACCACCTAACTTACGTGATAGCTGGGAGATTTTGGTTCAACGCTATGACCAGGAACAAGCGGATAACCTATGTATTAATAATTCCTGGCAAATAGTATCTCATCAATTTGAGTCTTTATGTTGAATTTTGCTTTTTCTAGAATATCCCCGATTGTTATTTGTTGTGGCCTAATCCCTGTTGTCTATGCTAAAAATCAGGCTAGTCCTGACTTATTTATACAAAGTGCCCCCTCCCAAAAATTTGTTTGGTCAGATAAGGATGAAAATTTAAGCAGCCAACATAAATTTTTATTAGCTCTAAAATATGAAAAAAATAAAAGCAAACAGGACTTGGCTTTAAAATATTTAAAAGATTCGGCACGTTTAGGCTATGCGAAGGCCCAATATCATTTGGGAAAGAAATATTATCAAGGCGAGATGTTGAATAAAGATTTTCAACAGGCGCGTTTATGGTTTAAAAAAGCCGCAGCTCAGGGATATATTAAAGCTCAGTTTAAATTGGCTCTAATGCTTCAAAATGCCCAAGGGGGACCCCGTAACGATTCGCAAGCCATTAAACTTTTGAAAATTGCTTCTGAAAATGGGTTAGGAGAGGCTCAACATGCATTAGCGGTAAACTATCTGCAAAATCCTAAATATCAAAATATTGAACGGGCTATCTTTTGGTTACAAAAATCAGTTGAACAAGATAATGCTGATGCTAAGCGAGATTTGGGCTTTTTATATTTTGATGGTTCCGGGGTTAATAAAAATTTTCGGCAGGCGATGGAATTATTAGAAACGCCTGCTCAGCAAGGAAATCCCATGTCTCAGTATTTGATGGGAGAGATTTTATCATCTGGCGGTTATGGGATAAGAAAACAACCGGAAAAGTCGCGCTATTGGTATACTTTAGCGTTGCAATCTGGATATATGGATGCGAAAATTGGTATCCAAAAACTTAATGGAAAAAGTCGTAGCTTTTCGGTAAAGCAAGCGACTCCGAAGCCATCAACGGATTTCAAAACGGCATTGATTTATGATTGGAAACAAGCTTGGCAATCGAAAAACTTCGGGCGTTATAAAAGTTTTTATTCCCAGCAGTTTAAAAATCAAAGTAAAAATTACCACAGCTGGATAAAGTATCGAAGAAAAATTATACAACAGTCAAATAATATTCAAATAGAAATAAGTAATTTAACAGTAAAACCAAAAAACAACAATCGGGTTCTGGTTAAATTTTATCAAAAATATCAAAGTGAAACTTTTTCTGATAAGGTGCTTAAAGAACAATATTGGCAGAAAGGTAAAGATAATCGCTGGCAAATTGTCTATGAAGGGGCGGTAAGACATCTCTAAAGTTAAATTGTTAATGACACCAATAGCTCTGAACAGTTATTTGAAAGAAAGTTAATAATGTACTTATTAAAACATTACAAGAAAAAAAATAAATATGAATGAGACGTCAACAAATTATCAAATTCCGGCGGAGCTAAATAAAGATCAGAGTGATATAGATTTAGCCGAATTTCTCGGGATATTTTATCGACATAAATGGTTTATTATTTTAGTTACCTGCTTTTTTGTCGGTATAACAGTTTTATATGTTTCTACCTTAAAGCCAATATATGAAGCTTCGGCTACTATCATGTTGGATACTCAAAAGGCTAAAATTACTTCTATTGAAGAAATTTACGGTAATGATAAAGGTAATACCCAATATTACAATTCTCAAATTCAAGTCCTCGAATCGCGCAGCTTAGCCGAAAAAGTAATTCTTCGAATGGGGTTGATGGATAATCCTATCTTTAATCCTATTTTAAATCCCACACCTTCGGGAAAAGATCAATTAAAAGAATTTTTAATCAATAATGTACCACATGATTGGCTTCCGCCTGAATGGTTTGAAGAATCGGAGCCTTTAAATGAAGAAGAATTATTGATCCTATTGGCTGATAAATTTCTTTCACAACTCACCATTGTTCCTTATGAAAAAAGTCAGTTAATCGGAATTTCTTTTGAGTCACTATCACCTGAATTATCTGCCCAAATTTGCATGAGTATTATTGAAACTTATATTGCAAGTGATTTTGAATCAAAGCTACAGATGACGCGGAAAGCGACGGGGTGGTTGGGAGAGCGGCTTAGCAGTTTAAAACAAAACCTTGATAAGGCCGAACAAAATTTGATGGATTATCAAAACCAACAAAACCTGTTGGATGTTCGTGGTGTGGAAACATTATCGGTTAAAGAACTTGATGATATTAGTAATAAACTCAGTGACGCGAGACGTGAGCGGGCAAAAATTGAATCGGTTTATAAACAGATTAAGGCAATTAAACGGCCGACTATCCAACAGTTTGAGTCTATTCCTGGGGTCATTGATAATTCGGCGGTGCAAAGAGCAAAACAACCCGTGATAGAAGCTCAGACCAAGGTTATCGAATTAAGCAAACGTTATGGTAAAAAACATCCTACTATGCAGTCGGCTATTGCTAATTACAAAAAGTCTCGAGTGAATTATGCATCGGTACTAAAAAATGTAATAAAAGGCTATGAAAAACAATATTTGGCCGCCAAAGAAAATGAGCAACGATTAAAGTGGGAGTTAAATAGAAGTAAGAGTGATATTCGTAACATTAATAAGAAAAGCTATAAACTCAATGAGTTAAAGCGAGAAGTTGAAACCAGCCGCCAACTGTATCAAACCTTTTTTAAACGTCAAAAAGAGACTAATGAAGCAACAGGATTAGAATCTGCCAATGCTCGAATTATTGATCCTGCTACTGTTCCGGATAGACCAATTAAACCTAAGAAAAAGCTTATCGTTATTGTAGCCTTTATGTTTGCATTAAGCTTGGGCATGATCTATGCCTTTGTTTCCGAATCGATGAATAAAACCTTTCGAGCCCCCGTACACATCGAACAGAATTTATCGGTGCCTTTATTAGGTGTTTTACCTTTTATTAAAATTAAACGAAAAAACCGTAATAAACCCTTTGTGCCTTTTGTTGAGGATAGTCGCTCAACCTATGCTGAATCGATAAGAACCATTCGAACCGCCATGTTATTATCGGCAATGGAAAACGCTAGTAAAATTACCGTGGTTACGTCTTCAATTCCCAATGAAGGGAAAACATCAGTCGCATTAAACTTAGCGATAGCTATGGCTAAAACCGAAAAAGTCTTATTAATTGATGGCGACTTACGCAAGTCTTCGGTTGCTCGGATGGTGGGGATTCATTCTGAGAATGGGCTAGTTACTATGATAAATCAAACCAGTGATGAAGATGATTCTATTCATCGTTTTGCTGATTGGCAAGTGGATATTTTGCCGGTAGGGATGACTCCGAGTAACCCTCAGGAATTGTTGGTATCCAGAGAGTTTTCTCAGGTATTGGACAAACTAAGTGCAAACTATGACAAGATAATTATTGATTCAGCGCCAGTTCTTGCGGTTGCCGATTCATTATTATTGTTACGCAAAGCCCGTGATGTTGTTTATGTGGTTAAAGCCGATGCAACAACCTATCCACAAGCCCGTTCTGGAATTGATAAAATTAAGCAGCTTAAGATTCCAATTACAGGTGTAATTCTCAATCAATTTAATTTGAAAAATGCTTCAGGTTATCATAATAGTGAATATTATAGTGGTTATTATGATGACTATGGGTATAACGAAAGTGATTTAAAATTGTAGGGAATAAAATATGAAAGTAACCATCTTTGGAACGGGTTATGTAGGTTTGGTAACTGGAGCATGTTTGGCCGAAGTTGGTCACGATGTGCTTTGTGTTGACGTGGATGAGAAAAAAATTGAAGGTTTAAAAAATGGAGTTCTACCAATTTATGAACCGGGTTTAGAATCAATCGTTACGGATAATTTTGCTGAGCGACGTCTTTCATTTACCACCGATGTAAAAGAGGGGGTTTTTCATGCGATGATTCAATTTATAGCCGTTGGTACTCCTCCTGACGAAGATGGCTCCGCTGATTTACAATATGTTTTGGCCGTGGCCAAAAGCATTGGCGAGAACATGCGAGATGAAAAAATCATTATTGATAAATCTACTGTACCAGTGGGAACTGCCGATAAGGTGAAAGCCAAAGTTTCTGAAATCCTGCAACATCGCGGAGTGGATATTCCTTTTCATGTCGCCTCTAACCCCGAGTTTTTGAAAGAGGGAGCGGCAGTTAATGATTTTATGAAACCAGATAGAATAGTGGTTGGGACAGAAAGTACAGAAGTTGAAAAAAGTATTCGTCAACTCTATGCTCCCTTTAACCGTAATCATGATCGTGTCATTTTTATGGATATTCGCTCTGCCGAACTCACCAAGTATGTTGCTAATTCTCTCTTGGCTACCAAAATTAGTTTTATGAACGAAATGTCTAATTTGGCAGAACGTTTAGGGGCTGATATTGAAAATGTCCGCATCGGTATTGGTTCCGATCCTCGGATTGGCTATCACTTTATTTATCCCGGCTGTGGCTATGGTGGTTCTTGTTTCCCTAAAGATGTACAAGCATTGGCTCGGACAGCTTCGGAAGCAGGATATGAAGCTGAATTATTAAATGCAGTAGAAAATGTCAACTATCGTCAAAAAGAAAAACTATTTGATAAAATTTGTTATTATTTTGGTGGGGCAGAAAATCTTAGTGGCAAAACCATTGCGTTATGGGGGTTGGCCTTTAAACCCAACACCAACGATATGCGAGAAGCATCAAGTCGTACCTTAATAGAAGCCTTGTGGAAATCTGGCGCCAAAGTAAAAGCCTATGATCCTGAATCCATGCCTGAAACGCAACGTATATATGGACAACGAGATGATTTGCAGCTTTTGGAACAAAAAGAAAGCTGCTTAGAAAATGCTGATACCTTAGTGATTTGTACTGAATGGAAACAATTTAGAGCACCTGATTTTGATCTCATCAAAAACAAATTATCACATGCTGTGATATTCGATGGTCGAAATCTATATGATCCAGAAATTTTAAATGAGAAAGGTTTTAAATATTTTGCCATTGGTCGTGGCGATAGCATTAGTCTTTCTTAAAAAATGGAATAAGTATGAGAATTTTAATCACTGGTGCAGCTGGATTTATCGGTTCTAAATTAGCTGAAGAATTAACTGCCCGTGGAGATGATGTCGTCGGAATTGATAATCTAAATGACTATTATGATATCCGACTTAAACAGGCACGCTTGGAAAGAGTAAAAACGAGTCCTAAAAAAGGAAAATTCACCTTTAAAAAGTTGGATATTGCTGAGCGAACAGCCATGGAAACTTTATTTGCTGAAGAACAATTTGATAAAGTGGTTAATCTGGCTGCTCAAGCTGGTGTTCGTTATTCGCTAGAAAATCCTCTGTCTTATGTTGATAGCAATATGGTTGGTTTTGCCCACTTATTAGAAGGTTGTCGGCATAATGGAATCAAACATTTTGTGTATGCTTCGTCCAGTTCGGTCTATGGGTTGAATCGGAATATGCCATTTTCAGAGCATGATAATGTCGATCATCCTGTTTCTCTCTATGCTGCTTCTAAAAAAGCGAATGAATTAATGGCTCATGCTTATAGCCACTTATATCAAATTCCGACCACGGGATTGCGCTTTTTTACTGTCTACGGTCCTTGGGATCGACCGGATATGGCTTTGCAAAAATTCGCCAAAGCTATTGTCAACGGTGATTCAATTGATGTATACAACTATGGTAAACATTGCCGTGATTTTACCTATATTGATGATATTGTAAATGGTCTAAAAAAAGTTTTAGATAATACCGCATCTGCTCATTCTGATTGGTCAGGAGAAACCCCCGATCCTGCTACCAGCTCAGCCCCTTGGAGAATCTACAATATTGGCAATCAACAGCCTGTAGAATTAATGACCTATATTGAAACTTTGGAAAAGTATTTGGGTAAAACCGCAGAGAAAAATTTACTGCCACTACAACCCGGTGATGTGCCTGATACTTATGCGGATGTTCAGACCTTAGTCAATGATGTTAATTATAAACCGAGTACTACGATAGACGACGGGATTAAAGCTTTTGTAGACTGGTATAAAGTGTATTATCAAGTTAACTAGCCCACTGTCATTTAAAATTTAATAAGTCGAGGATTGAAAAGACAAAATGTTTGCTGTCTATGTTTTGTTTTGTTTAGTGGCTGCCCTATATATGGCTCGCAAGACCGATCAACCGATTTTAGGCTTTATCTTTCTGTTTTGGTTATTGGCTTCGCCAACTCTGACCACCCAATTTAAATTATATATTCCTGGTGTCCCCTTTGATTTAAGAATTAACCGGATTCTATTTTTTGCTCTGGCAGGATTTCTTTTCTATGCCTTATTAAGGGATTATCCGGCTAATTGGCGTTCGAATAAATTATATTTTTATGAAAAAACGCTATTTGTCTATTTAGGCCTGGTTTTTTTATCCCTAATTTATAATCAAAGTAATATTGAATTTAAAACTATCTTTAGTGTGACCTGGGAAATTCTTACCTTTATTTTGGTTTATTTTATCAGTAAACGTTATATACGCCAGGGCGTATATAACAAGTTGTTAAAGGCCATTTTGATTCTAGCGGTCATCACTTCAATTATTTCCATTATTCAATTTTTTATCAGTAATGACTTATACCGTATCAGTCCGGAGCAGACGCGCATGGCATTTGGCGGTAAACTCCGTTCTACCGGTGTTTTCCAAAATGAATATGAACAGGGTTACTTTTTAATTCTGGCCATATTTGTATTACTTTCTACGCCACGTTTTAAGTTGCGCCTGCCTTTATTAGGTGTTTTTGTTTTAGGTGTGGTATTGGCCTTTCACCGTGTTGATATGGTGATTTTGGCGATAGTATTTTTATTGTATTTTTTATGGTTTAAACCGAAATTTTTTATGCTTTTTTTTAGTGGCTTATTATTGGCAGGTTCTTTCTTAGGGGGCATGTATGTGGTCTATGAAGATAGTATTCTTAAAAGTAGTGTAGTTAAAGAACGTTTAAGTCAGGATTCCGGTGGTAGGCTGAATCAATTCTCCAGCGTAATCGATAAAATGCCGGATAAGCCATTGGGTTATGGTGCCTATAAAAATACTGAATATGTGCAACTGATGATCCGAGCTGGAAGCTATATTTCTTACGTTGATGATGACGGTGAATGGCATAAACAGCCCCTAACCGTGCATAATGGCTATTTGGCAGTGGGAACTAAATATGGCCCAGTCACCATGCTCGTTTTTATTGCCTTTATGCTGAGCTTATTGATTCAATTTAAAAAATTAAGTCTAAAACAAAACCCGCGCACCTTTATCCCTTTTATAATGATCATGATCTGGGCTTTGGCCAATATGACCAACGGGATTGAGCATTTTCGCGCTCATTTTGTGTTGCTATTGGGAATTCTATGCGGTTCTTATGTGGGCTTATATCATACGAATATGCAACAATTAATAGCGGAAAGATGCAAGCGCCAGGTTAGTGATTAGCCGTTCGTGAATAGTGTTAGTGAAAAGTTATAAATTGTAAACGGTTTTTTTTGATTGGAAAATAATAATAAATGGATAAACAGCAACAAAAAAAACACCTGAGCCAAGCCAGCGTTTTATACCTTTTCAGCTTGCTTGGTGTCGCTTTGGGGTTTATTGTCAGTATTGTAAATACCCGATTTTTACCAGTGGAAGATTACGGTGTATTAAAGTTTATTCAGCAATTGTTTTCCTTTGTTGCGGTAGTCGTCTCATTTGGTTATAGCTTCTCCATTGGTCGTCTTGTGACAAAAGATGGAGATGATGAGGGACGCAGAGGTTTAATCGGTTGCGGTCTCCTAATTAATCTGATGATAGCCGTAGCATCCAGCCTGGTGATTTTTTTAGCGCTTTTCTTTAGTACCGATATTATTGATGAAAAGGCCAAAACCTATTTGATTATATTTTTACCTTTTATCGTGGCCCAGGTTTTTGAGCTTTATCTTAGAAAAGTATTACAAGGTACTAATCGAATTCATAGCATGTCTTTTTTTAGTGTCTTGCCAAGAATCTTTTATTTATTGATGGCCGGGACTTTAATTTACCTGGAGCTATTCGATTTATTTTCCTCCATACTAATTTTTTATGCCATTAGCAGCATGGTGATCTTGTACTATTTTTACTCCTATCGACCTCTTTTTCAGCAATTTCGACAACACTTTAAAACGGTGAGCAAGGAGAATAAAACCAATGGTTTTCCGATTTATGTGGGAACCCTGGCTAATGTCGCCACTGCTCAATCGCTTGGTGTGCTGGTAGGAATTTACATTGATATGGAGTCGGTAGCTTATTACTCTCTGGCAATTGTTGTATCTGGTCCCTTGCTTATGTTGCCCTCAGTGATAGGTAGTACTTTATTTAAATCCTTTGCCAAGCAAGAAGAAATTCCGAAAAAAGTCCTATATGCATCGATTGGATTATCGATATTATCTTTGATTGCTTTTTGGCTAATTATCGAGTTTGTTCTGGTTTTGGCCTATTCAGAACGCTATTTACAAGTCGCACCTTATGCCAAAATTCTTGCCGTAGGGATGATATGTCACGGTATGGGAGATTTATTTAATCGTTTCATCGGTGCACATGGAAAAGGCGTGATGCTACGTAATGGAGCCTTTTTTTCCGGTGCGGTATTGGTTGTCTGTTGCGTCATTCTAATGCCCTTATATGGTGCCTTAGGAGCAGTATGGTCAAAAACTATATCCAGTATTGCTTATTTGTTTGCCATGGTTTATTACTACGAAAAATGTCGGAAAATGCCTTTGCTAGTCAAAGCCGATTAATATTATTTGCTTAAAGTTGGTCCTTAAAATGTCAGAAAAACCGTTGAAAATTGCCATTATTATCCCCGTATTTAATCGGAAGAACATTACCCTAAATTGCTTAAAACAATTGCAAGCTGTTGCGACTGAAGGTGCTGAACTGACTGTTGTGGTGGTCGATGATGGTTCTACCGACGGCACCAATGCGGCGATAAAAAGTGATTTTCCGGAAACTGTCGTACTGACAGGAGATGGGAATTTATGGTGGTCGGGCGCGATTAATATGGGCGTTGAATATGCCCTAAAATCTGATTTTGATTTTGTGCTGTGTATAAATGATGATATAGAATTTGATGATGCATTTATCGTTGAATTACTTAGGGTAGCCGAAAGGACTCCTAATGCGTTAGTGGGCTCAATTAGCCTATATAAAACTGAAGATGGGAGGGAGCAAATTATTTCGGCTGGCTTTGTTCGAGAGGGGACTTTTCAGACGATAGAAAGTCCTCTAGCGGGTAAATATTTGGAACAAATCAATGCCGAGGATGTTTTACAACGAGAAATTTTAACTGGCTCATCTTTGTTGATCCCTATACAAGTATTTGAAAAAATAGGTCTCTTTAACGCCAAAAACTATCCGCACAATTGGGGAGATTTTGAGTTTAGCCTAAGAGCTTTTTTAAATGGTTTTCCCTGTTTAATCGTTCCTCGCTCGAAAATTTACCTTGATGGCAATAATCCCAATTATTATAAAACTTATGCCGTTAACTCCACTCGTCTGAACTATGTAAAAAACACCTTTGAAAAATACAAATATAATTACGGTTTTTTTGCCCTCTGGCGGCAGTGTTTTATGCACCGTCCTAAATTTAAAGCGATTATTTTATTTGGTTGGAAATTAATGGGAGTCTTGCGTGGCATACTTTTAAAAACCTTTTTACCCCATGCGCTTTTTAAGGCCTATATTGAAAATAAATGATTGGATTGTATGTGGGAGAACAATAGGATTTGAGTCATTCCCAAATAAATATATGGGAATGACATGATGAGTAAAGGCTTTTAGGTGTCTGATAACATATCTTTTAGTTCTGCTTCACTCAGTTCATATTCTTTTTCCCGAGTAATTTCAGTAGGGGATAGGTGTTGATCACTGCTGCGTAAATCACCTTGTTTAGGGTCCTGGCCGACATCATAATAGGGTACTTCATCGACGCAGATAGGGCGGCCCAGCATACTTTTAAGCTTATTTTTTGCGACCCACATAGCGGGATGTTTAATGTATTTTTTCATTACCGGCGCCGCGGTTCCGACCATCCAGCAGTTTTTTGGACAGGAGGCGACTTTTCCCCGCACTCTTTGTGCCTGTTCACTAAACCACAACTCTTCAAAGGAAGACACTTCGCGAATATTACCCATTTGTTCTTTCCAATAACGTTCTTCTAGACCATTACAGGGGTAGACTTCGCCATAGGGTTCGATAAAGAAATTAGCTGTTCCGGCCTCACAGGGCAACATGCGTTTACCACCGCGAATATAATTGATTAGGCCTAAATTAAAAAAGGCGCGGAACCAGCTTTTCGGCGTGTTTTCTTTTAATAGATTTTCGATCAAGGTATGAAAATCATTAATCACCTGATCTTTATTATCCACCACATTGGTATCTTTATGAAAATAGAAGGAATTGTGGAAGGTGGCCGTAGCAAATTCCATGCCCATGGATTTGGACAATTTATATAGGGCCAACATATCATTGGAATTTTTATTGGAAACGGTGATCCCAAAACCAATATCGCTTATTCCCATTTCTTTAAGGCTTAATAAGGTTTTTAGGCCGCGATCAAAACCACCTTCACGGCCACGTAAATAGTCATTTTGTTGAGATAATCCCTCGATACTGACACGAATACCAATCTTGGGAAATCTCTCAGCGAGTTTAATGATACGCTTATAATGATAGCCCGAAGTTGAAATCACAATGCGGTCAGACTTTTTATACATGACTTCGATAATATCTTCTAGGTCACGTCGCACCAAGGGTTCGCCACCAGTAATATTAACAAATTTAAAGTTGGGTAAAATCTCCAGTTCTTTAGCCGTAATTTCTTTTTTACTATCCGTGGGGTGCTCCCATATATCGCACATCTTGCAGCGCATTTGGCAGCGATAGGTGGTAATGATGGATACATCGGTGGGCATGTCCGCGTTATTGCTATTGTTGGTGTTACCACTAGTCATTACTTTTTTCTCCAACTTTCTTTAACTCTTGCTATTTCTTTAAAGCACTTTTGCAAATTATAAAACGCTCTGATAAATGCCATGCAAGGTTTCATAGTGTTTTTCAGGATTAAAATCGGCGACTATTTTTTCTCGTCCGGCCCGTCCCATTGCTTTTCGATTGGCTTTAGTCGTAGCCCAAAGTTTTTGCATTTTTTCTGCTAAAGATTCCGGGTTACCCGGTGTAAAGGTGAGGCCGTCAATATTTTCATTGATTAATTCAGGTATGCCACCGATTTTGGAACCGATTACGGGCTTACCTAGTGCAAAGGATTCGAGAATACTCATAGGACAGTTTTCATATACAATGGAAGTGATTAAGGAAAACGAGGAATTCGCCATCATGCTAATTAGCTCATCACCTGATTTATAGCCTAAAAACTCCACATTAGAAAGATTTTTCTGCTGTACGGCTTGTTTAAGTTCGGCTTCTTCCGGACCGGTTCCGACAATTTTAATCGGGATGTTCGGACACAATTCAGCGGCTTCAATGAGAGTTGAAACACCTTTTTCCCTGGATAGGCGTCCGACAAAAACCGCATAGTCTTCATCCCTGTCTGAAAAATTAAAAACTTTCGGATCAATACAATTGGGTAATAAATCAATTTGATTTGCTGCAAAACCATTTTCAATCATTTTATTACGATGAAATTGACTAACCGCAATATATTTATCGACGTTCTGATAATAGCCCATTAAATAATGAAAATACATTTCGACCATACTGATTAAACTCTTGGCCCTAGAACCTTTCATACAAGAATTTAAAAAAGCATGATAAAATTTTCGGCCCTTACAACGTTCACAGACCTCACCATTGACATACATTTGATAATTGGGGCAAACCGGCTTGAGATCATGCAGGGTTAAAATAATTGGTATGCCTCTTTGGCGTAAAGGCCCGAACACAGAAGGGGAGATTTGGTGCTGAAAAATATGAAAATGAGAGAGATGTACCCGTTGCTCTTTAAGCAGCGATTGCATTTTTTGCTTGGCATCAAAAGAATAAATAATTTTAAAGGCGGCGCTTAATTTATCCCGAACACTGCCACGGCTATAATCTACCTCATCTACAAAATATTGACTGAACTCACTCTCTAGATTGTTGGGATGGTGCATGGAAAAGGGAATTACGCGATGGCCATGCTGTTCTAATAATTCTTTTTCAGTTAAAAAAACCGCTTCGCTACCACCTTTTTTCCAAAAAAATTTATTCACGGATAAAATATTCATATTCGGCATATTGATATGGGCATAAAATAAAACTTCATTTTATCCAATGTCGTTATTAATTAATACAAAAATTAAAGACAATCATATAATCCAAAAGCCATACAATATCAGCTATTATATAATGCATGAAGATATTTAAACCAAATATGTATAAGCAAAATCATTATGTTTTTAGCGGACTCTAAGAAATGGAAGAAAGGATGCGAAAATCACCTTATGTATTAGTCATAACTTTAACCATAGCCTGGGTTAATTGCTTAAGTGTTGCTTTTGCCGGCAATGCAAATGACTCATCCAACCAAATTATTATTGATGTTTCTAAAGGACGTACAGTAGCTCCATTTTTAGGCAATAATCTGCAAGCCCATGACTGGACCCTAAACTATCCCGATAAAAACTATACCAAACGTTGGGAGAACACCAAATACGGAGCCGGAATTTGGAACCCGGTAAAACATCAACCCGTCGCAAAACTGGTTAATATTGCCAAACAATTAAATACGGCCAGCTTAAGATTCCCTGGCGGCAATGGGGCCAGCCACTATGACTGGAAAAAAGCCATTGGACCAATCAGCGAGCGCAACAAAGGCTATCACTTCGGACCGGATGAATTTTTGCAAATTACCGAACAAATCAATGCCATGCCAATTATCACCCTTAGTTATTTTAATTGGGATAATCGCTATCAGGCAGACTTTATTGAATATCTGGCAGCGGAACAGGGAACTAATCCCAATGGTGGTACAGCCTGGGCCAAGTTCCGAGCAGCCAATGGTCATCCCAAACCCTACCCGATTAAATATGTGGAATTTGGTAATGAAGTCTATTTAGGAGACTTTGTTGATGAAAATATTATTGATCCCAGGGGATATGCACGTCGGTATTTAGAAGTTCGAGAATTGATTAAAAATATTAATCCGAAGATTCAAGTTGGTGCGGTACTAAAAAATAGCTTGGAATACCAACTATCATCCTGGGATCTGGATGTTATCGGGGTAATTAAAGGTGAATTGGACTTTGCTATTATGCATTTCTATCCCATGAGCTATCGTTCTAATAAAAACAAACTAAAAGCTGAAGAACTCTTTAAAATAGCCCTGGCTGCACCGGAACAAATTAAGATTAACTTGGAATCTTATGCCCTGCAATTAAAAAACCTAACCGGAAAAGAAATCCCGCTTGCGATTACAGAATTTAACGGTGGCATGATTCAAAGCAAGCCGGTTCCCTATCGTCATACCCTGGGTAACGCTTTATTAAACTTTGAGTTAATGCGGATTATGGCAGAGTCAAAATCGCGCATTATCTCCGCTAATTACTGGCAATTTGTCGATCGCTTTTGGGGCGCTGTATATAACCCGAACTATCTATCTGAACTGGACAAAGGCATTGAAGGAAACTATTTAAAACGTCCGAACTTTTACGCGCTAGAAATTTTCGGTAAATATTTTACCGGGCAATTGCTTGAAACCAGGATTAAATCTGAATCATATACCTCAGCTGGTTATGCCAATGTGCATGGAACCTATCAATTAAAGGATCGGTTTAAACATGTCCAAAAATCAGTAAAAATGAAGCAAAGGGCGGAAAAACAATTATTCAAAGCCAAACATTGGAAGAATTATTATGATCCCTTCGGAGCTTCCACGCAAAAAAAAACTAAAGAAATCATTGTGAGGTTTAAAGGCAATAAAGATCCCAATTACTATCATGCCAGTCTCAATCGTATTGACATTAAACCTGATCACCAATATCGACTAACGGCCAAAATGAAAGTGGATAATATCACCTCATCAGAAGGTGTTTACCTGGAAATTCAAGATCAACGCGGTTGGAAAGAGACTCAATGGGCAAAAGGAACTAAAGAACTCTTTCAAACCAATGGTTGGATTGATGTCAGCACTGATTTCGTACCCTTATCGGATAGTAAGGAAATTAAAATACATATTCGCCGTAAATCCGGGGGAGGGGTTATATCCGGCGTGGCCAGAGTTAAGGATGTAGTGATTGAAAATTTAGGGCCGGCCATTAAATATCCGGCGACTCAATATTTAACCGCTTTGGCTAGTATGGATAAAAAACAGAATAAGGTTTATTTAATTGTGGTGAACAAACACCTAAAAAAAACACTCGAAGCAAAAATAGCTTTAAAGAATTTTGATCCCAATATGCACATTTTGACTCATGTCTTAAATGCTCCGAATATTGATTCAACCAATGAGAATAAAGTAAAACGGGTTGTAATAAAGGATAAAAAGCAGGTGATTGAGATAAGTAAAGGATTTTTTAATTTTCAATTTGAGCCGCACTCTATTACAGCAATAGAATTTCTTTCTGCAAGCACCCATTAGAAATAAATTTACAGAATATTGTGATAGTATTATGTCCGTGTTATCGTTAATTTATGATTGTTTCATATAAAAACAAAGCTAACGAAGAGATATTTAACGGTATTTCAAGTAAAAGTGCACGGAAAGTATGTCCGCAAAATATTTAGCGTATATACCCAAGCCTGATCAACTTGATTCTGTTGAATCTACATCATGGAGGTCGTGTGAAATTTAGGGATTATTCTAACGCTGATGAACCTGCTCTAGAAATATTCAATTTATGTCTGAAAACAGTGTTCGACGAAGATGACGGAAATACCGAGCACCTAGATAGAATTGGTCCTGAGGCTAGATTAGTATATTTACTCTGGTGCTTTGACGGGGAAGTCCATAATGGAGGTTTCGAGCAGCTCTTTTTCAATTCACTCGGCGACTATTGCTTTGAAATCTTAGAAGGCCTTCATAAGATTGGCGCACAAGTTTCTGCTCAACTATTAGAACAAGCGATGGCATGGTTTCCAGGTTCAAAACCATCTTCAGATAGAGGTGAAAGGTGGCAGCAATTAGAATCATTTAAAGAGGATGAAAATTACGAGGCTCAACAGGGAGAACTAGATGATGAGTTTTACAAATATGAAGACAATCTAGCTGAGCTATTGCACAAGTACGTTCGCGAAAACCCAGGAGTTAGCATCAATGCATAATAAAAACAGCCAGATAAAAATACCTGATTATACCCATTTATTTTATTTGTTGATTAGGTCATACTTGCGCGTGCAAAAAATAATAACTTTAGGCTAAAAGTATGTGTGCGGGGCAAAATTCAGACGAAAAGCGTAAGATTCTCTTTGTTATTCCATCATTGAGCAGAGCTGGTGCAGAGATGGTGATTATTGATCTTATACGTGGTTTTGATCGTAATAAGTTTGAAGTTTTCTTGTTCACTTTTTCTGAATCTTTGCCTCTTCTCGAAAGGTTGAATGATTGCCAACTCCACCATTTCAATCATACTCGTAAACATAAACTAGACTTCTCGGTAGTGCCAGCCATATCAAAAGTGATTGATGAGCATAAAATAGAGGTCGTGTATACCTCTTTGCAAATCGCTCTTTTGATTACCTGGTTAGGCTGTCGGTTCTCAAATAATAATCCGCCGATAATTCATTCCTTGCACAAAATGGTCGGTCGTAATAAGAAAGATGCTCTGCTGGAAAAAATACTCTATCAATGGCCGATGCGCATGACTAAACGGATCGTTTGTGTATGTCGGAAACAGGAAGAGTTTTGGATTGAAGCTTTTCCTTATCTTAAAGGTAAAACAGAAGTAATCTATAATGGAATTAATCCTGACTATTTCAAAAAAGATAAAAAAATTGGTAATGAAGAGGGTTACCGCTCATCATTGAATATTTCCGAAGAAGCATTAGTTATTGCTTGTGTTGCCGGTTTTAGAGTCGAGAAAAACCACGAAAACCTTGTTAAGGCTTTTGCTCGGGTTGCTGTTGGCGGGCAAGATGCATACCTTCTGTTAGCGGGCGATGGGCCGGAAAAGGAAAATATTCAGAATCTTGCAAAGCAGTGTAATATAGAAGAAAAGGTTATTTTTCTGGGGCTTTTATCTGACGTAAGACCCTTAATGGCAGATGCTAATTTAACGATTATTGCTTCGACTGCCATTGAAACCTTTTCCATTGCCATGCTTGAATCCATGTCCATGGAGTGTCCGGTAATATCTACGGATATCGGCGGTCATAAAGAAGCAATTATTCCTAATGTTACGGGAGATATTATCGCCAATGGTAGCATCAGTGAAATAGAAAATACCCTAAAGAAATATATTTCCAGTAAGACTCAGCTGGATGAAATGGGCCTAAAGGCCAGGGAAATGGTTCTGGAACAATTTACCGTTGAAATTATGGTCAGAAAAACGGAAATGCTTGCAACTGAGATAGTTGAGGGGATTTAAAGCTCGTTCCCGAATTTTTCTCATGTAATATGGCGAAATACAATCGGAGCTTCAGTAGCGTTATTTTGTCTGATTCGATTTTTATTTCCTCCGGATGCCTTATCTAATATCGATATAACCTTTGTGGCTTTAGAATATCAAAGCGAATTCTTTATATACCTGGATGACACAGGGTTTCTGGTAATATTTCTGAAAAAAACTGGTGAAGACTATTTTCAGAGTAGTAGTACAGCGATAATTCATTAAGGTGAACTAAGAACCATGATTCCTGTCTATTATTGAAGATGTATGTAGTGAATTAAATGAAAGGTTTAACCTAGAAAATACCTGAGCGCTTTCTTTCCGGAAGGTAAAAACACAAATTAGAGTAAGTCGTATATTGATAAATGATGACTAGATATTTTTATATAAGCACTTTTTCTTTATTGGTATTGTTACTTCCTATCCAAGTATTTTCATTGGACAAAACGCATAATATGGGAACGTTTCGTGGAGCGATGCTTGGTACAGATGTTACTAATGAAGATATTCTTGAATTTGGCCAGCAATGGAATGCCAACCTGGTTCGCTGGCAGTTAAACTGGTGGCAATCTGATAGTAATGAAACCGATATTGATGCTTATTGGAACTGGTTATTGGCAGAGTTGGATAGACTTGATGAAGTGCTTGATTATTGCCGAACGGCTGGTCTGAAAGTTGTTGTTGATTTACATACAGCTCCGGGCGGTAGGGATTCTAATAACATTAATCAGGTATTTAAACAGCAACAATACCTGGATGCTTATTATGAAGTCTGGGAAACAATTGCCACGCGCTATAAGGGAAATACAACCATCTGGGCCTTTGATCTGCTGAATGAACCACTAGAATATAAAAACAGCTTTAATGTCACAAGTCTGGATAACTTAATGACAACTGTTGCCGGTAAAATACGTGCCATCGATTCGGACAGAACACTGATTGTCGAGCCGGGGGATTATGGTGGGGTAGATGGTTATGCCGATTTTTCCCCCATTGATTATGCTAATATTGTTTATAGTGTGCACATGTATGAGCCTATCCATTTTACCCATCAGGGAATTTCTGGGTTTAGCGATGAAAGCTCAAGCTATCCAGGGTTTGTTAATGGTGAATGGTGGGATAAAAATGAGCTCAAAAACGTTTTGGCTCCAGTATTGGCATTCCAGACAAAATATGATGTACCAATTTATGTCGGTGAATTTAGTGCCATACGAAGGGCACCGGATGATAGTGCCTATCAATATATTAAAGATTGTATTGAGATATTTGAAGAATATGGTTGGGACTGGACATACCATGCCTTCAGAGAGTGGCAAGGCTGGAGTGTGGAGCATATTGCCGGGATACATGAAGAAATAGAAGCAACCAATGAGACTGAGCGGGCAGGTTTGTTAAAACAGTGGTTTTCAGTCAATAACAAGCCCCTCTACCAGCGAGGAGCTGAATTTGTTCAGGTGAATACGCAATTCAAAGAGTTGGATTCTAATCACATAATTTATTTTCTCCTTGAGATAAATTATGTGTTAAAGGAAGATGTTAGTGTAGATTATTTTACCGAAAATATTTCTGCGGAAGCGGGTAAAGATTATTTTCAAAGTAGTGGTACAGCAACAATTCCTTCCGGTGAGTTAAGTACCATGATTCCCGTTACTATTATTGGGGATGAAAACAGTGAATCTAATGAAACATTTAATTTGGTCCTGGAAAACCCACAAGGAGCCGCTTTTCCGGAAGGTATAACACAAATCAGAGCAACTCGAATATTGGTAAATGATGATTAGATATTTTTATATAAGCACGTTTTCTTTATTGGTATTACTACTTCCTATCCAAGCATTTTCACTGGACAAAACACATAATCTGGAGATGTTGCGTGGAGCGATGCTGGGTACGGATGTTACCAATGAAGATATTCTGGAGTTTGGCCAGCAATGGAATGCCAACTTGGTTCGCTGGCAGTTAAACTGGTCGGAATTTGATAGTAATGAAACCAATATTACTGCTTACTGGACCTGGATATTGGCTGAGTTGGATAGACTTGATGAAGGGCTTGAATATTCCCGAACGGCTGGTCTAAAGGTTGTTGTGGATCTCCATACGGCCCCAGGTGGCAGGGATTCTAATAATATCAATGAGGTATTTAAACAGCAACACTATCTGGATACTTATTATGAAGTCTGGGAAGCCATTGCCACACGCTATAAGGGTAATACAACCATCTGGGCCTTTGATCTGCTGAATGAACCGTTAGAATATAATAGCAGTTTTAAAGTCACAAGCCTGGATAACTTAATGACGACAGTAGCCGGCAAAATTCGAGACATCGATCCGGATAGGACACTGATTGTCGAGCCGGGAGATTACGGTGCGGTCGATGGGTATGCTGATTTTACCCCGATTAATTATGCTAATGTTGTTTATAGTGTGCACATGTATGAGCCGATCCATTTTACCCATCAGGGACTTTCGGGTTTTAGTGATGAAAATTCCAGCTATCCGGGAATTGTTAATGGTAAATGGTGGGATAAGACCGAGCTAAAAAATGCTTTGGCTCCGGTATTGGCATTCCAGAAACAATATGATGTACCTATATATGTTGGTGAATTTAGTGCCATACGTTGGGCTCCGAATGATAGTGCCTACCAATATATTAAAGATTGTATCGAGATATTCGAAGAATATGGCTGGGACTGGACTTATCATGCCTTTAGGGAATGGCAGGGTTGGAGCGTGGAGTATCTCTCGGGTACAAGCTCCGAAATTAAAGCATCCTCACCCACGGATCGGGAGGAACTACTAAAATTTTGGTATGCTAAAAATAATAAGCCACAGTATTTTTATTCTATCCATCCAGATGGGCAGACCAGATGGTTATACGAGACCGATTTGGTAATGGCCTGTGAACTACCGGTTTTATTGGATGATCAGAGTCTAAATACTAAAGTAAACTACGATGTTATTTGGTCATTAGATAGCAGGAACGCAACCATAAATCTGGTCTACGCTATGGAAAGTTCGATGTTTTGTTCCGTAGAAAATATGAATCCTTTTAAGAGATCTGAAGATACTTCGGGGTATACCGCCTTTTTCGATCAAAGTAATAATCAAATATCTTCAGATGGAAGGACATTAAATACCTGTGCTTTATCCGTTAGACTTCCTCCATCTGATGGCCAAAGGACAGAACAAGTCTTCGATGTCAGCTGGAAACTCAATGGAAAAACTGGGCAATGGAGCTATGATAATTATGGGCAGGCTGGTTCGATTTGCAAGCCGTAAATACAGATAAATCAAAAATAATTATTTCAGCAAGATGAAAACAGTAAAAAAGACTTGGCACTACATTGAGCTGAGTTCTAGATCAAAAAACTGAATTTTATAAAACAGACAAATTGTTTGCCCGAGATAGGTGATAACTTGTCGCCTTAACTTATCCATACCACACTATGAATAAAATAATGGCATGACATTAGACTGAAAGGTGAAGATGATAATTGAGGTTGTTTATTGTCTCTTTGTATCGATTTGAACCGAGTTCTGCTGTTTTTTTCTGTAACATTTGATTTTTTTGCATTTCACCCGAGAGTAAGGTACTCATACGGCGTACCGTTTTTGCAATAGACAAGGCAATATTATGCTTAATTTTATGTCCAGTATTGGGCATTTCTATAAGAAGTTCATCAAGTGATTGTGCATTGATAATATAAACTGAAATATTTTCTGCGGCTTTAATCGTTGCACTGCGAGGAGATTTATCTAAAAAAGAAATTTCTCCCAGGACAAGGGGACCTTCAATCGTGTTTAACTGCCGTTCTTGAGTATAGCTAACTTCTATATCAACCTGAATTTTTCCTTGTGGTAAAAAGTAGAGATCATCATTAACACTTCCTTCTTCAATAATTTTCTCATTTAAGGAAAACTCTTTAAGAGTAGCACAGCCTTCAAAAACCTGTTTAATCTCAAAAGCAGAAAGCCCCTTAAAAATAAGGGTTTGCTGGATAAGTGAAATATCATATTCCATAAAAATAACAAGACTCCATATTATTTTATTAAATTCAATCCTTTACTAAAAGTATCTGGGATGAAATATACTTATAATTTTTCTCTTAATATATTATTGAGAAATTTGGCTATAAACAAGAAGAAAAGCCAATAAAAGGATAGGAAATACATTCTTTAAGAATTAATCAATGAAATGCAAGGTATTGGCCAATTCATTTTTATCGTCTGGTGTTATTGGAAAATGTAAGCTCAATAGTTCCCCACAAGTCAAAATACCATCATGCAATCCTTGAGCGGGTGTATTATTTTTAAAACCCGAGATTATTGTATCGCAAACGGCTTGCCAGTCGCTTTGAGAAAGTTTAGCACTGATTGTGTCGTCTCCGATTATATGGACTCTATGCTCGTATAGAGAAACGTAAATTAAAATACCGGCAGCATTATTGGTATTCCGAATTTTAAGTCGTTGAAATGTTTCTCTGGCACTGCCTTCTACTTCTTCTTGCATTTCTTGTGTGGAGATTAATGGGAGTCGCAGTAGCGGAAAATGGCTCGCCAATCCCATACCTATAAAAAAAGAAATGATTAAAATTGTGATCATCGTGAATAAGTTAAGGTTGAATACGGAGTTGTGAGTCCAGGTATTAATTGAAGTATTAATATCCTGAAACCACATCCAGCTAATTCCAAGTACAACGAGTGAAAGTAGAAAACCAAATAGATCCTCGGCTCGATCATAGCGCCCTGATGAAGTCGCGATTACCGGAACGACTTCTCCTGAGGTTTGTTTCTCCACCTCTGCTATAGTGGTCTCGATATTTGTAATTTCTTCTTTAGTAAAAATTTGTGATGCACTTTTCATTACCATGATCCTGTTGCTCCACCGCCGCCTGAAGAACCTCCCCCAAATCCGCCAGAAGAACCGGCATTACCAGAATTGGCAATAGCATGGCGAATGATGAAAAAAAGTATAACGGCAAGACCTGCAAGCAATGCCCAGGCCCAGCCTTTGCGGCCAGTTTTAAATAAGTTAATTATGATAAAAATAAATAGGATTATTCCACCTATCATCGCTGGCAGTAACCAGGCCGGGGGAGTTGCTTTCGGTAGTGCAAGACCACGGGCCATTGCATCTAAGCCTCTTACGCCATCGCTTATTCCAACTTCAGGTGCTTCTCTTTTAAAACCGGGAACAATAAGTTCGCTCATGATTTGTTGAGCTTGGCCATCATATTTCCCACCCCAGTCAGCACCTAATTCAATTCGTGCTTTACGATCTCTTTCTGATATTAATAATAAAATACCATAATTTCGATCTTGCCAACCAATACCCCAATGGTTAAAAAGTTCGGATGCATATTTTTCTATGCTATAGGTAACTGCATCATGGCTTGCCAGGGAGTTAATAACGACGACGTAGAGCGGGATTTTCTCTTCACTGAGTAATGCCGCTGCGACTTTGTCAATTTGCTCACCCGTTTTTGAGCCGATTAAACCGGCTTCATCTACGTAGAAATGTTCAGGGGGCGGTTTGTCGGGAAAGTTTGCTGAATATGAGACTGGTGGAAAAAAAAGAGTACAAAATAGGATCAGTGCTAATAATGTGTGGCCTAATAAGTTTTGCTTCATTATAGATTTATCCTTAATCGTCACTATTTTTTAAGGTTTTCATTTCTTATGGAATTGATGAATGTCACTTTATGGGATATTTGTTGAATATCGAATATATTGATTTTGCATGTTTTTACTTCATTTAGCAAGGTTAAATGAATCAGTGTTTTGTTGCTTAATTATTTGTTTCTATTTGATATTGTTGTATTTAAAAACATTCTTATTAAATATACTATTGCATCTTGATTATCAAAGATATTAATAATCTTAAAAGCATGACTTGATTAATTCAAAAAAAATGGTCAATATTAAAGTGATAAAGCAACGAATTAATAGCGACGTCTAAATAGAAGAATAGCTGCTTCATATTAAACCTAGAAAAATATACTGCGGATATAAATATGAAAATATTTGATAAAAAAACACTAATTGCTGTATCCCTATTATTTCTCACATTAACGGCCTGTTCGCCTTATCAATACCAAAAAGAGATTACTACCTTCAAAGAGGGGGTAGATTCGAGTTATCAAACCATACTTAAACTCAAGAATAAGCGGGTCGCTTATTTAGAATCGGTAAGAAATAAAGAGTTAGTTAGTCAAAAAAAGCCTATTGATTTTAGTGAAGGGTGCGACAAATTACGCAAAGATTACTTAAGGTTTGTCTCTGATGGGGTAAAGATCCCTAAAAGCTCTTATAGCGACTGTTATGCAACGCCTCAAGGTAAAACAAATGATTCTAATATCTCTAATATAATGGCGATTTCGACAGGGTTACAAGCCTATTCGACAGCTCTGATGGATATTACTAATGCATCCGATCAAAATGAATTGCAAGATGCATTTTCTGATTTTAATTCTAGTACCAAAAACCTTCTTGAAAGTATTAACCAAAAACTTAGTGAACAAAATAAAACTGAATATGATGCGATCTCAAACTTAGTGTTGTCATTGGGAAATACGATTTTGAATCAAGAACGTTTTTATGTCCTAAAAAATGCGGTTAATCACGCCGATCCGTTAGTAATACAAGCATCAAAATTATTAGAAGAAGCGGCTTTTTATTTATATGAGAAAGAAGTTGACAAAGTGTTTGAAGAAATGCTCGATTATGCCAATAGCGTAGATTCAAATGGAGATTATTTGAATAATTGGAATAAAATGAATGACTACACCCAAAGTTATGTATCAACCATTCAAAAAAGTCCGGTGTTTGCATTCAAAGCATTAGTTACCGCTCACATCACTCTTAAAAAAGCATTAAATAATCCATTAAATCAAAAGCAAATTAATGCGGCGTTAGACAATATTATGGCATTTAAGAACAGTGCAGATGCTGCACTTAAAGCAATTCAAAAATAAAATATCGAGTTGGTATTAAAGGAGTTAGATATGTTAAATTCTGTATCAAGTTCTGAGTCGGTTACTGAAATAGCAAATCGCCTTCAAGTTAAAGTTCGAGATGAATTAAATGATTCTATCGAGACCCTTGATAATTCGAGAAGGCAAGCAAAGGATAATAATGATGATAAAATGGCTATCCAATATGCTTCGAAAATACAAGAAATTTTGGACAAGATCGATGAAATGTCAGAAATAGGTTTGGTATCATTAGATAAAGATGAAAAAACAAAATCTGTAGTGAATAATCTTCAAAATATAACCCAGCAATTGGAAAAAACAGCTACTGAAATGAAAACAGCCTCCGATAAATTGGAAAAAGCTAGCCAAGTTATTAATACCGCTTCAAGTTTTATTTCAAAAATTTCTACTTTAATGACATAAATATTCCAAATAAAGAATTATTGAAACTACCTTTTTAATCCTGATTGTTATTATCTAAATATGTCATAAGGATAGTATGTAGGTATAGACGTAAACAGATAATACTTATCATGAAGAATAACTTTAATACTTAGTTTTGAGTAGATCTCTATCCTTTTTTATTTGAACTAAGAACAGGTTCTAAACCAAGTGCCTCCAACTCTCCTTCGAGCTTTCCACCCCTTCGAGCTTTCCACCATAGTTTCAACCCACGAAAAAACAATAAGATTGTGCTCGATATATTTAATGTGACGCAGTTCTTATTTTAGTGGTGCTCATCCAAAATTATAAATTAACTCTTGACAAAGTAGTAAAATACTACTAATATATTTAGCAAGCAATTTAATTTCTTTTTGTTTATTATTAAAAGTAGTAAAAAACTACTAATGAGGTTGCCATGAATATGTTACTTAATACAGATGGTTATCACTTAACCATGGGATATTTGGTTGGAAATGATGCGATGAAAATGGAAACGCATATTTTATATGCCCGTTCCGGGGGACCCATGGTAGTTCCAAATTTGGAGGAAATTGTTGAGAATTATTTACAATGGAGACCCAGTCAATCGGACATCGAAGAAGCTGATGAGTATTGGCAATCGCAGGGAGTTCCTTTTAATCGACAAGCCGCTGAGCATATTGCAGAGATGCCCAATTTACCAATTTCAGTACGAGGGGTTCGAGCCGGTGAAGTCGTTAGACCTGGAGAACCCATCGCAGTGATTAAGGCTCCGGCATTTTTGGCTGCCATACCAGAACCTGTGTTTATTGGAGAAATTATGACGTCGGTCCAGGTGGCAACACGTTTTACAAAAATTGCCAAAGCTTTAAGTTGGCAGCGTTCCAGAGTTTTTGAGGTGGGCATGAGGGCAGATAGAATGGACAATCATATTGATAAGATAAAGCTTTTGGCCAAGGTAGGACTAGGTATGTCTTCATCGGGTACCGCGGCAAAACAAGCTGGAATACGTTCTGGTGGATCAATGGGACATCATTATACTCAACGCTTTGATTCTGATTACGAAGCCTTTATGCAAGCGGTGGATAGGATATTGGAATTTAAACACTCTCGAAATATTCAGCAAAAAGTCAAATTGTCATTTTTATTAGATACTCGAGATACCTTACAATTTGGCCTGCCCGACGCTTTGCAAGTGATTGAGGCGCGTTATGATGAAATCGCCAAAAATATTGACTTATCGGTACGTTTGGACTCAGGAGATCTGGCCCTACAGTTAAAATTTATTATCAAAGCCTTTTTAGAGCGTTTTGACGTGAATGGTTTTATGCCTGCTATTATCGTCGAATCGGGGTTAACTGCCGTGGATATCGCAAAATTTGAAAAAATTGCGAATGAACTTGGTTTTCCATTAGAAAAAATGTTGTATGGAGTAGGGGGATATCTGGTAGGTGCGATTAATCGGGATTTTGTCTCTATGGTATACAAAGTGGCGACATACAATGACGGAATACCCACCATGAAATTTGCCGATGAAGCTAACAAGGGAAAGGAATCGATTCCAGGGGAAATAACTTTAATGGAACGGCAAGGTTTGAAGGGAATTGAACGTCAAATAGCGTTGCTTTCGGAAGTTGAATCTTTAAAACGTAACGGTTGGAATGATTTGTTTCAGGATATTTGTGTAGAGGGGCTGATGCAAGCAGAGAAGGATTTGAAAGAAATATCCTCTGCTAAGCTACTAGCCCGGATTAATGAGCGTTGGGATAATATTGCTGCAGGTTATATTGGTGATGAGAAATACCCCAAAGAATTTGCTTTAAGACCAGATTATTCAGAAGGTGTGGAAACTATTATTGAATGGATACGCTTTAATCAATTAGAAAGGCAAGATGAGCAACAGGTGGTTAATTTTATGTAGCGTTTTTTGCTTAATTTTATTTGATTAAGTAGCAAAAAACTACTATTGATTGGCAATAGCTTAATTTAGGGTTAATTGAGCACTGCTAAAAACTTATAAATATGAACTAACACCCGGAGGTGTATTATGAACATACAAATGCTGATTATTGATCCTCAAAATGATTTTATGGATAGAGAAGGGGCAGCTTTAGGTGTACCTGGGGCTATGCGAGATTCAGAACGTCTCGCCCAATTTATTCGAAAAAACAAACGCGGGATTAATGGTATTAATATGACTTTGGATACTCACCAATTATTGGATATTGCCCATCCCATGATGTGGATAAATAGTCAGGGAAAAAATCCAGAACCCTTTACCATAATAACCGTTGATGAGGTGCGGCAAGGAACCTGGCGAGCTTTTAATCCAGCCTTTCAAAACCGTCTATTAAATTATGTAGAAGCATTACAAAACAATGGACGTTATCCCTTATGTATCTGGCCACCTCACACCTTAGTAGGGAGCTGGGGACATAATATTACCGACAGTATTTATAATGCGGTAGGTGATTGGGAACAGACTAAAATGACTCGTTTTAATCCGGTAACTAAAGGACACAATGTCTGGACTGAACATTATAGTGCTATTCAGGCGGATGTGGTTGACCCAGAAGATCCCACTACTCAGATTAATACACTTTTGATTCAATTGTTAGAAGAGGCAGATTTAGTTCCTATATCCGGCCAAGCATTGTCGCATTGCGTGGCCAATACAGTTAGAGATATTGCCGATAATTTTGGCGATGATTCAATTAAAAAATTGGTTTTGCTTGAAGATACCAGCTCTCCGGTTCCTGGCTTTGAAAATTTGGCAACAGATTTTATGACAGAAATGAAAGGTCGTGGAATGCAAACTGCCAAGGCTTCCGTGTTAGTTGTTTAAACGATTTCACTTGCCTTTAATAGTAGTAAAAAACTACTTTAAGGCAGGTAATGGTGAGATTGGTAAACTTAGAAATTGATTTTAGGAGATAGAGAAATGAATAATTCTTCCATGCAAAGTATTCGTATTCCCGGAGCCAGTAACTTTAAATTTAGTGCTGTACGTCCTGAAGATTTAGGTGCTACAGAATACACCTTAGTGAACATTGTGGTTGATAGTACCTCCAGTGTGTATGGATTTAGTAATGAACTAAAGTCTGCTGTGTTAGCTGTTATTAGTGCATCGCGGCAATCGCCTCGTGCTGATAATCTATTGATCCGTTTAACAACTTTTAATACTGAGATTTCGGAATCATTTGGTTTTAAATCACTCAATGACATTACTACTAATTATATTCAAGATATCCAACCCAATGGTATGACAGCATTATACGACGCGACTTATGATGCGATAACAGCTGTTGAAAATTATGCCGGAATTTTATATCAGCAGGATTTTGATAGTAATGCTGCCGTCTACGTGATTACGGATGGTTGTGATAATCATTCAAAAAGTGTTTCTCCAGAATCGATAGCTAAAAAAATTGATCAGATTAGAGCCGATGAACAATTGGAATCCATACTGACTCTATTGATTGGCGTAAATACTCAAAATGGTGGTGTCAAAAATGCATTGGCTGACTATGCACGTAAAGCCAAATTTTCTCAATATATTGACGTAGGTGAAGCAAATGCCAAAACCTTAGCAAAGCTGGCTGGTTTTGTATCCAAGTCTATTTCAAATCAATCACAGGCCTTGGGTTCGGGTAGTGCCAGCCAATCGTTAACTTTTTAAAAAAACATTATTTGTAAAAGGTGCAAAACATGATACGGGTTGATTCTCATTGTGCTATTGGTAAGAGTCATTTAAGCAATCAAGATTATGCGTTGTGTGGGGTTGAACCTTTTCCATATCTTTTAATTGCGGATGGTTGCTCAAGCTCAAAATTTTCTGATTTTGGTGCTCGATTGTTAGTTGTCACGGCAAAGAAGCTATTACAGAAACAGGTGAATGCTGAACAGTTTCCCAATGCCAAGAAAATGGGAATAAAAATTGCCCGCAAAGCAAAGATATTATTAAAAAGGATGGCTTTACCTGATTATGCATTGGATGCGACATTAATAATAGCCTTTGTATGGAAGCAGTCCGTGTGTGTTTATTGTTATGGTGATGGGGCTGTTGTTTACCGAGACAAGTGCGGAGAATTAAAGTGGAATTGTATCGAATACACGCACAATGCCCCGTATTACTTGAGTTATCAAAATAGCAAAAATAAAGAAATAAACTATCGAAAAAACTCGGGACAGGCAGAAAAATTGCTTTATAGCAATCAAGGAATCAAGCGAGAAACAATTACTGAACCCAGTGTTTTTAAGTTTCCGATTAGTTCTTTATCTTCTCTCTCCGTCATGTCCGATGGTTTGAGTAGTTTTGTGGATAGCAAACGATGTCAAATAGTCGCCCCAGAATCAATTGTCGGAGAATTAATGGATTTCAAGAACACCAAGCAATATTTTGTTAAGCGACGATTGAAACGATTTTTAAAGAATCAAGCCGTGAAGGGAATCGAAAATAGTGATGATTTTAGTATGGCAACTATGCTATTCGGTGATCAGCATTAGGAGTATAGCGATGAATATCTATGATACGAGAGGACATAAAATTTCGTTGACTCAAAACAATTTTTTGGCCGAAGGTGGTGAAGGTAAACTTTATGCAGATCAATCCAATGTGTACAAAATATATTTGCATCAACAGAATATTATTGCTTTAGATAAAATGATTGAGCTAAAACAATTAAATGAGCCGACCATTATTCGGCCATTAGATTCTATTTATGATGATACTCATAAACGAGTTGGATTTTTAATGAAACGTATTCCTGATCCTATTCCACTAGCTAGATTATTTACATCGGCTTATTGGCAAGCCAATGGTGTAACTATAGATATAATATATAAATTGGTAAAAAAGATGCAAGCAACCATTAGCTTTATTCATCGCCAAAATTTTTTGCAAGTTGATGGTAATGAGTTTAATTATCTTATCGATAGAAATCTTAAACAGGTCTATTTTATTGATGTGGATTCCTTTCAAACTCCTGGCTTTCCTGCTAGTGCAATAATGCCTTCGATACGTGATTATACGCAGGATGAATTTAACCAGGGCAGTGATTGGTTTTCCTTTGCCATTATCGCTTTCCAATTATTTGTTGGTATTCATCCGTTTAAGGGACGAGCCAAAGGTAGTTTTAAGCATGGAGATTTTGAAGCTAGGATTAAAGCTGGTCTATCGGTTTTAAATAGTGAGGTTTCTTACCCGTCTTCGGTACGAGATTTTGCGCTGATTCCGAAAAACTGGATGGGATGGTTTGAGGCTCTGTTTGAACGGGGAGAGCGAGGAGAACCTCCGACAGAATATGTTGCCATCAATAGTCCATTAGTGAAGCGGATTATTAAAAGCGGGGATCGCGTCGTCATTACAGAGCTACAAGGATTTTCTGATGATATAGGACGTATCATGAGAGTTAATGGTCAGCGATTAGTGTGGGCTGAGGAAAAACTCTATGTGGGTAAAACTGCGTATAATCTACCCAGCCAAGTAAACGGAGTATTGTTAGGAAAGGATGGTAAACCCTTGTTTTTGGCCATCCAAAAACAGCGAGTTTGCATCGTTGATAGTAAGGCTTTGGTGTTGTTTCAGTCTTCAATGGCAGCACAAAAACTTTTTGTTACCAATAATATTGCCTATGTATTAAATGATGATAATTTAGTGGAGGTGAAAGTCATTGATACAGGCAAGAAATTATTTTTGGCTCCTGGTACCGTTCGAAAAATATTACCCAATGCTATTAGTTTATATACGAACGTATTGGTGGAAAATATCATGGGGAAAACTTATTTGCTATTACCCAATGTATCAGGACAAATGCCTATTGTGGCGATTAAAGAAATGGATTCCTATCGGATCATTGACGGTCGATATGAAAACCAAGTAGCGGTTTTTATGGTTGCCGATAAACAAGGAAAGTATCAACAAGTGAGAATTCGATTTAACCCTAACTTTTCAAATTATGATATTGGATTTCGAGATGATGTAGATGATTATTTGAATTTTGCCGTTTTAGATAAGGGAGTAGTAATCTACTTGCTAAAAGATGGTCGAATTGAAGTAACATCGACACAGGCTTTTAATTCCTCGGTACGGATTATTGAGGATAAACAAGTCGGCTGTTATATGAAATTGGCTAATGATGGTGGTCGATTGGCTTTTTTTTCAGGAAATCAATTGTTTTCCATGCATCTGATATCATCGAACTCTTGACTGCTTAGTAGTAAGTTGCTACAAGTAGTTCAGGATTAAGTAGTTGGAACAAAATAGATGACGGTAAATAAAGTTCAGTACGATAAATCATTGTCCGCAGATATTGTGATTTTTACCATTAATGAAGATGCTTTAAAGATTTTATTAGTACAACGGGCTCACGCTCCAGACAAAGGAAAATGGGCATTGCCAGGAGGGTTTCGAAAAATTGGTGTGGATCATAACTTGGATGATATTGCCAATCGTCGACTTATTGAAGAAACTGGAACAAAAGTTCCTTATTTGGAGCAGTTGTATACCTTTGGCAGTGAAGATAGAGATCCAAGGGGCTGGGTAACTACAGTGGCTTATTTTGCTTTTGTGCCGTATGACAAAGTTCGTTTAATTGCTGGCGAAGGCGTTTCTGAGTCAAAATGGCGAACGATATACAATCATCAGGCTCCGGAGAACCTGGCCTTTGACCATAGTAAGATTATTGGCTTGGCCTTGGAACGAGTACGTTCCAAGTTGGAATACACGCCTATTGCACCTTATATGTTGGGTGATGAATTTACCTTACCGCAGATGCAGAAGGTATATGAATTGATCCTGGATTGTGATTTGGACAAAACTTTTTTCCGGCGCTCACTCAAACGGGCTGATATTTTAATTGCGACCAAAAAACAAGAACAGGCGACCGGACATAAACGTGCAATGTTGTATAAATTTAAAAAAGGAGCCGATAAGGCGCTTTTTTTCCCAAGAGGATTGGTTCGTTCGAAAACTTAAACGAGGATGATGAAATGAATGATTTAAATACAAGTTCTGAACAAGGAAGCAATATTGAACAATCAATTATTGATGAAATGAAAGTCCTTCCCAATATTGATGTTAAATTTGAGATTAAAAGGCGAATTGATTTTATTGCCACTCAGCTAAAAAATTCTGGCCTTAAAGCCCTGATACTCGGAATAAGTGGTGGTATCGATTCAACTACCACGGGTAAACTGGCCCAATTAGCGATTGATCAATTAAATCAGGAATCTGAGACTAGCGACTATTCTTTTACCGCGGTAAGATTACCTTATCATGTACAAGCCGATGAGGAAGATGCACAGCTTTCATTGGAGTTTATTAATGCGGATCAAAACTTAATCGTTGATATTGCTCCTGGAACCGATGCCATTCATCAGGAAGTTAGCAAGGCTTTTAAAGCCGTTTCGACTGAGTTTCAACATGATAAACTGGATTTTGCTAAAGGAAATGTGAAAGCCAGGGTGAGAATGACTGCACAGTTTGAAATCGCGGGATTATTAAATGGTTTGGTTATAGGAACCGATCATTCAGCTGAAAATGTGACTGGTTTTTATACCAAATATGGTGACGGCGCTTGTGATCTTGCTCCCTTATTTGGATTGAATAAACGTCAAGTCAGAATGTTAGCCAAAGAATTGGGTGCTCCCCTGCAGCTAATTGAAAAAACTCCAACGGCTGATTTAGAATCTCTTGATCCCGGAAAGCCGGATGAACTTGCTTTGGGATTAAGCTATGATGAGATTGATGATTTTTTAGAAGGAAAGACCGTAAGTCTAGAAACCCGAGAACGTATCGTAAAAATCTATAAGCAGACCATGCATAAGCGAGCAGCCATACCAACTATATATGACTAAATGATTATACTGGGCTAGATAGGGAGATTAATTGACAGATTAATCTCTACTTTACATAATGTCTTCTCAACAAGCCTCTAAGAAAAAACAAAAAAATTATGGTTAAAATTGGCATTTTTTCGGAAACCAATGAATCCGATAGTGTTTCGGGTAGACTATTAAGTCAACTTGAATCATATCCTAAGGACTCATATCAATGGTTTGATCTTCGCTTAACCGCTCGGGCTAAAGTAACGATTAGTGAGCAGGCAATTATCTGGAATGGAGTGGACTTATCTCAATTAAAAATTGCGGTTATTCAAGGTTTCAATTATCAAAATCCAGTCATTCCTGATTCTAATGATAATAAAGACTGGGCTCTATGGAATGCTGATTCTATCAGTCGTCAACAAAAATACAGTATGCTGTTTAGCTTGTTTTCCGAGCTGCAACGTCGTGGTGTGATGTTAATCAACCCATTGCGTACCCTGATCGGTAATTATATGAAGGTGAATTGTCTGGACCAGATTCAAGGTATCGGAGGTCAGGGTGAAGGAATAAAAGCACCTGAATATATTTGCAGCAATGAAATAGCACAGGTTCAGGCTTTTTTACAACGAAATGCAAATAGCGTTTGGCGACCATCCACGGGCCGGGCTAGTTGGCAATTATTTATGCCTAAACAATGTGATGAACTGGTATCTCTGCAAAAGCCTCCTGTTTTGGTAGCTCAAATTGTCAAAGGTCCTTTGCGACGTGCTTATTGTATAAATGGCCAAGTGGTTTTATTACTTAACCAGGCAGGGCCAAGTGATCAAGCCCAATTAGAACGTTTAGAAATGTATCAATCCACGGATTATTCAGTCTATCAAGAGCGTTTGTCTCAATTGTGTCAGCAATTCAATATGCCTTGGGGAGAGATCTTATTTGTTGATACCGGTAATGAACTGGTCATTTATGATTTGGAACCTGATCCTCCGATAGACTCGTTGCCAGACTATTATGCCGATTATCTAAGCCAGGTAATGGCTGAATATATAAAATCAGTCGCCGAGCAGAAGACAATGAACCCAATAGTGTTGAAAGATCATTCCCTAGAAGAAAGAGTCGTTCAGCGTACCGCATTATTCACTCGCCGTATGTTACGAATTTTATTTGATTTTGAAAGAAGTAAATATAATGACTGAGCCTACAAAAATTGCCATTTTTGGGGCTCGTCAAAGCCCCCAAATAGAATCCTTACAGGCTATTTTTAAGGAAAAACAAATACCTGTTCATCAATTGGATATCCAGTTGGGACCAGAAAGTTTGTCGGAAGTCTCCATGAGTAATCAAAAACTCATATGGCAAGGTATTGATTTTAAGGATATTGAGGCCGTTTATCTACGTGGAACGGCTCTCAATAGCTGGCCAGCCATGCCGCCAGTCAATAGCCTGCGTCAGTATCATGAACGGCGTATTCAGTTTCTAGCTGAACAAGAATATCAAGCCGTTACCTTCAGCTTTTTTGAAAATCTAGTGAGCAGGGGAAAATTAGTCATTAATCCTTTAACCAGTGCGTATTTGGATCATGATAGTAAGGCGCAACAATACAATAAACTGGCTGCCAATGGTTTTTCAGTGCCGAAAACATTAACAACTAATGATATCGAACAGGCTAAAAAATTTATGCGGGAAAATGGTGAAGTTATTGTAAAACCCATGGTTGGCATTGGTTCGGCGCGAATGGTTAAAGCGGCGGATAAAGAGAATTTTCCGGATCTTGCGTACTGTCCGACCATGTTTCAGGAGCGTATTATTGGTGATACCATTAGGGTTCATATTGTTGGTGACAAAGTGGTCTTAGCATTAAAAATCCTAACTTCAGAAGGGCAGATTGATTCGCGAACCAATACACAGGGGTTTGAATTTTTTCAAATGCTTCCGGAGGAACAGGAAAAAATTGTTAAGGCAAATCGTTTTTTAGGTTTACATTATGCCACTTGGGATGTGATGATTTCTGAACAGGGAGTCCATTATTATTTGGATTGCAATCCAGGTGGTTATATTATGTGGATTGGCAAAACTTACAGCAATTTTGTTTTATTGCAATTGGCTAATTATCTATCCGTTTATGCCCAAACAAAAAATATTGAACAAGCGAGTCATAGTGTGGTTTGTTATCAACAGTAAAATGATTAACTATCATGCATCTTGAAATTGTTAAAGGTGATTTATTAAAGCAAAAAGTCGATGTTATCGTAAATGCCTGGAACCGAAATATTATTCCTTGGTGGTTGTTATGGCCACAAGGTGTCTCCGGAGCGATAAAAAAACAGGCGGGTTATCAGCCATTTAAAGAGTTGGCCAGATATGGAGCCATTCCTTTGGGAGGAGCCGTTGAAACCTCGGCAGGCAAGCTACCCTATAAAGGTATTATTCATGTCGCTGGGATTAGTATGCTCTGGATCTCTTCTTATCAGTCAGTTACGCAATCGGTAAAAAATGCGATTCGGTTGGCTGACTCTAAAAACTATTCGTCAATTGCATTTCCATTAATTGGAGCTGGGACTGGAGGCTCGAAACAAGAAAAAGTATTAGCTTGGATGAAAGAAACAGTGGATGAACTTGAGTATGATGGGATCGTAAAAATTGTAATATTTGGAAATAATCAGTAGTTTTTAGAAGAATCGGTGGAAATTAATTTAGGGATGACAAACAAAAACAGCCTAAATGTTTCCATTTAGACTGCCGGGTAGAATTTTCTCGTTAAGAATATAAACTAGGAGTTGATATTTACAGAACCAATTGATGTATTATCAGAAACGTCACCACCAGTAGCTGCGCCCGCATTTTGTGCAGCAGAAGCATTACCTGCATCTCCGATACCGGTACCTTCAGCATAAGCATCAGCTCCCCAACCACCGGAAGCGAATCCTTCGCCAACACCGGCTGCACTACCGGCATCTAAACCTGCGCTACCGATTGCATCACCGCCAGATTTGCCACTTTGGTTAAAACTTGCATCTGAATTAATTCCCATTATATTTCCCCTTTGGAAAGGTTAACTAACTATAAAATTAAAGTAAGTAATAAATTTACGAATTGATATTGACCGAGCCGATGGAAGTATTGTCAGAGACATCGCCACCGATTGCTGCCCCAGCATTTTGACCCGCATTACTGCTGCCACCTTCACCGATACCCGTTCCGATTGGATCGACATTAAAAACTGCGGCTTCACCATGTCCGTAAGCGTCGCCTGTACTAAGTCCGGCTGCTCCCATAGCATCGCCACCGGATTTGCCACTTTGACTCATATCTAAATCAGTATTAACACCCATCGTCCTAACTCCTATGAATTAATATTGATTGAGCCAATTGATGTATTGTCAGAAACATCACCACCGGTTGCTGCTCCGGCATTTTGTGCTGCAGAAGCGTTGCCAGCGTCACCAATACCCGTACCAGCTGCAAAAGCATCAGCGCCGAAACCGCCAGAAGCAAAACCTTCACCCATACCAGCACCTGAACCAGCAGCTAAACCCGCACTACCCATTGCATCTCCGCCAGACTTACCACTTTGATTCATACTTAAATCGCTATCAATACTCATCGTTTACATCCTCATTCTTTGGTTGGTTTCTAAATAATCCTAGTTGTTATTTCAAAAAAAACAAATTTAAAAGTATTTAATTCTAGAACTTTTTTTAATTTATCTTTTTTTTTCTGGCTTTTGAGTTCTTATTTCTTCTTGTTTCTGAGCCAGTGAGTCTATAGTAATCAAAGCAAACTTAGAATAATGATAACCAAGTCTCATTTTTTATAATAGCGTTATTATTTTTTGAACTTTTAGCATTTATCCGAAATGAAGTTTTATATTAATTACAGCATCTTTATATATGATTTCAATCATACTTAATCGTTTTAACCATTGGATACAATGAACTCATTGTTAAATTACATTTGAGTAGGATTATTATGAGGTTAAATTATTCCATTATTGCGATTTTAGCGTTCTTTTTTCCCTTTTCAGCAGTGCATTCGGATTCCAGGGTAATGGTGGAATTACCCGCTCACATGAAATCACATATGTTGGAGAATATGCGAGGGCATTTGGTTGTTATCGATCAATTATTATTATTGTTGGGGGATGAGAAATTTGATCAGGCATCCGATTTGGCTGAAGCTGAGTTGGGAATGAGTTCCTTGAATAAACATGGGGCGAGTCATATTGCTCCTTTTTATCCTAAGCAAATGCGTCAAGCTGGGACTAATATGCACAAGGCTGCTAGTCAATTCGCACGTATTGCGCAAGAAGGGGATAGTTTGGAATCTTATAAGGCGTTAAGAAAAATAACGGCTGCTTGTATTGTTTGCCATTCGGGATTTAAAGTACAGTGACTTTTTTATATGGAGGGGGAAAATAATGGAGGGAGGTAAGTTTAACCAAAAAAGCCTGGGGTTTAACTAACCCAGGCTTTTTGTAATAATGGCTTAGGAATTAATATTTACAGAGCCTATCGAGGTGTTATCAGAAACATCACCGCCCGTAGCTGCGCCAGCATTATATCCAGCAGAAGCGTTTCCAGCATCGCCAATACCTGTTCCCGCAGCAAAAGCATCCATACCTGATGCAAATGCATCACCTACACCAGAAGCGCTACCGGCATCCAAACCTGCACTTCCAACTGCATCACCACCAGATTTATCACTTTGATTAAAACTTGCGTCTGTATTTGTACTCATTGTCTTGTCCTTTTTGTTGTTTTAGTTGTTTGTTTAACCTAGAAAACGCAGTTGCCATCTGCTGCGGCCCCCTTAAGCACTAAATCTTAAGGATTTTCTAGAACATTTTGACTTCACCCGGAGGGTGACTACGAATAAAGCCAAAATAACCCATAAAATCCTTAATCTTCAGCACTTAAGTTGACCTCGCTACGAAGTCAACTACGTTTTCTAGGTTTAAGAATTAATATTTATCGAACCAATTGAGGTATTGTCTGAAACATCACCACCAGTAGCGGCACCAGCATTTGCTGCTGCGCTAGCACTACCTCCATCACCAATGCCAGTTCCGATTGGATCGACATTAAAGACTGTTCCTACTCCTTGACCAAAGGCATCGCCTGTACTTAAGCCTGCTGCACCCATAGCGTCACCACCAGATTTTCCGCTTTGATTCATGCCTAAATCTGTATTGGCTCCGTTTGGTCCGTTACCGCATCCTTCTCCCATTGTCTTATCTCCTATGAATTAATGTTAATTGAGCCAATTGAAGTATTGTCAGATACGTCTCCACCAATAGCAGACCCTGCATTGTGTGAAGCGTAGGCGGAACCTGCATCACCGATACCAGTGCCTGCTGCAAAAGCGTCAGCTCCCCAGCCACCAGATGCAAATGCATCTCCTACACCCATACCTGATCCTGCATCTAGACCAGCGCTACCCATGGCATCACCACCAGATTTACCACTTTGGTTCATACCTAAATCACTATCAATACTCATGGCTCTGTTCCTCTTGGTTGTAATATTGTTTTAATTGGTTTTTATTTAATTCTAATAAAACACAAATTCAAATACAATTTATTGCTTAAATATTCTTGAAAATGCTTTTAATTTGTATTTTTTTTCTAACTGTTTTAGGCGTTTAAGTTTCCCTAGCCAGTGAGTCTATAATAACCAGGCATGATTTAAAATAATGATAACTAGGTCTCACTTTTACTAGTAAACATTATTTTTTATGAACTTTTTCGAAAAATAGAGAATTTAACGATATTTTCTTAAATTATCCTATATTAATGGAAATTTGAAGGCTGGTAAGAGAATGAAAGGGAGAAGAATAGAGAGGTAATAAAAAAGCCCTTGTCTTTGCAGTAAGACAGGGCTTTTGACCTAAAAAAAAACTAATGGTTAAGAATTAATATTGACTGAACCTATAGATGTATTGTCTGAAACATCTCCGCCAGTTGCTGAACCTGCATTTCTGGCAGCTGAAGCATTACCGGCATCCCCGATTCCAGTTCCTTCTGCATAGGCATCGCCCCATCCAGTTGCAAAGGCATCTCCGACACCAGCTGCACTTCCTGCATCTAGATTTGCAGTACCCATGGCATCACCACCGGACTTGTTACTTTGATTCATACCTAAATCTGTATTTGTTCCCATTGTCTTATTTCCTCTCGAAAAATTTTTAAAGTTCAACCATTTGTAAAGTTCAACTATGAATTAATATTGACTGAGCCGATTGACGTATTGTCTGAAACATCTCCACCGGTTGCAGCACCTGCATTGTGACCCGCATAGCTGCTGCCACCTTCGCCAATTCCTGTTCCGATAGGGTCAACATTGAAAACTGCTGCTTCACCATGGCCATATGCATCTCCAGTGCTAAGTCCAGCAGTTCCCATGGCATCACCACCTGATTTATCACTTTGATTCATCGCTACATCAGAATTAATACCCATTTCCCTATCTCCTAAGAATTTATATTTACAGAACCGATTGAAGTGTTATCGGATACATCACCGCCAGTTGCTGAACCTGCATTATGAGAGGCATAAGCATTGCCTGCGTCACCAGAACCATAACCTTCGGCATAGGCATCTGCTCCCCATCCACCGGAAGCCATTCCTTCTCCAATGCCTGTTGCGCTACCTGCACTTAAACCAGCGCTACCGACTGCATCTCCACCTGATTTTGCACTTTGGCTGAAATCTAAATCGCTATTTGTTCTCATGACACATACCTCGTATTATTCATCTAAATTTGTATAAGGGATTAATTTTCATTGTTATCAACTTTTCCCTTGTTGTTGAGCATAATAGTAGTGGAACGAAATTTGAAATTATGATAACTAGGTCTCATTTTGTAAACGTAATGTAAATTTTTATAAAAATCCCTAATCAGTGATAGTATTTCCTCAATCATTCATTAAGACTGCCGATAGATAAGACGATATGTAAGGAATTTAGAATTGCCATGAATAAAGTCAGTAAGGATTGTTATGCCGCAGGATAAGGCTCATGTTTCTGCCATTAAAGTTGAACAGGTATTAATTCCACCTGTAAGACATCCAATTAAGGCGGCTCGCCTTTTATATAGTGCTCCTACCTATATATTGCGAGGACCTATCTATCTGATTTTTATTATTTTATTTGTTGCCTTGATTTATTCCTTTTGGGCAAAAAAAGATATGTTAGTGATTGCACCACTAATATTAGAGCGAGAATCGACCACGGTCGAAGCGATAGGTAGCGGTTTGGTGCAAAATGTTTTGGTTAGTAAGGATCAATTTGTACGAATTGGCGAACCATTATTGGTTATTCAGGAGCAAACTCGCATTAGCATGAATCCTGAACAAGAAACTTTGAAATCTAAGTTGTATACCTTACAAAAAGAATACGACAAAATTGACGACGAATATGGTCATCAGATTAGTCAAATTGAGTTAGATTTGAATAATTTAAGTTCTAATACGCAAGCCGATCGTATTGCTAAAGAGGGAAGAGTTGCGCAAATTAAAGCCCAGTTAAAAACCGCTCAACGTTCACAAATAACTGCTCAACGAGCTTTAAATACCGCGGTACGTGCAGCTAAAGATTTGGATAAAGATTATCAATTGGCAAAAAAGCAATTGGATCGTGCCAAGGTCTTATTTGATAATCGTGATATGACGGCAACGCAATTTGAAAGCATTGAAAAAAAGGAACGTAAAGCTTGGCGAACGGTTTTGGATGCCAAAGCTAATATTCGTGATGCTGAAACGAAAATTAGTGATATTGAAACTCAAATTGCAGGCATTCGTGTCTCATTGCATACGGCAGAAACTCAGCTTAAAAAGCTCTTGGATCTTTCTAATAAAGATAAGTTGGAAAGGGAATTGGCTCAGTTGAATGATAGGCGAAAACGAGATCTGACTCGTATATCTGAACAAATGGGAGGTGTAAATAAACGGATTAAAGAAAGTGAAAACTTGGTGGCTGGAGTTACCTTTCAAGAAAACGTCACTAATTATAGTAGCAATTTTGCGGGTCTAATTACGGATATTCACGTTAGAAAAGGTCAAATCGTTGGTCTGGGTGCACCTTTGGTCACAATTGTAAAGGAAAGTGCACCGTTAGAGGGAAGAATCCTGGTGCATAATCAGGATATTGGTCGATTGGTCTGGGGGCAGCAGGTACAAATTAAATATTTTGCCTATCCCTATCAAGAATGGGGAATTCGAAAAGGAAAAATTTCTGCTATTTCAACCAAACCTAGTGGTATTAAAGGTCATGAATCGAAATATATTGTTCGTACTGCTTTATTTCAAGAAAGTATTGTTAAACCCGGTATGCAACCGCGACTGCTAGAAATTGGTTTAGAGGGAATGGCTGAAATTAAAACAGGAGAAAAGCGCATTATTGAATTGCTATTTAGCCCAGTGTCAAAATTTTTTACTGATCCGGATGAGGACTAGCTATCGTTATGGATGCTAAGCAACAAGCCGTTAGAGAACTGATGCAAACCCATGTCATGTTTTCCCAGCTGTCGGTAAAAGAAAAAGTATTTCTGGCCAAGCTCATTGTGGTTAAGGTCTATGATAAAGAGGATGTCATTGCTTTACAGGGGAATCCAATCAATGGATTTTATTACATCAATAGTGGTGAAGTACGGCTAAAACAAACGCGTGATAACAAACGCGGTACCATTGGCTCTATTTCCTCTAAAGGGAGTTTTGGTGAACTCTCTCTGGTAAAAGATTGTTTCTGGGAATATCAAATCGAAGCAGAAGCAAAAACCATTATGCTTATTCTGCCTGCTAAGCCGGTGCGTCAGACCAATCGAGCTTTTCCCAAACTATCCGATATGCTGAAAAAGCAGGTGGGCATGGTAGAACTCATGCAGCGTTTACGGGGAATTTTAGCAAAATCAAAATATACTTCGGAACAGTTTAATGCCATCGTTGAGAAAATTGGGATTAAACGTTTTGAACCCAATCAAATGGTTTTTAATCAGGGAGATGATGATCAACGTCTCTACTATATTGAACAAGGCGCGGTAGAATTGCTTTGGCGTTCTATTACCGGTGAAAATATTGTATTAGACAAAGTTGTCAGAGGAGAATTACTGGGAGAAAATGGTGCCTTATCCCATATTGGAGAGGCAGGTAAGCAAGTTGTATCGGCGAGGGCGGTAACCCCTTTAACCGTATTGGTTTTCTACAAGCCTGAAGTGGATGCAATTTTAGACATCAATCCTGAGTTGCACGAACAATTGCGTTTGCGGGCACAATCACTTCGAGAACAACAGGTCTTAGAAAGTAATGCGCGACAAAAAGCAGAAGGAGCTGATCTAAGAGTTCATCTGGCTGACGCAGTCACCGAAGAAGAATTTAAAGACTCGGTTCAGCACAAACAGATCCGTAAATTCCCATTAATTAATCAACTCAATGAATCGGATTGCGCGGCCAATTGTATTACGATGATCTGTCGTCATTATGGTAAAGATTTTACCGCAGGCCAGATCAAGGAATTAACCAACTTGAATGGTGCCAATGCCGATCCAAACCATATAGCGGCAGGAGCCGAAACTTTAGGTTTTCAGACCAAGGCATATGGGATTACCTATGAGCAATTACAAACCTTACCGTTACCAGGAATTATTGGCTGGGAAAACTATCATTACGCAGTCTTGTATCGGATTACCAAAAAAGAGGTTTTTCTGGCTGATCCGGCTAAAGGTTTGATTCGATTACCCAAAGAGGAATTTATTCAGGGTTGGACTCAAGCCCTAATTAGCGGCGCCGAAACTAATCCTGATGCCGGATTGTTTATTGCAATCCAACCAACGGTAAAATTTACCGAAAAAGAACCACCCAAAAAACCAATTTATCATTTTATTAATTATCTTTTACCCTATAAAGTCCTCTTTTTTGAGGCCTTTTTAGCCGCCTTGACGATCAATTTATTGGGTTTGGCATCACCCATATTTATTCAAACTATTGTTGATACGGTAGTGGTACATCATGATGTTAGTTTATTGAATATGATGCTGGCCGGAATGGTATTAGTCGCCATATTTAAAACACTCAGCGTTACGGCACAGAGTTTATTGTTAGCTCATACTACTGCCCGTATTGACATGAAAATGATGTCAGAGTTTTACCGACATATTCTTGACTTGCCGATGGGCTTTTTTATGACCCGAAATAAGGGGGAGATTCTAGCGCGATTTGGTGAAAATGCTAAAATTCGCGCCATTATTGCTGGTTCTAGTATCACGGTTGTTTTAAATACTTTAATGATCTTTCTTTATTTTTTAGTGATGTTTACCTATAACACGACTTTGACTATCGTGGTAATGTTTTACATTCCCCTCTATATTGCCATTATCTGGTATTACACCCCGCGTATTAAAGCGATAGCTCAGGAACGCTTTGTCACTAATTCTCAGTCACAAGCCCATTTAATTGAATCGCTAAACGGAATTGAATCAATTAAAGCGACCGCAAATGAATATATGGCAAGAGCAAGATGGGAAGAAAGCTTTGTTGAAAATGTCAATAAAGGTTATACCCAGCAAAAACTCAATCTTATGTCGATGAATCTTAACCAATTAGTGAGTATGGCCTCAACGGTGACTATTCTTTGGATCGGTGCCAACCAGGTTATCGCCAATGAAATGACAATTGGAGAACTTATGGGATTTAATATGTTAGTGGGTTTGGTGATGGGACCGGTGATGCAAATGGTTGGCTTGTGGAATAATATCCAGGAAGTTCGAATTGCCATTGAACGAGTCAGTGATATATTAAACGTTGAACCAGAACAAAAACTACCAGAAAGTGGTCAAGATATGCCTGTCACTTTGAATGAAGTAGAAGGGCGTATAGAATTTAAAAATGTCGATTTTAGCTATGTAGCCAATAATAAAGAAAACCGAGTAATGAAAGAGTTTAACCTGGTAATTGAAGCAGGGATGCGAGTTGCTTTTGTTGGTGCCAGCGGATGTGGAAAAAGTACTATCGCCAAAATGATTTTAGGTTTTAATAAACCCACTGCTGGTGAATGTACTATTGACGGCAAAGATATCACTTCAATCGATACCAAATCATTACGTCAGAATATCGGTGTGGTATTGCAAGATAGCTTTATTTTTTCCGGCTCAGTGGCAGAAAATATTGCTCTGGGTGATCCTCAGCCGGATATGGCTGCGGTTAAAGAAGCGGCTCAATTATCTGGAGCACATGAGTTTATTGTTAATTATCCCTTGGGGTATCAAACGGCTATCGGTGAAAAAGGATTGGGTATTTCAGGTGGACAAAGACAACGAATTTGTATTGCCAGGGCTTTGTATTTTAAACCTAAAATCTTAATTTTTGATGAAGCTACCAGTGCTTTAGATAATGAATCTGAAAAACGCATCCAGCAGAATATGCATCAGATTTTAGCGGGCAAATCTTCTATCACCATTGCACACCGATTAAGTACTATCACTGCCAGTGATATGATTTGTTATATTCATGACGGAAAAGTGTTAGAAAAAGGTACTCACGAAGAATTAACCAGTCCTGAATACATTAAAACCAACAATTATGAAGGCGCCTATTATGCTTTGGCTAAGGATCAATTCGATCTCCCTCCTTTAGAAGGATTAATTAATCCACAAGAAAATTCAGAATAGAGTTATATGTGACTCTTTTTATCGGTATAATTTAGACCCATGTTATTTATAATTGACCTAAACTATTTAAAGTAGGTATTAGGATAAATCTTTTCTGTCATTATAGACTTCTGATAAAATTGAACTTTTAGCTGCCCCACAATGACCATAAATCCATTACTCTGTACATGACTGTTAGGATTATTTAGTGATAGACGATAACGATTCTACAGTCTTTCTTAGCGGGCAGGATATTGATAAGTTAACCTCAAAAAAACCTGAACAGCTTCCACATGCCTCATTAATTTGTCTGGATGACAGTCAATTAGAGGCAGAACAGAATGGTTTGATCCTGGAATTAAAAGATAAGCCATTAATGATTGGACGCGCAAAAGACTGCTCAGGATATTTAGCCAGCTCTCAAATCTCTCGTAAACATGCCAAGGTTTATCCTGAAAATGGGCAATGGGTTATTGAAGATCTGGGCAGTACTAATGGCGTTAGGGTTAATGATGAAAAAATCCAAAAACAGATCATGCAGCCCAATGACGAAGTCAGTATTGGCACCATTCCATTTTCATTTATCCAAGAAGTGGATGAAGAAGATGATCCTGATCAGACCGTTATGGGAACCATGCCCAGGGGGGATGATAATGAAACCATCTTATTTACTAAAAATGAGGCCTATGATCTTCTTATTGATGTCCAGGAAGAAAAAACTAAATTTAATGAAAAATTAGACGAAACAATTGTTCCCCGGGTTAATCAGACTCGAAATGCGACCAAACAACCAGTAAAAAGTAGTAAAATAATTTGGATAGTCGTTGCCGCAGTAATAATTGTCAATATTACAATTGGTGGATTCTTTTTTTATAGCCATAAAAAAGAACAACAAACCATTAATCGTAATTATAAGACGGTTAAACAATTTATCTATAATAACGAAGCTAATCGTTCCTCCAGGGCTGATATCAATAAAGAAATCGAAACTTTAAAAGAAATTTTGGCCGATTTAAAAGTTTCCTATCAAATATATCCTGATGCTGACACATTGAGTTTGCTTGAAGCCAAGGTCAGATTTTTAATTTTTGAACGCCACTTTAAAGCCCTAATTAACAAAAATAGCATTGGAAAAACAGCTCAATTGGTTAAAGGGATGCGAAAGACCTTAAAAAAACTTCAAAAAAGGGTTTCTGAAGACTCCAAAGCCTATAAAGGAATTGCTGGAATTGCCGATTTATTAGATATCGCTGATATTATCGTAAAATTGAAGGATTTTCAGGGACAATACCCAGATGCACGGAGAAGCAGTCGTTATCGACCCAGTTCATACCAATTACAAGAACTCAAGCGAGAAAAGAGCAGATATGTTACGCTCCGGAAACAAAAAAATACTTTATTATCGACACAATATCCCTATTTTAAGGCGTTGGTCATAAAGACATATAAGGATTTTAATTTAATTTATGAATGGGAAAAGGTGCTTAATTAAGGATAAGGTCGTAGCAGATGTCATGAAATCTGCCAGACTGAACCCTTTTCCGCCCCTTAAAATTCGAGAAGCGATTAAACTCTACTTTGGTAAAAATCTGCTACTTATTTCTTTGTTGCTCTTATCTCCAATCAGTATCTTTGCCCAATATTCTCATATTGTCCAACCCAAAGAAACCCTATATACCATTGCTCAAAAATATTCACTAAATCATCTGACTTTAGCTCAAACCAACCAGCTAGATAATGAATATACGCTAGAAAAGGGGCAGGTTATTTTTTTAAAACGCAAAGCCTCGCGTTTGACATTTCATACCGTACGGAGGGGTGATACCTTATACGCAATTGCTAAGTCCTACAATTATCCGCTGGAGCAATTAGCCACAATTAATTCCTTGAACAATGAGTATAACTTGGAAAAAGGGCAGAAAATTTATTTTGACCAAAAGTACTTGCCTCCTAAAAAGAAAAAACGTTATGTTCCTCCAAAAATAGAAATTGAATCTACCAAACCAATAATCACGGGGCGTAAACCTCAAAAAGAGGTAGAGAAGAAACAGAGCCTAGTTAAAAGTCAAACTAAACCTACTGTAAAAAAGCCAATTAAAGTTGAACCAATTAAACAATTATCTGTGTCAAAACCGCTAAATAAAAAACCTGAAGTAGCCAGGGTAAAAACAGATATTTTAACTCCTCAAAGTACCCAGGAGTTTGTAAAACTAATTCGTCAAGCCAAAAAAGAAGTCATTAGTGGCGCACGTTTTATATTGGGCAAAAAACAACTTAAAATATTATCATTACAACAAAGTTTAAATTTAGGATTAGAGAAAAGTTTATCCATCCAGCAACAAAAAGAACAATTGTTTGCTGCGAAACATGCGTTAAGTGCTTCTGAAGCGCAATTAGATCCCAGTTTAAATCTGGCTTTAACTTATAGTCGTAGCCGTCAATTTAGTCGTAGCGAATTTTTTACCCGGGAACGTCAGGTTCAAACCGATACCTATATTGTTCCTGATGCCTTGGATCGTTTTGAACAGGACCTAAAAGATGATTTCCAGAAACGCTTGGTGGCTTCTGGTTTAAGTGGTGAACAAGCGGAAGTGGTTGTTAATGACGTGTTTGCCAGTCAGGCTTGGCAACAAATATATGGGGCCGATAAAGAACCCGTAGCCGGAAGTTTTCGGTTTGAAGTGGAACAAATATTACGCAATGAAGTATTTGGCAGTGATCCTGGTTTATTAACCCAAGATATATTTGAACGTACCATTACTCCTGCTTATGAATCCTTTGTGCAAGAAATTCAAGATGCCGATATATTCCCGGATTTCTACAATGAAAATAGTTTTAACTCGGCTTATTTTGGTCAGCGCAACGGTAACGAGCGTTTGGATGATAGTTCTTCATTTTTATATGATATCGAAGGAGCCGCCTTAAGTAGTGCTGTCGTTTATGATAAAACCACCGTCTTTGATGACGAGGTGCTGGAAATAGAAGGGATCGAAATTCCTACCATCATAATTGATAATGCCATTGTCGGCGGGGATGGAAATTGTATTGCTCGAGATGGGAAGGTCTTTATCCGTAATGAGGATAACTCCAAATGGATAGCTGCTGATCCAGCCGATGATTTGGCGTATATTAAATCCTTTTGTGGCTATAGTCGTAGTAATTACCGCCGTGAGGAATTCGCCAGTACTGATAGCCCTTATGTTGAAAGCTATGATCTGGATTTGGAACTCGCCAAAGACTTTTGGTGGGGGAGTCAATTAAAAATAAATGCAGCAACTCACAAAGCCCGTCCTGGTTATAATTTGGGGAATCTCTATAGTGCTCTCAGTGTGGATTCACCGTTTTGTTTGGGAGATGATGATCCCACCTGTCTTCCAGGGACATTCAGGTGGTATTCGACCCTGAAATTGGAATTAAACACGCCGTTGCCGTATAGTAAAAATTTTGGTAGTGATGGAAATCGTGCTGCGGTTGATATACAGCTCAGCGAGTCCAACCTGGTGGCCCAAGATGATGCTTTAAAGCAAACCAACAATATGGTCCTGGCAAATATTTCCAGTGCCTATTGGGCACTGACCAAAGCCTTGGGCGAGGTTCAAATCGCTCAAAAACAAATTGATATTTTGGCCAAAATGAAAGAAAACATTAGTCGTCAATATCAACAGCGTGAAGTAACTGAATACAATTATAATCAAATTCTAACTTCTTATGAGAATGCTTTAAATCAAAATGAATTAGCTTGGAATAACTATTTATTAGCTTCTAATCTATTAGCTGAGCAACTCAATTTAGCACCAGAATTAGTTTTAGTGCCTGATTTAAGTGAACAGCATTTAATCGAGTCGTTTCAACCTATCGCTGTCTCAGAAGCATTCGATTACGCGCTTGAATTTCATCCACAGCGTTTGTTTTTAAAACAAAAATTATTTGATAAGGGATTAGAATTACGATTTTATCAGAACCAAAATAAACCAGATATTACCTTGGGCTTAGTCCAACAATATAATCAGGATAATACTGTCATGGGGTATGATAGCTTTTCAGATTCGATGAGCAATTTATTTAATCCTGATGTGAAAGATTTTTATATTGGTTTGAACTATTCGTATCCCATTGGTAATCGAGCCAATAAAGCCGCATTAAGCAAGGCCAGAATAGCTAAACAACAGGCTCAGTCGGCATTGGATAATAATGATCTTGAGCTAAAAATTAATATCCGAGATAGTATTAATAATCTGAATAATGCGTTGGCACGGTTTGAATTGTCCAGCCAACAATTAAAAGTGTCGAAAGAAAGTTTTGCGAAAGTGGAGCAATATAGTGAGCAAAAGCAAGCCAGTGAATTTGAGCGATTACAGTCTCTGCAAACCCTATTGAGTGCTCAGCAAAATTATATTGATAATTTTGTCGATCGCCATTTGGCATTAAATCAATTAAAGGCAGCAAAAGGTGAATATGCGTGTTATAACCAAAGTTGCTAATAATTTAATCATGTTGCAACTATTTATCCTAATATTGTTTGGTATTGCGGTTGACTCTGCATACGCAGAAAATACAGCCGCTAATGTCACCAAGCCAAATCAAGAATTTCAGCAATTGCTTAAACATTGGTTACCCGGAAAAATTAAGTCCTCACAATGGCAAGATATTAGCCCTTATCAAGCAGCACTTAAAGCCATTGAAAATAACCTCTCTTTGCAGCAGGTTCGAGTGGATGCTGAAATCAAACACGCCGCAATTGCCGAAGCCCGGGCAATTTTTGATCCTCAATTTTCGGTTGCTTTGGGATATAGCAAAACGCAACGTAATGATCGTGTATCAAGTTTAGACCGCTATAAAAAAGAAACCATCACCATAGAAGAAGGGCAGCCGCTACCTTTAATGGATAGTGAAGGAAATCCCGTTTTGTGTGAACAAACCGCCGGCTGTTTACAGGCGGATGGCAGTTTAATTGATTTTGGTGATCGGATTCCTTTGGAAGGTGGAAACATTCTTTGTACCGAGCGTTTGGCCGATGAAAATGGCTTATGTCATATGTCAGCTATACCAGATAATGATTTTACTAAATACGTGATGTTGGACTCTCACCGTGATGCCGGTTTTTATCCTTCTGATCCTATCAAGGCTAGTGAGTCATTCTTGACTGGAAACGCTGTTAATAATGTATTAGACATTAGTGTACAACAAAAGCTGCCATGGGGAGGTAGCTTAAATCTTTTATTTTCAGTCAATAAAAAAGAGGCTTATTGGATTAATAATAATAATGAGTTTTCTGACTTAAGAGATATTTACCATAATAATCAGAGTCTGGCCACCTTTGGAAATTATCATCGTCCCTGGGCGAGTTCCATTACTTTATCGGCCTCTTTACCCCTACCCAAAACTAAAGACTTTGGCAGCAATAATCAATTTGATACCACCATTAAGCAGGCGGTTTTACAAGATCACCAAAGTCAGAGTGAGGTGAAACGGATTATTAACCAAACCCTGCTTAGTGTTGCTCAGACCTATTGGGAGTTGGTTTCGGCCAAACATGAATTGTTATTACTGATGGAAAATCTTAGTCAGTTAAAAAATCTAAATGACAATACTTCTCGGATGTATGAGCAGCGTATGCTAACTCGTTATGATAAAGAACAGGTCGAGGCTGAGTTTAAACAAGTTAAATTGCAGGTTCACCAGACATTTAAAAATTTTTTAAGCGTTGCTTATCAATTACGACAATTGATGGGAGATCGCGGCGCACTTGCACTACCAATTGATTATAATTATGAAAACCAGGCTGCCATTATTGATGACTATAGCCAGTTATTGCAAATGGCAAATGACTATAATCCTGATATTGAAGTCCAACAATATAATATTGATATGGCAGAATTAAGTTTAAAATTTAGTCAAAACCAAGCCCGCCCAGATATTGATTTCAATGTAGCCATAAAGGCGAGTCAGAATAATTCACCTTTTGGTTATGAATCATTCTCTGATTCGGTGTCAAATATTCGTTCGCCAGATACGATTTTGCAACAATATCAGCTCAACTATAATTATCCAATTCTTAATCGAGCAGTCAAAGCGAATGTTAAGCAAGCAGCCAGTGCCTTGCGCACTCAAGAGTTAACCATGCAACAACAACGCACCACGGTGGCCTATGCCATTGAAAATGCTCTTATCACCCTCCAGAGTTCTCGCTTGAGTACAAATATTGCCCAAAGACAGCGTGATTTAGCAAAAAAGACTTTAGAAAAAGCCATTAAGCAGCAAGAGATTCGTGAAGTGACAGAATATGAAATCGTAGACAAAAACCAGGTCCTATTGGATGCTGAACGGCAATTAATTAGTGCTCAAAAACGTTTTAAGCAAGCCGAAGCGAGCCTGTTGTCAGGTTTGGGAATATTACCCGCTCATTATGTAGAGCACACGCTGAATAGTTCCTTTGATGCCTATCGGATCAACTATTTAAAAGCCTATAGACAATTGTATTATTTTGTTGAAGCGGAGGAATTGTGATGGGCTTTAAACAATACATCCTTTTTTGCTTGCTTTTGGCTATGTATCGTGAACCATTGCACGCGGATAATTCCCAACTATCAGAAGCAAGCGTTAAGCAGGTAACTCTGGAAGAAATTGTAGGCTCCAGCCTATCACCAAAAGAGCAACAATTTGTTGATTTAATGGTTCAATTAGGACAAAAAAATACTCAAATGCTCAATCCTCAGGAAGCATTTTTATTAGGTTTAAAAAATAATTTATCCCTACATTCTCAAGGATTACAATATGACTTATTGGAGCAAGCCCTGAAGGAAGTTTCAGCGGTTTTTGATCCCGTTTTGCAGTTAAGTGCCAGCTATAATGATAATAAAACCTTTAAGCGTAACTATATTGGTACGGTAAAACGGAGTGGCTTTCGAATTGTTCCGGATGATATGAATCCTTTTGAAATCCCTAAAGATGAGGATTTTGAAGAGCAAAATGGTGAAGCAATCGCTCAATCAGAAGATAACCAACCCAAAGTCATTGAAGTGCTTTTTAATAAAGTGACTGCCGGTATTGAACGGGGCTTCGAAATTGAAGCCAGTAAGGAACAAACTAATCCCAACCAAACTAAACAATACAGCTTAAGTATTTCTCAAACCTTGCCCTGGGGAGGGGAAATGTCTCTAAGTTCGACTAATACCGATCATGATATTTACTATCGAAAAGACTTTCATTGGGACCGTTCGTGGACATCTAGTTTTACTTTCAATATTGAAACTGCCTTACCTTTTAGTAAAAATTTTGCCCAAGGTTATGATAAACAACTCAGTATTCAATTGGCCGAAGTGGATAAAAATAGTGGATTCTGGAGCGTCAAAAATACCATTAATGATCTTTTAGCGCAAATAGATTCTAGCTATTGGGAGCTGGTATTGAGTTATGAACAGCTGTTGATTAGTCAGGAAAATCTAAAATTATTGGAACAACAATTACAGCATGTCGAGCTATTGTATCAGCAGCTTATGGTGACACAATACGATATTAAGCAAATTGAAGCGGAAGTAGCCGGAGCTAAAGTTAGTCAAAGAACAGCTCTAACGGCGGTTATGTCTGCATCGATGCAACTAAAACGATTGATTAACAATGATATTCAAATTAATGAAAAGCTATTCGTACCCTATCAATATCAATCCATTCTACAACAGACTTTTGATAAGCAACCTGAACGCGAACAACTATTGGCCACTAGCTATGAATTCAATCCACAAATTCATATCCAGAAACTCTCTCAAAAGGGGAGTTATATTCGACGTGAATATGCTCAACAACAAACTCGGCCAGATGTCTCGTTTCAAGCTGAAATCTCTAATCAACAAGATAATTCTGAATTAGGTTATCAAGGTTTGAGTGATTCGTTCCAAGCCGAACCTGATACAAAATTTCAAAGCTACCAATTGGCGTATCGATACCCTTTATTTAATCGAGCGGTTAAATCGCGCTTAAAACAAGCAGAATTGAATATGGGAAAAGAACAACTGGCTTTAATTGATATTGAAAATCAACTGGAACTCGAAATTGATGATGCACTATTGGACTTAGATACTTCAGCCCAGCAAATGGAAATTGCTAAAAGTATCCAAAATCTGACTGAACTGGCTTTAGAACAATTAGAACGCAAGCGTGCGATTGGAGGGGATTATAAGGAAGTCGAATGGTTGCTTAATCAGCGCAAGTTAAATCAAGCCAAATTGCAATATATTACCGCATTAATCAGTGCTCAAAAGGCAACAACAACTTTGTTGCAATCTCAGGGATTACTTGCTCATCAACAACTTCAAAACCTGGATGACTTTGATCGTTTTCGGGTAGTGGAGTTAAACCGAAACAATAAATTACGCTTTTTTATTCCACTTTGGTTTGAAAATTAAGAAGTTTGATGATTGATTAGTTTACTTAGTGCTATTTTAGGTTAAACCTAAAAAACTCAGTTGCCATCTACTGCGGCTCCCTTAAGCACTCAATCTTAAGGATTTTCTGGAACATTTGGGCTTCACCCGTAGGGTGACTACGAATAAAGCCCAAATAACCCATAAAATCCTTAATCTCAAGCGCTTCAGTGAACCTCGCTACGAAGTCA
>Ga0209692_10000708_pt1 | contig 63910 bp, 60 predicted proteins | sample tdDd472_FD_187129 | JGI IMG/M metagenome (GOLD analysis project Ga0209692, IMG submission 187129) | Marine sediment microbial communities from the Atlantic coast under amendment with organic carbon and nitrate - tdDd47.2 (SPAdes)... | ecosystem: Environmental > Aquatic > Marine > Coastal >... | reverse complement strand
CGTGGTCCAGTGTGCGTGCGCATCTGGCGGCAGCAGATGATGCGCTGGTCGAGGTGTCTTCTGTCTTGTCTCGGGTGCAGGACTTCAAGGCCCTGATCGAAGATGATGAGGGGGGTGACGATGAGCGTTTCCAGCAGTTGAGGCAAGGCGAAACGATTGGTCGCCCCTTAGGTAGCGATAATTGGTTGGCGAGTTGGGAGAAGAAATTAGACTTGAAGTTTAGGGCCAAAAAACGGGGGCCAAAGGGCAAGGTTGAAAAAGAAGGTTAATTAAGTATACTGTCACCGTAACCCTGTCACCGTAACCCATCCAACCCTAACTGCCCTAGTTTGAATCCTGCATCTGGATGGTCTCTGGCGTCTGATTTCTTAAAGCGGCTCTGGGATTCTATATATAGTGAGCGGACAGGAAGCTTCGAAAATAATGCACGGGCGTTTAATAGGGCTTTCGCTGGCGTCGATGTTGACAAAGATCAATGCTCTGCAGACAATTTTGCAATTACTTCTGAGGAGCAGGCTTTTGTTGATGCTGGGAATAAGAAGGATTTTTGGCAGTCTCGTTTGGATAAGGGAGACCCCATTGCTGAGACAGCTTTGTCGATATTGAATAACACAGGGTGGGGACGCGTTGCTAATAATAGACTGATAAATTTTGGGCGATTTTATACGAATACAAATATTGACATTAATGAATTTGGAGTTGCCGTAATGAGGGCACATGCTGCCGCTGTAGGTAACGAAATGATCGGGATACGGGGGTATTTAAACCCTTGGCAGATTGCTAATTATCATCACGAGGTGGGAACATCCTATGGGCTGCCAAGCTCATATTTTGGTGGTACACCTTTTGGGGGAACTGCAGAAGCGAACATTACTGCGAGTATTTGGTACAACGCCACATGTGAGGAATAAGTGTTGAAGCAAAATCAATCGTTAAAATTAGTGGTCGTACTGTCTCTGGTCGTATTAATTTGGGCAGTGTCGTGGTGGAGGGGTCTAGAAACGCCAGTTGTGAGGCTCGGGGATCATCAGATTAGAATTGACCCGAGAAATGATTTATCGAATAGCCCAATCCCAGGTTTGTGGGGGGCTTTAACCATCGACCCAAGTGGCATTGAAAAGAATGTGCTATTTAAATTACATGCTTCCGAAGTAGCCGCTGCCGTGTCAGGCTATCAAACTTCGGTTAAAGGGATTGAGCAAGACCTTATTGTTTTGGTGACATGGCTGAACGCTGATGAACTTAGTTACATTCGAAGTGGTGAGCACCATAGAGAGATGTGGCACAAAACTGGCCGCTTTGCCGAAAGAGCGGTGGAATGGGATGATAACCTAAAGCTATACCGTATTATCCAAGGGGAGGAGTATAGGTCTTGGTCGAACTTAGTGGATATAGACCCTGATCGACATGAACTGTCGTTGGATCAGTTGAGGCAGCATTGGGTGGCAAATTGTGTAATTTTGAACGAAAATCCATCCTGTAAATTGAGACTTGTTTGGGATGATTTGCAGGCGGAATTTAGCGTTTCTGAGCCAAATCTGCAATTCCGAGAACAGCTTAAGACACATGTCAAAAATACTTTTGAATCATGGGTTGTAAAGGGCTGACAGGCCTGTATCCGGGTAACGGGTTACGGTGACAGTTTACTTTATTGTAATGAGATGTTGATGACTGTTGATGGCAAGACTGGCGCGCATTGTTATTCCGGGTATTCTGCATCACGTTACCCAGCGGGGCAATCGCCGCATGGACGTGGGGGTGGAGAAATGGTCTCTGCCATCCGCCAAAATGGAGGTCCCGTATCGATTAAATTGAACCGAAGCGGAAACAATAGCGCTACACTGGGTAGTTTTAGTGTAGCAATAGATGTAGTTTCGGCCGTACCTCTCAGGCAATATGATAGCTATTTTAATGCTTCTCCTGAGCGCAGGATCGGCCACGAGTTGGGGCACGCTGTATTTGGAACAGATGATGCTGGCCCGAGAAAAATGAAAAATGTTTTGGAAAATGAAGAGCCTATTGCAATGGCTCTTTGCGATCCCAATACTCGGACGGATTATTGAGAGTAGGAATACACTAATGAATGAAAGCATGAAATTTCTTGTGTTTGTATTGTTATTATTGGCTATGTTTGTGGGAAAGAGCACAAATGCAGAGGAAGAAGCGAGAGAACGTTATTCTTACCCCATCGAAATACGCCTATTTGGTTTCGATGCAATACCTATCGTGCCGATGACTTTGGGGCGTATAGAAAGAGTATCGTGCCATGTGGTATTGTATCCCGATGATAGCCACCAATATTCTGATATTTTTGGACTGTTGGGAGAAGTTTTGGATATGGGGGGGCAGTGGAACGATAACGGTTTTGATTTTCGTGAGGTTCGAGCTCGTATTGACGTTGATATTCCACGATCGGACAGCAAGCATACTTTAGGTTACGGTTTATTTGTCGATCGACAAGGTAACTTTTGGGATAGTAAGAGTTGGCGAGGCGGTACATTTCGAAATTACCCGAGTCAAAAGATTAGAGAACTATTTTCGGAATTGGAAAGGGCGCACTGCAGCCAGAATCCCTGACGCCGTAAAAAGGGCTCTAGGCTATTTGCTTTGACCAAGGCTTGGGTCGTTTACTTTTCAGCTCAATGTTTCTGGGTTTTGCGATAATTTATTTTGTTCTGACTGCTATATATTACTCAAGACTGGTTCAGCTTTTCTTATAAAACTCGGCACCTAACAACGCCGCGTGCTGCCACAATTGTTACAAACTTGTTTAGAAGGGATTTTGCTAATGAAGAAAATGTTAATGACGTTTGGGCTATTGATTGGGTTTTTCTCGAGTGAGTTGGTTCTGGCCGGAGAGGTTGCAGGATACATAACAGCTTTATACACGAGAAAGAGTGACAAGTTGATTTGAGTTACGGTGAGTTACGGTGACAGAGTTACGGTGACAGTTTACTTAATCGTAATGAGATGTCGATGACTGCTGATGGCCAGAGTGGCGCGCATTGTAATTCCTAGTTAGATACACTGTCACCGTAATTCTGTCACCGTAATTCCAGGATAATTTGGGAGAGGGTGAGACGATGGCTATTGTGGGGCACTCGCTCGGAGGCGGCCTAGCAGCGCTGAGTGGGGCAGTGACAAGATTGGAGACTGTAACATTCAATAGTGTGGGTGTTCACCAAAATTCTCTTCAAGGCTTCGGAGTTGATTCAGGTAGATTCGAGAATATTCGAAACATATATGCTACGGGTGATCTGTTAACAGTAGCGCAGCAAATGACTGGTTTGCCCAATGCCTTAGGCGCGCAGCATCCTGTTGGCAGTAGTCTGTCAAACCTTGTAACAGCGACCGGTGGCTTGGGGTACGGGTTGCATCGACATAGGATGTCCACTGTAAGGGGGCTTATGGGGAACTAATGCGATTAATTTCATACTTGGTGTTAATAAGTTTGATCATAGGCCTGACCTCATGCGCAGAGGATTCGGGAGACCCCTCGCTTTATTTTGAGGATGACAGGGTCGTTGGTATGTTGGAGGCGGCATATCGTGGCGACTCCCAATTTTATGAATATATAGACAGTCTTGACGTGGCGACTATTAAAGGTAAGGACGATGTTGATCCATTGTTCTGGTTGGTTGTAATAAGCGAAGCAAAACAAATTGAGTGGGCCGTTTCAGAACTTCTTTTTGCAGGTGCAAATCCACACAATTTACCCAGCAACCAATCTTTTTCCGCATTCATTCACGCTATTCGGAGTGAAAGGCTTGAAGTTGTAAAGGCATTTTTGGACGCTGGAGTGGACCCCAATTACCGCTATTCCAACCTAGAATCAGCTCCAACTCCAGTTTTCCATGCTCTGGATACTCGAAATTCGTTTTTGTTAAAATTGCTTCTTGAGTACGGGGTGGAATTGGAAATGCGAAATTCGTCAATGTTCACACCATTGTTATACACTCGGACAAATAATTGGGAGTTGGCCTATCTTCTTTTGAAAGCAGGAGCAGACTTTAGGGCCGAGAACAACCAAGGAAAATCGATTCTCTGGTGGTTGAAGAATAATGGATACTCTGTTCGCCCTGCCAGTATTGATTGGCGTGACAAGGTAGCCAGTTTTATTATTGCACGCGGTGTGGATGTGGAGTTGTGGGAACCGAATGACTTTAACTGAACGGGAGACCCTGTGATCCGTCCCTATTAAGTGGCCAGTTTCTAGTTAGGGTTTTGGCAGCACAATTTTCTCGCAAGTTATGTGTCGTAAATTTCATTTTGTCGCAGCTGACGATTCCTCTACTCTTTGTTATATCAAGAATTTGAGAACGCGGCCTGACTAGTCTCTATATTCTTAAGGGCAAGGAGAAATGAATTAGTGATTTCTAGAGGAGTGGAAAGTGGACCTTAGGCCCTTAGTTATGGTTAGGGAGTCCGAAAGGAGGAGAATTGCAGGATTACGGTGACAGTTTACTTTATTGTAATGAGGTGTTAATCACTGCTGATGGCAAGATTGGTGGTTCCCGGCCACCCCCATCATATTACCCTCGTTGAAATGCAAATAAGTGGCGCGGCAACCGTCGGCATCAGACCTTTTTCAAAGATGAGGATTATGAGGCGTATCGGGAGTTGCTTGGCACATGGTGCAAAGCGGCGGGGATAGGAGTTTGGGCCTATTGCCTGATGCCCAACATGTCCAACTAGTTCTGACCGGGAACAATTCTGCATCGCAAGATGAAAACCTAGAACCCCTTCTAAGAGTTAGTTGTATTAACGTAACAATGCCATCCCGGCACATAACTTGAGACTCACAACACGTAAAATAAGACTGGGTCTTATCGCCAAGGGATGGCCATGAAGGATGATTTCAGGTGGTCCAGAAGAGACTGAATGCGCCGCGCGCGGTGACTCCGGGAACTAAGCAACGCAACAACGGGCGCTTCTGGCAACTGCCACTCGGGCAATATCTGCACGAGTTTGCCTGATTTTAGATCTTCAGCCACATCCCATTCGGATCGCTGGACCACGCCCAACCCTCTTATTGCCCAAGCCTTAGCAACCTCGCCGTCATTGGTGGAAAGCCAAGATGGCACCCTGACATTCAGCGTCCTGTTTTCGCTGCTCTCTGTGAAACTCCACAGGGATTCATCGTTTCCATCTTCGCGGATTAATATACAACAATGTTCTGCAAGGTCTTCAGGCCTGTCAATTGGTCCGTTGGCCTTCAGCCAGTTAGGCGATGCACAGAGCAGCCTGCCATTTGGCGCGAGCTGTACAGCGATGAGGCTGCTGTCAAGCAAGGGGGCGACCCGGATAATCATGTCCCAGCTGTTGTCTGGCAGCTGCCCCAGTTCATTGGTCAGCGTGAGCTCAATTGATACATCAGAATTCGCCCGTCGGAAATCAGCGATGGCCGGCGCAATATGTTGCCGCCCAAAGCCAACCGATGCGAGAACCCTGATGCGACCAACGATCTTCTTCTGCCGATCGCGCATTTCATCACTCAAATGCGCGATATCATTCAGGATATTGATTGATCGATCAGCTAACAGTTCACCATCGGATGTCAGCAGCACCCCTGCTTTGCCTGTGCGCTCGACGAGGCGAAGGGCCAGTTTTTCCTCAAGCGCAGCAAGCCGTTGACTGACCGCCGGGGGCGATACGCCAAGTTCACGTGCGGTCGCGGCCAGAGACGTGTTTCTGGCTAATGCAATGATAAATTTTAGGTCCTGAATCGATAACATGGCCTCTTTGTACGCGAAACCCATATCGCCGGTAAACCCCAGATTGCTTAAGGCTGGAGTAACATCAGCTTAATGGTCAAAATTGCTCATCCGGTTATGATGGCAGCCGTAGAAAAAAGGATAATTTGCCATGCTTGAAATCAGAAACCTGAAGAAAACCTATTCCGGCGGAGTCGAAGCGCTGAAAGGCGTGGCCCTCAATATCGACAAGGGCATGTTCGGCCTGCTGGGCCCTAATGGGGCGGGTAAATCGACTCTCATGCGCACCATCGCCACTCTTCAGTCTGCGGATTCTGGAGACATCATATTCGCTGGGCAAAGTGTATTCGAAGCCCCCGATGAGCTTCGCGCTAAACTGGGTTATCTGCCGCAGGAATTTGGCGTCTATCCGGGGATGTCGGCAGAGGCGCTGCTGGACCATTTCGCGGTTCTGAAGGGCATCAAAGATAAACGGGTCAGGCAAGATCAAGTTGCCGCGTTGCTGCAACAGACCAATCTGTATGATGTCCGCAAGCGGGCTGTTTCCGGTTTTTCTGGAGGTATGCGGCAACGATTTGGCATCGCTCAAGCTTTGTTGGGCGATCCTGAGCTGGTGATTGTGGATGAGCCAACTGCTGGATTGGACCCGGAGGAGCGTAATAGATTTCATAATCTGCTGAGCGAAATTGGTGAAAACATTATTGTTCTGCTCTCTACCCATATTGTTGAGGATGTTGAGGACCTTTGTCCGCGCATGGCAATTTTGGCCAATGGTGAAATCGTACGGTCTGGTGTTTGCCGCGAGTTGATGGCGGAGCTTGATGGTCGGGTCTGGCAGAAAACAATGCCGAAAACGGGTGTTCAGAATTGGGATGCTGATTATCAGGTTTTGTCGAAAACCCTGTTTGCTGGACAACACCGACTTCGCGTTCTATCGGAAGTTATTCCAGAGGATGGCTTTGAAGCGGTCTTGCCAACACTGGAGGATGTCTATTTTCAAGCTCTCGCCTCCACCCGGAATGGTGCTTGATATGTTTGCGCAATTGCTTCGGTTTGAACTGTCTTTTCATCTTCGGAAAAAGTCCTTTTGGCTTGGTCTGTTTGTTTTTGGGGCGCTTGGGTCATTTTTCAGTTCTACTCAGGGACGCTCGGACACAGAAATTCTGATCAACGCTCCATCTGCGCTGGTGAACCAGATGGGCCTACTCTCACTGGGTATTGTATTTGTCGCTGCCTTCCTCGCGAATGCGGCGTTCTTGCGCGATGATCAGTACAGGGTCGCGCAGCTGGTGTGGTCGGCCCCCGCCCGGCGTCGTACACTTTTTTGGTCTAGATTCGTGGGTGTATTTTTGGTTACCAGCCTGATTTTCTTTGCTGCACCAATTGGTATGCTGATCGATGTGGTGGCCTCTCTTGGCGGCCCACGACGCGCAGGGCCGATCATGCTATTTCACTATATATGGATTTACGGCGTTCTGGCATTGCCGACCGTACTGTTTTCCTCGGCCGTGATGACCGCGATCGCCCTGTTCACTCGCCATCAGGTGGCAGGCTTTACAGCGGCTATTGCACTCTATTTGGGCTATTTCGCCTCAGCTTTTCTTGTTGGCTCGCCAATGATGGCGGGCGTGACCCCGGCCAGCCCGGATGTTGTTGCTTGGGCCGCAATACTCGACCCCTTCGGCTTGTCGGCCTATTTTGAACAGGCAAAAGGCTGGACCATATTGGAGCGCAACAGCAACCTGTTTGATCTGGACCAGACCATGCTCAAAAACCGCGGGCTATGGCTGCTCATTTCTCTATTGACCATTGTGACTGCGCTGTACCGATTTGGCCCGTTTCTGCGGGAAAAGCGGACTCTGGTAAAAGCCCATGACGCCGCGCCTGAATATGAACACGTGCCTTACCGGCCAATCCATCCTGTTCTAGGGCGCGCTTGGGCGATCAACGCATTCCTCGCCATGACAAAGCTGGAGATCAGTTTCCTTTACCGATCATGGGCGTTTGCGGGCATATTCCTGCTTTGGTGCGTCGCCATCACGCCCGAGATGCTCGCAATCCTGCAACAGTCTGATTACAGCAATCCCCACTATCCGACGACGCGGGCATTGCTGGATCGCTTTCAGTTCGACATGCTGCCGTTCTTTGGCACGGTCTTTCTTATTTTTCTGGCGGGCGAAAGTGTCTGGCGGGAGAAGTCGGATCGCATAATCCAATTGTCGGGCACCACGCCCATCAGGCCGCTACAGCTGTTTGCATCCCGCTTTGTCGCGTTGTCTGTGCTGCCGCTGGTTCTGATCACGGCATCGGTGCTGCTGGTTTTTGGAATTCAGCTGACGCACGGCTGGAATGATTTTCAGCCCGCCCTGTATCTGGAGCTTTATCTGTATGGCGGCCTGCCGCTTGTGGCGGTTATCCTGATCACACTTTTTTGTCAGGTCGTCGCCACGGATCGCTATCTTGGCATGGCCTTGTCAGCGGCGCTGCTGCTGGGCGTGGCGGGGACCCTGGGGGTCAGTCTGGGTCTTGAGCACCCATTGTTCCGCATCGCCACTGTACCAGGATTGACGACTGCTGGTATGACGGGCTTCGCCCTGAGCCAGCCTGTGTTTTCCAGCTATATATTTTTCTGGTTGTCGGTTGGCGTTTTGGTATCGTTTGCCACCGTCCGCTACTGGCCGCGCGGCGTGGTGCGCGGCCCGGAGACATTTCGCCCCGCTACCACAGCACCGGGTCGCTACTGGCCGGCGGCTGTTCTGGTTGCCGTGGGGTTGGTCTTTACCAGCGCGGGCTGGATCATCAGCCAAACCAATTTTTCTGGCGGTTGGCAGTCGTCCAGTTCTCGCCTTGCAGCGCGCGCCGACTTTGAAAAGCGTTTTGGCCATTTCGCCGACCAGCCGAGCCTATCCCTGTTTGCAGTCAGCACCAGCTTGGATCTGTATCCGGCCGAACAGCGGGCGCATATGATCGGGGAATATCAACTGGTCAATCGGACCAGCCAGCCCATCGAAGACGTCCTGATTGTCCTTGGCCGCAGGGCAATTGCCGCCGACATGAATATCCCGAATGCCAGCATCGCCGATTTTGATGCGGGCCAGCAGGCATGGGTGTTCAGGCTCTACACCCCCCTTCAGCCGGGACAATTCACCCAGCTGAAGTTCACCCTCGGCTGGAAGCAAACCGGCTTTACCGATCTATCCCGGTCCTTTCAGCTGGTTGAAAATGGTAGCTTTATCATGGGCCCCAACAGCTTTCCCTTTGTCGGTTTCCCCGAAGCGTTGCGGATGCGCGACAGCACCGATCGCCGCAATCATGGTTTACCGCCACTTGCTGTGATGCCATCGCTGGAACAGGCCCTGGTGGATGCCCCGCGCCCCCTGCCGGGAAACTATGACAAGGTTCAGTTTGAAACCGTGATATCGACAAATGGCGATGAAACAGCATTGGCGCCGGGTCGCCTTGTCAGAAAGTGGTCCGTGGGCGGGCGTAATTACTTCCATTATCGTTCAAATCAGCCGATCACCAATGCTTTGTTTTACGCTTCGGCCAGATACCAGTGTGTGCAGGATCACATCAAACATGTGCAGCTTGAGGTCTGCTTTACAGATGAACGGAGGGCTAACGCGCCTGACATCTTGACCGCGATGCGGGATGCGCTTGACTATGCCGATCGCAATTTCGGCAGCTATCCGGGGGATATAATGCGCGCCATCCAAGTGTCCGGTCTTTCGCGCATCACTGGGTTTGCCGCCCCCAACAGTTTGCTGCTTGGCGAGGATGAAGCTTTTGAATTTGACCGGACAGCCACCAGAGTTCTGATTGACCAGATTTACCGCGTTGTTGGCCATGAAACGGCGCATCAATGGTGGGGGCACCATCTGGTTCCCGCGCGATCGGATACATTTCAGGGGTCGATGGTGCTGGTCGAAACCCTGGCACGTTATAGTGAGCTGATGATGCTGGAACACAGGTACGGACCCGCCGAGACAAGGAAATGGCTGGACTATGAATTGAACCGCTATTTCCGGGGGCGCGGGCGCGATACCCAGCCAGAGGTGCCCCTTTATAGGGTAACAGGGCAAGGCTATTTGTCTTATTCCAAAGGGGCTGCTGCGATGTATGCGATGAAAACCGCACTTGGGGAGGACGCCGTTAACAAGGCACTTGCTGCACTTGTTGCGAAATTTGCCGAGAACGGCAGCCCCGCTACATCGCTGGATTTGCTAGAGCAGTTCTATCAGGTATCCGATCCGGCACAGCACCCCTTTATCGATAGCTGGTTTAAAGAGATTGTGCACACGGACTTATCTTTCGGGTCTATCGACGTGCAGACAGACGATGGGGACAAAACCCGAATTGAGATGTCTATTATTGCCTTCAGTGAAAAACTGGACGGGATGGGGAATAGCGCGGCGATAAATTTTGAAGGCCCGCTAACACTCCATTTTCTCGATAGAGCTGGTCGCATCATTCATGAATTGCAGATTAACGCGACGGTACTTGATAAGGCCATCACGGTTGCGCTCGACCAAAGACCAACAACTGTCATTATCGATCCAAACTATAGGTATTTGGACCCAGACCGGACCAACAATAGGTTGGAAGTGGGCTCCCTAGGAGAATAGGGGAATGTTCTGGCACGTTACGCGCTGTCTGTGACTACATTCAGTGGCGCAGGGGGTTTGAGTGGCTGGCTAAAGCCAGCGATTATCCATCTCAACTTATGTGACGCGCGCCAATACCTTTTGCTTTATGTAGAGCATAAGCCGAAAACGGGAGACTAATCTCTAAGTGCGGCTGGGTAAGGAGAAATGAAGTGATGACTTTTAAAGGCGTTGAAGATGGAGCGTAGATGCTAGGGCTGCCTCCCAAGGTGACTTTGGGTGTTGAGGTTCGCTAGGAGTCTGTTCGGAGATTGAGCTAGTCTCGTTAGATTTGTCTTGTGATTCGGGAAACGAGCTTCATACATACTTCGTTGATATGATTAACTATTTCTTTCATTCCTCTATCAATGAGATTGATAATTGACTAATTTCTCGCATTTAGAGAGAAAATTCGTTTGGGTTTTTTGCGTCTAACTTATCAATCTACATGTGAATTCTCTCATCTAGAAAGGTTTCTGACACCATAAAAATCAATAACTTAGCGTATAGTTCCAGTTTTTCTGCGGCGCTAGTTATTATTGCCGTTCTTCAGTATTTATCTAGCATAGGCTGTTTTCCGCAAGCTGGTTTCTAGCCATGAAGCGCTGGAACTGGTTTAGGCTGGTGACAGAATAATGAGTTGTACATGAGTGAATGGTAATATGGATGATCTCAAAACAGTTTTCATACGACGCCCTTGCAGTTCCCAACCGGTTTTGACAGAGAACAAGAAATTAATTTTACGTCAGGCTCCGCCCGTGACTGAATTGGGTACTATAAAGGTTGCACCTGCATTTTCTTGTGCTAATCATGCATTAATCGTGATGGCGAAGAAGCCAGACATAGGGGACGCTTTTGTTTAAAGCACTGTTAACAAGATTGTTCGGGCTGGTAATGGATCGGCCGCGCTGGCTGAAATTTTCATTATTGGCAGTAGCTGATATTGGGGTTTTGTGGTTTGGTGCTCTATTGGTCTGGGGGCTTGACGACCAGCCGCTGTTGGGAAGCGGTTTATATTCATTGCTTGCCTTTTGTTTGGAAGCCGCGTTTCTCGTTCCTTTTTTCCTCGCTATTTCAGGCGCTTATCACCATATGGTCAGATATGCTGGTATTTCTCTCTATGGTTCGGTTGCATTTGGCACAACCATAGCGTTTGGCTTTATCTGGATCAGCAATATTTTCATTAAAGCTGGTCAGATAGATAGCCTAGCATTATTTGCAGTTTGGTGTTGGGCTCTCGTTGGAATGAGCGCACTCAGAGTGGTTGCACGCTTTATGCTTGAGCGCGTGGGAAGAAGTGAACATCGAGAACGCGTCGTGGTCTATGGGGCAGGAAAGGCAGGAGTTGCCGTTCTCAATGCTTTGTCAGGCAATCATAGCTCTTATGTGGTTGGCCTCTTGGACGATGACCCTAAACTACAGGGCCGTATGGTGGGAGGGCGAAAAATATACTCCGGCGCAGATGTGCAGAGTGTTGTTAGCGACCTTGGCGCTAAACAGGTGATATTGGCAATAGCTTCGATTGGCGGAGAGCGCCGCCGAGAAATTTTATCAGCACTGGAACCATGTGGCGTTCGGGTGCGCATCGTGCCCGGAATCAATGACCTGATTGATGGTAAAGTAGAGTTAAATCAGCTTCGTGAAGTGCAAGCCTCTGATTTATTATGGCGCAAGCCGCATCACCCTGACCGCGCATTGATTGAGGGCGACATAAAGGATAAGGCGGTTATGGTCACTGGGGGTGGCGGCTCGATCGGGTCCGAGCTTTGTCGTCAGGCTTTGGTTAACCGTGCGCAAAAAATTATTGTTTTTGAACAGTCTGAATTTGCTCTCTATGCGTTGGAGAGGGAATTGCTAAGCAAGGTCAAGGAACTGGGGGAAGATACAGAAATCGTCCCAGTTTTAGGCGACTGTTGCGACCAAAAACATCTTGCCGGTGTTATGGCAAAACATGGCGTGGACACGGTTTATCACGCTGCAGCCTATAAGCATGTTCCAATGGTAGAGCACAATGCGGTCGAAGGCGTACGGAATAATGTTTGGGGAACCTTGTGCGCGGCGCGCGCGGCTCAAGGTTCGAATGTACCTAAGTTCATTTTGATTTCTACTGATAAAGCTGTTCGACCGACCAATGTGATGGGGGCCAGCAAACGGGTCTCTGAATTGGTCCTGCAGGGTTTGCAGCAACGCGAAGATGCTGCGACGACATTTGCTATGGTTCGCTTTGGAAATGTACTCGATTCTGCGGGCTCAGTTGTTCCCCTGTTTCGTCAGCAAATTAGGGACGGCGGCCCTGTAACGATTACCCATGCTGATGTGACGCGGTATTTTATGACAATACCAGAGGCCGCGCAGTTGGTGTTGCAAGCTGGTGCGATGGCGAAAGGCGGAGAGGTTTATTTGTTGGACATGGGCGACCCCGTTAGGATTAAGGATCTTGCTGAGCGTATGATCAAACTATCCGGTCAACGCATTATTAGCGAAAATGACCCGAACGGTGATATTGAATTAAAGATTGTCGGATTGCGTCCCGGCGAAAAACTGTATGAAGAGCTATTTCTGACAGACAATATTCGAGACACCCAGCACCCCTCTATTCGTATGGCCGAGGAAGACTGTTTCCTATGGCTGGATTTGTCAGATCATCTAAAAACCATGGAGGCGGCCATCAATAGTGACGATGAAGCTAGGGTCGAAGATATGTTAAAGACGCTCGTGGTGGGTTTTGAAAGAAACCGATTGAACTAACGCTCGGCTAGCGCCCGTAAAACCCCCTGTACCATTTCACAAATTTTGGCAGGCCGTCTTCAATGGATGTGGATGGTGCAAAATCCGTTAGGCCTTGAATGGCGGAAATGTCGGCAAAGGTCTCTTTGACGTCACCTTGCTGCATGTCCTCATAAATAATCTCGGCCCTTTTGCCCAAGGCATCTTCGAGCACTTCAATCATTCGCGGCAGCCGTTCGGCCTTATGGTTGCCGATATTGAGGACGCGGTGCGCAGCCTTGCCGTTCAAGGGCGCAGGCGGTAAGCCCAAGACAGCTATAATACCAGCAATAATATCATCGATATAGGTAAAATCGCGCCCCATATCGCCGTGGTTAAAGACGCGGATCGGCTCGCCGCGCAGAATTTTATCGGTGAATATCCAATAGGCCATGTCGGGACGACCCCATGGCCCATACACAGTGAAAAACCGCAATCCGGTCAAAGGCAATTGATAAAGCTTGGCATAGCTTTCACTCATCAACTCGCCGGATTTTTTTGTTGCCGCATAGAGCGAGACCGGATGGTCCACCGGGTCTGTTTCTGCATAAGGCAATTTGGTATTGCCCCCATAAACGGATGATGAACTGGCATAGATCATATGCTCAAGCGCCCCGGCATGACGGGCCAATTCTAGCATATTGGCGTGGCCCACCAGGTTGGTTTGGATATAGATATCAGGATGATCGATGGAGTAGCGTACGCCGGGCTGGGCGGCCAAATGGACGATGTGTGTGTAGTTTTTGTTGTCTAACGCGTCTTTCAACTGGCTGCTGTTGGAAATATCAACCCTGTGAAACTCAAATCCATCCTCTGTCAGCAATTGGTCAAGCCGTGCCTGTTTCAACGCGACGTCGTAATAGTCGTTCAGGTTATCAATGCCAATGACGTCTATCCCGCGCGCAAGAAGTGCGCTTGATAGATGAAAACCGATAAAACCGGCGGCTCCTGTGACCAATACCTTCATGGGGTTTCCCTCGCCTAAACTCTTGCTCCATGGATACAGGCCCCTTGGGTTTCAGTAAAGGCTAACTTTCATCTTGGCGCGGGCGGCGAACTTGCTAAGATGATCGGCAAATCTGAAAAGCAATAAAAGGACGGCTCATGAAATTCTCTGATTTAGGTGCAGCGCTGATCGCGGCTGGTTTGGTCTTTGGCGCGGGATCGGCAACGGCTCAGGAAACTGACGAACAGCTTCTGTCCTTTGTTGCAGGTTATAAAGCGACCTTTACCTGTAGTGGTGTGTTTAATGCGGGCGCGGCGCCAGCCGACCTGGCCGCGCATGAGCTGCGCGGTATTCGCGCGATATATGCCCCATTGTTGCCATCGCTGCCGGATGCGGTGATCGACTATGAGAAGAAAACAGTCTCTGTCGCATATGCCGATGACCGCGCCCCACGCGTTGCGGCGTGGCGCCCTTATCTGGGGTGCGCGCAATTACCGATGAGCTCCGATGACGCCGACATGCTGGCCGGGGTGAGCTTACCAGCCCGTGACCTGTCGGGTGCCGAAGCGGCATGGCCGATTGGTGATGCCGCCGATGTGCGTGCCGATGCGCGCCTGCAGGCGGTGATTGACGCGGCCTTTGACATGCAAACCTATGGCGAGGGGGCCGAAACCAGCGCGGTTGTGGTGACAACGCCTGATCAGATTTTGGGTGAGACATATATGGACGGCTATGGCCTGCACCGCCCGCAGCGCACCTGGTCCGTAGCCAAAAGCATAGCCGCAACTGTTGTGGGTATTGCGGTGCATGAGGGCATCTTGGGCGTGGATGACCCCGCGCCCGTGCCGCAATGGCAGACAGATGGCGACCCGCGCGGTCAGATTACCCTTGGCAATCTTCTGAACATGGCCAGCGGTCTTTATAGCGGCCCTGCGGGCAATTATACGCCTTTCGTGTATTGGGGCGGCAGCCGGGTTGATGATGTCACCACGGGCCGAGCGCTTGAGGTTGAGCCGGGCAGCCGCTGGAGATACGCCAATAATGACACCATGCTGGCGATCCGCGCCCTGCGCGGCGCTATGGACGATGATCAGGCCTATCTGAATTACCCGTTTGAAAAGCTGATCAACAAGATCGGCATGCGCGATACTTATTTGGAGACAGACTGGGATGGCAATTTCATCATGTCATCACAGGTCTGGACCACGGCACGCGACTTGGCGCGGTTGGGTATTCTTTACTTGAATAATGGTGTTTGGAATGGCGAGCGGATATTTGCTGACGACTGGGCGGATTATGTGGCCACCCCGTCAGCTGTTGAACCCGCCGGCGGCGATTGGGGCTATGGGGCGCAGTTCTGGCTTTATAACCGCGGCGGTAATGGTCTGCCCGCGGATACCTATGCGGCGCGCGGCAACCGGGGCCAGACCATCATGATCATCCCCAGCAAAAACCTGGTGGTGGTGCGCCGTGGCTATGATACAGCCACGGGCAACCGTTTTGATATTGCCGAGTTCACATTGGATGTGTTGAAGGCGATCGAGGACTAGCGCCTAAAACCAACTGCGCAGGCCTAGAACCACACCGACTGATCCGGCACCATGCCCGCCCGCGCGGGCGATGTCGGCACTGCTGCCGAGCTTGCGGTGCCATGACACACCTATATAGGGTGCAAATTGGCGATTGATCTCGTACCGCAGGCGCAGGCCCGCCTCCAGACCCGTAAAACCGGACCCCAGATCATATTCGGGCATATCCTGCATCGACAGCGCCAATTCCGCGCGGGGTTGCAGGACTAGTCGCTGGGTGATCAACAGGTCATATTCGGCTTCAAAACTGGCGGTGACGTTCCCGTCTGTGTCAAGGCGCAGCGCCCCGTCCACTTCAAACCATTGCGGTGCCAGACCCTGAAGGCCAATGCTGGCATATGTGGGGGAGGGCCCGGATTGCAGTCCTTGACCAACGCCTAAAAGCACATCGAAAAATGGCGATATCGCGCGACCATAAAACAATTCAAACGTGCCCCCTTCAACCGCGTCATCTTCTAGGTCCATTTCACCTTCTGACTTGAACCAAACCCGATTGAGATCACCACCGACCCAGCCTTGCGCATCCCAGATCAACTGATCGCTGCCCGCCGCGCGGTATTCCAACCGGTCAGCAAGGATCATATGATGGATCATGCCGCCGGCACCGGCGGCCATAGCGGCGCGGGCTTTTCGCATGGCATCATTGGTTTCCCAATCGATGGGCGCAACATCCGCGCCGTGAACTGCTGGCGTTGGATCATCGATGGGCTCAGTCATGGGCACCTCTTGATGCTCCATATGTTGCATGTGCTGATTATGGTCCATTTCCTGCGCAAGGCTGGGCTGAGCGACCATGAAGGTGGCCATGATAATTGTGAAGGACTTATGCATCAGATTTCCCCCCAACCATGACCGTCTGCATCATGCCCGCATGCATGTGATAGAGCAGGTGGCAATGAAAAGCCCATTCGCCCATGGCATCTGCGGTGACGTCAACAGACAGTTTCTCGGCAGGTTTGACGCTAATGGTATGTTTGCGCGGACTGTGCTCCCCCGCACCTGTGACAACGTCGAAAAACATGCCGTGCAGGTGAATGGGGTGGGCCATCATGGTATCGTTGACCAATGTCAGTCGTACGCGCTCGCCCGCTTCGAAATGGATAGGTTGCGCCACATGATTAAATTTTACGCCATCGAAGGACCACATGTAGCGCTCCATATTTCCGGTCAGGTGCAATTCAACCTCGCGCCCGGGGCGGCGGCGATCGGGAATGGGCTCTAAACTTTCCAACATACGGTAATTGAGTGTCCTATGAGACAGACCGTCCAAACCAATGCCCGGCTCGCTTAATCTGTCCAAAGGCGAGTTGGTGTTATTGGCGACGCCGGGGCCAGTGGCGTGATTATGGGCTTGCGGTGGCATCGGCATGTTGTGACCCATGGCACTATGATCCATATCCCCCATTTCACCATGATCCATCCCCATATCGCGCATGCTCAACAGTGGCGGCTCGCGCAGGGGGGGCACTTCGGCGGTCATCTCTTGGCGCGGCGAAATGGTGCCGCGCACATAGCCCGACCGATCCGCGTTTTCGCACATCAGTGTATAGGCTTGACCGGCATCGGGTGTGATCACGACGTCATAGGTTTCAGCGACACCAATCTGAAATTCGTCTGTCTGCACGGGCTTTACATTTAACCCGTCCGCCTGCACCACCGTCATTGGCAACCCGGGGATACGGACATTGAAAAATGTCATGGCGGACGCGTTGATGAAACGCAGCCGAATGCGTTCGCCTGCTGCAAATAGAGCGGTCCAGTTTTCGCCTGCGGTGTGCCCATTCATCAAATATGTATAAACCGCGCCGGTTACGTCCGAAATATCGGTAGGATTCATGCGCATGCCGCCCCACATGGCCCGATCAGACAGGGTGGAGCCAAGACCATCTCTCTGCACATCCTCGAAAAAATCACTCACAGTGCGTTGATTATAATTGGAATAATCAGCCATTTTCTTCAGCTTAGAAAATAGGTGATGCGGGTCCATGAACGTCCAGTCTGACAGAACAACGACATATTCACGGTCATAGTCCACCGGGTCAGCATCACGCGGGTCGATGATCAATGGGCCATAGTGGCCAGATTGTTCCTGAAGGCCCGAATGACTGTGATACCAATAGGTGCCTGCCTGCCGCACAGGGAAACGATAGGTAAAGGTCTCGCCCGGCATAATACCGGGATAAGACACGCCCGGTACACCGTCCATATTGAAGGGCAATAGGATGCCGTGCCAGTGAATAGAGGTTGGCTCGTCCATATGATTGGTGACGTTCAGTGTCACCTCGTCCCCTTCGCGCCATCGCAACAGGGGGGCAGGCAATTCACCATTCACCGTGACGGTGTTGCCGGGCTGACCGCCGATCAATAAATTGGTCTTTTCGATATTCAAGTCGAACGTATTTTTCGGCATGGCGTGATGGGCATGATGGTTCATGTCGCCCATGCTTTGCGCCCAAGCGGGCAACAAGCCTTGCGCCAATAGAGTCTGGCCAGCGAGGGCAAAGGAGGTCGTTTCTAGGAATTTTCGTCTCGTAAACATATGGATTTCCACGCATGGTTTTGTTGGTCGCGACAAGGGTGTGCCGCACTAAAAAATTCAAAATTGCGTGGAATCAGATCAAAAATGAGACGCTGTGCGCATGCAGGCTGGGGTTCGGCGGAATGGATAATTTTGCTGTGGACAGCACCTTATGCGGTGGGCTTGGGCTGGTCACAAAGGCCAATATTACTGGGGTGGCGGCGATGAATTTCGCCGTCAATGGGCTGGCCGCCAAGGTCACAGGCGCTGCAACGGATTTATGTTCGCACGCCAGCGTTTCCATACAGTCGCCATGACACCCAGTCACATCCTGCATGTTACCCATATTATCCATATCATGGTCTTCATGCATACCGGCCATCATGGGCGCGTCATGTCCGTCGCCGCAGGCCGCCGCAACCGATGCAAGCGGGCCGCTGGCCAGCAGCGCCAAAGCCATAAATGTACGTATGATGATGGTCTTGATCATGGTCGCAAGACTATTGATGGGTGTGTGTGCTGTCAATTACTACTGAGTTGAGATTGTTTATTTATCGGCCATATTTTTGCGAATTTCAGTGGCTGAAATCTGTTCGATTTTATCATCGAGCTTTTCCTGCTCAATGGCATAGCCCACATCCCGTCCGTAGGTGATGTTGGTGATGTTGGGCACTTCGACAATGACAAAGTCTTCATTGTGTTTTACGCCGATGGTCGCCAGATCGTCGATGATCATTTTGGCACGCTCTTCTGCGCCGAATGGGTTTTTCTCGTCATTTGCATGACGCAGCATAATGGCCACCTGCCCAGTTTTGGCAAGGGCCTTCAAAAACAATTCCCTGTGACCGGGGTGCCATGGCTGGTAACGGCCCAGAAGTTGCACGGTGGGTTTGTTCCAATCAAACATCGGTGGCTTCCTTTTGCGCGCGTTCTTGCAGCCATTTGGCGGCTTCTTGAACATTGTCTTCATTATAGAATTTTTCGATTACCAATGTCGCGTGGTCAGGTCGCTCAAACAGCTTGTTGGTGTCTTCAAAGCGCCCTTCTTTGATGGTGTTTAACCAGATAGAGGTATGGGCTTCAAATACTTGGCGTAATTCCTGGGTTGGACAGACGAAATCGGCAATGGCAAAGGGCTGGGTACTATCATCGGCCATTTTTCGCATGCGTTCAGCTTGGCGCAAACGTCCGGCATCCGAAAAATCCCAGTCGTCAAACTGCTTGCGGATGTCATCGGCATTAAACCAGTCGCACGGCATGATCTGGCTTAGCCGTGTTGCCAACCACGTTTTCCCGGCGCCGGGCAGTCCAAAAATAAGTACACGGTGTGCCAAAATCTTTTCCTTTGTGTTTCGGCCTTGTTTGTAGGCGGCAGGAATAAAGCCAAACGCGGGGAAAGTGAAGTCTTTATTCCGTTGATACAGTCTTATGACTGCGTATAGGCTGTTTGCATGGGGGACGACTGGGCGACGAAAGGGGGGACGACATGCAATCACTTATTTCACCGGATTCTGAATTCGCTATCTTGGCCATTATGATGGCGATGATCGCGCTTGGCTTTTGGGCGGAACAGAAAACGGCCTTTGGTAAACGCTATACTGGCATTGTCATTACCATGACCGCGTTGATGATCATTTCCAACGTGGGCATCCTGCCCTTTGCATCCCCTGTCTATGACAGCGTGTTTTCCGACCTATTGCCCTTGGCCATTCCGCTTTTATTGTTCCGCGCAGACCTGCGTCAAATCATTGATGAGGCTGGCCCGACCATCGCCGCCTTTGCGATTGGCGCATTTGGGGTCGTCCTCGGTGTTTTGTTTGCGGTGCAATTGATCCCCATAGGAGAGTATAAAGCCGAACTGGCTGGCGTGTTCACTGGCACCTATATTGGCGGTAGCGCTAATTTTGCCGCCGTTGCCTTGGCGTCGGAATTTACCGAAGGCGCCACCATGACAGCGGCCATTGCTGCCGACATCGTTGCTGGCAATGTGCAAATGCTGGTGTTGCTCATCTTGCCCGGTCTGGCCATTGTGCGAACCTTTTATAAAATGCCAGATGCTGATGCTGAAATAGTCCCAATACCGGGCCAAGAAAAGCACCAACCTTATTTGCTGGAGCGGCTTAACCTGACCGGCTTGGCGTTGGCGATTGGGGCTGCGTATCTGGTGGTGGCGCTGGGTAATTTGAGCGCCGAATTGGCGGGCATGGGATCATATTCTATATTGTTCACAACGGTTTATGCATTACTGATCGCAAACGCATGGCCACGATTGGTCGGCGCTATGTCTGGCGATTACGAGGCTGGAATCTTTCTGATTTTCATGTTTTTGGCCGCTATCGCTGCCAGTGCGGATATTTGGACCATGATTGATCGTGGCCCCATCCTTTTTGCCTTTGCGATTGCGCTCTTGGCTGTTCACATGATTGTGGTCCTGGCCTTAGGGCGATTGTTCGGTATTGGCCTGCCAGAGGTGATTGTTGGCTCTACCGCCTGTGTGGGTGGGGTGACAAGCGCCAGCGCCATTGCTTCTGCCAAGGGATGGCGGCATCTCATTACGCCCGGCATCATGGCGGGCACTCTGGGCAACGCGGCGGGGAGCTTTATCGGCGTCTGGGTATGGCGATTTGTGGCGGGCTGACGATTAATGTTCGGCCGATTGCGCCAATTCTAGGCCATATTTTTTCAGCCGTGCTGAGAGGTCTGCCTTTAAGCGCTCCAAGCCCTCGATGCTGCTGGCCTCACAACGCGCGACCAGCGCGGGCTGTGTATTGGACGCCCGAATAAGCCACCAACCATCGTCGGTTTTAACACGGGCACCATCCACATCGCTAAATTGGACAGCATCAGCCTTTAAGTCGCTAATGATTGACTGAACGCTGTCAAACTTCTTCTCGTCCGCGCATTCAATGCGAATTTCCGGGGTGTTGACCATCTGTTTCAGGCTGTCGCGCATGGTGCCAATATCTCCGCCTTCGGCGGCCACCGTTTCAATCAGTCGCAAGGCGGCATAAATGGCATCATCAAATCCATAATATTTGTGTTTGAAAAAGACATGGCCGCTCATTTCACCAGCAAGTGGCGCGCCCGTTTCCTGCATTTTGGCCTTCACCAAAGAATGCCCAGTTTTCCACATAAGCGGCTTACCGCCACATTTTTCAATCTCGTCAAATAGAGCCTGCGAAGACTTCACATCGGCAATGATGGTTGCGCCGGGCACTTCTTTAAGCAGTGCGCGCGCCATAAGCGCCAGATATTGGTCGCCCCAAATAATGCGCCCCTTGGCGTCGATAACGCCGATGCGGTCGCCATCGCCATCAAAGGCCAGCCCTAAATCCAGATTGTTATCTGCAACCAATTTTTGTAGGGAAACCAAATTGGCTTCGATGGTGGGGTCGGCTGGGTGATCGGGAAAATCGCCGTCAATTTTGCCATTAATGACCATATGCTTGCCGGGCAGGCGTTTGACCAATTGGGTGATGACCGCGCCTGCGGCTCCGTTTCCAGGGTCCCAGCCCACGTTCAGATCGCCCGCATTGATGCCGTCTAATATGCGAGACAGATACTGTTCCATCAGGTCCACATCGCGTACGGCACCGACGCCAATTTCGAAGTCGCCTGCTTCGGCCATACGGCCAAGCGCGCGAATGTCATCGCCATATATGGTGCGTTGGCCGATCATCATTTTAAAGCCGTTATATGAGGGCGGATTATGCGACCCGGTGACCATGACGCCGCCACCACTTTTCAATTCATACACCGAATAATAAAGCATCGGTGTGGGGCCAAGGCCTATGCGGATCACTTCTAGCCCGCATTCTGCCAGACCATTGACCAGTGCCGCTTCCATCATGGGGGAAGAATGGCGCCCATCGCGACCAACACAAATAGAGGTCCCACCGTTGCGAACGACACAGGTTCCCATCGCCCGCCCAAGATAATAGGCGTCTTCTTCTTTAAGGGCTTCGCCGACGATGCCACGCGCGTCATATTCGCGCAGCAAACTTGGGTGAAAACGGTGTTTCAAATCTTAATCCTCTTCTAATATTTTGAGAATATTCAGGTTTGCTCTAAGAAATGTCTGCACGGCCCAAACAATAATAACAAAACCCCAGTTGAGCAGCTTCATCACGTTCAAAGAGGTTTCGGAAATCAAAGAGTATTTTTTGCTTCATCATTGCGGCAATATCCGTCAAATTCATTTCGCTGAATTCGCTCCACTCAGTCAGAATGACCGCTGCGTCGCAGCCGCCAAGGGCGTCTTCTTTGCTGGTGCAAAAGCGGACTCCCGACAAAACACTGGCGGCCGCGTCCATGGCTTCTGGGTCATAAGCGGAAACATCAGCGCCAAGCTTGACGAGCGGCGGAATAATGCTCATAGCGGGACTTTCGCGGACGTCATCGGTATTGGCTTTGAAGGCTAGGCCAAGAATAGCTATCTTCAATCCTTTAAGGTCACCATCAAATCGATCAATGATGCGTTGTGTCAGCAATTTTTTTCGTGAGTCATTGGTTTCAATCGCCGCATTTGTGATAGCTAGAGGTACGCCGAGTTGATTAGCAGTTGCGGCCAGTGCTGTGGTGTCTTTTGGAAAACAACTGCCGCCATATCCGGGTCCTGGGTTGAGGAAGTGGGGGCCAATTCGGTTATCCAATCCCATACCTTTGGTTACGTCCAAGATGTTCGCATCGACTTTTTCACACAGACCAGCGATTTCATTAATAAAGCTTAGCTTTGTCGCTAGAAAAGCGTTGGATGCATATTTAGTAATCTCGGCTGATCGCCTGTCTGTTTCCAGTAGGGTGGCTCCAGCAGATATTAAAGGGTTATATATGCTTTTCATGACCTGCGCCGCACGGTCATCTTCGCACCCTATGACGATGCGATCCGGTTCCATAAAGTCTTTTACAGCACTTCCTTCACGTAGAAATTCCGGGTTAGAGACAATCGAGAATTTTCTGCGATCCAGCAATCTTGCAAGCCGGTTATCTAGATCATCATTGGTGCCAATCGGGATCGTAGATTTCACGACCAGCACTGTATACTCTTGGATATAGTTGGCGATGTCGTTGATGGCGGCCTCAACGAAGGTCAGGTTTGCAGTTCCGTCAGGGTTTTGCGGGGTGCCCACTGCTATAAATATGGCCTGACTTCCAACCAGATCCGACAATTGGGTGGAAAAACTCAGTCGGCCTGTCTTGGTGTTCTTTGTGACCAGATTTCGTAAACGAGGTTCAAATATAGGAATCTCACCAGTCTCAAGGGTTTTAATAATATCCGGATTACTGTCGATGGCGCAAACTTGGTGCCCCAGATCAGCAAGACATGCTCCTGTGGTTAGCCCGACGTATCCTGTTCCTATAATGCCGATCTTCATGACTGTGTTGGGTCTTTCCAGTATTTTTTGATCATCCCTGGAATTTTGCTTTTTAGCTCCGGGCGTATGGATGCAAACGCGATGTTCGCTTCCAGCCAACCCTCGACACTGCCACAGTCAAATCGTGTGCCATCATAAAGGATGCCGAGAAAAGATTGTTGGCCAATAAGTTGGGCCATCGCATCTGTTAATTGAATTTCGCCCCCGGTGCCTTTTTTGCCCTGCGCTAAATAGTTAAAAACATCTGGCTGCAAAATATATCGTCCACTGATCGCGTAGTCGGATGGTGCGGAAGCAGCGGTCGGTTTTTCAACTAGGCCCGCTATTTTTATATGGGCACCATTGATTTCGCTCGGCGACACGATGCCGTACTTGGTGACCTGACTTTTGGGCACCTGCATGAGGGATACAACGTTGCCGCCAACCTTTTGATAGGCATCTAACAGGCAGTCTAAAACGGGTTTGTCTCCCTGAAAAATATCATCTGCGAGCAGAATCGCAAATGGTTCATTCCCAATGATCGAGCGTGCACACCAAATCGCGTGTCCAAGCCCTAACGGCTGCCCTTGTCTCGTGTATATCAAGGTTCCATCCTTTGGGACGGTGCTATTGATATTTTTTATTTCATCAAATTTACGGGCGTTATGTAGGATGGCATCAAGCTCATAATTGAAGTCGAAATGATTGGCGATGGCATTTTTGCCGCGCCCTGTCACAAGAATGACCTCTTCTATTCCAGCGTCAAAAGCTTCTTCGACAGCATATTGAATGAGCGGCTTGTCTAAAACAGGCATCATTTCTTTCGGCATAGCTTTGGTAGCTGGTAGGAACCGTGTTCCCATACCTGCAACAGGGAGAATTGCTTTTTTAATTTTTCTCATGTCGATTTATCCAAGTCTAATGTGCAGGTTTGATTGGTTGTTTGTTGATCAAGAAATGGGATGTTAGCTCTTTTGATCTGTTTACTGCAGGTTGATCAAACGCTTCAACACCAATTAAATGCGCCATGGTCATGGTTTCTAACATTGCGCTCGCCATCAGTGCCGCAATATTTGTTATGTCAAAATGCTGAGCGGAAATGACACGCACGGTCCGTTTTTTTTCGATCATTGACTGAATAGTGGCTTTAGCCTCGGCGACGACCATGTCATTTATGCTGATACCGTTCATATAGGCCGTCTGTTTGTCGCCAAAAATTCCGTGGTGTATCGTCTGGCTGGTCGGGCATTCGGGGCTTTCTTGATAGATCACTGTGTAATATTTATCGCAGGGGCCATCGAGGAAAAGTTGCAATTGGCTGTGTTGGTCACGCGGACCCAGCGCAGAAATAGGTGTTAGCCCTTGACCGTCTTTCCCTAGGCTTTCTGACCATAGTTGGGCAAACCAGCGCATATAGCATATGAGGCGGTTGTCATAGCACATGGTGACTGTTTGCCGCACAGCATACTCTTTGTACATCATGTATTGTAGGGCGATATTTTGCGAGAAGGCTGTTCTGCCCGGGCCTTGAGAGTGCATAATTTCCGTAAGCATCTGTCGCGCGCCAGTTATAATTTTGCCTAAATCCAGTCCTGCAATGGCAGCGGGAAGCATGCCCACAGCGGAGAAGGCAGAGAATCGGCCGCTTAAATCATCTGGGTGCTCGACAATGGGAAAACTCCATTCTGCAGCAACATTCCTCAGAGGCGAAGGCGCGCATGACGTCACGAAAGTGAAATGTTTCTGAATGTCCGAGGACACAACATTCTCATTCACATTCTGAAGGCATATCGCCAGTTGGGCTAGAGTTTCAGGGGTGCTGCCACTCTTGGAGATGACAATGAAGTGAGTTCTACTGACATCCATGGCGGCTAATATGTTCAGACTGTCTTCACTGAGGTTGTCTGGAAAATGGATTCTGAGTGACCTGCGGGCCATTTCCGGTGACTTATCGGCAAATGCGTTAAAAACTTGCGCGCCTAATGAGGAGCCACCAGTGCCTAGGATCAAGACATCGGAAAAAGCTTGGTCCAGTTTTAATGTGAGTTCACTGATAAGTTCATCTGGTGGTGCAAAAAGTGGTTTAAAGTGTGGAATAGACTTAAAGGCATCGTGCCGCGCCAGTGAATTAAGATAGGCGCTGGTTTTTTTCAGCGCCGTATTATAGGTGGGGGATTTTAGGCCTGGCGCCGGAGCGTGGATGTTGGCCTGAAAATACATTTTTTACCTTTTCTAACCATTGGGAAGCAGGATTAATGAATAACCTTTAATTTAGGCATTCTAAGACGTGGCTTCAATTCATAATTGCATTATGCCACCTTATAGAAGTGTTATGATTAACAACAGTTAAAGGGACCGTTGGATGGCAGTTACATCGACTATGTTGGAACTTGGTACTAAAATGACCGAATTCACATTGAAGGATGCGCGGGGGGAGGTGCATTCTTCGGAGGCTCTTGCCAGTGCCAAGGCCGTATTGATCGCGTTTTGGTGTAATCATTGTCCTTATGTCATTCATCTAAAGCCTGCCTTTGCGGAAATGACCCGGCGCTATAAAGATCAAGGCCTGATGACTGTGGCGATCAATGCAAATGACGCGGACTATAAACCCGCCGATGGCCCCGAAGGTATGCTGGCGGATATGGCCGAGTTTAAGTATAGCTTTCCCTATTTAATTGACGCCGACCAAGCATTGGCGAAAACCTTCCGCGCGGTGTGCACGCCAGACTTTTATCTGTTTGATGGTGATGGACGGTTGGCCTATCGGGGGCGGTTTGATGCCTCTACCCCGCGCAACGACTTGCCACTAACAGGCGAAGATATTGAAAGTGCAATCAAGGCGGTGCTGGCGGGGGGTGAAGTGAGCGGAGAGCAACAGCCATCCATGGGCTGTAGCATTAAATGGAAACCGGGGAATGCGCCTGACTATATCGGATAGCTTAATTAATTAAACACAGCACGCCATAGCAGCTATCGAAGGCATATTTGAAAATCAGGTAGAAAATTAAATCCAAAGCTAGCATGGCCCCTAAAAAGGGCAGCACGATATATTGCAGCAATCTCGCCCAGCCCCAGCCAGTGGGACGGGGCCGTTTGATGGTATAACCCATCACTGTTTCGGTTTGTTCTTTTGCGGCCATGATATCGATTATAGGTCAGTTTGAAGCTGCTGCAACTCGGGTTTTAATTCTTTTCCAGCTGGTTTAGTCTGATCAGTCAAAAGGGGGCGGTGTGACAAACTGGGTTGAAACAGAACGAGATGCGGATGCGTGGGCGCAGTTATGGGATGGCCATCCTTTTCCGCTGCAACAGTCGGCAATCTATGGCGATGCCTTGGTTGCCTTTGGTGCGCGCCCGCGTTGTTTGGAATGGGGTCGTGATGATGGTGCCCCGCGCGCTTGTGTGCAGGTGGTTGAGCGCAAGGCCTTTGGTTTCTTTACAGCAGCAATTGCTTTTTGGGGTCCGCATTGGCGCGGCGATATAAGTGAGGATGAAAAATTCGTGGCGCTGAAGGCGCTTTCGCGGCGCTACCCTAAAATTAAGGCACGTTTTTTGTCGTTAATGCCCCATGCCAGTGAGACGGACGAGGAAAACAGCCGCTTGATGCGCAGGCTTGGCCTGCGCCGCACAATTACCGGCTATGGAACGGTTTGGTTGGATCTGGGGCCTGATCTTGAGACGCTACGTGCCCAGCTAAAAGGTAAATGGCGCAACGCGCTGGTCGCAGCAGAGGGGTCCGCGCTGGAGGTGCGAGAGGGTGGCCGCAAACCGCATCAATACGCTTGGCTCATTGAGAAAGAAGGCGCACAGCGCTTGGACGTGCGTTATTCCGGCCTGCCCACGGAATTTATTGATGCTTGGGCTTTTTTATCAACCACAACCAAGGATCACAGCATTTTTGCGCTCGCGGCCATGGCCGAGGGCAAGCGGGTCGCGGGTCAGCTTTATCTGCTGCATGGCAACACCGCGACTTATATGATTGGCTGGAATGGCGATGCAGGTAGGCGTTATAGTGCACATAATTTGCTGACTTGGCATGCGGTCACGGCGTTGAAAGATCGTGGTTTAAGTTATATTGATATGGGGGGGCTGAATACAGAGCCGGATGGTGCGGGGATTGCCCGTTTTAAATTGGGCTTGGGGACCGCGCCATACATCTATGCGGGGACATATGTCTGAAATATTTAACGGGGATTGTAAGTGGAGAGAATGCGACATAGGGCAAAACGCTTTCTTGCGGCATTAAAGCCGGGTGGAAAAGCACTGGCTGTCGCGCCCGGGGGCGGGGCTGCGGGGGAGCTGGTGGTTGGCGAATTGGAAGTTGGGCATGAATGTCCGAATTGCCACACGCAGCTGAAGGGCGACTATTGTCTGGGCTGCGGGCAAAAAAACATCTCACTTTTGCGCCCCATCTGGTATTTGATCGCTGATTTGACAGAGGGTATCATTTCCCGAGATGGCAAACTATGGCGCACCTTGGGGCAGATTCTCTTTTTGCCCGGCACCATGACCCGCGATTTTATGGATGGTCGGCGTGCCAGATTCATACCGCCGTTCAGGCTCTATATTCTTTCCACACTCTTATTTTTTGTCAGCCTGTTTCTCACCGACATTGCCATATTGAAGTTAGAGGTTCACGAGGGTGAGCCCATTGATTCCTCGGTCTTTGAAAAATTAAGTGATGAATTGGCGCATAATGGCTTGTTTTTAGAAAAGGTTGATAGCCCACAGACCCCAGAGAACCCAGAGAACACAGCGAACCCAGAGAACCCAGAGAACACAGCAGTCGCCTCAGTGCCGCGATCGCCCGCCCTACAAGGCATCCCTGATCATGTATTGGCGGAAATTCCAGTCGAAACGCAGCAGCAATTGGCCCAGTTGCGTAATACGGACGAGGAATTAGAGGCCGCCCAAGCAGAAATTACAGCGGCTTTAGCGGCGTCTGGCGTTGAGATTGACAGCAGACTGGAGCGAAGCCTGCGTCGCCTAAAAGCAATTGCTGTTAAAAAGGATGTGAATATAAGGCTGGCACCGGATATGACGCCGGAGCGCTTGGTAGCGCTGGCGGCTGTTTTGACCCCAAGCATCAACGAGTACCGCGCACAGACCCAGACAGCCGACAATGGGGTCACCGTTGGGGATCGCCGCTATAGTTTCGATTTGAAAATGTTTGTAGATGCCGAGCCCAGCGCCGATGCCACCCCCTTGCCACCAGAAGCGTTTGATGATCAAAAACCGACCTTGGAAAAAGAAATCGCGGAAGCAGAACCGGGCGGTATTCAGCACTGGGTTCTTAGTCATGCGTACCGTGCATTGGACGGGGCAGTGCGGGCATCTGCGGATCCGCGACGTTTGAACGCATCGCTGAACGACTGGCTATCGAAGGCGATGATTGTGCTGTTGCCTGTCTTTGCTTTACTGCTGCGGTTTTTTTATTGGGGGCGCGAAAATAATTTGATGAAACAGTTTGTGTTTTCGCTTCACTTCCACACCTTTATCTTTCTGGTCATGACGTTTCTGGTGATCTCGTCAAAATTTTGGAACGGCACGATCAGTATGGGGTTATTCTTCTTGGTGGGGCCACTTTACTTGCTTGCGGCCATGAAGGTTGCGACGCAACAGGGCTGGTTCCGCACGATTTTCAAATTTGTCATGGTCTCTGGTATTTATATGGTGATTCTGGCGATGACCGTGGGCTTAACGCTATTGATGAGTTTTGCTGATATTTAAGCAGGCTCAAACTTCAAGGACAATGAATTGGTGCAATAGCGCAGCCCCGTGGGTTGCGGCCCATCGGGGAAGACATGCCCTAAATGACTGTCACAGGCACTGCAACAAATCTCGACCCGTTTCATACCGAGGCTGACATCGGTTTTTTCGGTGACGGCGTTTTGATCAATGGCGTCATAAAAACTAGGCCAGCCAGAACCGGACTCATATTTGGCGGTGGATGCGAACAAGGGTTGGCCGCATGCGGCGCAGGCATATGTGCCATCTGCCTTATTATCTAATAATGCACCGGAAAAGGGCGGCTCAGTGGCACCCTTTCGGCACACGGCAAATTGCTCTGGGGTGAGTTGTTCTTGCCACTCTTGGTCGGTTTTATCGCTCATCACATATCTCTAACTAGTTTGGTCTCTACCTAATCTGGTCTCTATCTAATCTGGCAATAAGTGCAGAGCGCATAGATATTTGCCGGGTCATTCAGCGCGATAATATCACCAGCGCTGGCGATCAATTCGCGGATATAGGCCTGACCCGGCGCTGGGGTATAATGCTCTCTGGAGCCTGACGTTGCGCTGGCCATGGAGAATATTTCCATAAGAATCTGGTCTTCGAAACTGGGTTGGTCTTCTTCATAACGCACCCTGAAGTCTTTGATGCCTGCCAATTCACCAGCCCGTTTGATGGCATCATCCAATGTGCCCAACCGATCCACAAGCCCTAAGTTATGGGCATCCACCCCGGACCAAACCCGGCCTTGGGCGATTTTGTCCACATCGCTGGTTTCCATGTGCCGACCTGTGGCCACCAGTTCTAAAAACTGATCATACCCGGCGCGGATCGACTGTTGGAGAATACTGCGTATCTGCGGTGACAGGGGCATACCGGGGTGATAGCCGCTGGACAGACTGGTGGTGCCGACGCCGTCCACATTCAGGCCCATGCGGCTAAGTGTATCGGTAAATGTGGGCAGTATGGCGACAATGCCGATGGACCCCGTGATGGTGGTGGGTTGGGCAAAAATCTCATCGGCGCTTGCGGCAATCCAATACCCGCCGGAAGCGGCCAGATTGCCCATGGCTGCAATGACGGGTTTACCTGCGGCACGGGCAAGGTCAATTTCATGGCGAATGGTTTCTGACGCGAAGGCACTGCCCCCCGGGCTGTCGATCCGCAAAACGATGGCTTTTACATTGTCATCAAACCGGGCATTGCGAATATGCCGCGCCGCCGTGCGTCCACCAACGCTGCCAGAGGCCTGCTCGCCATTTAAAATGGCGCCCTCTGCAACAACGACGGCAATTTCTTCACCGGATGGCCTTTTACTGGGTGCGCCAATTGCAGCCAAATAGCCGCGCAAGTCAATTTGGCGAAAGGAATGGCTATCTTCATCCCGACCAGCGATCTCGCTTATCTGGTCGCGCATTTGTTGACGGGTAGCCAGTTTATCGACCAAGCCGCTTGCGACCGCATGTGCGGCGAGGTTCCCACCGCTTTCGGCAAGTTTTTCTGCGGTTGTATTGATATTTTCATTCAGGACAGATGGATCAAGATCGCGCGCGCGTGCAACACTGTCGAGGAACTGCGACCAAAGCGCGCCTAAAAGCTGTTCGTTGGATCGCCGCGCTGCATCCGGCATAGCATCAAACATGAAGGGGTCAGCCATGGATTTATAGTCGCCGTGGCGGAATACATTGACCTGAATGCCAAGCTTGTCCAATCCGCCCTTCAAATACGTGGGATAAATTCCATAGCCGGATAACAGGGCCGATCCGCCGGGGTGCATTAAAACGGTGTCGGCTTGGGCGGCGATCAGGTAATGACCCTGTGCATAGCTGTCACCCCACGCAATAACGGGCTTACCGCTGGCCTTAAAGTCGCGGATGAGGTCTGCTAAATAATGGGCATTTGCGGGGCCGGTGGGGGCTAAGCCGTCAAGAATAAGGACCAGTGCTGTTATGCGCTCATCCAGCGCGGCCATTTTTAAGGCGCGGGACATGTCGCGCAGGCGAACCTCTGGCGGCAAATCATCACCTGCAAATATGACTTCCATGGGATCATGGCGGCTAAATTGTTCAACCAGAATGCCTTGAGGGTTGAAGACCAGCGCGCCACCTTGCGGTACATGCGGGCGGTTATCCGCAATCAAGGCGGCAATAATCAGATAGGCGATTAATAAGAACAGCAAGGTTCCGATAACCGATTGCATGTTTTGCAGAACGCGCCACGCTCCGCCAAAAATTGTCTTAATCGCGCCCATAAGCTTAAGTTCCTGTTTATTTTTTCCCGGCTGCTTCCAGCATGTCTTTAACGTTGGCAAACTTAACCCGAGGTGTATCGGCATGGAGTTCTGCCGCGCGGGCTTCTTCAGCAGCCTCGATCTGCTTCCAATCGTCAAAGCTGACCGCGTTTATATGGCGATCTTTGATGATACGATCAAGGGCCGATCCGCCTTCACGATTTGCGGGCTGGGTTTCCGCCAACAGTTTATCGACCACGGCAATCGCATCGGGCCGGTTGGTGCCTATGGTGCCACTGGGGCCGCGCTTGGCCCACCCCACCACGTACAAGCGGTCCGAAATACGGCCTTCATCATTATCAAAACAGGACCAGCCTTCATTGAATGCGGCGCCTTCTATGGGCTCACTCTTATAACCAATGCAGGCCACGACCATTTGGCAGGGAAGCTCGAAAAACTCAGCCGTGCCGATGCATTGGCCGTCTTCAACCTTGGTGCGTTCCAGCTTGATTCCAGTGACATGGTCTTGACCCAGGATTTCCACAGGCTTGGCATAAAATTCTACATGCAGGTTGATGGCCTTTTCCCCTGCCGTGTTCTGGGTAAAGCTTTGCAGATGTGCGAGGTTCTTACGCTTGACGTTCGCCTCCTTGTCATCAATGCCTTCAACTTCTTGCGGGATCTGGTCGATTTTGGCTAAGGCCACACACCGTTCCAATTCGCCTAATTCGCCCAGTTCTTTGGGTGTAAATTTGCCCTCAATGGGGCCGCGCCGGCCCAACATATAGATGTTTTTAATCGGCGATGGGTGAATGCGTTCGCTGGCGTGTGGGGCCAGATCGGATGTGATCATTTCGCCCGATGTTTTGGCCAAAACGCGGGCAACGTCCACTGCCACATTGCCATTGCCGACGACCACGACATCCTCAATCTCTAGATCCGGGTCGAGATCGGTAAAATCGGGGTGGCTGTTATACCAGCCCACGAACCGCGCTGAGCCGATCACGCCAGCCTTATCATCACCGGGAATGCCAAGGGGGCGGTCCAGCGGGGCCCCCGTGGCGATAATCACGGCATCGTATATTTCGAGCAATTCTTGAAGACGGATGTCCTTGCCAATTTCGATATTTCCGACGAACCGGACATTGTCGTGCAAGGATGCTTTCTCATAGCGTTTGACCACACCTTTAATCGACTGATGGTCTGGCGCGACGCCGCCACGGATTAAGCCATATGGCGTTGGCAGGCGATCAATAATATCTATGTGCGCGGTTTCATTCGCCTTGGTCAGCGCTTCGGCGGCATAATAGCCAGATGGACCGGCGCCGATAATGGCGACATGTAATGGTGTGATTTCATTCATGATAGGCTCCGTTGATCTGTCGCGCATGCTTCAGGTTCAAGCTTGCCACCCTGCGTTAGCGGTTGCAAGTCATGCGATCAGTCGGGGCGCACATATCTGAAAGAAATTTTTTATTTTTTTTTAGACTGTGATCCTTGACTCTCTCCGACCTATCCCCCATATCACCTGTTGATTTAGCACTCGAATATTCAGAGTGCTAAAAAGGGGTGGCGGTCAATCACCGTCATAAGTTTTAACCGGCCCTGATCATTGGAAAACAGTGACGGGGTCATGCTCAATACAGAGCCCAATCAGGAGGATGTACGAAATGGCATTTCGTCCACTTCACGACCGAATTCTCGTTCGGCGTCTCGAATCAGAAGAAAAAACAGCTGGCGGCATTATTCTGCCGGACAGCGTTCAAGAAAAACCCTCTGAAGGCGAAGTGATCGCAGTTGGTAACGGCTCCAAAGCCGAAGACGGCACGGTGACACCGTTGGACGTCAAAACTGGCGACAAAGTGCTCTTTGGCAAATGGGGTGGCACGGAAGTTAAGATCGACGGTGAAGACCTGTTGATCATGAAAGAATCCGATGTCATGGGAATTATTGAATAGGTATTACGCCTGTTCTGCACAAGAAATTGAGGAATTAATCAATGTCTGCAAAAGAAGTAAAATTTGGTACAGACGCGCGTGAGCGGATGCTCCGCGGTGTCGATATCCTAGCAAATGCGGTAAAAGTAACCCTCGGTCCCAAAGGCCGTAATGTGGTTCTGGACAAATCTTTTGGCGCGCCGCGCATCACCAAAGATGGCGTATCCGTTGCCAAAGAGATCGAACTGAAAGACAAGTTCGAAAACATGGGTGCGCAAATGGTCCGTGAAGTTGCCTCGAAAACCAATGATGTTGCTGGTGATGGAACAACAACCGCAACAGTATTGGCTCAGGCGATCGTTCGCGAAGGCATGAAGTCAGTTGCTGCGGGTATGAACCCGATGGATCTGAAGCGCGGTGTTGATCTTGCTGTGGTGAAAGTGGTCGAGCAGTTAAAGGCTGCGTCCAAAACCATTTCTTCTTCAGAAGAAATCACACAGGTCGGGACCATTTCAGCGAACGGCGAAACATGGGTTGGCGAGAAAATCTCCGAAGCCATGGACAAAGTTGGCAAGGAAGGTGTGATCACGGTTGAGGAAGCGAAATCCCTTGATAGCGAACTTGACGTTGTCGAAGGTATGCAGTTTGACCGTGGTTATCTGTCACCTTACTTCATCACAAATGCGGAAAAAATGGCTGTGGATCTCGAAAACCCGTATGTTTTGCTGCACGAGAAAAAACTTGGCAGCTTGCAGCCCATGTTGCCGCTTCTTGAAGCTGCGATGCAATCCGGTCGTCCGCTTTTGATCATTGCTGAAGACGTTGAAGGCGAAGCGCTTGCAACCCTGGTAGTGAACAAATTGCGTGGTGGCTTGAAAATCGCTGCTGTTAAAGCCCCGGGTTTTGGTGATCGCCGTAAAGCAATGCTTGAAGACATCGCGGTTCTGACCGGTGGTCAGGTTGTGTCTGAGGATTTGGGCATCAAACTGGAAAACGTGACCCTTGATATGTTGGGCACAGCTAAAAACGTCACCATCACCAAAGACGATACGACAATCGTTGATGGCGCTGGTACCGCTGACGATATCAAATCACGTTGCGATCAAATCAAAGCTCAGATGGAAGCGACATCATCTGACTATGATAAGGAAAAACTGCAAGAGCGTCTGGCTAAACTGTCCGGCGGTGTTGCCGTGATCCGCGTTGGCGGCGCAACCGAGGTTGAAGTGAAAGAACGCAAAGACCGCGTTGATGATGCCTTGCACGCGACCCGCGCTGCTGTTGAAGAAGGTGTTGTTTCCGGTGGTGGCACAGCCCTGCTGTATGCTGGTCGGGTTCTTGAAGGCCTTGAAGGCGCCAATGATGACCAGACCCGTGGTGTGGACATTGTCCGTCGTGCCCTGCAAGCTCCACTTCGTCAAATTGCAGAAAATGCAGGCGTTGATGGTGCCGTTGTTGCTGGCAAATTGAGCGAGAGCAAAGACACCAGCTTTGGCTTTGATGCACAAACCGAAGAATACACCGACATGGTTGTTGCCGGCATCATTGACCCAACTAAGGTTGTTCGCACAGCGTTGCAAGATGCGGCATCGGTGGCTGGTCTGTTGATCACCACAGAAGCCATGGTTGCCGAGTTGCCACAAGACGATAAAGCAGCCCCAGCAATGCCTGATATGGGCGGCATGGGCGGTATGGGCGGTATGGGCTTCTAAGCTCTGCTCATCCACAGAATTGCGAAAAGGGCCGGATTTTCCGGCCCTTTTTTTGCCTGAATTGATTGATGGGCATATTCGACCTTGAGCTTTTCTCATTGGGGGCGTAAATCAGGCGAGAATTATGTTGAAAGGCCATATTGTGAAGACGTGTTTGATCAAAGCTTCGCTACTTGTCATGGGGATCGTATTTCTGGCTCCAACGACAGCGACTGCCGAATTAGAGCTGTTTCCCCGTCCAATATATAAAAGTGCCGATGGCAAGCTGGAACTGCGCGCGCGTGGTCGTTTGATAGAGGATATCGTCAAGGGCACGGATAGCGACGGGCAGATGGATTTATCGGAATCTGAAACCCGTGCTGGTCGGATTGGTTTTGAAGGTTCATATGGCCAGAAATTTAGCTTCCGCGCTGAGGCACAGCTTCTTGATAATGAGGTCAACTTCACCGTTGTTGATATAACCTTTAAAGGTCCGGTGGATGTTACAGTTGGTTTTACCAAAATGGGCGCACCCATGGCGGAGACCACATCAAGCAAAAATATCAATTTTATGGAGCGCGGGCATTTTACAGACGCGTTTGATTATTCGCGCGGCATGGGCGTGATGTTGGGGAAAAGCGGTGATAATTGGCATGTGGAGGCTGGCGTTGCCAAAGGCGATCTGAACGATACCTTCAGCGCGGCGCCGTTGTTGGTTGCCGGGCGCGCAAGCTATGCGTTCGATTTGAATGGGGTGACCCTGCATGTGGGGGCGAATGCGCGTCGCCGTAAAGCCGATGGCAGCGGCGCGGATTTCGGTTATGCACAGCGCGCGCATCAGCACTTGGCGTTTAAGTTTATCGATACAAATAGCATTTCCAACAAGGACACCACCCTGGGCGGTGAATTGGCGCTTATTGCGGGACCGTTTTCATTGGATGCCGAATATTCGGTGCTAAAGGCTGACCTTAGCAATCCCGACGTGGGGGATGTAAACCCCACATTCAGTGGTGGGTATGCGGCGGCGAGTTTTTTTCTGACGGGTGCAGGCCGCAATTATCGGCCATCGCGCGGCACATTTGGCGCACCAAAATTGGATAGCCCCATTGATAAAGGCGGGCTGGGGGCGGTGGAAGCGGTGGCGAGATTTGACCGTGTGGATTTGAGCGACCAAGCGATTCGTGGCGGCGAACAAGATAGTTACACATTCGGTATGAACTGGTACTTACACCAATATATCCGGATCATGTTTAATTATACACATGCGCGGATTAAGAACGCTAATTTGGTGCTGACCAATGGCGATGATGGGGCGAATACGGTGAATGTCGCGGGCGTGCGCTTGCAACTGGCTTGGTAAATTAATCGTGGCTTTCGCGCCATCACCCTCTAATCGTGGCTTTCGCGCCATCATCCTCTAATCGTGGCTTTCGCGCCATCATCCTCTAATCGTGGCTTTCGCGCCACCAGGCCCCAAATACGCTGAACAAAATCAAAATCAAACCGAGCCACGCGGGAATCAAGGGTTGCTGGTGCAGGGCGTCGACGCGGTAAGCGCCGCGCCGCGGCAGGCCCATCCAGCCATTGCCCGCCAGCAAGCTGTCGCGATTGACCCTGCGGATGTTTGGCATGGCCTCTTCCAGCCAAAAACTGCCGCCGCCGCTGGCTGCCACCCAAGGGGCCAAATGCGTCTCGGTGGGGCGCATATCGCGGTTTTCCAGTCCATTCAAGTTGCCGATAGGCAGGCTCGTCCTTTGGCTGGTGTCATTGAAATGGTACAGGCCCGGGCGCGGCGCGGCAAAGGCACCTGTTGCTATGCCGCTGGCGGTCTCTTCTAAGGGGATTTCAGTTTCATACCCCTCTGGGCCCTGCACGCGAACTTCCCGTGGCAAGTCGCCGAGGCCGCGCCGTGTCAAACTGACCTCCAGCCCCTCTGCCCGCGCAATCAGCGCCTCTTCTTCCAAGTCTGGTTCCTGCATCAACCAGTGGACTGTGCGGCGGATTAATTCGCGGTGCGGACCGCCACCTTCTACGCCGCGACCCCATAGCCAAATCTGGTCAGACAGCAATTGCGCGACCCGCCCCTCGCCGACGCGGGATGTGATCAGCAGTGGCGACCCATTTGGGCCATCCATCAACACATCGCCAGATAGTCGCCTGCTTTGGGCAAGCCGGAACCAGCGCCCCCAGTGCTGATCAGGCGCATTTAAGATACTGGTCACTGGGTGTCGCCGGCCCGCAGCAGTTAGGGCGGGCTTGAACGGTTGGTCAATCATTCGCCCCGTTGGCTCAGCTGGCAGGACCCGACCAAGGGGCGATGTAAAGAGATTAAAAGGGTCGGCCAATTCTGGCCCCGAGGCCACAAGAATAGCCCCGCCAGTTTCCACATACCGCGCGAGATTTTCTAGATATTCCATCAGCAGAACTCCGCGCAGGGTGTAGCGATCAAAAATCACCAGATCAAAGCGATCCAGCGATGTGTCAAACAATTCTTGTGTTGGAAAGGGGATGAGCGCCATCTGATTAACTGGCGTCATATCGCGGCTAGAGGGAAGTCGCAGGATGGTGAAATGGATCAGGTCAACCGCTGGGTCGGCGCGTAGGACAGAGCGCCAGATGCGCTCCCCCGGGTGCGGCGTGCCGGAGATCAGCAAAACCCGAAGCCGATCACGGACCGCGTTCAGGTTGGCAAAGGCGTGATTGTTATCCAACTGTGTTTCACCGCCGAGCGGTGCCGCATCAATCTCGATAATGCTTTCACCGCGTCGCGTGGGAACGAACTGAATTTCATGGCTCACACCTGTTGCGAGGGGGCCGGAAAAGACCTCCTCACCATTGAGGCGGATACGCGCATCGGCGGTGGGTCTTTCATCGTTACTGTCTTCAATACGAATGACCATGGATGCGCTGCGTCCAACAATGGCAAATGCGGGGGCCTGTTCGATGATAACACGTCGATCTTTGAAGCTGCGCGTGCCGCTGATCAGGTGATGCACGGGAACCCCAGCGGGCAGGATGAGGTTGCGTTGCTCTGTATCGTGTACTTGCCCGTCGCTGACGATGATGATGGCGGATAGCTGATCAGTGGCCAAACCTGCGAGCTGCTCGTTAATCGGTCCCGCCAAATATGTTTGCGTATCCCCAACAGCCCCTAAGCTGAGTGTTCGGATCTCGGCATCGTCAGCCACATTTTCATTGATATAGTCTATGGCCCTGTTAGCCATGCGCCGACGCTCGCCGATATCCATGCTCGGGCTGGTGTCTTGCACCACCAGTACCTTATCCCGCAGCGCCGTGCGGTCTTCGGTGCGGATGACCGGATGGGCGAGAATCAAGAGGATGATCGCGCCCGCCAATAGTCGCAGCGCGCCGCCGTGTGCGCGCCTCAGGATCAGCGGCGCGGCCACCGCCACCACCGCCAACGCCAGCAGGAACAGAATCGGCAGGGGCAGCAAAGGCGAAAAGCTGATGGCGAAAGCTGTCATCCCTATTCCTTCAACCGGTCGATGATGGTGTCCATATGCAATTGATCAGCCTTATAGGTGCCCGTCAGCGCATACATCACCACATTGATACCAAAGCGCATGGCATATTCATTTTGCCACGCATTGGCTTGAAATCCCGGGGTTTGTCGCGCGCTGGCCCCATAGGATGCCCAGGCCGCGGCCCAGTCGTGGGCGCCTATGATGACGGGTGAAACGGAGCCTTCGCCGCCGAAGGATGCAGCGTCTGCCCAGACTGCCCGCCCGGCGAGACGTCCGGGGAAATAATCCAGAAGGTAATAGGATTTGGATAACACATGGCTGCTATCTATCCGCGCCAACGGCGGCAGTCCTAAGGGACCCAACAGTGTTTGTAAGGCGGTGCCAGCTTCGGGGCTGGATAGACCCATAACCCCAGTTGCGTCCTCGTCGATACCGGAATCAAACAGCACCATGCCACCAGACAGCAAATAGTTGGACAGCGCCGCCTGTCCGGCGGCATCCAATGGGGCGGCATCGTGTGTAATCGGCCAATATATCAACGAATAAAGCGCCAGCGGATCGGTGCCGGGGTCGACGGCAATTGGCTGATCAAGCGTGACCGAGGTGCGCGCTTGCAGTGCCAGTCCCAAGCGCGATAATCCGTTGTGGATCATTTGATCGCGTGCCGCATTGCCTGTTGCCACATAGGCGAGGCGGGTTTGACTGGTGGCTTCTATCGCATAATTATCGTCGATTTGCGCCACGGCAGTAACAGGCAAGGCCAATAGAAACACCCCGGCAAAGGGCCAAATTCTTCGCCCGATATCTAGGCGGACAATCCCTTTCAAATAGATCGCCGCCAGCATGTCGAGGATAAGCAGGACAAGCCCGCTGGCGAGCAATAGGGGGCCGAGATCACGGGCACTGGCTTGACCGAATCCCTGCGTTAAATTAGCGGGGCTAAAGTCGGATTCGTGAAACTGGTAATGTCGGGTGATTGGGCCGCGCGGATTGGCAAGGTTGAGCGCTAACTGCTGGCGACCAGATGCATGTATGCCAGCATAAATTCCCGGCGGTGTGTCAGCCCCCGCGGTTGCGCGTGTGAATGTAGCGATGTCATAGCTTTGCTGTTCGCCCGATACAGGCACCAATTCGCCATAGCCATTCATTGCACTGCGCAAGCTCAGGCGTCCGCTTTCATCGCCACTTGCCGTGTCATTGGCGATGTCGCCGCCGATTTTTGCTAAGGTTAGCAACCGTCGCAGCATGTCCACGAATAAGCCTGACAGGGGCAGGTCCGACCAGTCGGTATCGGCGCTGGTATGAAACAGGACAAGCCAGCCCGCACCAATTGGCTGGGCGGTGACCAGTGGTGTGCCATCCGCTAATTGGGCCCAAGTACGTTCGCGTAAATCAACCGATGGTGCCGCCAACACTTGGCGCGAAACGATTACGTCATCGGGCGTGGCGAGGCCAAAAAAGGGACTGCCTTCTGGAAATTCACCAATTTTTTGCGGTTCGTCCCATGTCAATGAACCGCCGATATCGCGCCCGCCCGCGCGTAACCTGACAGGGACCAGCGGGCCGGGGTCGGTACTCATATTATCCCCGGCAAAGCGGATAAGCAGTCCGCCATCTTCAATATAACGATACATGCGGTCTTCGCTCACCTCGTCTTGGCGACCCAGATTGGCCAGAACCATGACCGCAGGCGCGGCATCCAACAATTCACCAACATTGCCATGAATGACGCTGGCATAGGGGTCAAGGGCACGGCTCAGGTAAAAACGGGCCGAGCGCAGCGGCGGCGTTTCGCTGGCAATCTCGCTGGCAAAAATGCCCGTGCGCGGGTGCACATTGCGTTGATCCAATAATAGGCTGGCACCGGCGCTTCTTTGCCCTGCGATATAAAGCCTGCGGATCTGATTACGCATTTCAAGCGGCAAGCCAAGCGCGGCCGTGGCATTCGTTGTATTCGCTGGCAAGAGGATATTTGCGCTGCCAAGTTGACGTCCGCCGGGGCCGATGGCGATCACATTTAAGTTTTGGTCTTCACGGCGCGGCGGTGCGGCGACGGACAGCAAAATATCGGTACCGTCATAGTCTATAGGCAGTAGGGCAATAGGACGCGAAGACGGTGCGGCTTTATAGACCCGCAACATTCCCGTTCGGGTCAGGCTATCGTGCAGGGCGCGGGTATTGCTCTCGGCCGTATTTTGTTCCAGACCGTCCCAAATCCACACGGTGTTATAGGGACCGGTGCCGCGAAGGCCGTCGATTGTCGCTTTTGCGGCGGCGTGATCGGGTGACCATGGCTGCGGCTCCAACGACAAAAGCGCGTCTTGGGCCGCATTCAGATCCATAGGTCCGATCAACGGCCCTGATGCTTGGTCTGGCGACGCCGTGGCCAGCAGATAGATATTTATATTGCGCCCCCCCGTGGCGCGCAGGATGTCGCGGGCCTGCGCCCGGCGGTCAGCCCAATCGTGCGCCGCTTGCCAACCATTATCAATGACCAACAATAAAGGTCTATTGTTGGCCATGGTATCGCGCGGGCCAAGCGTTGGCCCTGCTAGCCCGAGGATCAAAAGCATTAAGGCCGTCATGCGCAGGATCAATAACCATGGGGGCATGGCCTCGGCCGGTGGATCATCGTTATTCTTGCCGCCCAGCAGCATGATGGCGGGAAAGGACTGTTCTTTGGCCAATGGCGGGACCAATCGCAGCAAAAACCAGAGGACGGGTAGGCCCAATAAACCCAATAAGACCCACGGCTGGGCGAAACTGATGGCACCCAATCCCATCATGATGAGTGTCCGGTAAGGGGCGCTGCTGTGGCTTGGCCCTCAAAACTGAAATGGCCTCCTGATAGTCCTATCAGCGCGGTGCTTGGCGAATGGCTCGTATTATGGACACTAAACGACCATCCCGCCTCGCTCGCCAAATGACGGAGCGTGTCTTGCCAACCATGCAGTGCAGCCTGGTAATCCCGCCGCCGCGCTTCGGCGCGGGGTAGTAAAATCTCCTCTTCGCCCTCAAGCCCGCGCACCCGCACCCTGCCGGTGAGTGGAAAATCAAACTCCGCGGGGTCTAGCACTTGTATCATCTGGCCGTGAATACCTGCATCGCGAAAGCGGGTCATGGTGGCTTTGATTTGTGCTTCTGGTAGCAAAAAATCACTTAACATAATGGCATGGGCATGACGCCCGCGCGGTGGTGCAGGGGGGAGGCTGTTGCTGTTATCGGGCGCCAATTGCGCGGCGATATTGGCCGAAAGCTGATCCAATCCAAAGCGACCAAGATGGCAGGATTGTCCCGTATTCAGGTAACCAATGCGTTCTCCGCCATCAGACAGTAGCCGCGCTGCCGCCAGCGCGAGGACAATGGCGCGCTCTTTTTTGCTCCATTTGGTGCCCTTGGACTGATAGGTCATCGATCCGCTGGTGTCGCACCAAAACCATACGTTACGGGCGCTTTCCCATTCCTTTTGCCGGATAAAAAGCTGATCATCTGTTCGGGCCGATCGCCGCCAATCCACTTCACGCGGGCTATCGCCCTGTGCATATCCGCGATATTGCCAAAAGGCATCCCCCGGTCCGGCCCGCCGCCTGCCATGCACGCCGCGTGACCAGCCCCCTTCCATACGCCGCGCAGGGGCATTCATGGGGCCAAGGCCGTGAACCGCCTTTTCTGCTTCGATGCGCAGTTGGATGATGTCGCGCGCCTTTGTGGGCATGGTTCAGTTCCTGTGACTAGAGCTTTGCTGCTAGACGGGAAACAATCTGGTCGACGGTTTCGCCATTGGCCCGCGCAGAAAAACTGAGCGCCATGCGGTGCCGCAGGATAGGTTGTGCCAAGGCGACAACGTCATCGACACTGGGTGCAAACTGGCCGTTCAGGAGGGCGCGTGCGCGCACACCAAGCATTAAGGCTTGTGCAGCGCGGGGGCCTGGGCCCCAAATGATATCGCTTATATTCTCAGCCGCATCGCTTTCCTTTGGCCGTGCTGCACGCACCAGTTTCAAGATGGCCTCCATCACGCCTTCGCCGACTGGAATATCGCGCACCAGTGCCTGCAATTTCAGCAAGTCATCGCCATTGCATACGGCGCTGGCGCTGGGGGTTGTGTTGCCCGTTGTCTGCACCAGCATTTCCCGCTCGGCGGCCAAATCTGGATAGTCCACGTTAATCTGCATGAAAAAACGATCAAGCTGCGCTTCGGGCAGGGGGTAGGTGCCTTCTTGTTCGATGGGGTTTTGCGTCGCCAGAACATGAAACGGTGTTGGCAGTGCCCGGCGTTCGCCAGCAATGGTTACGGCTTTTTCCTGCATGGCCTGTAACAGCGCCGATTGGGTGCGTGGGCTGGCGCGATTAATTTCGTCCGCCATCAGCAACTGGCAAAACACGGGGCCTTCGATAAAGCGAAAATGCCGTTTGCCCTTGTCGTCTTCTTCCAGAACTTCGCTGCCCAGAATATCTGCGGGCATCAGGTCGGGGGTGAATTGGATGCGTTGTTCACCAAGGCCCAGCACCGTGCCAAGTGTTTCCACCAAAAGGGTTTTGGCAAGGCCCGGTACGCCGACCAACAGACCGTGCCCACCTGCTAAAATCGTAATCAGCGAGAGGTCAATGACGTCTTGCTGGCCAAAGACACAATTGCCAACCTCGGTGCGTACCTTGGAAAGCAGGTCGCTGGCCCATGCGACCTGTGCGGTCGCTTCATCTGTGGTGCGTGTTTCCAGTGTCATAGTGTTCCCGCTTGTTCATTGACGTGTTCTTTTATTGGGTTCTTAGCCCCACTATAGTCGGATATAGTATAGTCGGACATATCTGATTGAACAGGAAAAGGCGACAACCGGATGCGCAAAAAGGGCGAATTGAGGGATACAGGCACAGATCTTCTTGCGCGGATCAACGCGCAGGTCAAAGGAGTGTCGTATCCACCTGTCCATTTGTGGCACCCGGATTTCTGCGGCGAGATTGATATGCGCATCGCGCGCGACGGTAGTTGGTATTATATGGGCACGCCCATTGGTCGCCCGGCGATGGTCAAATTGTTTTCAAGCGTTTTACGTTTGGATGACGATGGCGTTTATTATCTGGTCACGCCTGTCGAGAAGTTGGCGGTCCGGGTCGATGATGCCCCGCTATTTGTGGTGGCGGCCACGCGAGAGGGTGACGGCAAAAAGCAAAACATTCGTTTCAGGACCAAAACTGACGATGTGGTGATCGCTGATCAGGATCATCCTATGTGGGTTGATGTCGATCCCAATACGGATGAGCCATCGCCCTATGTGCATATTCGCGCGGGGCTGAATGCGCTTATTGCCCGCAGCGTGTTCTATGACTTGGTCAATTGGGCGGTGCCAGCTGCGGATGACCCCCATCGATTGGGGCTATGGTCTGGCGGTGTGTTTTTCGATTTGGGGGCTTTTGCGACGGGAGAGGCCGATGATTGATCCCCACAGGCAAGCATATCTGATGCAGCGTCTTCGCGCCCGCGATGCCTTTGGCGACTTGGGGCAGGCTGGATTAGAGACATGGCACGAAAACGATTGGTCACTAAACCCCGGGTATCAGCCTGAGTTCCTGCCGGAAACAATGACCCCGGCGGCGGTTCTGGTCGGCCTGATCGATCGCGGCGACGATCTGAATATCCTTTTGACCCAGCGCACTGCCCATCTGAGCAGTCATGCGGGGCAGGTTGCCTTTCCGGGTGGCAAGATTGAGCCGTATGACACCAGCCCAGTGGCAGCCGCGTTGCGCGAAGCCCAAGAAGAGGTCGGACTGTCGCCGTCTTTTGTTGATGTTATTGGCCGACTTGCGGACTATCAGACTGGTACAGGATTTCGGGTAGCCCCCGTAGTTGGGATCATTCACGAAGGATGCGCCCTGCAACCCGACCCCGGTGAAGTGGCCAAGGTCTTCGAAGTGCCGCTTTCTTTTGTGTTGTCTAAGGCCAATCACACTATAGAAACGCGCGAGTACCGCGGTGTAGAGCGCCGTTATTTTGCGATGGATTATGATGGGCATTATATCTGGGGCGCAACGGCCGCAATTTTGGTCAATTTTTGTCATGCAATGCGGCACTATGCCGGTATAGAATAAGCCATGATGAAATAAGGATGATGAGATGAAACGGGGATTCTATTGATGTCCATTATGATACGCGTTCTGTTGTTCATTTTGCCATTTGTCGCCTTTTACTTCCTTATGAAGTATTTGAAAGCGCGCAAACGGGCGGATAGCGAAGAAGAAGCCCAGATTGAAGGCAATATCGGCAACCTGGCATTGGCGGGCATCGCGCTATTGTTGACGGTTTTTGGTTATATGGCTTTTTTCGGCGTGGGGAGCCGCGGGGTTGATTATGTTCCGCCCCAAGAAATAGATGGCGAGATAAAACCCGGACATATTGAAGAAAAAGATGCCTAAGGCCGTCCATTTTGCATGGTTGGCGGGGGATGAAGTGCGTCAATTGATTGCGGCATTGGGGCCGGATCACCTGCGCTTTGTAGGCGGCTGCGTGCGCGATAGTCTTCTCGACAGGGATGTATTCGATATCGATGCGGCTACCGATTTGGCACCGGATGCGGTGATGCAGGCGTTAAAAGCCGCGGGCATTAAGGTCGTCCCCACGGGCATTGAACACGGCACTGTAACCGCCGTTGTGGGTAAGCGTCACTTTGAAATTACCACCCTGCGCCATGATGTTGAAACCCATGGTCGCCGTGCCGATGTGGCCTTTCATAGTGACTGGGAGGCCGATGCCGCACGGCGCGATTTTACCATGAATGCGCTTTATCTGGATGCCGGGGGCAATCTTTACGATTATTTCGATGGTCGAGCAGACTTGGATGCGGGCCTTGTGCGCTTCATTGGTGATGCGGGCGCGCGCATCCGCGAAGATGGCCTGCGGATCATGCGGTTTTTCCGCTTTCATGCGCGCTATGGCATTGGCGATGTGGATGCGGGTGGACTGGCGGCGGTTAGGGATGAGCTTGCCATGCTGGACCATGTCTCGGCCGAGCGGGTGCGGGATGAATTATTAAAGATATTGCGGGTGCCTGACCCTGTTCCCACTCTGGCGGCAATGCGGCAAGTGGGTGTTTTTGCCCACGGTGTGCTGGGGCAGGTGTTTGGGGATTTTGGGCCGGATGCGCTTTCGCGGCTGGTGGCGCTGGGCTGTGATAATCTGTGGACGCGGTTGGCGACACTTTTGTCGGCGGACCCTGATCGGCTGGCCGTTCAGGCCAAGGAATTGCGACTGGCGAACAAGCATTTTCATTATTTATATGCCCTCATTGGCGCTGATGCCGCACCAGACATGACAGACCATGCGCTGCGGGTGGCCCTCTATAAACACGGACTGGATGTGGTGAGCGGGCGGGTGTATCTGAGCGCGGCCCCTGATCAAGGAGATCAAGTGCGCGCACTTTTGGCAACAGCCGAGAGCATGGATATTCCCGTTTTGCCCATCAGCGGCAAGGACCTGATTGATCGTGGCTTTGCGGAAGGTCGCGCCCTCGGTGACGCGCTAAAACAGCTGGAGCAGGTGTGGATCGACAGTGATTTCACACTTAGCCGGGATGACCTGTTGAAAAAGGCAGGCTAACGTGCCGCGTCATATTCCCGTTTCAGGGTAGCGACCATATCGGCAACGCTTGGGTTGTCATTGATCTCACCCACGCCCTGTCCCGCTGACCAGACGTGTTTCCAAGCCTTGCGTTCGTCCTTGGGGGCGAATTTAATCTCTTTGTCCGCGCCGCCTGCACCGTCATAGGGAACACCTGCGGCATCGAGACTTTGCTGCATGAAATTGGCATTAATGCCAGAGACCTTGTTGGTATAGATGATGTCTTTCGATTGGGCCTCTGCCAGCATGTCTTTATAGCCCTGGTCGGCGATGGATTCTTTGGTGGCGATAAAGCGCGTGCCCATATAGGCCAGATCAGCGCCCAAGACCTCTGCCGCGCGCACTGCCCGACCAGATGATATGGTGCCTGCAAGTAATATGGTGCCGTCAAACATATCGCGCACTTGTGGGACGAATGTGAATGGGTTCATAAGACCCGCATGGCCACCAGCCCCGGCACACACCAGAATGACACCGTCCACACCTGCTTCGATGGCTTTTTGCGCATGACGCATATTGATCACATCATGATAGACCAGCCCGCCATAGCTATGCACCACGTCCACCACGGGGCCGGGGTGACCGACGCTGGTGACGACCACGGGCACCTCGTGGCGTTTGACCAGTTCCAGATCCTCGGCCAGTCGCTCGTTGGAGCGATGCACGATCAGGTTGACGCCGATGGGCGCGGTTTTACTGTTTGGGTGCGCCACTTTATGATTTTGTAATTCTTCATTGATATCGCCGAGCCAACCATCCAACTGCTCGATGGGCCGCGCGTTGAGCGCCGGAAACGTGCCCATAACCCCCGCCTTGCAGCAGGCCGTGACTAGCTCGGGGCCAGAAACCAGAAACATAGGTGCCGCCACAACAGGCAGACTCAGGTTATTTTTGATGTGATCAGGCAGGCTCATAAATATTCCCCAATTATGTATCCCAAATAATGAACTCCAGCCCAATGTAGACAATCCGCCATTTGATGCAAAGCCAATATTGATCGCCAAAAAGTGGCGTGATAGCATTTATTAAACTACTTTTGATTGCTTTTGTTTCATCGGGGGGATTATGCGCTTTCTGACTTTATTCTTTGTTGTTGCCTTTCTGATTGCAGTGCCAGTTAAGGCGCAGGAAGCCCTGACTTTCTCTGAAGCTTACAAGGCCTACAATGCCGCGGTAGAAGCCGGTGATTATGAGGCTGCCTTGCCCCATGCACGCGCGGCATATGAGTTGGGAATTGAACGCTATGGCGAGGGCAGTAAAGAACACGCCATATTTGCTTATAATCTGGGAACCGTGGAAGGTCGCGTGAATGGTTTAGAGGCCGCCAGTCTCTTTCTAATTGAAAGCATCGAAATATTCGAAAAGGTTTCGGGTACCTCTTCCGCAGAACTACTTGATCCACTGATGGAGTTGGCTGATCTGGAGTCCGTGGCCAGTGGTGAAGGCACACGCAAGCGCGGATTGCAGCATTACGGTCGCGCTCTGCAGATTGTAGGGGCTGAGTTGGGTAATGAAAGCGCCGTTTTTGCCGAAACAGCGGTGAAGTTTGGCAATTTATCCGTTGATGTTGGTGATAGACCTCAGAGAAAGGAGGGGCGGGAGGCCCTTGCCCAAGCGCGTGCGGTTTATGCCAAATTTACGGGCGAAGATAGTCTACAAACCACGCTGGCCGCGGTATCTTTGGCCAATGCTCATTCAGTTCTAAAGGACTTTGAGTTAGCGCGCGATCTTTTGCTGATGGCTATAGACAAGCTTGAAGATGCCGGGCCAGAATTTTCTGAGCTGCTGGCGATAGTCCATAAGAATTTGGCAGTTGCCTATGCAGGGTTGGCTGACGCTGAACGCATGAGGAATCTGTGTCATCGTGCGTGGAACTTGTATGTTGACCATCGAGAAAACTTCGACCGTGGAAATTTGGTACGTACTAAGCACCAGAAACCTGTCTATCCACAACGGGCGCAGGAAAGGGGTATCGAAGGTTCGGTGTTGTTAGAATTTACGGTGAATTCTTCCGGCACCACAGAGAACATTAAGGTGATAGATTCTTGCCCAGAAGGTGAGTTCGACAGGCAGAGCATAAGGGCTGTTGAAAAGTTCTTGTACTCACCAAGAACCGTCAATGGCCAGGCAGTGGCGACTGTTGGCGTGAGATCACTTGTAACCTTTGAACTAGTGGATGAAGACGATTGAAGCAGCCGTTTATGATGATAAATTCACCCTTACGGCCACTTTGCCTCGGGTGGCAGGCTCATGAGGATGGCGTCGATATTCCCGCCAGTTTTCAGGCCAAATGATGTGCCCCGGTCATAAACTAGGTTAAATTCAGCATAAAGCCCGCGGTAGACAAGCTGGATTTCCCGTTCTTCTGCGGTCCAGTCCTTGTTCATATGGCGGCGGACCAGTTGCGGATAGATATCGCGAAACGCCTTGCCCACGTCTTGGGTGAAGGCAAAGTCATTGTCCCAATTGCCGGAATTCAGGCGGTCATAGAAAATGCCGCCAACGCCGCGCGGCTTGTTCCGGTGTTTGTTGAAAAAATACTCATCACACCATTTTTTATATTTTGGATAATAGTCAGGATCATGCTTGTCGCAGGCCTGTTTGAAGGCCGCATGGAAATCTGCGGTGTCCTGGTCATTGGGCAGCGGGGGATTGAGGTCACCGCCGCCGCCAAACCATTGTTTGGTGGTGACAATCATGCGTGTATTCATGTGAACCGCAGGAACGCGCGGGCTTTGCATATGCGCGACCAGAGAAATACCAGAGGCCCAAAAGCGCGGGTCTTCGTTAGCGCCGGGGATTTGTGCCGCGAATTCTGGTGAAAATTCGCCGTAAACGGTCGAGATATTCACACCCACTTTTTCAAATACGCGGCCCTTCATGACGCTCATGGTGCCCCCACCACCGTCGGAATTGTCCGCCGTATCACGTTTCCAGCTTGTCCGCTCGAACCGTCCCGGCTCCATATCGCTGAAACGCCCATTGTCCTGAGTGCCCTGATAATCATCCTCAATAGCCTCGAATGCGTCACAAATCTGGTTACGCAGGTCTTCGAACCACGCGGCGGCTTTCTGCTTTTTCTCTTCCATAAGTCCTACTTGATCTTTAATAAATTGCACCGAGCGGTGCTGGGTAAATTCTCGCCAGATAATGTAATTTCCCGTGTCAGATGTCTAGGTAAAGGACGCATGTTTCACATATTCCTACATTTTTTTGTGCCATTGCTGGTCGCCCGAATTGGGTTCAAGGCAGACTGGCGGCGCGCTTATCTGGTGATGGTTGCGACCATGCTGGTGGATCTGGACCATTTGCTCGCCAGTCCAATCTATGACCCCATGCGCTGTAGTATCGGCTTTCATCCGCTGCATACCATGGTGCCGATTTTGATATACGCAACCATGATGTTTCACCCCAAAACCCGTTATGTGGGGCTGGGGTTAACGGTCCATATGGCGTTGGACAGTTTGGACTGTTTCATGAATTTGAGTATCTGGTTTGTCTAATTGCCTCGCCCACGACCATAGCGGCAGAGACCGCGATATTCAGTGAACGCGTCCCCTCGGCCATGGGGATGGTCAGTTTTTCATGGGCAAAATCGGCAACGTCGTCGGGCACACCCGCCGATTCACGGCCAAACAACAGAGTGTCGCTTTTCCGAAAATTGAAATCCAGATAGCTGTTTGTGGTTTTGGTGGTCAAAAGCACCAATCTGGTCTGGTTTTCTTCGACTTTTTGCCGAAATGCACCCCAGCTTTCATGGGTCGTGACGTCCGCAATATCGGCATAATCCATCGCCGATCTCCGTAACGCTTTGATTGAAAAGGGAAAACCGCACGGCTCAATAATATCCAGACCCAAATTCATACAGGCCGAAAGCCGTATGATGGTGCCGGTGTTTTGTGGTATATCGGGTTCATAAAGGGCGAGGCGCATGGCGAGACTTTATCAAATAAGGGACTTCATGCAATTCCTATAATATAGAAGTTGCAACGAGGCCATATCTTGGCTAAACCTTGGCCCCGAGGAGAGAGGGGATTCTCCCTTGTGAAATGAGGGGTCTGGCATTGCCCAGGCTGAATAATAATCGCATTGAATGACGATCTTTCAGCACGAAACGTGCATCTTTGAGGGAATATTTCATGGCACATGATGACGAAAACGGAAAAGGTCCGGTAACACGCCGCGACTTTATCCACGTGGCCAGCGCCGGTGTTGGCGCGGTTGCAGCGGGTGCCGCTGTATGGCCACTAATCGACCAAATGAACCCATCAGCAGACGTTTTGGCGCTCGCTTCCACGGAAGTCGATCTGTCGGGCATCGCTGTTGGTCAATCCATTACGGTCGTGTGGCGCGGCAAGCCGGTGTTTATCCGCCGCCGCTCAGCAGACGAAATTGCTGAAGCGCGCAGCGTGGGTATGGATGATCTGCCGGATCCGCAGTCCGATGAGGACCGCGTCCAAAAAGACGAGTGGCTGGTTATGGTTGGTGTTTGTACCCACCTTGGCTGTGTGCCGCTTGGTGAACAGGGTGAATATGGTGGCTGGTTCTGCCCGTGTCATGGGTCGCACTATGATACATCAGGCCGCATCCGCAAGGGCCCGGCGCCAAACAACCTCGTTATTCCGGGGTATTCCTTCATCACTGACACCAAGATTTTGATCGGGTAAGGGGGCTATTATGGCAGGTTCTAATTATCAACCAAGCAGCAAGGTCGCGCAGTGGATCGAACACCGCTTACCGATCTTTTCCCTGCTTGATGGGACTTTCGGCTCTTATCAGACGCCGAAAAATCTGAACTATTGGTGGAATTTTGGCTCACTCGCCGGCATCGTGCTGGTGGTGCAGATCGTCACCGGTATTATTTTGGCGATGCATTATACACCGCACACAGCAATGGCTTTTGCCAGCGTTGAACATATCATGCGCGATGTGAACTATGGCTGGCTGATGCGCTATGTTCACGCCAACGGGGCATCGATGTTCTTCATCGTTGTCTATATCCATATTTTCCGTGGGTTGTATTACGGCTCATATAAAGCGCCGCGCGAGCTTCTTTGGATGCTTGGTGTTGTGATCTTCCTCTTGATGATGGCGACCGCATTCATGGGCTATGTGTTGCCTTGGGGGCAGATGAGCTTCTGGGGGGCAACAGTGATCACCAACCTATTTGGGGCCGTGCCCGGCATCGGGGACAGCTTGGTTGCGTGGTTGTGGGGTGGGTTCAGCGTGGATAATCCCACACTCAACCGCTTCTTCTCGCTGCATTATCTGTTGCCGTTTGCAATCCTCGGCGTTGTTATTCTGCACATCTGGGCATTGCACCAGCATGGATCAAACAACCCGCTGGGCATTGATGTCAAAGGTCCGCAGGACACGGTTCCCTTCACACCTTACTACACGGCAAAAGACTTGTTTGGTTTGATGGTGTTCTTACTGGTGTTTGCGGGCTTTGTCTTCTATGCGCCGAACTTCCTTGGTCATCCGGATAACTATATTCCGGCCAACCCAATGGTGACACCAGCACACATTGTGCCGGAATGGTATTATCTGCCCTTCTACGCAATCCTGCGTGCGATCACCTTTGATATCGGTATTCCGGGGACGGACATTGTCTTTATCAATGCGAAGTTTGCTGGTGTGTTGCTGATGTTTGCAGCAATTGGCGTTCTGTTTGTTCTGCCTTGGCTGGACACGTCGAAGGTTCGCTCAGCTAAGTTTCGTCCCATCTACCGCCAGTTCTTCTGGTTGTTGGTGGTCGACGTGATCATTCTGGGTGTTGTTGGTGCGAAAAAACCCGAAGGGATCTGGCCCGCAGTTGGCTTGATCACCACGGCTTATTATTTCGCGCACTTCTTGGTTATCCTTCCGCTATTGGGCAAGTTTGAAAAAACACTGCCGCTGCCGGAAAGTATCGCCAATCCAGTTGTCAAAGCAGGGGAGTAAGGCACATGAAAATGACAATGAAAACATTGTTTGCGGGTCTTGCGTTTGCAGCGGTTGCTGTAACCTCACAGGCGTCCTTCGCGGCGGGCGATGCAAAAGCACCCAAAGACGTGGACTGGAGCTTTGAAGGTGCATTCGGGACCTATGACCGTGCGTCAGCACAGCGTGGCTTGCAAATCTACAAAGAGGTTTGCGCAGCTTGTCATGGCCTGAAATATGTGGCGTTCCGCACTCTGGGCGACTTGGGCTTTTCCGAAGCGCAGGTGAAAGCCTTGGCGGCACAGGTAACGGTTCCGGGGGATCTGGACGAATACGGCGAGCCCACGACACGGCCCGGCGCACCATCAGATAAGTTCCCGTCACCTTTTGCCAATGACATCGCCGCGCGGGCTGCCATGAACGGGGCGCTGCCCCCGGATTTGAGCCTGATGATCAAGGCCCGCCCGCATGGTGCTGATTATGTCTATTCGCTTTTGACGGGCTATGACGACAGCCATGAAGCCGCGCCTGGCATGAACTACAACCCGTATTTCGCGGGCAGTCAGATTGCGATGGCGCAGCCCCTGTATGATGATCAGGTGGAATATGCTGATGGCACACCGGCGACCATGGAACAGATGTCGAAGGACGTTGTGACCTTCCTTGCGTGGGCGGCTGAGCCCAAGCTCGAAGATCGCCACTCTGCAGGTTATAAGGTTCTGGCCTTCTTGTTGGTGTTGACTGTTCTTCTCTACTTCTCAAACCGTAAAGTTTGGGCGAGCATGAAGAAAAAGGACTAGGTCCGCGCAGATAGATTTCTGAAAAGACCGCCTTTATGGCGGTCTTTTTTTGTGGATAAGTGTGAATACCTGTGGATAAATCTGTGCATAACCTTGGGAATAACTTGCCAATAGCAGCTTTGTGTCTTATATTGAAGACATCAATACCCGCCACGCCTCTCCACGATGCGTACCAGGGCGGGTTTTCTTTTGCCTAAATTCATCTCATAGTACAGGATGAATGTTCACAACAATAGGCAAATTGAATCATGTTAGTTTTTGATAAACCAGCCCTATCCAGGGATCAACAGATTGAGTTGATCCGTGAGCGTGGCCTAGATTTAGGTAGTGAGGTAGCGGCCCGTCATTTATTACAATTCGTTGGTTATTTTCGGCTGTCAGCCTATTTTCACGCATTATATGATGTTGAGCACGATGGAGAGGGGCATAAGTTTCGCAAAGGAGCAACATTTGATCAAGTCGTAGAGATGTTCGATTTTGATCGAAGGTTAAGGCTGATGCTGTTCGACGCTATTGAGAAGGTTGAGGTTGGGTTCAAAGCCTGCTTATCCAATGTTTTGAGTGATTCGAATGGAGCATTTTGGTTTGAAGACTCGGATAGGTTTGTGTCGGCGGACAAATTCTTGGAATGGAGCTGCAGGTTTAGGGCGGAGTTGGGACGCAATGCTAATGGTAAGGAGGTTCGACACGATGTTTATATACGACACTATTATGATCGCTATTCGAAACCTCTCTTTCCGCCAAGTTGGATGATCCTTGAGGCCGTGTCTTTCGGCTTTAGTGTGCAGACATTTAGTTGGTTGCAACCAAAACTAAAAAAAGAGATAGCAAAATATTTTGATCTTTCGTTCAATGATCTTGAATCGTGGATACTGTCGGTGTCTTATCTGCGGAATTTATGTGCACATCACATGAGAATTTGGAATCGCAATTTCACTCTAAAGCCACGGAAAAAAAAGGGGTATGGAGAAATTCTCTCCCCGAATGATGGTCTTTTCGCTCAGGTCTATGTACTGAACTATTTGTCGAGTAAAGCAGCCCCTGAAACTGAATGGGCGGTTAGGTTCATTGAGTTTGTTAAAACCTCCAGTATCGGTCATCGAAGGTTACGCTTTCCAACAGAGTGGGATAGGCTTTTGCTTGAGGCCGGGATGAAGAATAAGGACTAAGTCCTTGATTATAGATTTCTGAAAAGACCGCCTCTATGGCGGTCTTTTTTTGCCTTTTTTTTTGGGCCACTCGGAAATTACTGCTAGTCTTTTTACGAAGCAATAATGAGGGGCGGCAATTATGAGATGGGCAAAAGCCTTCGCGGCATTCATAGCAGCATTTTTCTTGGTACAATGCGGGGAGCCAGATATGGAGGCTCCAGAACAGGATTTTGAATTGATTGAGGCAACAATTGCAGACATTCACAACGCCTATGCGCGGGGCGATCTGACCGCGCGGGAGCTAACGCAGGCTTATTTGGACCGTATTGCCGCCTATGACAAGGGGACAGGGTTGAATGCCATTGTGGTGGTAAATGATCAGGCCCTTGCCACAGCGGATGCGCTGGATGCTGAATTTGCAGCCACAGGCACGCTGCGCCCCCTGCACGGTATTCCCCTCATTGTGAAGGATAACTATGAAACCATCGGTTTGCAGTCGGCCGCTGGCTCCAGTGCCTTTGCGGGCTATATTGCGGATAAGGACGCCACTCAGGTGCGGCTGCTGAAAGAGGCAGGCGCGATTGTGCTGGCCAAATCCAATATGGATGAATTTGCCTTTTCCCCCATGCGCACAGTGTCGAGCATTCTGGGGGTCACGAAAAACCCCTATGACCTCACCAAGGTGCCAGCGGGGTCATCGGGTGGCACAGCGGCCTCGGTCGCGGCCAATATGGGCTTAGCAGGTTTGGGCACCGATACGGGCAATTCCATTCGCGGCCCCAGCGGTCATAATGCGCTGGTTGGTATGCGCTCCACCATGGGTGTGACAAGTCGCGAGGGGATTTTTCCGCTCTATCTGCGGAACGATATTGGCGGCCCCATGGCGCGCACGGTTGAGGATGCGGCGCGGATATTTGATGTGATCGCACAGATTGACCCCTTGGATGCGGCGACCAGCTATCAGGATTGGCAGCGACCCGAGGGCGGCTATTTGGCCAGTCTGGACGCTGGCGGCCTGAAAGGTGTGCGCATTGGGGTTTTCACCACGCTGGTGGGCGAGGGCAAGATACACCCGGACATGAAAGCCCTGTTTGATGCAGCGGTGAAGGACTTGGAAGCGGCTGGTGCCATTACGGTGCCGGTGGACGTGCCGGACTTTTTTGATCACTATAAAGGCATTTGGTGCGGCTATCCGTTCCGCGTGGATATGAACGCCTTCTTGGCGGCACGCGCAGGCAAAGTGCCGTGGAAATCCATGGAGGACATGATCGCCAATGCCGAGCTGTCTGATCATCACGGCGACGATGTGCGCGAACTGGTTGGCAGCACCGAAGCGGCCTGTATCAGCGTTTATGAAGAGCCAAAAAATGTCGCCATGACCAAGTCTATCATGGACGCGATGGATGCGGCGAATGTGGCCGCGTTGGTCTATCCCACATGGAATTATCCGGCGCGGGACTTGGATGATAATGAAAGCCCGGCGGGGAATAATTCTGGCATGACAGCACCGCACACGGGCCAGCCCGCCATCACGGTGCCTATGGGCTTTACCCCAGCGGGTCTGCCCGGCGGTTTACAGATTATGGGACGGCATTTTATGGATCATGATGTGTTTAAATACGCCTATGCCTATGAGCAAGCGACACAGCACCGTAAACCGCCAGAAATGTTCGGACCGCTTAAGGCGAGGGATTAGTCCGCAGGCTTGCGCGCGTACATAACTATGGGTTTGAAGCTCATCACCACGTCGTCGTTTTGGTTATAAACTTCATTATGCAGGTTGACGATGCCCATATTTGGGCGGGACTTGGACGGCCGTACATCCAGCACGGTGCTTTTGATGCGCAGGGTATCGCCGGGAAATACAGGCTTTATCCAGCGCAATTCGTCAATGCCGGGGGAGCCAAGCGAGCCGTTGCCCTCAACCATATGATCAACGGTCATTCGCATCACCATGGCACAGGTGTGCCAGCCAGACGCACAAAGGCCGCCAAAATGCATGGCCTTGCCCGCTTCCTCGGATAGATGAAAGGGCTGCGGGTCATATTTAGTGGCGAACTCAATCACCTCGTCACGGGTGACTTCATAGGAGCCGAACCAACCGCTGTCGCCAACGATGAAGTCCTCTAAAAACTGTGCCTGAGCCATTTCCTTCTTTCCCCAATCAGAATTAATTGTTGAATCTGAACAACATGATGTCGCCATCTTCCACGATATATTCCTTACCTTCAAGCCGCATCTTGCCAGCCTCCTTCGCGCCGTGTTCACCGCCGTGGGCGATGAAGTCCGCATAAGACGTTGTCTCCGCGCGAATAAACCCCTTTTCAAAATCCGTATGGATGACACCCGCTGCTTGCGGGGCTTTCGAGCCCTTGCGCACAGTCCACGCGCGGGCTTCCTGCGGGCCGGCGGTGAAAAAGGTGATCAGATCAAGAAGCTCGTAACCGGCGCGGATCACTCGGGCCAGACCCGTTTCGCCAAGGCCAAGCGTTTCCAGAAACTCCAGTTTTTCGTCATCATTATCAAGGGACGAAATTTCAGCCTCCACAGCGGCGGAGATAATCACCGCCCCGGCACCTTCGCGGGCGGCCATATCTTCGACCTTTTTTGAAAGTTCGTTGCCCGTCGCCGCGCTGTCTTCGTCCACATTGGCCACATAAAGAATAGGCTTCGCGGTCAGGAGCTGCATTTCATTGAACATTTTGCGCTCTTCGGCGTCGTCAGGGCGAGCGGTACGGGCGGGTTGACCGTCCTCCAAAACCTTCAGAATTTTTTCGATCAATTTCACCAGTTTGGCCGCGTCTTTATCCTGCCCACGGGCTTTTTTGACGGCATTATCAAGCCGCTTACCAAGGCTTTCCATATCGGCCAGCATCAATTCGGTGTTCACGGTTTCAGCGTCGGCCACGGGGTCAACAGTGCCTTCGACATGGGTGATGTCATCGTCTTCAAAGGCGCGCAAAACGTGGATGATAGCGTCGACTTCGCGGATATTGGCAAGGAACTGATTACCCAAACCTTCGCCCTTGGACGCGCCGCGCACTAGGCCCGCAATATCGACGAAGGACAGTTGCGTTTGCACAATTTTTTTCGAGCCAGCGATTTTGGCAATATCCATCAGTCGCGGGTCGGGTACGGGGACTTGTCCCACATTCGGCTCAATCGTGCAGAAAGGATAGTTTTCCGCTGCCGCCGCCGCCGCGTTGGTCAGAGCGTTGAAAAGCGTGGATTTCCCCACATTTGGCAGGCCGACAATGCCGCATTTAAAGCCCATTATTCTTCTTCCTTATGTTCTTTTGCGCCATCCATATGGGGATTGACCGATTGGGGTTTTGGGTTTGGATTGGTTTGATTGGCAACGGCGGTGAGAAACCTTGGACCATCACCATTTGCAAGATGCTCAGCCTGATCAGCCACCGCCGCCAACATCGGTTCCAGCCACTCGCTGTCTGCTTTGGAAAAGTCTGATAGGACGTGGGCGGCTAATTCTTGGGTCTTATCCTCATCTCGGGGATGGCCCACACCCATGCGAATGCGGTGGAAATTAGGACCGATGTGCTGGGTGATGCTTTTGATGCCGTTATGACCTGCGGCACCGCCAGATAACTTGTACCGCAATTTTCCTGCGGCCAGATCAGCTTCGTCATAAAAAACAAACACATCTTCGGGGGTAAGCTTGAAATAGCGCATGGCTTCGCCAACGCTTTGCCCAGATTTATTCATAAATGTTTGTGGTTTAATCAGCAGGGCTTTGCTATTGCCGATGCGGCCTTCGGCTGCCTCTGCGGAGAAGCGCCCACTTTTGAAGGGGGAAAAATTATGGCGGCGGGCAATAGCCTCCACCGCCATAAATCCGATATTATGTCTGTTGTGTGCGTATTGAACGCCTGGGTTACCAAGTCCAATGAACAAACGCATGGTCCTCTCCCCCAAATGGAATCAATTATGTATTCGCACAAACAGCCACTTTCCCAGTGGACGGGTCTGGATTACTCCTCGCCGCCTTCAGCTGCTTCGGTTTCTTCGCCTTCTGCAGCTTCTGCACCTTCTTCGCTTGCTTCGCCTTCATCCTCGTCTGTATCATCAGCAGAGACTTTCGGTGCGGCAATGGTCGCAATGGTGAAGTCACGATCAGAAATCGCCATTTCCACATCAGCAGGCAGGGTTACGCTGGACCCGTGTGCGCTATCACCGATATCCATATCCGCTAGATCAATCTCGATAAAGTCAGGCAGATCACGCGCACGACAACGCACTTCGATGTCGTGACGAACGATGTTCAGAACGCCGCCACGTTTCATACCGGGGCTGACTTCTTCGTTGATGAAGTGAACAGGCACTTCAAAGACGATGATTGCGCCTTCACCCAGACGGAACAGGTCAACATGAACTGGTTCGTCGGTAACGGGGTCTTTTTGCAGGTCGCGGACAAGAACGCGTTGTTCTTCACCACCAGGCACAGTGACCTGGAACAGTTTACCGACAAATTCACCGCGGTTCATAAGACGCGCAAGTTGGTTGCGGCCAAGGGTGACCATTTCTGATGGTTTTTTGTCGCCGTAGATGACGGCAGGAATCTTACCTTCGCGGCGCGCTGCACGGGCGGATCCCTTACCGGCCCGATCGCGAACAGCAACGTCAAGTGTGTGCAGTTCAGACATTATAAATTCTCCATTAGGTCCCCACTTTTCCGGGCCATCATCATTGATGGTGAAGGTGTCGTGGGGTCAGGGGCCTCCAGGGGTGCCGCCTGATTCATCAAAGTGCGGGGGTTTTAGCCCTTTCAGGGGCGAATATCAACAGGATTCTGCGCTAGTCTGGCGGAATGGCGTGATTAATCAAAAAGACTGGAGACAGATGATTCTTCTGCAATCCGGTGCATCGCCTCTGCCAATAAAGGCGCGATGGTAATGGTGCGGACTTTATCGGAAACGCGAACCGCTTCTGTGGGCAGGATACTGTCTGTAATGATTAAGCTTTCCAACACCGATGCGCCGACCCGAGCGACCGCACCGCCTGATAATACGCCGTGCGTCGTATAGGCGTGAACGGATGTGGCACCAGCATCTTTAAGCGCTTGTGCCGCATTGCAAAGCGTGCCTGCGCTATCCACGATATCATCAACGATAATACAGTCGCGGCCTTCGACTTCACCAATGATATGCATCACTTCTGAAACGCCTGCGCGCTCTCGGCGTTTGTCGATGATGGCCAGTGACGCATCCACCCGCTTGGCATAGGCGCGGGCGCGCACCACACCGCCAACATCGGGCGAGACTATGGTGAGTTTTTCTGTGCTGAAGTTTTCCATGATATCGCGGGTCATTACAGGCGCCGCGAACATATTATCTGTTGGAATATCGAAGAAGCCCTGAATTTGTCCGGCGTGCAGATCCAGCGTGAGCACACGGTCCGCGCCAGCGGTGGTAATCAGATTTGCAACCAGCTTGGCTGAGATGGGTGTGCGCGGGCCGGGTTTGCGGTCTTGGCGCGCATATCCAAAATAGGGGATAACCGCAGTGATTCGCCGTGCCGATGCCCGTTTCAGCGCATCCATACAAATCAGTAATTCCATCAAATGGTCATTGGTTGGAAAACTGGTGCTCTGCACCACAAAAACGTCTTCGCCGCGGACATTTTCGCCGATTTCGACAAAAACTTCCTGATCGGAAAATCGGCGCACAGTTGCTTTGGTAAGAGGAAGGTTCAGATAGGTTGCAATGGCCTCGGCCAGTGGCCTGTTGCTGTTTCCCGACAACACTTTCATGTTGGCAATACCCTTATGTTCAAGTGACCCTTTTGGGCATTTTTATTGCCCTCCCAACATATTTAGCAACTCTCATGATCTGCTTTTTCCCAAAATCGGCTCGATCATGATCGTCCGTCTTGTTAACAACTGCCCGCTCTGATGTAAACATCAACTTGCAGCGCGGCCTTGATTTTTCCCCGGCTCAACGATCTTTACTCATCCTTCGCTTAAGCAGATGAGCGAAATTTGTCGACCATAGTCGCCCTCGCCATTGTGGCAGGCCCGGCGATAGGAGAAAAAATCGTCTCTCTCCGAATAGGTATCCAAGGCAATGTCTTTGATGGATTGAATACCCGCTGCACGCAATCGCATTTGCACAAAGCCGGGAAGATCAAACCAGAAGTGATCCCGCTTACCCGGCTTAAAAAATTGCGCGTTTCCGGCGTCTGATTCGATAAAGCGTTGATGAAATTCGGCACCAACTTCATAACTGTCTTGGTGGATGCAGGGGCCGATGGCAGCACGGATATTTTCTTGGGCCGCGCCCAGGTCCGCCATGGCGGCGATGGTATTTTCTATCACGCCCACGAGTGCACCGCCCCATCCCGCATGGGCGGCACCAATGACTCCGGCTTTTGGGTCGGCAAACAGGACGGGGACACAGTCGGCCGTGAGGATGCCAAGGGCAATTCCATGGGTTGCAGTGACCATGGCGTCGGCTTCCGGCGCGTCCTTTGCTGGCCATGGTGCGGTGACGGTGAAGACTTTTGCGCTGTGGATTTGATAAAGCGTGCACATATGATCACGTCGCACGCCCAGATCGCGGGCAACGCGGGCGCGATTTTCGCTCACGCTGTCGGGCTGGTCTTTGGACCCGCGCCCCAGATTAAGCGATGCATATATGCCCGATGACGCGCCGCCGCGCCGGGTGAAGAAGCCATGCATGATGCCGTCTTGGTCAAGATTATCTGCCTGATATGATTTGACCATTGTCGAAGAAATCCTTTTAGTTTTCCGGATTCTCAAAACCAGCAAGGGGCGCACCGCTTTTATTGGTAAAGGCCATCACTTTAAACAATTCGCCCATTTCGCCTTCGCCGCTGCCTGCCAGTCGTTTGACGGCTTCGATGATGTCTTGTTGTTGCTCTTCGTCGGCAGCTGCGCCCAACTGTTCGGCACGCATTCCAATGCCCAGACGACCAAGAAACTCACCCTGCGTGATCATTGGCGCAACGCGGCCACCTGCCTCGGTCACGGTGCGGGCAAGGCTGCCAAAATCAACATGAGCGGTGATGTCAGCGTTGCCCGGGTTGGCGAGGATATGTTCATGATGATGATCACGTACGGCCTGCACCGTGGGGCCAGTGGTGGTTTCCAAGCTGCCATAATCGATCACCAGCGCTGCACCGCCGTAATTGTTCAGGCGCTTGGTAATGTCGGAAATGATGGAAATGGCAATGGGGCAGGTTTCAATAAATTGGCCAATCTGGGCACTGTCTTTGACGCTGTCCGGGATCATGACAAGGCTGCCGGTGCTGGGGCCATAGGATGGCTCTAATATGTCCTCTTCGGTGTCGTGCATGACCAAACATTCAGCCCAACCGCCCGGCGTTTTTACATATTGGTGAACCGGCAGTGCGTCGAAAAACTCGTTGGCTACCAGCAATGTCGGGCCAGCGGGAACGCTGGACAGATTGTCATGCCAGTGGGCGTGCGGAACCTTGGCCTGTTGGGCTTTTCGAAGTGTGGGGCTTACTTCGATGAAATGAACCTGCAGCGCTTCGCGAAAGGCGGGAACGGCCCCTGCTGCGCGTAGGATGTCGGCCATCAAAGTGCCGCGACCGGGGCCCATTTCGACCAAATGCACCGGATTGGGTGTGCCCATACTCATCCATGTTTGCGCCAGCCAAAGTCCGATCATTTCGCCAAACATCTGGCTGATCTCGGGCGCCGTAATGAAGTCGCCATTTTCACCAAATGGGTCGCGGGTCGTATAATATCCATAGTCTGGGTGCGCCAAGCACACATTCATATATTGCGCCATGGTCATGGGGCCATCTGCCGCAATCATCGCTTTGATCACATCCAGCATGCTTTTGTATTCTGGCTCCGAATCCGCAGTGTTATTTTTATTCTTGTCGCTCATGGTTCTTATGGGTCTCTCTTTATTTGGTTAAACAGTCTTTTTTTTCTTCGCCGCCATGATGATGACAATGGCCCCCACGATCATCATCGGTAAGGATAATATTTGTCCCATTGAAATCGCATTCCATATCAGGCCCAAATGCGCATCAGGTTCGCGCACAAATTCGACCGCATAACGCGCGGTGCCATACCCCAGCACAAAGACCCCGGCAATCATGCCCGGATATTTCCGCGCGTTGGTGCGGCTGAATAGATAGTTCACGATGATGAAAAGCAGGATGCCTTCAAGAGCGGCTTCATATAATTGTGTTGGGTGGCGGGCGATATCGCCACCGCGGGGAAAATACATGGCCCAAGGCAGATTTGATGGTGCCCCCCATAATTCGCCGTTGATGAAGTTGGCAACCCGCACCAAAAACAATCCGACGGGTGAGACGATGGCCATCCGGTCCGCGAATTGTAGGAATGGAATGCCGCGTCGGCGCACAAATATAATGGTGGCGACGACCACGCCAAGGAAGCCGCCGTGGAACGACATGCCGCCCTCCCACACTTGTAGGATGGCACCGGGATTGGCTAGGTAAAACTCAAAATTATAAAACAGCACATAGCCAAGCCGCCCGCCGAGGATAATCCCCAGCGTCGCCCAGATCAGATAATCATCGGCGTCGATCTTCTTATAGGGCGAATCTTTTGCCGCAGACATTTTTGCCAGTTTCCACCATGCGTAAAAAAGCCCGCCGATATAGCCCAGCGAATACCAACGCAGGGCAAAGGGGCCCCAGCTGACAATAACAGGGTCGATGTTGTGGAAGTTTAGGACGCCAACGGCGAGAGCTTCGATCATGTGTGACCTTCTAAAGTGGTTCTGTGACCGCATGATGGCGGTCGCGGACTGAAAGTCAAGTAAGAGTGTGGTAAATCAGGGCTGGTCAATGCGCGGCCTTTTAGGTAGATATGAGACTGGTTTAGCCCCACGAAGGAGACCCCCATGCAGAGCGACAATCCCATCCTTGATGATATTGCAAAACTCGCCTCAGGTGCCGCGGGCACGCTCAATGGTATGCGCCAAGAAATCGAAGCCAGCGTCCGCGCCCGCGTTGACCGCATCGCTCAGGATATGGATTTGGTCAGCCGCGAAGAGTTTGAGGTTGTGCGCGACATGGCCCGCAAAGCCCGCGAAGAAAACGACGCGCTCAAAGCCCGCATTGAGGCGCTTGAGGCGAAGAAGTAGCCCTTTATCCTTCATCCCACTGAAAAGTTATCCCCAAGAAATTGATGCTTTTGGGCATCTTTTTGCATTCTCTGCTTGCTCTGCGAGTCCGGTGGTGGCAAGCTACATATTGTGTCTTGGGGGAGAGTATCGCCGAGATATAGTGCCCGCCACAGGGAGTCTATGTGCCATAGGCAGTCGGTCATCAAAAATGGGAGGGGCCCCATGTCGATTTTAGAATCCGAGCAATTTGGACTGGTAGATTATAATCCTTTGGATCTGATCGAGCAGATGTTTGATTCCAGCGGCTGGCCGTATGAGCGCATTGGCGGCGAGGAAATTAGCGCATCGGTCAAGGCCGATTGGGCTGAATACCACCTGCGCTTTTTCTGGCGCGAAGAGGGCAAGATTCTCCAGACAGCGTGCTTCTTCGACATCAAAGTGCCGGACGCCAAAAAGCCCGCCATCTATGAAACCCTCGCCCGCGTCAACGAGCGCATGTGGTTGGGTCATTTCGAATTGTGGGAAGAAGACAGTGTGCTGCTGTTCCGTCATGCGTCCCTCAGCGATGATGATGTGACCGGAGAATTGGACCGCTGTGAGACCCTGATCGAAACCGCGTTGAGCGAGTGCGAGCGATATTACCCGGTATTCCAATTTGTGATCTGGGCGGGCAAGTCCCCGGCGGAGGCCATCGAAATTGCCATGCTGG
>Ga0209692_10000707_pt1 | contig 63975 bp, 56 predicted proteins | sample tdDd472_FD_187129 | JGI IMG/M metagenome (GOLD analysis project Ga0209692, IMG submission 187129) | Marine sediment microbial communities from the Atlantic coast under amendment with organic carbon and nitrate - tdDd47.2 (SPAdes)... | ecosystem: Environmental > Aquatic > Marine > Coastal >... | reverse complement strand
TTTGATAATAGCCCTCAGCCAGTTCATTCCAAGGAATCGTCTCGCTTAATTTAACCCAACGGTTATTTTTATCCATTTCTGAAATAAAAGGCCAGTCAAATTCTTCAATGGTCATTTGTTTGGGGTCTTTATATCGGATCATAAGTGCACGCTTTTTGATGGTGTTACTGGATTATTTGTGCACTATTATATCATCAATGATACTTTATCTTAAATAAAATCAAACACTTGTATTTTCTGAGCAGACTCTACTTATGCACTGATTTCATAACGATATTCGATACCATCCCCGATATTCTTCCTGATTTTTATTCTCGCCAATAAAAAAAGATTCTTAGCTTAAGTATTTAAAAGGCTAGTTCTTTACTTATTATCATAATAATAACTTAGTTCAATAAAAGCACTACGCTCATTCATTGGATAATCATCAGGAATGGAACCATCACTGGGCTCTCTAATATCTTCATCAAAAAGATTTTTTATCGAAGCAGCAATTTCCCAGTGTTTGGCAATATTCTTTCTTCTAAGGGAAAAATTAACCAAGGTATAGTCGTCGATATCGTTTCTGGCATCATCTTCTGCCCTTTCACGATCGGCAATCCAATTTAACTGTGCTGCCGCTACCCAATCCGGTTTAAATGACCAGCGGGCATCTAAGTAAAACTGTTGTTTAGGAACATATGGTAGTTGATTATCATTCTCTTCATTAATTGTTTTCTGGTAAGCGTAATTAGCGATTACTGTCCATTCATCATTTATTTTCCAATTTCCCTCCAACTCTATGCCTTGCCCGGTGACACTATTAAAGTTCTGGGCTGTTTTACTACCATCCCCGTTATCGATAAAATCAATCATATCTTCAGCTTGATAATAATAAAGACTTAGTCCTGTATTAAAGTCATGCATTACCTCATAGGAAAATGCAATTTCATAAGTATCGATAGTTTCAGGGTCAAGATTAGGATTACCTTGCACAACAGGATTATTTTGTCCATAAAACTCCGCCAAAGATGGAGCACGAAAAGCTTGCCCATAAAGGAATTTAGTCGTTAGGCTGTCGGTGGCGGTCCATACCAATGCTATTCTGGGATTAATAGTACTGCCAAAGTCTGAATAATGATCATAGCGTACACCGGTGGTAAGACTCCAATCTGGCGTTATATTCCAAACATCTTGGATAGAAAAGTATTTTATTTTCTGATTTTTATTTTCGATATAAAGGTATGGAGTTCCCGTTGTATCGGTCAAGCTTCCGTCAACAACACCTTCGGTTCCATCAATTACACTCGGACCAAAATTGGCAGAAGAGTTTGCCTCTAGTTTGGAATACTTGGCACCAAAATTAAAACGCCAAGTGTGATTTTTTATCCCTGAATACAGAAAAGTAAAATCCGCTTGAGCGATTTTGGATTCTCGTCCCGGACTACCAATTACGCCATCGGTAAATAATACCGGATTAAAAGGAGAAGTGAACAGATTACCATCGGAACCGATTAAGGATACATTTCCGGGAGGAAATATATTCAATAGATATTTTAGGTCTAGGTATTGATAACTTAATGTAGAAGTAAAGTCCAAATCAGGATACCAATCTTTGGTATTATACTGAACCGCAAACAACACTTGATCAATATCAGCATATCCCTCTTCATCAAGCGCCTGGGCCACCCCGGCACCTTGCCCGACATCTCTTTGAGCCCAACCATCCAGACTAACTTTCCAATGACTATTTTTTATATAGGCATTATAAGTAGTAGAGCGATAACGGCGGTCAATATGTCCAGGGGTCAACGAAGCGGACGTACCAAATAAAGCATCCAAACCAGATTGAGAATCGCTATATACCATACGACTCGTATCCGCCCCCTGATCCATATATTCAAAATTTAGTGCAAATTCCCATTTATGGTCATATCGTTTACCGTACTGAGCCCAAACATTTCTGGTATCGAAAGAGCCCCCTCTTATCCCTACTTGCCCACCATTTAGATCACGAGCCGATTTGGTTACTATGTTGATAACTCCGGAAAATGCATCAGCGCCGTAAACTGCCGACCCTGGACCACGAACCACTTCAACCCGAGCAATATTTTTTACATTGATCACACCGCTGGACGGAAAAATACTACTGCCTAAATCTGAGGATATACGTTGACCATTTAACAGTATAAGAACTTGCGGAGTTTGGGAGGTATTCATACCTCGAATGGAGTAAACAGATCCAGCCGTAAGGGTCGAAGGTTGAGCATGAACACCCGGAACAGCGTCCAAAACCTCATCCAAGGTTTGGGCCCCCATGGCTTGAATATCCTCAGCGGTAATTATGGTTGCTACCGACGGTGCTTTCTCTAAAGGAACGGCGTAACCGGTAGCAATATCAATAAATGGCAGTGCATATAATCCTTCAAGTGATAACTCTTGAGCAATCTCATCATCAAGGGGTTGAACACTTTGTGCATGAACCGTTTGTGTTAAAGTAAGTAACAGCAGACAGCAATGGCGCATTGATATCATTATTATTCGCCTTGTTTTATTTACAATACATTTAAATATAAAACCATTAACTCCCCGCCCACGATAGATTTATTCTAACTCAACTTTCAATTAAATTTACCATAATTTGTAGGAAATCTCCTACAAATTACTGTTTGATATTCAATAACACAGTATTTGAAATTTTACTTTCATATACTAAGCTTAATATACATAAGTAATAATCAATTTCATTTTCGTTATTTTGTTTGTTACAAAAACATGACTCTGCAACGCATAGAAATAAAAGGTAAAAGCATTGCTTTAAATAACTACGGTTATTTAAAAAATTATCAGCAGTGGGACGAAGAACTTGCCAAAATTCTGGCGCAAGATGAAGGGATCGAACTAAATCCGTGTCATTGGCAGGCTATCTATTTTATTCGTAACTATTATAAAAAATATGAGGTACCACCGACACAGAAAACGATGTTTAGGGAGATTGGTCATAAGTTCAAATCGCTAAAATGTACTCGAAAAATGCTAGAAGATTTTTTTCCTGAAGGATGTTGTGAGGTTGCCTGTAGAGTTTCCGGCCTTCCTGATTTTTATTATTAGGAAAATGGTGGCTAATTTTATTAGAGCTTATATACTTTCTTGCGAATAATCCCGCTCTAATAATACTTTTACTGCCTGTTCGGGAGTTTTATCATTGTAAATCACATCATAGACCTGTTCGACTATCGGCATTTTAACCCCATAACGCTTAGCCAATTGATAGATTTCTCGAGCGGTTTGTAACCCTTCCACCACCTGGCCAATCTCGTGCTGAGCTTGCTGAATCGATTTCCCCGAACCTATTGCCAATCCCATACGGCGATTTCTTGATTGATTGTCGGTACAAGTCAATAATAGGTCCCCCATGCCGGACAGGCCCATTAAGGTTTCTTTCTTGGCTCCCACAGCTAATGCAAGACGCATCATTTCGGCAATTCCTCGAGTGATCAATGCTGCTCTGGTATTGGCTCCAAAGCCTAATCCATCGGCAATACCGGCGGCAATCGCCAAAACATTTTTTACTGCACCGCCAATTTCCAAACCGATGACATCATCACTTAGGTAAGGTAAAAATGTAGAGCCGTGTAATAATCCAGCTAGAAAATGTGCATAATCTTCTTGGTTTGACGCAATGGTAACCGCTGTAGGCAGGCTATCGGCTACTTCTTTAGCAAACGTAGGACCGGACACCACGGCATAGCCGATATGCTCACCAAATTCCTCAATGGCCAGTTGATGTAATAACTTTTGAGTTTTGGGTTCCAGACCTTTGGTTGCCCAAGAAATCCGTTTTAGGTCAGGTTTAAACTGTTTTATCTGCTGTAGCATCTGACGGAAACCGTGACTGGGAACAACAACCAGTAGCTCATCTGCTTGCTTGAGTACTTGTTCAAGCTCACCATCGGCTGTTAGGTTTTCCGGGAATGGATTTTCGGGTAGGAAGAAACGATTGAGTTTCTCACTTTGCATCTGTGAGAGTTTTTCTTGGTTTCTTCCCCATAAAATGGTTTCAGTTCCATTCCGGCTAATTAAAATAGCCAAAGCCGTTCCCCAGGAACCGGCGCCTAAAACAGCTAGAGTACCCGAGTAAGCCATTGTTTAGTGAACAGATTCTGCAGAGCCTTCAGCCGAACCAGAGCCTTCAGCCGAACCAGAGTCTTCATCCGCTCCGGAATCTCCTTGAGCTGCTGTTTCTGCTTGTGCTTGTTGCTCTTGCAGATGTTGCGCATAAATTGCATCAAAATTTACCGGTTGCAACACCAATTGCGGGAATCCTCCACGGGTAACTAAATCAGATACCATTTCACGAGCGTAGGGAAATAAAATGCTAGGACAATAACTTCCTAACATACCATCCAGATGTTGTCCTTCAAAACCTTTAATATTAAAGATTCCAGCTTGATGAACTTCGGCTAAAAAGGCTGTTTTATCTTCAATTTCTGTCGTAGCAGTCACCTGTAACACCACTTCATATAAACCTTCGGCCAAATTATTAACGGCGGTATTTAGATCCACTTTTAATTCTGGCTGCCCTTCTTTAGTAAAGATTACCGGCGAGTTTGGCGTCTCAAAAGAGATATCTTTACAATAGATTTTCTGGATCACAAATTGTTGCTGTTGTTCATTGCCTTCTTGTTCAGCCATAGTATTTATTCCAAATTAGAGTATTAAAAAGTTGTAACTATTCAGCGCACTCATCTTTTACCCCATTACTGCGTTATTTTCTCACGGGACGCGCAGCCCGAGAATGGTCACATATTATCTATATGCTCACACAACGCCTGTGGCGCCCATAAAGGGCCGTGCGAAAATGCCTTGTACTGAGACAAAATCTAAGCACGCTGAGTAGTTACAATAAATTTATCGGTTTGCAATTATCCACTGCGATAAGCTATTTGCATCCATCGCCCCTGCTTGTCTGGTAACTTCTCGACCATTTTTGAACAAGGCTATAGTGGGAATACTTCGTATATTATATTGTCCGGCCAGCATCTGTTCCTGTTCGGTATTCACTTTTATAAACCGAACTTGATTTTGAAACTGTTGAGCAGTTTTTTCGAATACCGGCGCCATCATTTTACAGGGTCCGCACCAAGGCGCCCAAAAATCTACCACTACCGGCAAGGAATTACGGCCAATATGTTTGGTGAAATTTCCAGCATTTGCCTCAATAACCTTACCATCAAGAAGCATATGGTGGCATTTACCACATTTTCCACCCTTATCCAGTTTTTCAACCGGAATTTTATTAACACCCGCACAACTGGGGCAAACCACAAATAAAGAATCAGTCATGATTAAATCGATACGATCGGTTATATATGTTTGGTTAGATACAGTCCGTTAGATATGCTTTATCCACCTCGACATAATTGCATAGAATTAAAATTATTGAGGGAATAATATTGAGTCCAATTTACCCTGATTTTCCATCGCAAACATATCATCACAACCGCCAATATGTTGCGAATCAATAAAGATTTGCGGAACTGAAGTGATGCCATTACTTTTTTCAATCATCTCACTACGACGTTGTGGCTCAGCATCAACATCCACCTCATCATAGCTAACACCTTTAGCATTCAATAAGCCTTTTGCACGTACGCAATAGGGACAATATTGGGTTACATAGATTTGAACTGCCGCATGCTGGTTGGCAGCATTATTATCTGACATTTTATTTTCCTTTTTTTGTTATGGGCAGGTTTTCATTTTCCCATGCCATAATCCCGCCCCGCAGATTAAATACGTTTTTAAATCCTTGTTTTCTCAGCATATTAATAGTACCACTCGAGCGCGCGCCAGAGCGACAACTAACAACTACATTGCCTTCTTTGTATTTTTCCAACTCGGCAACCCGATTTTTCATTTCGCTTAACGGGATGTGTTTCGAATTTACAATGTGTCCCTGAGAGTATTCACTATTTTCGCGAACATCCACCATCACCGAGGTGTCATCATTTAATAGCTGTACCACTTGTTGAGGTGTTCTATCCCATTTTGCTTTTATAAAGGAGTGAATGATCATGAATAGCAGGCCAAACCAGACAAATATAAGAAAGAAATTTTGAGATGTAAATTGGTTGATGTCTTCCATAAATATAGAACTCGCGGTAATTTATCAAGTTTGATGTTGTAGAATTATATACTCAAGCTGCCTGAATTTCGCATTTCGAGGTCGTTTGGGTATGCTTCCAAAAAGCGAAGTTTATATGAATAAATCGTCATTGTGAACAAGAATAAAAAAACAATGCTGTTTTTTTTATTTTCCTCCTAATTCAATAAAAGATTTACTCGGAATTATAGAGGTAAAAAGGGGTGTTGGCTCTGCTCCGACGATAAAACAGAGCCTTTACTGTCTGGCGAGATTGTTATGCGCAACTCAACATAATATAGACTGACTTATACAATCGAACAGAATACTTCACGCATCATACCGACCAAGCGTAACGTTCTGGCGTCACCAACCCGATAGTAAACACGATTAGCATCTTTACGTGAAGCCAAAATGCCCTTATCACGCAAGATAGCAAGGTGTTGAGAAATGTTGCTTTGCGAAGTGCCAACCTTTTCAACAATATCTTGTACACTGATTTCACTATCACCCAGAGTACATAAAATTTTCAGTCTCAAGGGATGAGACATCGCTTTCAATGAACGTGAGGCTCTATCAATATCTTCATCCCGAGTCATTAAATCTACGGGAGTAGTATCACAAAATGCCGAGTCGTTTTCTTTAATATTTTCTACCATTACCTAGTCAACCTTAAAACCACCTATATCATCATAACAGTATACAATAATATATAAAAAAGAAAAGGAAACACTTCTAAATATATGGCTATTTTGTAAAATTAGATATAATTTATATTATAATAGGCCAATTTTTAGTAATTAATTAAAATTTCTTGGGAATTTTTTTAAAATAGAACTTTTTATGTCACAAAATCCAAAGCCAATTACTCTAATCGTTTTTGATGGTTGGGGTCATTCTAACAAAACTGAACACAATGCTATTCACTCTGCCAATACGCCTAATTGGGATAACTATTGGCAACAATATCCACATACACTGATTAAAGGTTCAGGTGCAGAAGTTGGCCTACCGGCCGGCCAAATGGGTAATTCCGAGGTAGGTCACCTGAACATCGGTGCAGGCCGCGTGGTTTATCAAGAATATACCCGAGTTAGTCGCTCCATTCGTACCGGTTCTTTTTTTAGCAATTGCACCCTGACTGAAGCTGTCGACAAAGCCATCGCCGATAATAAAGCAGTTCATATTTTAGGATTACTGTCCCCTGGTGGGGTACATAGTCATGAAGAACACATTCATGCCATGATAAAACTCGCAATTGAACGCGGTGCAGAAAAATTATACCTACATGCTTTTTTAGATGGTCGTGATACCGCCCCCAAAAGCGCTAAAGATTCACTGCAAAAAATGCAGGAAATTTTTGATAAACAGGGTAAAGGCCGTTTTGCTTCTATTGTTGGTCGATATTATGCCATGGATCGTGATCATCGCTGGGATCGCATCAAAGTCACTTATGATTTAATCACTAACGGTCGTGCCGACTATACCGCTCACTCAGCCATTGAAGCGTTAGAAATGGCATACCAACGTGAGGAAACCGATGAATTCGTTAAACCGACCCGAATTTTAAGTGATGCAGATGAGTCACAAATAAACGATGGTGATATTATTATTTTTATGAATTATCGTTCTGATCGTGCCAGACAGATTACCCGACCGTTTATTGAAGATAATTTTGATCATTTTCCAATTGAGCGTCATATTAATTTGGGAGAATTTGTCAGTTTAACCGAATATTCAGCCTCTTTTGACGTACCGGTCGCTTTTCCACCAGAACGCTTAACCAACTCTTTCGGTGAATATATTTCCAAATTGGGTATGCATCAGTTAAGAATAGCCGAAACGGAAAAATATGCTCATGTAACCTTTTTCTTTAATGGTGGCAGGGAAGAACCATTTCATTTCGAAGATCGGATTCTAATCTCGTCGCCCGACGTAGCTACCTATGATCTTCAACCCGAAATGAACGCTCCAGAGCTTGCCGATAAACTGATCGAAGCCATTCGTAGTGACAAATACGAAGCTATAATCTGTAATTTTGCCAACCCCGATATGGTGGGACACACCGGGAAATTTGACGCCACCGTTGAAGCAATTGAAGCCATTGATAAATTACTCGGTCAGATCGTTTTGGCTATCAAAGAAGTTGGTGGCGAATTATTATTAACCGCAGATCACGGCAATGCCGAACTAATGCAAAACGCTGAAACCGGACAGCCACATACCGCACATACTACCAATCCCGTACCATTGGTGTACATTGGTAGAGATGCAGAGCTCGCAACAAGTGGGGCATTATCCGATATCGCACCAAGTATGTTATATTTAATGGGTGTTGCCGTCCCGGAAGAGATGAACGGTCATTCGCTGATTACTTTAACCGATAAAATGCCCTAGGAGCCTGACTGAGAATGTCTTTTGACATTATAGCGGCGTTATTTTCGTACTCGAAAGGTCACATATTACTTATATGCTCACATTCTCCGTGCGAAAATGCCTTGCTCTATCGCAAAAATCCTATTCTCAGACAGTCTCCTACAAATATGGCCGAGGTTCCAGCTCGTCAACGACACTGTCAGTTTAACGGTAACTTTTGGCGGCTTGCTTTAATTACCTTTTTGCTTTGTTGGCAAACGTTTGTTCACTCGGCTCCGAATAAGCAGGAACTGACCAAAAACCAACTAAAAGACCTAAAGCAACAGATTCAGGCTGTTCAACAATCCATTTCCAAAATAGATAAACACAAAAACAAGCTCGTCAGTAAATTACAGCAAGTTGAATTAAATATTAACAAGCTGTCGAAGGAGATTTTTTTTCTAAATGAAAAAATTGTCGGCTTAGAAAAGCAACACAAACTCTTAAAGAAAAAGCAGCAACAATTAAAAAACCAATTACAGGAACAAAAAAAACTTTTAGCCGGGCAGGTACGGGCCAGCTATAATATGGGCAAACAAGAGTACCTAAAATTATTATTAAACCAACAAAATCCAGAAGTCATTTCACGAGTCATTACCTATTATCAGTACCTAAATAAAGCTAGAAGCAAACAGATAGAGCTTTTTACCGGATTAATCGATGAGATAAACGAAAATCAACAACAAATTCAATTAAAACAACAAGAAATTGAGCTGCAACATCACCTACGCAAAGAGGAAAAACGAAACCTCGAAGATACTCAGGTAGAGCATAATCAGGTAATCTCCAAACTATCCAAACAACAAAAATCAGAAGCGCAGAAGCTCAAGCAATTACAGGAAAACGAAAAGCAATTAAATCAACTCTTAGCTAAGCTCCAAAAAGCCTTAGAAAACGTTCCCATTTCTTTACCGAAAAAACCATTTGCAAAATCCAAGGGCAAGTTGCGCTGGCCTACTCGAGGAAAATTAAGGCGTTTATTCGGACATTGGCGAAGTGTTAACAAGGTCAAATGGCAGGGAGTGATTATTAACAATAGTGAAGGCTCCTCAGTTTATAGTGTCTCGCATGGTCGAGTCGCTTATTCCGATTGGCTAAGGGGGTACGGCTTATTAACAATTATTGATCATGGTAATGGTTATATGAGCTTATACGGAAATAACCAGACGCTACTCAAAGAAGTAGGAGACTGGGTGGAACCTGGAGAAATTATCGCAAAAACAGGACGTAGCGGCGGACGGCGTAAAGCCGGTTTATATTTTGAAATACGTCGTAAAGGTAAGCCGGTTAATCCTACTCGCTGGTGTAAGAAGATGCCGAAAAAATAAAGAGAGCTCACCTTTTTACTAAAAATGGTGGGATTCCAGTTCGACTAAATAGCGATCTGGTCAATTTCATGCTATTGTCTCTATCTCGGAGCAAGGAGGCCCGGTAAAATAAGATTTCAATATGATTACAACGTTATTGAAACACTGCATTAATCTTTATTAAAGCTATAATAATAATAGTATGACAGAGAAATAATCTCTTCGGGAATTATGAATGTACAGTTGCAAGAATATCTCTTTTAAAGCCATCGCTCTAATTTGTCAGTTAACAATTTTTATCCCATCCTTTGCCTTAGCAGCAACCGAACAACCGGATGTCACAAAAGAGCATGAACCACTACCGTTACAGACGATTAAAGAGTTTACCAGTGCCTTCTCTAGGATTAAGAGTGAATACGTCGAAGATGTAGACGATGAAACCATTTTAAAGAACGCCATTAAAGGAATGCTTTCCGGATTAGATCCTCATTCCAATTATCTGGACAAAGAATCCTTTGAAGATCTTAAAGAGGGAACCACCGGAGAGTTTGGCGGCCTTGGTATGGAAGTAGGCATGGAAGACGGCTTTATAAAGATCATCGCTCCAATCGATGATACCCCGGCGCAAAAGGCTGGAATTAAAGCTGGAGATCTCATTATCCGCATCGGTGACAAACCAGCCAAAGGCATGAGTTTGAACGATGCAGTAAAGATCATGCGCGGCAAACCGGGCAGTAAAATCACCCTTACCATTCTTAGAGATGGCGATAAAAAATCCCGCGAAATAACCATAACCCGTGCAATTATTCGCGTCAGCAGTGTTAAATCTAAATTATTAGAAAAAAATTATGGCTACTTACGGATCTCGAGTTTCCAATCCCGTACCGCTAAGCAATTGAAAAAAGCCCTGAGCAAACTCGTCGAAGAAAATGAAAAGGCCAATTTAAAAGGTGTCGTTCTTGATCTGCGCAATAACCCAGGAGGCGTGTTAGGTGCAGCTATCGATGTCAGCGATGTTTTTTTGGATAAAGGCTTAATTGTATATACCAAAGGTCGTGCCAAAGATTCAGAATTAAAATTTACCGCTACTTTAGGCGATCAACTCGATGGTGCTCCCATAGTCGTTTTAGTCAATAGCGGTTCCGCTTCAGCTTCGGAAATTGTTGCCGGCGCTCTACAAGATCACAAGCGAGCCATTATTATGGGTCGTCAAACCTTTGGTAAAGGCTCGGTTCAGACTATTCTGCCCTTAACAGATAAAAGTGCCATCAAGCTCACTACGGCCCGTTACTATACTCCAAATGGTCGCTCTATCCAGGCGGAAGGAATTAACCCCGACATATTTATTGAAAATTTTAAGCTGGAAGAAAAAGAGGCTGATAAGGGTGCCTTAATTAAAGAATCTGATCTTCAAGGTCATTTACAGCAAACTCAGGACGAAGAAAAGGATAAAGATAAGAAAAATTCCGAAATGTCGGAAAAAACTAAAGATAAAGAAAATAGCAATGGCAAATATAAAAACGATTATCCACTTCATGAAGCCCTTAACTTATTAAAAGGTCTTAGTATTTTAAAAGGCTAAGCTATGAAGCGGATAAGTTTATTATTATCGTTATTGTTGCTGTTTTGCGTACCTTTATTTGCTAGCCCTATTGTTGTCGAAAAAAAGCCAATCTATATAGCCATTATCATCGATGATCTTGGTTATAAAACCGATATGGATACCCGAGCAGTCAATTTACCGGGGAAATTTACTTATGCGTTTCTCCCACACGCACCACTTAGCTCCAAATTAGCCAAAAGAGTACACTCTCAAAATCGCGAGGTGATGTTACACTTGCCGATGCAATCCTACTCCCATAGCCATTTAGGTCCAGGTGCCATTACAGCAGATATGGATCAGCAACTATTTTCCAAAACCTTACAGGATAGCCTTAAATCAATTCCCCATGTTAAAGGAATCAATAACCATATGGGAAGTTTGATTACCAGTGATGAAGAACGCATGCACTGGTTAATGAAAAACCTTTCCGATCAGGAGCTGTTTTTTATTGACAGCCGAACTACGGCAAAAACTGTAGCAGAGAAAACTGCGCAACTTTACGATTTACCTAGCACCCGACGTAATGTTTTTTTAGATCATGACCGTGATGCCAAGGATATCAATTATCAATTTGACCGACTAATCAAATTAGCAAAAAAATATGGTAGTGCAGTTGGAATCGGTCATCCTTTTGACCTAACCTTGACTATACTAGAGAAAAGAATTCCGGAGCTGGAAAAACATGGGATAACACTGATTTCCGCTTCTGAAGTTATCGCTTTTCAACAAACTCAACAGAACAAGGGAGAAAAATCATGGCAAATGTCCTTGTCCCACTCGCCGAAGGTTGTGAAGAACTCGAAGCCATCACCATTATCGACCTGTTGCGAAGGGCAGAAATAAACGTTACCACCGCCAGTTTAGATACCGGCAACGAAGTCACTCCGGTAGTTGCCAGTCGCGGCACCAAACTCATTCCCGACACGACACTCGACCAAGCTATGCAGGATGATTTTGATATGCTGGTTTTACCCGGCGGCCTACCTGGTTCCGATTATCTCGATCAAGACCAACGCATTCACCAACTCTTAAAACAGATGCAAGAAGAGGATAAATTCACTGCTGCTATTTGCGCCGCTCCCAAGGTATTGGCTAATGCCAATTTATTAAACGGTAAAAATGCCACCAGCTATCCGGGTGTAATTGACCAGATGAACTTACCTAATACCAATATATCCGGTCAAAATGTAGTTATTGACGGAAAAGTTGTTACCTCAAGAGGTCCGGCAACCGCGATGGAATTTGCTTTAAGCCTGATCGAGGTTCTGGCTGGTAAAGATAAACGTGATGAAGTGGCTAACGGTCTTCTCTGGGCCGGTTAAAAAAATAATACGCTAGATACTCAGTTCTCCAATTCTCTATTGGAGAACTCAATAATCCAAATAATAATCCATCCGCAAGATGGCAATAAAATAAAAATAATAGCAAAGGAGAATATGGAGATGGCAAACTATTCCGAAGTTTACCAGAACGCACAAACCAATCCCGAAGCCTTTTGGGCGGAGGCAGCCAACGAGCTGCATTGGGATAAACCGTGGGAAAAAGTCCTGGATGACAGCAATAGCCCATTTTACCGCTGGTTCAGCGGGGGTCAAATCAATACCTGTTACAACGCTCTAGACCGTCATGTGGAAAATGGCAAGGGTGACCAAACCGCAATTATTTATGATAGCCCGGTAACCGACTCCAAACTGACCTATTCCTATAACGAGCTATTGGAGAAAGTCGCTGGCTTTGCCGGTGCCCTGACCCATAATGGTGTGAATAAAGGTGACCGCGTTATTATTTATATGCCCATGATACCGGAAGCCTTAATTGCCATGCTGGCCTGCGCCCGTATCGGCGCCGTCCATTCCGTGGTGTTTGGGGGCTTTGCCGCCAATGAACTCTCGACCCGTATCGATGATGCCAAACCGGTTGCCATTGTCAGTGCCTCCTGTGGGATTGAACCCAATCGGGTCATTGCGTATAAACCGTTGTTAGACCGTGCCATCGAATTATCCGAGCACAAGCCCGCACGCTGCATTATTTTACAACGCCCCCAGGTCGAGGCTGAATTAGACGAGGGGCGCGATGTGGATTGGAATCAAGCCGTCGAAACCGCACAACCGATGACCGAATGTGCTCAGGTGGACGCTACCGACCCTCTGTATATTCTGTATACCTCCGGGACTACCGGTCAACCGAAAGGCATTGTCCGTGACCATGGCGGTCATGCCGTGGCCTTGAACTGGTCCATGAGTAATATTTATGATGTGGAAGAAGGTGATGTCTACTGGGCCGCTTCTGATGTCGGTTGGGTGGTCGGCCATTCCTATATTGTTTACGGTCCCTTATTAAAAGGATGTACGACCGTCATTTACGAAGGTAAGCCTGTCGGCACGCCTGACCCGGGTGCCTTCTGGCGCATGATTGAAGAGTATAAGATTAAAGTCTTATTTACCGCACCGACGGCTTTTCGAGCCATTAAAAAAGAAGACCCCACTGGTGAGTATATCGGCAAGTACGATATTTCCAGTTTAAAAGCCTTATACCTGGCCGGGGAACGTTGTGACCCCGACACTCTGGTGTGGGCACAGGATAATTTAAAGGTTCCCGTCATCGACCATTGGTGGCAGACCGAAACCGGTTGGGCCATTGCCGCTAACTGTATGGGAATTGAAGAGTTACCGGTCAAAGCCGGCTCACCCACCTGTGCCGTGCCCGGTTATGATGTGCAGATTTTAGATGATGAAGGGAATGAATTACCGCGTGGTGAAATGGGTAACATTTGTGTGAAATTACCCATGCCTCCCGGTTGTTTAGCCACTTTATGGCAGAACCAGGAAGGTTATCAGCGTTCCTATTTAAATACCTTCCCCGGTTATTATCTTTCCGGTGATGCCGGTTATCAGGATGAAGACGGTTACTTATGGATTATGAGTCGTACCGATGATGTCATTAATGTGGCCGGTCATCGTCTCTCTACCGGAGCCATGGAAGAAGTCTTGGCCAGTCATGCCGATGTGGCTGAATGTGCCGTCATTGGTGTTGCAGATGCCTTAAAAGGCCAACTCCCGTTTGGTTTGGTGGTATTAAAAGCCGGTGTGGACCGTGACAAAGACGAGTTATTAAAAGAAATGGTGCAATTGGTGCGCAACAAAATCGGACCGGTTGCTGCCTTTAAGTTGGTGACCATCGTTGAACGTTTACCCAAGACCCGTTCCGGTAAAATTCTACGCGGCACCATGCGTAAAATTGCCGATGGTGAGCAATACAAAGCACCCGCCACCATCGATGACCCCGCTATCCTGGATGAAATTACCGAGGCGTTTAAAGCCATCGGATACGCACAAAATAAATAACTTGAGCAGATTGTATAGCTCCCCGGACTGTGCTGTCCGGGCAGCTTATTAGTGAGTTTTCGTTATCGAAGTAAACACGTAATCTAGGTCACCAATGGTTAGTATGGTTTCCTGCAAAGTGCCGTAATCAGATGCACTTTGATGGCGTACCATAACTATATCGCCGATATAAATGCTACTTTCTTCGCTGCTCCAATCACCGTGATTAATTGAATACTCTCCGCCCTCAATTTTAATCCGAGAGTTTACTATGCTCTCTACTGGTTCAATAATATTGGAGAGTACCAAAGTATCAATTTCAACCTCATTTTGTTCAATAAATAAAGTATTGTCGATAACTTCATTATCTCGGTTTATAACGGGAATTTGTTTTATGGGTAAACTATTATAGTTAGCGTCATTGACCGATGATGTTTGCATAGAAATATAAAATAATTGGTCTCCATCAACAATCGAATCATCAGTACCGTTTATCCTAATACGCTGACCGGTATTCCAATTTGCCGCTGTAAACATTAAATCCGCAGGATACACACTGCCTTCTAAACTATTGCTAGAACTTAAGTTAAGTTCAACCGGTCCGTTTGGTTTAGTAACTAAAGAAATGTCCAGCTCAACAATATTACCATCTTCAGAGGTGACTAAATTATCCTTTGATCCAGCAATGACTAGGTTAGGGGCAAGTTCCAGTTGTAAATTTTTACTACGGGTAATTTCATCGCTAATTACCTCAACCGATTGCTTAGAGCCAATTAGAGTAGATTTAAACGGCATTTCATTAGGATATCCGGTTTCATAATATAAGCCTGATGGGTCGTTAACACGAATATAATAACTTCCGGGATTTAACGGTCCCAGTCGATAATTGCCATATTCATCGGTTAAAGTTTCTTCACTACAGGCAAAATAACCATTATTCCAAACACAAGCACTGACGGCTATATCTTTAATGGCAAACAGCTCTTTATCGGTGACTTGACCGGTTATATTTCCCCCGTTTACCATTTGAATATCAATATCAACAACCTTGTCGCCGGAAACCAGATCCACCACAGCCTTGTCATAAGTCGTTTGCCAATTAAACGGCAATTCTTCACCATAAGCTTGGGTTACAACATAACTGTTTATATTTATCCCATCATCGGCATACTCAAAAACAATATAATACTGACCGCTTCCCAGCCCTTTTACACTATACTCACCATTAGAGTCCGTGCTGGTAGTATTGAGACAGCGAAAACCTTTTAATTCCCACACACAAGCACGAACTCGAATATCGGGAATAGCAGTATTGGACTGATCAATTACTTGACCGGATATACTTCCAGCTTGTTCCATCTGTATATCAATTCCGGTGGTGGTTTGTTCGGACAGAACCTTAACCGTATTTTTACCATCGCTACTTAACCAATCAAAAGGTGATTCCATGGGATATCCGGCCTCCAGATATTGGGATTCCTGAGTATCGGAAAACTTAATAAAATAATCACCCGGCTCAACATTCTCAATTAAGTAATTGCCGCTCTGATCGGTATATGTAGGATTGTCACATTGAAACTGTGCAGATTCCCATAGACAGGTGTTCACTTGAATATTTTCCAAGGCCTTACCCTGTATGTCCGATACTCTACCGGAAAGATTACCGCGTTGGTTAAGTTGAGTATTAATATTTTCTATATCATTTAAGGTAGTCAATTCGATTGCACTTTTATTGCCGATTTCAATAGCATTAAAGGGCTCTTCAGTGGGATAACCTCTGGAAGCATACAATTTATTTTCATCAACAAACTTAAGATAGTAATTCCCCAAAGCTAAACCGTCTAGGGTATAACTTCCGTCACTTTGAGTCGTTGTTCGGCGTTTTTCGATAAAACGTCCCCCTACTCGAACATAGGCAATAACAGATATATCACTTAGGCCAATTCCAGATGAATCGCTTACCTTGCCACTAACTATCGGTCCTTTTTCCAGCTGGATATCAATACCGCTCACTACTTGTCCCAGTTTCGCCGTCACAGCTAGTTTGTCATCAATACGATATAAATCAATCAAGTTTTGATTGGGATAAGCCGTTTTTAGATAATAGTAATTAACATAATCACTAAAAATCAGATAATAATCTCTGCTTTCAAAGCCGTTTATTGAATATTTTCCATTCGCATCTGTTGAGGTATATCTTACATGGTTTAATTTTTTACCATCCCATTCATAGACAGTAATGCTGATGTACTGAGATATTGCTTGTCCTTCTTGGTCGGTTACTTGACCCTCGATAGTGCCGGTAGGAGTTAATTGAGCATCTATTCCACTAGTCGTTTCACCGGCATTAACAACAATAGGTTTTGCATCACCCATATTATTTACACTATAAGGAACATTATTATAAAGCTCAGATTGATAGGCATACGTTAAAAATCGTAGATAATATTCCCCGGCAGGAAGTCCGGAAATGGTATAACTTCCATCGCTTTCAGTCAGTCTTCTGGTAATCTCTTTAAATGAATCATCCTGCCATGCCGACACAACCACAGTTACCGAAGCGGATGATATAACTTTGCCTTGTTCATCAGTTATTTTTCCTGTAATTTGTCCTGAGGGTTCTAATTGTGCATTGATATTTTCTGTCACTTCACCTGCAACGACTTTAACAGCGATCTTATCTCCGATACTTTTATTATTAAATGTAACTTCATTGGGAAAGCCCTTATCGACAAAAAGCTCACTATTACCACCAAACTTTATATAATAATCTCCGGTTGCCAGCCCCGTAAGGCTGTAACCTCCCCACTCGCTAACCACAGCAGTAGCATGAACATCAAAATAAACACCATTCCAAGAGAAGGCTGAAACTTCAATACCACTGAGCGGAATACTACCATTAGCAATAGTTACTTGCCCGCGTATCTTACCTCCAACTTCAAGCTGAACATCCGCTCGACTGACTTCGCCAATACTTGCTTTTATTGCACTTTTATTTCCGAGCCTCCCCCATATTATGGGTGATTCATTATTATAAGCTTGACTAACGTAGGTATCAGTAGCATCAGTAAATGTTAGGTAATATAAACCATCATTAAGTCCTTCAATAAGGTAATAGCCGTTAACACCAGTAATATCATCTCGGTTTCTTACACCTTGAATCGCCGGCCATGTTCCCGGTATTCCCCAAAAGACTTGAACAGATATATTTTCCAAAGGATTTCCATCAGTATCGGTGACTTGACCAAAAATTAGTCCTTTATCTCCTAGTTGTGCATTAATATCCGATGTGGTTTGTCCAGCAACTACGGTAACGGCTGTTTTATTACCCGGTGATGAATAATTAGATGGAACTTCATCAGGATATCCTTCTCCAACATAGGTATCACTGCCATCACCGAAAAAAAGATAATAATCTCCACTTGCCAGTCCATGCATAATATATTCGCCCGTATTAGGGTCATAGTGTCCACTTTTGACATAAAGCATATTATTGCCATCCCAGCGATAAGCTGCGACTCCAGCTTGTTTAAACGGTTGCCCCCTTGGGCTTTCAATTCGACCGGTAATCCTGCCATCACCAAGTTCCATCTTTGCATTGATGCCGTCTACGACGTCGCCCTCATTTAAAAAGATAGTTTTATCATGCCAAACCGATACATAGGGGCCGTATCTATTAATAAAAGCTATATGGTAAGAGTCACCATAATATAAATCTGCCAGCTTATAATAACCGTCCCGATCCGTTGATGTTAAACGTATGAGTGAATAATCCTGTTCATTTTTAATATATGCATTTATATATATATTATTTAAGGGGTTTCCATTAGTATCAGTTACCCTTCCACTAATACTTCCAGCATATCCCCAAGCTACCGAAAAAATATAAATACAGACTAAAATAAAAAACTTTAATAGGAGTTTCATTCCATCCTCAAATCTTTATCTGTTACATTAAAAATAAACACACATAGTAAACCATATATCTGTAAAGTAAAAGATGACATATTTAATTATAGAAAGTTCAATAAAAAGGATGCAAAATAAAAAAGCCCCTTTAGGAGAAACCTAAAGGGGCTTTTTCGGGGTGTAAAACGGAGTTAATTTAATTTTTTAGCAGCTTGGCAGCTTGTTCAGCCCAGGTTGAAGTATCAAAACGTTGATTACGCTTATCGATTTTAACCAATGCTTCCGTAATATTTTGTGCTGTCATTTCCGCCATTTGACCAAAAGAATCAATTCCTGCTTGAACCAGTGCTTCTGCTACTTTAGTTCCGACACCTTTGATTAAAGTCAGGTCATCACTCTGATCCGCTGGTGTCGCAGCAACTTTTTGTTCCTTCTTTGGCTCTGCTTTTACCTCTTCTTTTACCTCTGCTTTAGGTGCCGCAACTTTTGGCTTCGCTGCCGTTTTAGCAGGTTTTGCTTTTGGCTTTTGCTTAGTTACTTCCACAACAGGCGTTGGCTCGTCGGATTTAACATTAACATAGGTTCCAGGAGCATTTTCAATCGGTTGGTACACACCGCAGCCTTCTTTACGAGCTTCTACTTGCTCGTTATCGGATAATGGCTTGATCCACTTATCCCATTCCGGCCACCAAGAACCTTCGTTTAATTCCGCATCCAAGGCCCAGACATCTTCATCTTCAGGAAGCTCATCGGTGACCCGATAGCCGTATTTATTGGCTGCCGGTGGATTAATAATACCGGCAATATGACCGGAGTTACCCAAGATAAAACGCACATCGCCTGAGAACAGCTTGGCACCGGCATAGTTTGATTTCCATGGTGCTATATGATCTTCAATAGCGGAAACGAAGCAGACAGGAATATCAATACTGGAAATATCGATTTCAACGCCATCAATACTTACGCCACCCGGCTTACAAAGATTGTTATTCAGATACATATTACGCAAATACCAGGAGTGCATTTTCGCCGGCATACGGGTGGAATCGGAGTTCCAATATAATAAGTCAAATGGACGAGGGTCATTACCCAGTAAATAGTTGTTCACATAGAACGACCAGATCAAATCATTGGCACGCATCAGATTAAACACACCGGACATAGAGCTACCGCAAAGGTACCCCTCTTCAGTCATCTTTTTCTCGATACCTTCAATCTGTTCATCATCAATAAAAATACCCAATTCACCAGGCTCGGAAAAGTCCAGCATGGTGGTAAAGAAGGTGGCACTCTTAATGCGATTATCACCCTTCTTTTTCATATAAGCCAAAGTGGAAGTTAACAAGGTTCCACCGATACAGTAGCCAATAGCATTTATTTCGCTTTCGCCGGTGGTTTGCTCGACTACATCAGTGGCAGTGATAACACCTTCTTTAACATATTCGTCAAAACCAACTTCGGCGTAGGTTTCATCCGGATTTACCCAAGAAATTACAAATACGGTGTGACCTTGATCCACCATCCATTTTAATAATGAGTTCTTTTCTTGCAAGTCCATAATATAGAACTTGTTAATCCAGGGTGGAACAATTAATAACGGACGTTTTAACACTGTACCTGTTGTCGGAGTATATTGGATCAACTGGAACATGCGGTTTTGGAAAATAACCTTTCCTGGTGTAACGGCTACATTTTCACCTAAGGTAAAGGCATCGGTATCAGTCATACGGATCTTTAACTGTCCTTTACCCTCTTCCAGATCTTCCAACATATTTTTTAAACCATGGACTAAATTAGCTCCTTTGGTTTCAATCACTTTTTCGATAACAGCAGGATTAGTTGCAGCAAAGTTGGTTGGTGACATCGCATCGATATAACGTTCGGTATAGAATTTTACTTTCTCGGCAGTATGTTCATCCAAACCTTCTACATCGGATACCATATTACGCATCCACTGAGAGGTGAGTAAGTAGGATTGTTTAATCGCGCTAAATACCGGTTGTTCTGACCAATCATCATGTTTGAAGCGACGATCAGTTCTGTCAGGTTTAACTACCGGCTCGGCTGTTTGACCAGTAAAGCCAGACATAATTTGCTGTGACAACGCCAAGGAATTTTGGAAAAAAGTCATATTAGCTTGAATAACTTTTTGAGGATCAGCCTGCAAAGCAGTTAGCCATTGAGAATAAGCTTGGTTAAGATTTAAGGGATCCAATTCCAGGTTTCCCTGGTTTTTGCTAAATTCCGTCATAAGCTCTTCAACACGTTTGAAATTGGCCTGTAGCCCTTCTGCAATTGAGGCAAATCCCAGTGCATTGATATCAGTCTGATCGTTATTGGACATGCTTTACTCCTTGGATGCTGCTGCTGTCATTTTTATTAGAATGGAGGGTACTTACTATTTAAGTACCCACTTATACTGCTAATTAGCTTGCTTTAGCAATAGTGTCTTTAAGCTCTTGTAAACCTTCTTTAATACGAGCATTTACTTTTTCAGCAACTTCGTCTTGAGTTTTCTTAGCCATCTCGCTAATTTCATTCGAATTTTTTAAAGCAACTTCATAAGCAGCTTGCATTAGATCGGCTTGTTTCTTTGCTACTTCTTCAGGAGATCCTGAATTTGCCAATGCTTGAGCTGCTTCGGCAGCTTCTGTCATAGACTGCTGGATCATTTGAGCTTGACGTTCCAATAAAGCTTTAGAACCTTCAGCGATCGCTTTGTTGGTATTCATTAATAATTCAAGATTTTTGTTTTGTGCATCTTTAATCGCATCAAAATCAAACTTCATGGAATCCTGCATTTGCTTAGCAATTTTTTGTGGATCGAATTGAGCAAAAACGCTTGTAAAGTCAAAAGGGTTATTAGTTGTCATGGTGGCCTCGTGTTAATTATAAAAGTTAAAAATCGTATTCTTTATCTTAATGTTGCATTGCACAATTATTATTCTAAACTTTTCTATTGTCAAGTAATTAGTCTATTTTTCTTTACTTTTGTTGTACTGTGTGTTTGAAGTAGAGATGGATAAAGGGGTTAAGAGATAATTTAGACTACAAGACAACTAATTTCTAGTATTTAGTCGAAATGTAAAAAAGCAAGTAGTGAGATATTTTGACATTTAGTTGCGGTACTCTTCATGAATGAACTAAAGAGTACTGCAACCATCTTGAATGGTATTAATGGCTAATGAATAAGCCGCCATTTACAGGAATATTAGCACCGGTAATGTAAGCATTACGCTCGTCGGCTAACCAACCGATAATGGAAGCAATTTCATCAACACTTCCCATTCTGCCCATAGGAATACTACCGATAATAGCATCCAATACATTTTGAGGCATCGCTTCAGTCATAGGCGTAGAAATATAACCAGGAGAAACTGTGTTTACGGTAATACCTTTACGAGCAGTTTCTTGAGCAATAGCCATAGTAAAACCATGTAAACCCGCTTTAGCCGCAGAATAGTTTGCCTGTCCAAACTGACCTTTTTGACCGTTTACGGAAGCAATATTAATAATACGGCCATAACCACGATCCAGCATACCATTAATAACTTGACGAGTAACATTGAATGCACTGTCCAGGTTAGTGTTGATTACTGCATTCCACTGTTCAGCAGCCATCTTCTTTAATGTTCCGTCACGGGTAATACCGGCACAGTTAACCAAAATGTCGACACCACCAAACTCTGCTTCAACGGCTTGCATCGCTTTTTCAGTTTCTTCGTAGTTAGAAACGTCGATAGGAGCAACACCAATCTCAGTTCCAGCTTCTTTCATTTCCGCCTGCCAAGCTTCAGCAGCTTCTTTTTCGGGTGGGAAGTAACCGGCTACTACTTGATTACCTTGATTTGCTAGTTCCTGGCAAATTGCGCGACCAATTCCCCCAGTACCGCCAGTTACGAACGCAACACGTTTAGTCATTTGTTTTTCTCCTTAGAAACACCATCCCCAATTGGGATATTTTATTTTTGAATGGTCGCTGTGCTGGCTTTCTTTAAAGTATCGCCAACAACATGAGCATTCTCTTCAACGAGTTTAGTGAATTCATCACGAGCAGCAACTACCATGTCAGAGTTTTCTCTTAGCGATTTTACAAATCTTTCGCTACAATCACGAACCAAATCAGATTGTAAAGAGATTAACTCTTTAGGATCTTTTACTTGGCTGAACAATTTAAAGTTTTTAATGCCTGCTTCGTAACATACATTAGCCACTTCGGTTTGCTTGCCAAGAAAGGTTTCTATAGTACGCTGATTGAAATCTCCAAGACGCTTGGTTGCCTCAATAGCCTGCTTATTAAATTCACTAACCATATCAAAATATTCTTGATTCATTTTCGCCGACTCCATACCTGTTATTGATTCAAGCACTTTGTGCAGTGCATCATTGCCGCATTGCACAATACTCCAGATATCTGTTTATGTCAAGCTTTTTTGTAAGCAAGAAAATCTCAGAAAAAAAACGGGCACAGGGCCCGTTTCTTGGTATTAACCGGAAAGAATTCTTAAACTCTTTCCCATAGTGTTGCAACGCCTTGACCACCACCGATACATAAAACGGCTAATGCATAACGACCTTGAACACGTTGTAGTTCATGAATTGCTTTTACGCAAATAATATTTGCCGTAGCTCCAACCGGATGACCTAGAGAGATACCACTACCATTAACGTTTACCTTATCCATCGGCAATTCCAACTGACGGCATACGCCTAATGCTTGTGCGGCAAAGGCTTCGTTAACTTCAAAGACATCAATATCATCTATGCTTAAACCGGTCTGTTCCAAAATTTTATGGGTCGCAGGAACAGGTCCCATTCCCATTAATTCTGGCTCTACACCAGCATGAGAATAGGCTACTAACTTAGCCATTGGTTTTAAACCTTTAGCTTCAGCCGCAGATTTTTCCATTAATACGACCGCAGAAGCTGCATCGTTAATACCTGAAGCATTACCAGCGGTAACCGTTCCGTCCTTTTTGAAGGCCGGACGCATAGTACCCAGTTTTTCCACCGAGACAGTAGGACGTACATGCTCATCAGTATCAAAAACAATTGTCTCTTTACGAGATTTAACCTCGATGGGTACGATTTGATCTTTGAAATACCCTTGTTCAATGGCATTAGCAGCACGTTGGTGACTTTCTACCGCCAACGCATCCTGGTCTTCCCTGCTGACATCATATTTTTCAGCAATATTTTCAGCGGTAATACCCATATGACCGGCACCGAAAGGATCGGTTAAAACATTAACCATCATATCAAGTGTGCTACCGTCACCCATACGCTGTCCCCAGCGACCGGTCGGTAAACCATATAGTGAGTTACTCATGGATTCCACACCGGCACCAATAGCAACATCAAAATCACCAAGCATAATGCCTTGAGCTGCGTCAACAATCGCCTGCATACCGGAACCACACAATCTGTTTACCGCATAAGCGGAAGCTTCCTTAGGAATACCGGCATTTACGGAAGCAACACGTACAGTGTAAGGAGAACGAGATTCACTTGGAATACAGTTACCCATAACAACCATGCCTACAGACTCAGGCTCAACGCCGGCTCTACTAACAGCTTCTTTTAAAACTGTAGTTGCTAAATCAATAGCAGGTACAGTTTTTAAACTACCACCAAAATCACCAATGGCTGTTCTTACAGCGCTTAGGGCAACGACTTCTCTTTTTTCACTCATATATTTCCCCTTAAATACGTAGGCCTGTTAACACTCTCAGACGATGAATATCAACAAACTCTGTATAAGTATTTAATAATAAACGACTTAATCATTTAGTGCTTAACTATTTAAAACCGAGCCAGTATAGAAAATAAAAAATGACTTTTCAATAAACATTTAATAAAAAATGTTGCGTATGCACAAACAACAAGACTAATCTAGTTTCTAAATATTTCACCGATGTTTCAGATTTTGCACATTATTCTTTAGGTTTTATTGGATTTAAATCTTGCAACTCTTGCCAGACCTTTTGAAACTCCGCCATATCTTTTTGTGCCTGTGCCATCGATTTCATCGCTATTTGTCCTTTTTCCATTAATTCCAAATATTTGGAACTCATTTCCATAGGTAAATTCATCATTTTTAGCATTTCTGAGTAGGGATTGGTCATTATTCAAAATCCTAATCTTATCTATTAATTTATTTTTAGATTAAAACTAAAAAAACTCAATTATTACCTTACTATTAAAATAATTAATTGGTTATTTCACGTTAAAACCGCTATGATTTTTCCTAGTCTAGTTTTAATTTACATTTAAATTCAATTAATTACTTTTAATATTGATTATTAAAAGTGTAATTTTTTAATATAACGATTGGCTACTAAATAAAAATAAAACCTCACAATACCCGACTAAAACACTAGGCTCATCATTAATAAATACAATAATGTTTAGGGTTACCATAGATAAATTATTTGTGTACAATTATTGGCAATTTAACCACCCTGAAAAATATTTATTTGTTTTTTTAATAGTTAGATTAAAGATAGTTTAAAAATAGACAGTTATAGACAAACAGTAAGTCCCCGCATCTAGCTTCAATTTCCGATGCTTATTATTATCGGTGGCACCATAAACTGTATTAGTTCAAAAAAAATCAAACTACAACTATTTAATATGCCTGCTAGGCTATTTAGATATATAAAGTTAAAGGAGACGAAAAAATGGGTAACTATTCCGAAGTTTACCAGAACGCACAAACCAATCCCGAAGCCTTTTGGGCGGAGGCAGCCAACGAGCTGCATTGGGATAAACCGTGGGAAAAAGTCCTGGATGACAGTAATAGCCCATTTTACCGCTGGTTCAGCGGGGGTCAAATCAATACCTGTTACAACGCTCTAGACCGTCATGTGGAAAATGGCAAGGGTGACCAAACCGCAATTATTTATGATAGCCCGGTAACCGACTCCAAACTGACCTATTCCTATAACGAGCTATTGGAGAAAGTCGCTGGCTTTGCCGGTGCCCTGACCCATAATGGTGTGAATAAAGGTGACCGCGTTATTATTTATATGCCCATGATACCGGAAGCCTTAATTGCCATGCTGGCCTGCGCCCGTATCGGCGCCGTCCATTCCGTGGTGTTTGGGGGCTTTGCCGCCAATGAACTCTCGACCCGTATCGATGATGCCAAACCGGTTGCCATTGTCAGTGCCTCCTGTGGGATTGAACCCAATCGGGTCATTGCGTATAAACCGTTGTTAGACCGTGCCATCGAATTATCCGAGCACAAGCCCGCACGCTGCATTATTTTACAACGCCCCCAGGTCGAGGCTGAATTAGACGAGGGGCGCGATGTGGATTGGAATCAAGCCGTCGAAACCGCACAACCGATGACCGAATGTGCTCAGGTGGACGCTACCGACCCTCTGTATATTCTGTATACCTCCGGGACTACCGGTCAACCGAAAGGCATTGTCCGTGACCATGGCGGTCATGCCGTGGCCTTGAACTGGTCCATGAGTAATATTTATGATGTGGAAGAAGGTGATGTCTACTGGGCCGCTTCTGATGTCGGTTGGGTGGTCGGCCATTCCTATATTGTTTACGGTCCCTTATTAAAAGGATGTACGACCGTCATTTACGAAGGTAAGCCTGTCGGCACGCCTGACCCGGGTGCCTTCTGGCGCATGATTGAAGAGTATAAGATTAAAGTCTTATTTACCGCACCGACGGCTTTTCGAGCCATTAAAAAAGAAGACCCCACTGGTGAGTATATCGGCAAGTACGATATTTCCAGTTTAAAAGCCTTATACCTGGCCGGGGAACGTTGTGACCCCGACACTCTGGTGTGGGCACAGGATAATTTAAAGGTTCCCGTCATCGACCATTGGTGGCAGACCGAAACCGGTTGGGCCATTGCCGCTAACTGTATGGGAATTGAAGAGTTACCGGTCAAAGCCGGCTCACCCACCTGTGCCGTGCCCGGTTATGATGTGCAGATTTTAGATGATGAAGGGAATGAATTACCGCGTGGTGAAATGGGTAACATTTGTGTGAAATTACCCATGCCTCCCGGTTGTTTAGCCACTTTATGGCAGAACCAGGAAGGTTATCAGCGTTCCTATTTAAATACCTTCCCCGGTTATTATCTTTCCGGTGATGCCGGTTATCAGGATGAAGACGGTTACTTATGGATTATGAGTCGTACCGATGATGTCATTAATGTGGCCGGTCATCGTCTCTCTACCGGAGCCATGGAAGAAGTCTTGGCCAGTCATGCCGATGTGGCTGAATGTGCCGTCATTGGTGTTGCAGATGCCTTAAAAGGCCAACTCCCGTTTGGTTTGGTGGTATTAAAAGCCGGTGTGGACCGTGACAAAGACGAGTTATTAAAAGAAATGGTGCAATTGGTGCGCAACAAAATCGGACCGGTTGCTGCCTTTAAGTTGGTGACCATCGTTGAACGTTTACCCAAGACCCGTTCCGGTAAAATTCTACGCGGCACCATGCGTAAGATTGCCGATGGTGAGCAATACAAAGCACCCGCCACCATCGATGACCCCGCTATCCTGGATGAGATTACCGAGGCTTTTAAAGCCATCGGATATGCCCAGGACTAATCAATATTACTGCTCAGGCCTGACAGCCTGGGCAGTCCCTCATGAAGGAGAAAGAAACCATGTCAAATTTGAATAGCCCCGGCAGTCGCTTTCGTCAAGCGGTTGAAGAAGAAAAGCCATTACAGGTGGTAGGAACCATTAATGCCTACCATGCTCGCCTGGCAACTGCCGTGGGATATAAAGCACTTTATATTTCCGGCGGTGGGGTGGCCGCTGGTTCATGCGGAATTCCTGACTTAGGCATTACCAGCTTAGAAGATGTATTAACTGACTTACGTCGTATTACCGATGTGACCGAATTACCCGTTTTAGTGGATATCGATACCGGTTGGGGTGGTGCGCACAATATTGCTCGTACTATTCGCTCCATGATCCGCGATGGCGCTGCCGCCGTTCATATAGAAGATCAGGTCATGCAAAAACGCTGTGGACATCGTCCTAATAAAGCCATTATTTCACAAGGTGAAATGGTTGATCGAGTTAAAGCTTGTGTGGATGCGAAAAGCGATCCTAACTTTGTCATTATGGCACGTACCGATGCTTTAGCCGTAGAGGGTTTACAATCAGCCATAGACAGAGCCTGTGCTTGTGTTGAAGCCGGCGCAGATATGATTTTTCCGGAAGCGATTACAGATTTGGAAATGTACCGTCAGTTTTCTGATGCAGTCAAGGTACCCGTATTGGCCAATATTACCGAATTCGGTTCCACACCATTATTTACCACAGAAGAATTGGCTTCTGCCGGTGTTAGCTTGGCACTATATCCCTTGTCTGCCTTTAGGGCCGCCAATGCTGCAGCACTAAACGTATTTCAATCACTGCGCGAAAATGGTACCCAGAAAGAGGTTATCGATACGATGCAAACTCGTGCCGACCTATATGAATATCTTGGTTATCATAAATTCGAAGAACATTTAGACAAGTTATTTTCACAAGACGATGAACAGGGAGGTAAAAAATAATGACAGATAGCACTCAATTTAAACCTAAACCAAAGAAGTCCGTTGCTTTATCCGGTACAGAAGCCGGTAATACTGCACTATGTACAGTAGGACATTCCGGTAATGACTTACATTATCGTGGCTACGATATCTTAGATATTGCCGAAACTTGTGAGTTTGAAGAAGTTGCCCATCTATTGATTCATGGTCATTTACCCAATGCCAAAGAATTAGCATTGTATAAAGATAAGCTGATGTCCATGCGCAGCTTACCGGATGCGGTAAAAACAACATTAGAGCAACTTCCAGCCAATTCACACCCCATGGATGTCATGCGCACCGGCTGTTCCGTATTAGGGATCTGTATTCCTGAAAACGAAGAACACGATAGTAATGGTGCCCGTGATATTAGTGATCGATTAATCGCCTGCTTTGGCTCCATTCTAATGTACTGGTATCATTTCAGCACGTCCGGCAAGCGTATCGAATTAGAATGTGATGAAGACTCTATCGGTGGTCATATCCTGCATTTACTACATGGTAAAAAGCCACCTCAAGCATGGGTCAAGGCCATGCATATATCATTAATTTTATATGCGGAACATGAATTTAATGCATCGACCTTTACCGCTCGTGTTGTAGCTGGCACCGGAGCTGATATGTACTCCGCTATCTGTGGTGCGATTGGTGCTTTAAGCGGTCCAAAACATGGTGGTGCCAACGAAGCGGCATTTAGAATTCAACAGCGTTATGACACTGCCGATGAAGCAGAAAAAGATATTCGCCAACGTGTTGCCAATAAAGAGATCGTTATCGGATTCGGTCATCCCGTGTATACTATCGCCGATCCGCGCAATGTGGTGATTAAGAAAGTGGCCAAAGAGTTAAGCGACTATGCCGGTAATACCACCTTATACGATGTCGCAGCCCGTTTGGAAGAAGTGATGATGGACATTAAGAAAATGTTCCCTAATCTGGACTGGTTCTCTGCTGTTTCTTATCATATGATGGGCGTTCCGACCGATATGTTTACACCATTATTTGTGGTATCCCGTACCGCTGGTTGGGGTCCGCATGTAATCGAACAGCGTGAAGACGGAAAGATTATTCGGCCTAACGCCAACTATACTGGTCCTGAACCACAAAAATTTGTTCCATTAGATCAACGTTAGAACTTTTTAAATGATGGCTGGTTTAAAGCCAGCCATTATTTTTAAATACCACTAGTAAGCAGCCCTTAAGGCAATCAATAGGTTTTACTTGCGATTGCCTTTTTTTACTGCGCACATCTGCACAAAGTAACTTAGCTCATATCCATTTTTTTCTTAGAAACAGAATTAAATAACAATTCTAATTATTAACGATAAACAACTCTACCAAGAGCAAGTGATCTATATTTAAAATACCAGATATAAAAAATCAGGAATTTAGTTTTTATGTGACTTTATTACATACCACATTAGAGTTTACTTATATACTTATCACTGTCTTTTATTTAAACAAGGAAAATCTAATGAAAAAATTAATTGCTATTTTGGCCTTAACTTTTGCCGGAGTGTCCAATGCCCAACAGTTTAATGTTGATCAAGAAACTTTTGATTGCGACTATGCTGGCGATGTAGTTGTCAATGCTGCTAATTTAAAGCAAGACGGCATGAGTTTAGATAATTTTAAGGCGATGTTTAACAACATTCCTAAGGGTTCATTAAAAGATATGTATGTGCATTATTCGCTAGTTGGTTTTCAATACAGCAATAGTACCGATCCCTATACTTTAGGCTATAAATTATGTCAGGCCGAGCGTAGTTAGTTATTGAATAAATAACTATAATTTATTTTGCCCCTATCATGGTTCCGATTAGCCCAGAAAGATTCTGAATATGCTGGCATCACGGAACACACTGATAGGCAAGAATTTGCCGCAAATCTCACCAAAAATAACGTAAACTTTCACCAAATTACACCCATCCATCAATCATGCAAGATGTTTTTTTAGTCAATAATCGCCATAAACTTCGCTAAAGCATCATCAACAATATATTCAGGTACCGACTCAACTTTTTTAGCTTTTCTGGCACCCAGATCAAGAGAACGAATACCATTCACCAATACCTTACCTTGCGTATCCGTCCCACAACTGGTTAATGAGACAGCAAAGCCACGAAATCTAGAGAAGTCTCCACCTTGTATAATTGGAGCTACCAGTGCTGTACCGAGTTGATTAAATTCAGAAGTGGATAGAATCAAGCAGGGCCGATAATCTCCTTGCTGTTTTCGCCCCAATACAGGGTTTAAACAAACTCGAACAATATCTCCTCGTTCAAATTTTTTACGCTTCACAGCAATTCTTTACCTACAGGTTGTACTACCTCATCCCATTCTTTTATGGTTTCAGGTACCGGGGCGTTTAAATCACATTCAGCTAAAAGTTCCTTTAAGGTGTATTTGGGCTTATCGGAAGTAGGAGTGAGTACGATTTGATTGCCATTTTCTATTACTTCTATTTCATCACCATTAGCTAAATTTAGTTTTTTAAGAATCGCAACCGGTAATATCATTCCTGAGCTGTTACCAATTTTGCGTATATTTGTTTTCATATTAATATCCCGTACCATTTAAGAATAATAGTAGCATCAAATATTCAATGTTATAACTTTGTTGCAACATTATTTTATTGAAATGGATTTTAAACAAATATAGAAATTGAGATTATTTCAAGGAATCCTGAGATAATAAAAATCTGAGCTCCAGTCAGTCCGAAGAAAATTTTGGACCGAACTGACGGGAAACCCAGGTAATGCGCTAGTTTCTTTTTTATCTAGTTAAAAAGCATCACCGGGTATACGAACCCAGCCTTCCATTAGCACTCGCGCACTACGGCTCATACCGACCTTATTGACCGCCCATTCTCCATCAGTCTGACTGGCTTCAGCACCGACCTTTAGAGTACCTGAAGGATGACCAAAACGCACCGCTTCACGATCACCGCCGCCGGCAGCGATATTAACCAGAGTACCTGGAATGGTAGCAGCAGTACCAATAGCCACAGCAGCGGTCCCCATCATGGCATGATGCAGTTTGCCCATCGACAAAGCACGAACATTTAGATCAATATCATCAGTAGTGACTTGCTTCCCACTTGAGGAAGTGTAATCTTTGGATTTGGCTACGAAGGCCACCTTAGGGGTGTGTTGGCGACCGGCAGCTTCATCAATATTGTTGATCAGCCCCATCCTGACCGCACCATAGGCCCGAATGGTTTCAAACATTTCCAGCGCCTTATCATCCCCATTAATCGCCTCCTGCAATTCGGTACCGGTATAATTAATATCTTCGGCATTTAGGAAGATGGTAGGAATACCGGCGTTAATCATAGTCGCCTTGAAGGTACCAACTCCCGGCACTTTCAAATCATCAACCAAATTCCCCGTAGGAAACATAGAACCCTCACCATCAGCGGGATCGACGAACTCGACCTTTACTTCGGCTGCCGGGAATGTGACGCCATCGAGTTCAAAATCACCCGTTTCCTGTACCTCCCCATTGGTTATGGGCACATGGGCAATAATGGTTTTTTTGATATTGGCCTGCCAAATACGGACAACGGCTATGCCATTGTCGGGTACTCGCTCGGCATCAACCAAGCCACTATTAATGGCAAATGATCCGACCGCAGCGGTTAAATTACCGCAGTTGCCGCTCCAGTCAACAAAAGCCTTATCGATGGCTACCTGACCGAACAGATAATCAACATCGTGATTGGGCTGACTCGACTTTGAGACAATCACTGTTTTACTGGTACTAGACGTTGCACCGCCCATACCATCAGTTTGTTTGCCATAAGGGTCCGGACTGCCTATGACGCGTAATAAGATATTATCACGCGCAGCACCGGCAACCTGGGCTACCTCGGGTAGGTCGGTCAGGTTAAAGAAAACCCCTTTACTGGTTCCTCCACGCATATAGGTAGCAGGAATTTTAATTTGTGGTACATATGCCATGGTTATGAGTCCTTTTTATGCATTTTCCGATGATTCAAGAAAGTCTTGAGCAAAACGCTGCAATACACCGCCTGCGGAGTAAACATGAACTTCTTCTGCAGTGTCTAAACGACAGGTTACAGGTACTTCAACAGATTCACCATTTGCCCGATTAATAATCACGGTCAGATCGGCTCGTGGTGTAATTTCCCCAATGACGTCAAAGGTTTCAGTACCATCGATGGCATATGTTTCACGGGTTTCGCCCGCTTTAAATTCCAGTGGCAGTACGCCCATGCCAACCAAGTTGGTACGGTGGATACGTTCAAAGCCTTCTGCAACAATTGCTTCAACACCGGCTAAACGAACGCCTTTAGCAGCCCAGTCACGAGATGAACCCTGGCCATAATCAGCACCGGCAATAATAATTAATGGTTGCTTTCGCTGCATATAGGTTTCAATGGCTTCCCACATGCGACTCTCTTGACCTTCCGGTTCGATACGCGCCAGCGATCCCTGTTTCACTTCGCCATTTTCATCACGACACATTTCGTTTAACAATTTCGGATTAGCAAAAGTGGCCCGTTGGGCGGTCAAGTGATCGCCACGATGGGTTGCATAGGAGTTAAAGTCTTCTTCCGGCAAACCCATTTTATGCAGGTACGCACCGGCAGCACTGTTTAACATAATAGCATTGGAAGGTGATAGGTGATCGGTGGTGATATTGTCACCCAGTACCGCCAGAGGACGCATCCCCTTCATAGTGCGTTCACCCGCTAGTGCACCTTCCCAGTAGGGAGGACGTCTGATATACGTGCTCTGAGGGCGCCAATCATAAAGCGGGCTATCAGCCTCTTCAGCCTGTCCCAGGTCAAACATGGGGTTATACACTTGTTGAAACATTTCCGGCTTGACGCTTGCCTCAATAATGGCATCAATCTCATCATCGCTGGGCCAGATGTCTTTTAATGTTATGGGATTGCCATCTTTATCAGTCCCCAATGCATCCTGTTCGATATCAAAACGCATAGTTCCAGCGATGGCGTATGCAACTACCAGTGGAGGTGAGGCAAGAAATGCTTGCTTAGCATAAGGGTGTATACGGCCATCGAAGTTACGATTACCGGAAAGCACTGCAGTCGCATATAAATCTCTATCGATCACTTCTTTTTGAATTTTAGGCTCTAAAGCTCCACTCATACCATTACAGGTGGTACAGGCATAACCGACAATGCCGAAGCCCAACTTTTCCATTTCGGGCAACAGACCAGCTTCTTCAAGGTATAATTTTGCTACTTTAGAACCCGGTGCAAAGGAAGATTTTACCCAGGGCTTACGCGTTAGGCCAAGTTCATTGGCTTTACGCGCGACCAAACCGGCAGCCACCACATTACGTGGATTACTGGTATTGGTACAGCTGGTAATGGCTGCGATAATCACCGCTCCATCAGGCATTTCACCTTCTTTCTCTTGCCATTGACCGGCAATTTCACGTGCTTTCAGTTCAGATGTCGGTAAACGACGGTGTGGATTGGAAGGTCCGGCCATATTACGGCATACACTAGATAGATCAAATTCAAGAACACGCTCATATTTGGCATCATTTAGATCGTCAGCCCATAAACCATTTAATTTGGCATAATGTTCTACCAACGCAACCTGCTCGGGTTCACGACCGGTTAGCTTAAGGTAGTCGATGGTTTGTTCATCGATGTAAAAGAGACCGGCGGAAGCCCCAAATTCAGGTGTCATATTGGAAATGGTAGCACGATCACCAATAGTCAGATTGGCAGCGCCTTCACCGAAAAATTCTAAATAAGAAGATACAACTTTTTCATTACGCAAAAATTCGGTAATCGCTAAAACAATATCGGTAGCAGTAATTCCTGGCTGACGTTTACCCGTCAGTTTTACACCGATAATATCTGGTAGGCGCATCATGGATGGTCGCCCCAACATCACCGTTTCTGCTTCCAGACCACCGACGCCGATGGCGATAACGCCAAGTGCATCGACATGAGGGGTATGGCTATCGGTACCTACACAAGTATCTGGGTAAGCCACTCCATCACGCGCTTGAATCACCGGAGACATCTTTTCTAAATTGATTTGATGCATAATACCGTTACCAGCCGGTATCACATCAACATTTTGGAACGAGGTCTTGGTCCACTCGATAAAGTGGAAACGGTCTTCATTACGACGATCTTCAATGGCACGATTCTTCTCAAACGCATCCGATTCGAAACCACCATGCTCAACAGCCAACGAGTGATCAACGATAAGCTGAGTCGGAACTACAGGATTAACCTTGGCCGGATCACCACCTTGATCCGCAATTGCATCTCGCAAACCAGCAAGATCTACCAAGGCCGTTTGCCCTAAAATGTCATGACAAACCACACGTGCAGGATACCAGGGAAAATCCAGATCACGTTTATTTTCGATAAGCTGTTTCAGTGAATCCGTCAAAGCTGCGGGATCACAGCGACGTACCAACTGTTCCGCAAGGACGCGGGAAGTATACGGCAGGGAATTATAGGAACCTGGTTGGATATCTTCAATTGCGGCTCGGGTGTCATAATAATCCAGATCAGTGCCTGGTAGGGATTTGCGGTATTCAGTATTCATGGTTTTATCCTCTTCGGATTTTCTTAATTGGTCATTAATTTTTTCTGTAAACTATTCTTGGTATACAAGATGTGACGACGCATCAACATTTCAGCCAGTTCGGGATCACGGTTTGAAATTGCTTCTACAATATGTTTATGCTCATCGAAAGCGGTAGTGACTCTCGCTCCGGCCATACCGAGTTGAACCCGATACATTCGAATCAAGTGATAATTGCTGTCTATCAAAACCGAAATCAGATGGCTGTTTTTACTGCCAAGCGCTATACGATAATGAAAATCGACATCACCCGCTTCCTGATAGTAGGTCTCGCCGGTTTGTACCGTTTTAAAGTGAGAATTTATTAAGGCATTTAAATCGCTAATTTCCAGATCGGTCATATTGGTGGCTGCCAGGCGTGCCGCCATACCTTCCAGCGCTTCGCGAACTTGATAAAGTTCGACCAACCCTTCGGGTGTTATAGCTACAACTTTCGCACCGACATTAGCTTTACGCTCAATTAGATGACAAGATTCAAGCCGATTGATCGCTTCTCGAATGACCGCACGACTAACACCGTAGTTTGTCGACAATTCCATTTCACTTAGTTTTGAACCGGCAGAAATAACACCGTCCACAATATCTTTTCTTAAGTGAAAAAAAGTTTTATCAGCAGCTGTTACGGGCTGCTCGGTGAAAGGAACCATGGCAGTGAGATTACGATCTTTAATTAACATTGTCGACAATATAAGCACTTCACTACAAACTGTCAATGAAAAACCATAAGATTGTCGACAAAGTGAGATTATTTATAGAGACTATTAATTTTCTTAAAGCTTCTATTCTACGTAGTGAGGCAGCAAGCCATACAACGCGCTAATGCTTTAGATTATGCATTCCAGGCGGCGGTATATACGCAGAATATTGATACTGCTTGGGATACGGTCAATAAACTGAATGCCAGTGCGGTAATGGTCAATGAGCATACTGCATTTCGAGTGGATTGGATGCCGTTCGGCGAACGTGATAGCTCCGGCATGGGAATCAATTCAGTATTCCATGGAAGAAATGACGCAGGATAAATTAATGGTGATTAAAAGTCCCGTACTATAGAAGAACTTTACTACTCCACAACAATTCGCGTTTCTTTATGTCCGCTATCCAATAGTCTTAGGGCAAGCTGATCGGCCTGCTCTACGCTTGCAATAGGCCCCATTCGAACCCGTGAAAAGGTTTTTCCATTCACCGTGCTTTTATTAATAAAGGCCTTGTTCGGATACTTTTTCTTTAATTGAAATAATAACTTTTGGGCATTATAAGCACTTGCAAAAGCACCCACCTGGATATAAATTTGTGCCGAATAAGCACTCGTAGCGGGTTTATGGTAAATCGGTTTAGGGGCATTTTTTTGCGCCTGCCAGCGACTGGGATTAATCGCTTCTACTTCGACCAAACCAGTGCCTTTTGCCACAATTCCCAATTGTGAAGCGGCGGTATAGGAGAGATCGATTAAACGATTATCGTGAAAGGGGCCACGATCATTAATCTTTAAAATAACGTGGCGTCCATTACGTAGATTGGTGACTTTGGCATAAGTGGGAAGAGGTAAGCTTTTATGAGCTGCAGTCATAGCATACATATCGTAGGTTTCACCACTAGAGGTACGTTTGCCATGAAATTTTTTACCGTACCAAGAAGCAATCCCCCGTTGTTTATAACCTTCACTGCTATCCAGGACATAATAGCGTTTGCCGAATACTTCATAAGATTTAGGATTACCATATTTACTCTTGGGTTCCCATTTTGGTTCTGCGTTTTTTACGGCATTCGGATCTTTTGTACTGGAATGATCCGGACCGTCTTTTTCAATCACAATACGCGGTAATTGAGGATAATTATAGGAGCATCCCTGCAGGAGTATAGTCAGAAATAAAAAACAACAAAGGTTCTTATAATTTATCATAAGCCTGGCGTAGGTCCTGTGCCAATAAATGCACTGCCATAGAGTACATGGCACTATGATTATAACGAGAAATGACATAGAAATTTTTAAAACCCAACCAATAGGTCGGCCCCTCTTGTTCTTCTAATACGACCAGTGCCGCTTTTAAATTGTCATCCAAGCCCGTTTCTTTTGTTTTTATTCCTTTTTTACCAAACTCGATTAAAGTCGTTTTCGGTTTTAACTTGCGATTGGTTTCTTGCGGATTACCTTCAGCTATCGCTGCTTTAATCACCAATTTACCACGTTGCCATCCATGTCGTTTAAAATAATGGGCGACACTGCCGATGGCATCGGTAGGGTTGGTCCAGATATCTTTTTTTCCTTCACCATCAAAGTTAACTGCATAATTCCGATAACTACTGGGCATAAATTGACCTAGGCCCATGGCTCCAGCATAGGAACCGTTCAGACTCAGCGGATCGACACCTTCTTCTTTGGTCAAGATTAAAAAATGTTTCAGCTCACTGCGAAAAAATTTAGCGCGCTTAGGATAGTCGAAAGCCAAGGTGGATAAGGCATCCATGACCCGGTGCCTACCGGTAATCCGTCCATATAAGGTTTCCACTCCAATAATGGCCACAATGTATTCTTCCGGAACACCGTAGACCTTTTTGGCATAAGCTAGGGCTTCTTTATTATCTTTCCAGAAGATCAGGCCTTTATCACGGCGCGAATCAGTCAAAAAGATTTTTTTATAATCGTACCAGGGTTTAACTTTTTCAGCAGGACGATTCATTAAGTCGATAATATCCTGTCGAATTTCCGTCTGCTTAAATACTTTTGTTAAACGCTTCTTGTCCATACCATGTTCGGCAACCATTTCATTAATAAATTGCTGAACATCATCCCGTTTATCCAAGCCACTCGCTTGGGCTAAGGAAGAGAGAGCAGAGCATAAAAATAATGAACAGAAGTAAACCGATATTTTTTTCATAAATGATTAAATCCCATTTTTTTAATTTAATAGTTTAAGGAAATAAAATTTTTAATTAGCCAGCATTCTTCTATGAGTATATACCGACATCAACAAACCAAATCCTGCCATCAGCGTTACCATGGAGGTCCCCCCATAACTCACGAGGGGTAGTGGAACACCCACCACCGGTAGAATACCACTGACCATACCAATATTAACAAATATATACACTAGAAAGGTTAAAATTATACTCGCCCCTAATAACCGTGAGTAGGTTCCTTGAGCTTGTGTAGCAATATACAATCCACGCACAATAATAAATAAATATACCGACAATAAGATAATATTACCAACTAAACCAAACTCTTCTGCAAATACGGCAAAAATAAAGTCGGTGTGTCGTTCCGGTAAAAACTCCAGATGTGATTGGGTACCATTTAACCAGCCTTTACCATACAATCCACCCGAACCAATGGCAATTTTGGACTGGATAATATGATAGCCGCTACCCAGAGGATCTGATTCGGGATCCAATAAGGTTAATACCCGTTGGCGTTGATAGCCATGCATTAAATAAAACCACATAGGAATAGAAAACAATACACCCGCAGCTGCAAAGCTAAATATATACATCCATGGAACACCGGCCATAAAGATGACAAATAATCCCGAACTAGCAACCAATAACGAGGTTCCCAAATCGGGCTGTTTGGCAATTAGCAACACCGGCAGAATAACCAGAGCCAAAGCAACTATTAACCGCTTTCCCGAAGGCGCTGCATTGCTATCGGCTAATACCCAAGCAATCATCATAGGTACAGCCAATTTCATTATTTCCGAAGGCTGAAAACGGAAAAAACCCAAGTCCAGCCAACGCTGCGCCCCTTTTCCAACCGTTCCGATAATCAAGACCAAAACCAAGACAAATACCCCGGCAATAAATATCCAGGGAGTCCAACGCCGCAGCTTGTCAGGGGAAATTTGCGCAATCAGCAGCATAAAAGCAAAACCTACCAGTAACCGTACACCCTGCCGTTTGATTAAGCCAATATCTTCTCCACTGGCACTGTATAATATCCCCAGCCCCATAACGGTAATGGTGATTAAAGCGAAAAACAGAGGGAAGTCTATATGCAAACGGGTCAATAAATTTCTTTTTTCATGTTCCATACTTATTATCCGTTGCTTACCATATTGGAACTATGATTCAGAGTAGATGGCTGCGGCTCGAGTAACTTGTCCTCAGCCAATGAATCCTGACTTTGTTGTAAGGAATTGAGGTAGTATTCTATGACTTTTCCAGCTATCGGTGCGGCGACTGAACCACCATGCCCACCATTCTCTACAATCACCGCTATGGCAATTTGTGGATTTTGCACCGGGGCAAAGGCTATAAATAAAGCATGATCACGGAGTTTCTTAGCTAATTCCTCCTCTTTATATTCGGCATCTTGAGCCACTGTAAAGACCTGCGCAGTACCCGTTTTTCCCGCGATGGTATAACCCATGTCAGGCTTATTTAAACGTCTTGCAGTTCCCCTTGCACTGTGCACCACATCTTTCATCGCTCGAATAACATCATCCCAATTATGACTACGATTTTTAGGAATATTGGCAACCAAATCCGGCTCTATCTGCTTTTTGCTCTTGTCGCTGGAAATAATGGCTTTCACCAATTGCGGTTTATAGCGTTCACCATCTTTAGCCAAAGTGGCCGTTGCCGATGCTAATTGTAACGGTGTCACCAACATATATCCCTGGCCGATACCGGCAATTAGGGTTTCGCCGGGGAACCAGACCTGTCCTTTGACCTTTCTTTTCCACTCCCGCGAAGGAACCAATCCGCTACGTTCACCGGGAACATCAATACCACTACGCTGGCCAAAACCAAATAAGCTTAAAAAATGATGCATTTTATCGATACCGAGACGATAGGCTAAATCATAAAAATAAACGTCACAAGATTCCACCACCGCTTTATACATATCGGTTTTACCATGTCCCCATTTCTTCCAATCACGATATTTATGATCTTTACCTTTTAAGCGATAAAAACCCGGACAATAGATTTTATCTTCACGTGAAATCTGTCCCAACTCCAAACCCGCCAGAGCCATAAAAGGTTTGGATGTTGACCCTGGGGGATAACTTCCCAGTATGGTTCGATTAAAAAGTGGTCTCGATGAAGAGGTATTTAACTCTTTATATTTTTTTACCCCAATACCGTTTACAAATAAATTGGCATTATAAGTCGGCATGCTAACCATACTTAAAACATGACCATTATTGGGATCGATCGCCACCAAGGCCCCCTGCTCCTCGCCAAAAGCCTGCATGGCCACCTGTTGCAATTTAATATCGATATTTAGGTAAATATCTTCTCCAGGAATGGGAGGTTCTCTTTTTAATACCCTTAAAACCCTACCTCGTACATTAGTCTCAACCTGTTGGATCCCCACCGTACCATGTAAAATATCTTCATACGAGCGTTCCACTCCCAACTTTCCAATATGGTTGGTGCCGCTATAATTCGATGTTTTTCCTTCTTTACCTAAATTTTTTAGTTCTTTTTCATTAATTCGCCCCACATAACCGGCAATGTGTGCAGTTTCTTTACCAAAAGGATAGTGACGAGTTAATTGCGCCTCTACGTCAACACCAGGCAAACGATAACGGTTGCTGGCCAGTACTGCAACTTCCTTATCGTTGAGATGGAACTTTAACGGGACTTTCTCAAAGCGATGTTTACGTTTTACCACTTTTTTAAAGCGACTAATGTCTTCTTCCTCTATTTCTACCAATTCGGCTAAAATGGTGAGGGTCTTATCCAGATTCTTGACCTTTTCCGGGATGACTTGCAATGTATAGGAAGGTAGATTTTCAGCTAAAATTACACCATTACGATCATAAATCAGACCTCGCGTAGGAGGAATTGCCTGAACACTAACCCGATTGTTATGAGATAAAGTGGTAAAATGCTCATGACTGTTTACCTGCAGATACATCAGGCGGCCCAGTAGAATTAAGATGAAGCAGATACTGATTAATAAAGACACAACACTACGGTTGTTGAATACTTTTATTTCTCGAAAATGATCTTTAAGCTGCAATCGTTTTGGCATAAGGCTCACACAATACCGAATACCCGTCGGACATGACTTAATGTGGCGTATACGATCGGCCACATTAGGGTACTGGAGAGTGAAGGTAACCAATATGAAATGGTATGTGGAGCACTTCCTGTTACTCCCTTGATCCAGAGAATAATCATTTGCGACAAGGCTATTAAGAGTAAAATAATCAGCGACTGTTGCAATATTGGATACATTTGTAGACGGTTTTGCAATTTATAGCTGAGAAACGCAATAATAGCTAAGGCCAGCGCATATTGACCGATTAACGCGCCATACACAACATCCAGAATAATACCGGCGAGCCAACCGGAAAACACGCCAACTCGGTGGGGAATAGCCATACACCAATAGATCAACACCAGGCTCACCCACTCCGGACGCATACTCCGCACACCTTCATACATAGGCATTAAAGCCAACACATAGGCTATCGCAAATGTCAGTATAATAACCAATCCACCACGATTTATCGGCTGCTCCACTAGTTGTTATCCTGTCTAACACATTCGGAGTTGCCAGAAATGATCGCATCATCCTGTTTGGATTCTATCTGATCAGCATTCTTATATTCCGGTTCCGATTTCAAAACCAGTAAAATTTCACGGCTACTTTCCAGATGTGCAGTCGGCGTGGCCTGTATTTTGGCAAAAGGTTGACCGGGATCACGAGAGATGTTAACCACCTCAGCGACCGGGTAACCTTCAGGAAAAACACCGCCAAGACCGGAACTCATTAATTTATCTCCTTCCAGAATATCAGCATTATTAGGCAGATAAGGAATCTCCAACATATCCGCTGCTCCTGTACCATAGGCAATGGCCCGCAATCCGTTACGATTCACTTGGACTGGGATTGCATGTGACGGATCGGTAATCAAAATAGCTGCACTACTGATCAAACCCGGTTCATTGACCTGTCCCATTACTCCATAGGCATCCACGATAGGTTGTCCTTTGAATATCCCTTGTCGAGAGCCTTTGTTAACTACAATTTGGCGTTTATAGGGATCCATATCCACACTAATGGTTTCGGCTATCAATAGATCATCGGCCAATTTGCGAGAAGAGAGTAATAGGGAACGCAAGCGCATATTTTCCGATTGTAAGGCAGTAAATTGTTGCAGCTGAGTTTTTAATAATAAATTTTCACCGTGCAAACGGGCATTCTCTTCAATTAATGAGTTTTGAGAACTAAATTGTTTATCCATCCAGGTACTAATGTCACCCGGAGCACTGGCAATGAGCTGCAGCGGATAAACAAGTACGGAAATGGTACTTCTTACATTGCCCAAATATTGAGTGCGCTGATCAACCGTCATCATAATGATTGAAAAAACGGCTAACACCACCAATCGAGCAAAATAGGATGAATCTTCGTCAAAAAGATGTTTAATAAGATAAGTCCTCGACAAAATTAGAGATTGAGTTCAAAAAAGTCGAGCTTTTTCAAATTCAAATTAGTTTTGTTTAAACTTAAAGGATTTTAGGAGGAAAATCCTCCCGTGTATATATACCTAAGATGGTAAATAGAAACTATAATCTATGGCAATTTATTCAACGCTGAACAAATCAGCACCGATACCGTCCATTAATTCCAATGCCCTTCCGCCACCTCGAGCTACACAAGTTAAAGGATCTTCTGCAACCATAACCGGTAGGCCAGTTTCTTCACTCAGTAGTTTATCCAGATCACGTAGCAATGCCCCACCACCGGTTAACACCATTCCTTTTTCAGCAATATCGGCTCCCAATTCGGGAGGGGTTTGTTCCAGAGCAACCTTCACTGCTCCAACGATACCAGCTAACGGCTCCTGAATCGATTCCAAGATCTCATTACTATTAAGGGTGAAGCTACGAGGAATACCTTCAGCCAGATTGCGTCCACGAACTTCCAGTTCCAGTAATTCATTACCCGGGAAAGCCGAACCAATCTCTTTCTTAATCCGTTCTGCGGTTGCTTCACCGATCAAAGTACCATAGTTGCGACGAACATAACCGATAATAGATTCATCAAAGCGATCTCCTCCGATTCGCACCGACTCGGAGTATACGATACCGCTCAATGACAGGACTCCCACTTCCGTGGTACCACCACCAATATCGACAATCATGGAACCACTGGCTTCACTAACCGGCATACCTGCACCTATTGCAGCAGCCATCGGTTCTTCTATTAAATAAACTTCCCGTGCACCAGCTCCTAATGCCGACTCTTTGATAGCCCGCCGCTCAACCTGAGTAGAGCCACAGGGAACACAGACTAAAACTCTGGGACTGGGTTTTAAAAAGCGATTTTCATGAACTTTATGAATAAAATGCTGTAGCATTTTCTCAGTCACGGTGAAATTAGCAATTACCCCATCTTTTAAGGGACGAATGGCATCAATGTTGCCGGGTGTTCTACCCAACATTAGTTTTGCTTCCACCCCGACTGCAGCAACAATTTTTTCGTTGGTATTGGCTTCCTGCCGGATAGCAACAACCGAAGGCTCGTCCAGAACAATTCCTTGTCCGGGAATATAAATCAAGGTATTGGCAGTACCCAGATCTATGGATAAATCATTTGAAAAGAGGCCTCGCAGTTTCCCAAGTCCAAACATAATTGGATAAAGTTCCTTAAAATATTATAGTCTGTTAGTGGTTTTGAGTTAGAATACCCAAACCCAATGAAAAAAAGGGTAAATTTAGCATTGCACAGGCTTTTGAGCAAGCACTAATTTATGTTAATTTATACGCGCTCTTAGGTCAGCTCCTTCCATAGGCGCTTTGTAGTCGAATATTAAGTGATTCTAGAACTCTTTTAAAAACTTTGTCGTAAAAAAGCTTAATGAGTTCACTTAGAATATGAAGACACATTTGCCAGCGGAGCAAAAAGTTAAATATTAGGTTTAAGCAAAAGAAAGAGGTCTATCATTAGTGTCAACAATTGAAAAATCGGATATCGAAAAAATAGCCTATCTGGCTCGCTTAGGAATAGATGAACAGGCAATTCCTGAATATGCCCAGAGTCTTACCGATATTCTCACCTTTGTCGAACAAATGGACAGTGCCGATACCAGCAATGTATCAGCCATGGCACATCCCCAGGATATGCTGCAACGTTTGCGCGCCGACAAAGTCACCGAAGAAAATCAACGCGAACATCTGCAAGCCAATGCCCCTCTAACCGAGGACGGTTTATTTTTGGTACCCAAGGTTATTGAATAACTTTCCCAAACCAACCGAAACAGTTTCAATCGAATCAATTATTAGTGGATAGCAGTCAATGCATAATCTAACCGTAGCCGAATTATCTCAAGGGCTGAAAGACAAACAGTTTTCCAGTGTCGAACTGACTCAAACGTTTTTACAACGTATTAAAGAATTAGATGGTCAATATAATAGTTTTATCACCATCACCGAAGAACAGGCCATACAACAGGCCGAGCAGGCAGACAAAGCCATTGCTGCTGGAGAAAACGGGATTTTAACCGGTATTCCTCTGGCTCAAAAAGATATCTTTTGTACCCAAGGTGTGAAAACATCCTGTGGTTCAAAAATGCTGGATAGTTTTATCTCTCCCTATAATGCCAGCGTTATCGAAAACTTTAACCAAGCCGGTGCGGTATTGTTGGGTAAGACCAATATGGATGAGTTTGCCATGGGTTCTTCCAATGAAACGTCCTGGTATGGCGCGGTAAAAAATCCTTGGAATAGCGAATGTGTACCCGGTGGTTCTTCCGGAGGCTCGGCAGCCGCCGTAGCAGCAAGACTGGCTCCGGCAGCCAGTGGAACCGACACCGGTGGTTCGATTCGCCAACCGGCTGCCTTGTGTGGTATTAGCGGATTAAAACCCACTTATGGACGCATCTCCCGCTATGGCATGATTGCCTTTGCCTCAAGTCTAGACCAAGCCGGTCCTATGGCTAAAAGTGCCGAAGATTGTGCAATCCTACTCAATACCATGGCCGGATTTGATTCTAAGGATTCCACTTGTGTCAATCGCGAAGTACCCGATTATAACGGCACGTTAAACGACAGCTTGGCAGGGATGAAAATTGGCCTACCAAAAGAATATTTTGCTTCCGGTTTGGATGAATCTGTAGCCAAGGTGATAGAAACAGCGATTAAAGAATATGAAAAAATGGGAGCCACGGTACAAGAAGTCAGTTTGCCCAATACCAATCTGGCAGCCCCAGCTTATTATATTGTCGCCCCTTCCGAAGCCTCTTCTAATCTATCTCGTTATGACGGGGTACGCTATGGTTATCGCTGCGACGACCCGAAAAACCTGGAAGATCTCTATATCAGAACTCGCGGAGAAGGATTTGGTGCTGAAGTAAAGCGACGTATTTTGGTCGGAACCTATGCGCTTTCAGAAGGGTTTTATGATGCTTATTATGTTAAGGCTCAAAAAATTCGTCGCTTAATCAGCGAAGATTTCCAGAAAGCCTTTAACGAGGTTGATATTCTAATGGGCCCAACCACCCCAACCACCGCTTTTAAACTAGGAGAGAAAACATCTGATCCATTGACGATGTATCTATCTGATGTTTATACCATTGCCGTCAATTTGGCCGGCTTACCCGGTATGTCAATTCCAGCCGGAATGGCAAATAATATGCCGGTGGGTCTGCAATTAATCGGAAATTACTTTGATGAAGCACGTTTGCTTAATGCCGCTCATCAATTTCAGACCCAAACCGACTGGCACACTAAGACACCTGTTTAAAGAATTAAGAGGATTTATCGATGCAATGGGAAGTTGTTATAGGATTGGAAATTCACACCCAATTAGCAACCCAATCTAAAATTTTTTCCGGAGCTTCAACCGCCTACGGAGCCGAACCGAATACTCAGGCTTGTGCAGTTGATTTGGCTTTACCCGGGGTACTGCCCGTTTTTAACGAACAAGCATTATATATGGCGGTTAAGTTCGGTCTGGCGATTGATGCTGAAATTGGCAAGCGTTCGGTGTTTGACCGCAAAAACTACTTTTATCCGGATTCTCCCAAGGCTTATCAAATTAGCCAACTCTATTATCCAATAGTGATGACCGGTTCGGTTGATATCGAATTGGAAGATGGAACGGTAAAAACCGTTGGTGTTACACGTGCCCACCTAGAAGAAGATGCCGGAAAATCATTACATGGTTCCTACCATGGTCAAACCGGGATTGATTTGAATAGGGCCGGCACCCCCCTATTGGAAATCGTTTCCGAACCGGATATGCGCAGTGCTGTGGAAGCAGTCGCTTATATGAAAAAAATTCATTCCATCGTGCGTTATTTGGGGATATCTGACGGTAATATGCAGGAGGGTTCTTTCCGTTGTGATGCCAATGTCTCGGTTCGTCCTATGGGACAGGAAGAATTCGGAACACGTACCGAGTTAAAAAACATTAATTCTTTCCGTTTTGTCGAACGGGCAATTAATATTGAAGTAGAACGTCAAATCGATATTTTGGAAAGTGGTGGTAGCATTACTCAAGAAACCCGATTATATGATTCGGATAAGAACGAAACCCGTTCGATGCGTTCCAAAGAAGAAGCTAACGATTACCGCTATTTCCCCGACCCGGATCTTCTACCGATCGAGATCAGTGACAAAAAAATAGAAGCTATCCGTAGCGAATTACCGGAAATGCCAGATGAAAAATGTGCTCGTTATGTCAAAGAATATTCGTTGAGTCATAAGGATGCCAATAATATTTCGGCGAATAAAGATATGGCCAGCTATTTCGAGACCATGCTGGAAACCAGTAAAGATCCTAAATTGTCAGCTAACTGGCTACTAGGCGATCTTTCCGCATACTTAAATAAACAAGCACTGGACATTACCGAAAGTCCGGTCTCTGCACAGGACATGGGCGGTCTAATATTACGCATTGCCGATAACACAATTTCCGGAAAAATAGCCAAAGAAATATTTGAAGCCATGACAAATGGTGAAGGAAATGCCGATGAAATTATCGATAAAAAAGGCCTAAAGCAGATTACCGATAGTGGTGCCATTGAAGGCTTAATTGATGAAGTTATTGCCAACAATCCTTCTCAAGTTGCCGAATACCAAGGCGGTAAAGCTCAGCTATTAGGATTTTTTGTCGGTCAAGTGATGAAGGCTTCCAAAGGTAAGGCCAATCCTGGTCAAGTAAATCAAATATTGAAACAAAAGTTGGGTGGTTAAAATAGTCAATGTCTAGTCAAGACTCTTTACAACGCTTTCTATTTCAAAAGGCTGATATCCGAGGGGAAGTCGTTCGCTTAACAGAAAGCTGGCAGACCATTTTGGCCCACAAAAATTACCCACCATTGATTCGTTCCTACTTGGGTGAGATTATGACCGCCTCGGTATTATTGGCAGCCACTTTAAAGCTGGATGGTTCTTTAACAGTACAAGCCACTGGTAATGGCCATTTAAATCTACTGGTAGCCGAGTGCAAAGATGATCTTTCGGTTCGTTGCGTAGCAAAACATAGTGCCGATATTCCCGAACAGGCCAGTTTAAGAGAACTATTGGGTGAAGGCTCTTTAGCTATAACCATAGAACAAAATAACGGGCAAAGTTATCAAGGTGTGGTGAATATCAAGGGGGATTCCATTGCACAGTTGTTGGAAAATTATTTGCAAAGCTCTGAACAGCTAAATACTCGGATATGGTTAGCAGCCGGAGTGGAATCGAGCGGCGGTTTATTACTCCAAGAATTGCCATCTCAACAAGGCAACATAGACGAGGATTGGGAACGATTTAATGCTCTGGCATCAACCATTAAGGATGATGAATTATTAAATTTGCCACCTGAAGAGATTATTTATCGTCTCTTTCACGAAGAGCAGGTACAAATATTTCAGCCTAATCCGGTACAATTTAAGTGTAATTGTTCCCATGCTAAGGTTACCGGCATGCTACGTTCCTTAAATCAGGATGAAGCCCTCGAAATTATGAAGGAAGAGGGGTTTATCGAAGTGAATTGCGAGTTTTGCGGAAAAAACTACCGCTTCGACGAGATGGATCTGGCGGAAATTTATCGCCCCAAGCAAAGTGGAAATAATAACTCAATCCATTAAATCCAAGTAAAAGAAGCAGAGCAATGCTTCTGCTTCTATTCTGTACGTTATTTCGGTAGGATTTTATTTAAATAAAAGTAACCAAATAGAGCGGAAGCTAAAGAGCCCAGTAAAATCCCCAAACGATCATCCATTTGATTAACCCCACCACTTTCAAAGGCTAATGAACCGATAAACAAACTCATGGTAAAGCCAACACCACAAAGGATAGCTACGCCATATATCTGCTTCCAGTCGGTTCCTTGCGGTAAGCTAGCCCAGCCTATTTTAACGGCAATATAGCTCATTAACATCACTCCAATCTGTTTTCCTACAAACAACCCCAAGGCAATTCCCATCGGTACCGAAGCAAAGACTGAATCTATGGTAAGTCCTTGTAACGGCACACCGGCATTGGCAAAGGCAAATATGGGAACAATCACAAAGGAGACCGAACTGTGTAGATCGTGTTCCAGTTTTTTAGCTGGTGAATGTCCTTCATCATCTTTAATTTTTAATGGTATAAAAAAAGCCAATATTACGCCCGCTAATGTTGCATGGACGCCGGATTTTAAGACCGCAATCCAAAGCACGATACCAACTAAAACATACGGAATGGTATTGGTAACCTTACGAAGGTTTAAAATAGTTAACCCCCCCAACGAAATTGCTGCAACTACCAATGAATCAATAGACAAATCGGCAGTATAAAACAGTGCAATGATTACGATAGCGCCAATATCATCGATAATCGCCAAGGAAACCAGAAAAATCTTTAAACCAGTCGGCACACGTTGGCCGAGTAAGGCCAAAATTCCTAAAGCAAAAGCAATATCCGTCGCAGCCGGGATAGCCCAGCCTTTTAAGGCAACCGGATCCTGTTGATTCAATAGGAAATAGATTAGAGCCGGAAAGACCATACCACCAACCGCGGCAAAAGCCGGTAAGACAATTTTTTTGGAGTCGGATAACTCTCCTTCTAACAATTCTCGCTTTAATTCCAGACCGACCAGGAAAAAGAATACCGCCATTAAACCATCGTTGATCCATAATAATAGTGGTTTAGCGAGATGTAGAGCACCCACTCGGATTTCAACAGGAATATTTAATAGGCTAAGATACCATTCCGACCAAGGAGAATTAGCAACAAAAATGGCAATAGCTGCAGCAAACATCAATAAGACGCCACTTGCTGATTCCAGCTTCAAAAATCGATTGAAATAGTCTTGCAGACTCATTGATTGCATGACAAGTACCCTATCTAACTATTGGATTTTTATTTTTGAATTGAGCTCTTTCCACAACACTCTAAATGAAGCAGCCGCCGACGAGTTGGTTGCAAAAACTTCAATGGGGGCTCTATATTCACCCATTTTTTCAACTGCGGCTGAGTAAGGAATGTAAGTACGCATTAACCGTTTTAACTGGGCTGGTGGCACAGCTAACCAGTCTTGATGAAGCTTTTTACGGCTATCAACCATGGAGAAAAAAGGGTGGATTCCTTTTCGGGAATGTTGGTTTTCTTTTAAGAAATCTTTTAATTGTTCATAGCTATGTAGCGACAACCAGGTGGGTACCATGGGCATCAAAATGGTATCCATGGCGGTAAACACATTTTCGATTAATCGCGAAATACCCGGCGGACAATCCAAAATGATCAAAGAGTAGTTTTCACGATAGGGTTGTATGAGTTTACTCAGCACTTGATTAGAATTCACTTTATCCAGCATAGTATCGAAGTTTCGATACGCTAGACTGGATGGCACAATATCCAAATTTTCATAGGCCGTTTTATGGATCAATTTGCAAGGCAGATAGCTTTGTTTAATAATTTTTTTACTCGTAACTTTGCGATCATGCTGGGCATTTAAATACCAACTCGATGCCCCTTGAGGATCTAAATCCCAAAGTAGGGTTTTATACCCATGCTGACTGGCAAGATAAGCGATATTAATGGCAGTGGCGGTTTTCCCTACTCCACCTTTAAAATTATAGACTGCGATTGTTTTCATAGCTAACCAGGATTATTTACGACAACTATTTTGTCTTCAAATTTATCTTCAAAAAGCAAAACAGGCACCCTAAGTGCCTGTTCTTTAATTACAATAGATATTAACAGATAAAACTTAGGAAAGCATTAAAAATCGCTCGATTCAACCTCACCACCCGCTGCTTCTTTTAAGGCTGCAACAATGGCATCAGGTGAAGCCATTATGCCCATAAAACTATTAGATCCAGCCATACTTAAATCAGAAAAATTAATCGCAATACGGAATCTTGCATCTAATGCATATATTTTACCATCTTCATCGACTAAAACCTCATACGGCAAATGAGCCGAGGAACGAATTGGTTTAAAGTCAATTTCTTTCATTATGGTCTCATCACTACTCATATCCTTGCTCATAGCAACCCCAAAAACTGACTGCTTTTTACCCGGAATATCGACGCGATAAACCTTGGACACCCCGCCTTTTTTTTCCGCTAATCCCTTTTCCAATGCCGCTACAGATTGAGTATGATCCGGATAAGACATCACTTCTACATGCTCATCAAAATAAGGCATGCCAAACATATAGTGATAGCCGCGAATATCATCAGCATTCATTCCTTCTTTCGGTCCGTAGGCTTTAACAAAACCAAGAGTCGATTTTAATTTTCCTTCCACTGCCGCCAGATCACCTTTCATATGGTAGGCATGAGACATATAAATAGGATTGGTATAGGCTACTTGAATCTCTCCGTCCATATTGGTAATGGAAACACGTTGAATAGCACCATATCCACCGAACTTAGTCGCTGCAGCGTTAGCCTTTATTTCGTCATTGGTAATGATAATAATGGAAGCCGTAGGATATGGTGAATATTGACCAACCACTTCGAATTGAGCAGCTTTTAATTTGCTCGTTATATCCCCTATCACAGCTTGCATATCGCCTTTAGCCTGTGATGCCAGATAAAAAGGTAATAGTTTATCTGCTGCGGAAACACTTAATGATAATAATAACAATAATACAAATAATGAATATTTAATCTGAGATTGATATAGATTCATTTTTTTACACCCCGAAAATAAAAATGAAAAATACATGAACCGATTAAAGAACGATTCAATTAGTTTATAGTTGCCGCCCCTGGCATATTTCTCGGACAGCGAAAAACTGTTCATGAGAACTTAAATATAACTAGAATTTTCCATATGAATTACAAAAAAGTCGTAAACATATGGTCCAAATATGAATTTTAATCACCACAAGAATAGATTAAAAATCTCATTCATGCGATACAAAATTTAAGAAGATTATGAAAGGACAATAAAAAAGAGCCTGAGCGGCTCTTTTTTATCTAGGCTATCCGATTAGAAATTCCAACCGTAAGCAATACCAATAGATGTTTGGCTCATTTCCACATTGGCTTCACCGCCACCAAATACTTGTGGAATAGAACCGCTACCATTCACCTTGTTATTAAAGGCATGGTAAACGTACATAGTTAACTCACTTTTGTTTGCCAAAGTCCAGGTTGAACCAAGGGTCAAGTGATCCTGAATTGTTGCAGGAGCTAACAGGTTAAAGAAAGTTTGATCTTTTTCAATCGGATTATCGCCATGACTCCAACCGGCACGAACGACCCAAGCATCATTAACTTCATATGCCATACCTAGTTTGAATACGTTAACATCATCCCAACCAAAACCGGAACCATTATTATCACCTAACATAGTACCCGGCATAAATAAATTTGTTCCTGTTGGGAATCCAGGAGGCGCTCCATCTTGTAAAGCATTGTTGATAGAATCCACATCGCTATACATGGTACGAGTGTAGTCAAAAGCAACAGTCAGTTTAGGAGTCACTTTATAGCTCAAACCAATACCGAACCAAGCCGGCATATCCAAATCACCGTCCTCGGCAAACAAGCCTTCATATTTATCCATCTTACTCATATTATTTTTACTATGGTAAGAAGCACCAAGGGTTAATTGATCGGTAATCTGACCTTGCCAACCTATGGTGAAGCCTAGGCCCCATGCCGCATCTCTACCGTTGTCACTAACATTAGATGGCGAGGTCGAAGCAGCACAATCGCCTGTAGCGAAACAGCCTGGAGGCGTTCCGGTACCTTTAAAAGCATGTAAGCCATAGGCACTAAACTGTTGATATCCAATCTCAACCCCAAAACCGATCGAATGTTTATCATTAAATTTATATGCCAACGTTGGTATCATTTTTAATTGTTCTAAATTAATACCGGTATTATCAGGAAAGGCCATACCATTGAACATCATGATACCATCGTAATTGGTGTTCATGCCGCCTACTCCAACTACCGACATACCAAAAGAAGTACGGTCATTAATCATATAATTAAAACCACCTTCAGGTATAAAGGCAAGACCATCATTATTAGCTGTATCTTTGAAGTTCAACATACCAGGAGGCATTCCTGGCATATTATTTCCTTCAATTTCACCGGTACGATCTGGCGCAAAAAATTCCAGGCCAAAATCAATACGATTGCCGATATGAACCATACCAGCCGGATTATTGGCTGCAGCTACCGAACTTTGTGGTAATGCAATTGAGACACCACCCATACCTTTAGCTTTAGAACCAAAGCCCATTGGCATAGAACCATTGGTTGCCAGCACAGCACCGGGAAGAGTAACAGCAGCAATAATCGCTGACGATAAGACGCATCTTTTAAACATAATTTGTAAAAACCCCTAAAAAGTGAAAATTACTTTGTTGTTATGCTAGGTTTTATGAAGAAAGGGCATTTATTATTTTTTTTGGTTGCTCGGTTCACACTTTAAACTGTGACATTAAAACAACAAACATGATAAAGTGTATTAATTATGCGACATTATCCCGAAAGAAGTCAATAACCATAAGAGATAAAAGAAAAAAAATATCTTTTCTTTATATTCCAGACTATTGCAGAGCACCATAAATTTAATTTTTTTTCTTGAAAAAGCCAATAATGACGGGCATTTTCGGCGAAAAACATATATTTAGTTATGGTTTTTTATAATATTAATGATTAGCTATATTAATTAATGCTTAAATAGATATATCTCTCTAGCCAAAAGAGAGAGATCTATTTAATTCAAAAATTTTCTTTTATATCTGAAATAAGAGTCTATGCTTAAACTTTTTATTTTTTTTAAACGAGTAAATAATTACCTTTTAATCTTTGTATGATTATAGCTATACTGTGTGAATTGCTGGCCTCAATAAATCAAATTTTTCCAGGGGCTATTGACCTTTTCAGGACATAACATGACGAGAAGAAATCATGATTAAAAAAATCTATAAAGCAACTATTTTTGGCATTACACTATCCGGTTCTGTGCTTTTAAGTCAAATTAGCCACGGTTCAGGATTTGCGATTATTGAACATAGTGCCAGCGGTTTAGGTCAGGCATTTGCCGGAGCTGCTGCAGTAGCGGAAGATCCTTCCACCATTTATTTTAATCCTGCCGGAATGACTTATTTAAAGGGTACACAGGCGACCGCTGGTATGCACATCATTAGGCCTAAGGCAAATTTCAATAATAAAAATTCCAGTGCATCCTTAATGGGTGGTGCCGTACCAGTTGCCGTAGGCAATGATGATGGTGGTGATGCCGGTAAATATAATTTCGTACCCAATTTTTACTATATGCGTGAATTTGGCAATAATTATCGCTTTGGTTTAGGGATAAATTCTCCGGTTGGCTTAAATACAACGTACGACGACGATTGGATGGGGCGTTATACTTCTACGGAGTCAGACTTAAAAACAATTAATATCAATCCCTCCTTGGCTTTTAAAGCCAGCGATAAACTCTCTATGGGGCTAGGCTTTAGTGTGCAATACATCGAAGCAACTTTGGTTAGTCAGACATTTTTATGTGGCCACCCGCAACTGGCACCAACGTGTAATCCTACCAGCGCCGCTCAGGTTCGGGCTACAGACGCCGAAAAGAAGCTTAATGGAGATGGCTGGTCTGTCGGATATAACCTTGGCCTGATTTATCAGATAAACGATGCAACTCGACTCGGTATTGCATATCGCAGTAAGGTACATCAAACTTTAGAAGGCACCGTTAAAGTCTCCACACCAAACGGTTTCAAACTCCTCGATTCTAAAGTCGATGGTGATATAGAACTACCTGCTACATTTTCGGTTAGTTTGGCTCATAATCTTTCCGATAAAGCCACTTTGTTAGCCGACATTACCCATACCAGTTGGAGTAGTTTTCATGAGTTACGGATCAATCTGGAAGATGGTAGTGCCGATATTACCGAAGAAAAATGGAGTGATTCGTTACGATACTCACTGGGCTTGAAATATCAATATTCCGATAAACTCATCTTACGTACCGGAATCGCTTATGATGAGACTCCCATTGACAATGACTATCGTACTTCCCGAATCCCCGGAGATAATAGAACCTGGTTAGCTTTTGGAGCTAGCTATGATGTTTCTAAACAGTTGACTATCGATGCAGGCTATACTCATCTATGGGTGTCGGATGCCAAAATTAGCGAAGACTATAGTTTACTAAATGGGGCGGGAAGTGGAACTTTGGACGGCGAATATAAAGCTTCGGTGGATATTGTTAGTATTCAAGGCACCTGGAAATTTTAAAATTTCCCCCATATTTTTAGGGATAATTTTGTAATTTTTTGTACTCGAATAGTCACATATTATTTATATGTTCCCATTCTCCACAAAAATTTAAACACAATAAGAAAGGCAAAAAAAAGCACCTAAAAAGGTGCTTTTTTTTGTTTAGAAATTAAAAATTAATTACGATTTTTTAATTAAGAAAAGGAATTTGCCACCCTCTTCTTTGCTTTCCATTAACTCGTTGCCAGTTTGGTTGGCAAACGCTTCAAAATCTTTTACTGAACCAGGGTCAGTAGCAATAATGTGTAAAACTTGGCCGCTGCTTAATTCAGCCAATGCTTTCTTTGCGCGCAAAATAGGTAAAGGACAGTTTAAACCTGATGCATCTAATTCTTTATCAAAATCTGCCATGAATTCATTCCTCATTCAAGCTAATGGTTTGTTTCCAGACTAGGAAATATAATAATTTCCCGCCTAATTTATATTACTTATGTTTTCGATTGTACCCTAAACCAGCCTTAGCTGACAACACTCTTTAAATTTTGTCCGCTTAACCTTTATTATTTAAGGTGGACGTGCAAACTAAAAAGTAATTACACTTCGATGGAAAACCCCATCTGCGCCCAGGATACTATTCCTCCCCTTACATTGTACACATTCGTTACCCCTTTTGAACTCATAAATGCACAAGCCTGTGCCGAACGGGCACCGGTTTGACAGTATATGACATACTCCATATCAGGGTCGAATTCTTCAATTCGAATAGGAATAATGTGCAATGGTATATTTTCAGCCCCTTTGAGATTGGCGCGGGCGTATTCAGCCGGAGTGCGAACATCGATAAGTTTAAATGTATCTGGTGAATCAGATAATTTCTGATTCAATTCATGCACATCAATCTCTTTAATGTTACTCATGCCAAACATATAAGGTCCTACTAATATACAAAGCTCAGCAATATAGCATAAAAAACTACATAAGTATATTTATGAATGCTAAATATACTTTTTTTATTTTCATAACAGCAAACGCGAAACTATTTATAGCGATTATAAATAATATCTACTTGTTCAGAACCACCGATAGAAGTCAGCAATTGTTCTTGATTCAACAAAACAAAACGGTTACTAACACAGGCACCGACATCAATAAAAGCACAATTTCCCATTTTCACCGGTTGTTCCAACATAGTATGGCCCGATATTATTAATTCAATATCGGCAACCGGTGTAGACTTTTTTTGCAGTAAGCGGTGTCGGCTCCAAAGCAAAGTATAGGTTATTTGCTTTTCGTCCAGCCTGTTTTTTAATTCATTCCAGCCTATATTTTCAGGTAATTCAGCATGAACCACCCCCATGGTTCCGGTTTCCGTTTCGATTTCAATTAAATAAGGAAGTTGGGCAAATACTCGAATAAATTCGTTTTTCTTTTCGGAATCCAAATACCACCACCAGCTTCCACCGTTGCCATACCAATTGAGCAAGTGATAAATGTCATTCAAATCCCCATTTATAAAATTATCATGATTACCGAGTACCGAATAAAACCATTTCTGCTGTAAAAACTCCAAGGCTCGTTCCGACTCCGGGCCCCTATCAATCAGATCTCCCGTGCAAATTAGGCGATCCCTTACCGGATCAAACTGAACCTCTTCAAGGTGTTTTTCCAATAAGGAGTAACAGCCATGGATATCTCCAACGAACCAATCCTGTCCAAGTTTATTTTTCTTTAGCTCAATAATTTTTGCCATAGTGACAGGTAGTTACAACATTAATGTTATTATTTATCTACCTCAAGTATAGGCTAATTTTGTACCAAGGGAACAAAAAATCCGGCACCAAAAAAGATCGCTTCGGGTAGAGTATATATTTCCCGATTTTCTGGATCTTCTTCCAACCATAGTTGTGCTCTGTCATACCCCTGTACAAAAATCATCTCAGTACATAAACTGTCAGCACAACAGGTATTGGCAGAAGCCGCATTCCAATTAATGGCAAAATAAGCTTCACTTAGCTCATCTAGGTTGTCTACCCCATATTGATTTTGTTTTATAACTATTGGCGTTTGACTGATCCGACATTGGGAATGGATTTCCAAAGGCTTTTTAAACATAGGACTTATGGAAAGCGCATCCATGGCACACATACTGTATATTTTAAAGCCGTTTACCCTTACTTGATGCTCTCGCTCTTCCATTGTAAAAGGATAAGCGCCGATAGGTTCATTAGATTCATCAAATACCACCAGATCCTTTTCTCGCAGTGTATTAATCGCTTCCTCGGGGTTACTGACAAGTTCACTTATCTCAGCTTTATTTAAGCTACGCCCTCTATCAACATAGGCATGCAACATGTCCCGATGTAATTTTTGTAACTCGTCAGAGAGTGAGTCCTGACTTACCTTTAAGGGCAATATTTTATTTAAACGAGCTAATCCATTTGCTATTTTTTTCTTAATTTGTTCCGATAATTCCTGTTTTTCAAATTCCATTTAAAGCTCCTTGTTTGCTTAGTGAGAAAAGAAAATGCTTTGTTGTTTCAATAATTGCACCGCTAAAAAATCCAATTAAATGAGCATAAGGATAACTTGGCCAGCTAATATTAGAAAACAATGCTTGATTCATTAAAATTTCCGAAACAATTTTAATAAAACATATCCCTCCAATAAAAATAAATATTAAAGATTTTTGCTTTTGCATTTGGCCATATAAAGCAGTCACCAATAAACTATTTAATACTCCTGAAAATCCACAATAAATATCCAAATGGGACCAGGAACTTAACAAGAATATATCTAAACAGACGATGCTGACTCCCAGACTTAAAATCAGACTGAAACGATTATTTTGTTCAATCACAAAGCCTAAAATTATTAATGCCAATATATTCCATAGCAAATGTTCACCATCAACATGCATGAAATGCCCCGTCAGCAAACGCCAATATTCGCCCTGAAGAACCCGCTCAAGGTCCAAATACCACAATTGAGGCTCAGGACTTAAATAAAAAAGAGCTAATATTAAGGTCCCTAACAGAAAGGTATATTTGGGAAAAATCATAACAATTCTCAACCAAAAAGGTCTCCAAATAAGGAGACCTCATAATTTATTTTTCACGTTTAAAAGAATAAAAAAGTAAAGGAAGTAACAAGCACAGCATTAGCATATCCATATTTCCTCCTCCCCTGTGACTGGCTGCAGGCCTGTTAAACATAGGATTTTGGGTATCGACTCGAGTATTCTGCAACGGAGCCTGTGCCCGTTGCTGTTGTGCTTGTGTCTCAATAGCAAGACGCTTGGCATTATTTCGCTTTATCGCATACTTTTTAAACTGTTCCTCTCGGACCACCAGCACGGAGGTATAATCGGTTACTAAACCATATTGAACCGCCAGATCAGTAATTGCCTGCTCGGTATCTGCATTTTGTCCCATGTAATCCATTTGTTGCTGTAGGTCTTCAATTTTTGCAAAAGCCCAAAGACGTTCAATTTCAGGGTTGTTAACACTGTGTTTAGGAAATTTAAAAGTCGTACTATAGGATTTTTTCTGTCCTGAGATTTTGGCATTTAAGCTTACCTTCGCCTCTCCATCTCCCCAATAGTGTCCAAAAACAATTAACTGTTCGCCACGATATAGCGATCTTATGTCGTCGGGGGTTAAGTTACGCACTTTTATTCCGGAGATATCCAAAGAAATATCGCGATAGGCATAATGTGTCATCTTGGACGTGGCTTCCATCAGTTTACCGACAATATCATCACTATTTGAAACACTGATAGAAAAGCCATTGGACACTTTTGCCATGCCCTCTAAGAGAGGCCGATTGGCGCTATTACCCATAACAAAGGTAAACAAACGTACATCGGCTTTTTTAAGTAATTTGAGGAAATCTTTCTTCTCTGTCTGACCAATGTTGGCGACCCCATCTGTGACTAATATAATTGCACTACTACGATCGGCATCCAAAGCGTCTAAACCTTTTTCCAGACCTGCATATAAATTGGTACCATTATGAGGTTGGTTAGTCTCCATTTGGGTTATCACATGGTTAATATTGTTGGGATTCACAGACAGATGACCTGAAGTTATTTCCTGTGCATGATTATTAAACAGAATGATACGAAAACGATCGTCCCGTCCCAATTTCTTTAATCCTTGTTTAACTCCACGTAACAAGCTTTGATATTTTCCTTGCATAGAGCCTGAATAATCCAGAACAAATATCCAGTCACGTCCTTTCTGAATTTCCGGCAGATCATCACCCGGAGTAAAAGTAAGCATAAAGGTGCCAGTTCCATGCTGGTCCGGCTTATGGGTAAGCAAATCAACTGCACCAGGCAAGTCCTCTTTATGACGCCAATAGACGACAATATCTTTGTTTAAGTCATAAGCATGACTGGCTGGAGCTACACTTGTTTTCCCTTCCTGTATAACATTCGCACTACGACTACCCAAAGTGACTTCCGCTTCCTGTTTTGAAGATTTGTTTACCACAGCTTGAGGATGATGCGGAAGACGTAATTGATCGATGGGATAGGACGAGCGAAACCTTAGCTTAAAACTAAATTGCTCTTTAACCTTATCGTTATAGGTCCAAAAAGCCATTTTTTGCTCGTCAACACCACCGTCTTCCAAGGGATATACATAACGCCCAATAGCGGTATCTATGTGAACGGGTTGAATATATCCGAGACGAATTTTAACCTCACTATTGGCCCGCACCGGATAAACTTTAATATCAAATGTTTTAAAACCGTCTTGCTCGGTTATAGCCGTTTCTCGCCCGGCCTTTTTTTCCTCCTGATAAATTTGTTGAGCCTGCTTTTTTGGTAAAACCTCCGCCACGACGGGCTTTCCATCAATCCAGTAGACAAATTCACTTACCGCTGCTTTCTCCGGGACAGGAAAAGAATAGAGAGCTTCTAAGTCCTGGTTATGTGTATTCTGAAATACTTGTTCGACCTGTGTAATCGCATAGCCATCCTCAATTACTACATTTACATTATGATTTTTGATATCTAATTGAGGCAAGTTAGCATTATTGGGCGTCATTAAGCCCGCTGAAAAAACATTTTCTACCAAAAAAAATAATATTAGTAGAGCTAATTTGCTAATAACTGTTCGTTTAACATAAAACATAGTTACTCTCCTTTAAATTAACCTTTAATAAAACCATTACTGAGTTAGGATTAATTTAAAATTAAGTATTGTGTTTCACAACCAAAACAGAAAAAGGAAATTAATACAAACCTATAGGTATTATATTATGATACCTTTGGGTATGTTTCCGAAAAATTTATGTTATTGAGGAGTAGTAATTTAGTTCTCGATTACCTTTTTAAGTTCAGCACTGGCTACAAAATGGAGGTGGAGTTTTTCGTCATTGGCACTGGCCTTACTAAATTTTTCCTGTAGAATTTCTTGTTGTCTCTTTTCAGGTATTTTTAATACCAATCGGAATCGATTGTATTGCTTGCTATCCCTTTCGTTTTTTGCAGTTGTAACAATGCTAACCAAATGACTATCTAGATTTTCCAGGGACCAATCGCTGCAAATATAGATTAACAAGGTATCACCAACCACGATACGGTGAACGTCTAAACCAGAGCCTTGAAGTACTAGTTTGGAACATTCTATTTTTTCAAAAACCTTATCGGGACAACCACAGCCTAGGGTTTGCTTTACAAAGTCTATTATTTGTTGCTTAGGCAAAATCTAACTCCTTATCCAATGACGAATACACTGATAAAGATCATCACGCTTAAATGGCTTGGTAATTACATCATCCATACCAGAGTTTAGACACTTCTGTCGATCTTGTATGGTAGCATTGGCCGTCAATGCAATTATTGGAGTGTGTTTTTGATTCTCCAGTTCTCGAATATGACTCGTAGCAACATAACCATCCATTTCCGGCATCTGACAATCCATTAGAATTAAATCAAAATTATTGTTATGCCAGCATTGTAAAGCTTCAACCCCGTTAGCTGTTGCTTCTACCCTCAGGCCGGCTTTCTCCAACATAGTTCGAGCAATTTTTTGATTTATAGCATCATCTTCCACCAACAACACTTTACCATTAAGTTGAATTTTCTCTAGGTCTGATTGTGACTCGGATCGTAAACTAGATTCTGTCACCAATTCCTCTGATGAACTGGATGAATCAATATGCTTAGTACTGATTTTTAACAACATTTGCTGTAAAGAGGTAAGAGTGTACGGTTTAGTTAGACAAGCATCAAAGCCGATTTTAAGAAAATCTTCCGAAGTTTCCGAGATAACATAAGGCGTTACGATAACCAAAGCCAAATGCTCAAACAGTTCTGTCTGTTTTATCTCTCTAGCCAAGGTCAGTGTACCTATGCCAGACAATTGATGATCAAATACGGCGATGTCATAAGAAAGCCCTTCTTGGTTGGCCGACAGTATCTCCGGAAGTACTTCTGCAGCCAATGAGAGCGATTTACAATCTGCACCTAAATATTTTAAGTTTTGCTGCATGACCTGTCGATTTCTGTCCTGCTCATCGACGAATAAAATTCGTAACCCGAATAAGATATCCTTTGATTCCGTATTTGCTTCGACAATCGGCAACGCGAGAGTTATTCTAAAACATGCCCCATGATTAAGCTCGGATTCAAAATCGATTGATCCGCCCATCAATTCCACCAGCTTTTTACAAATCGACAACCCAAGGCCGGTTCCGCCATATTTACGGGTCGTATCTTGATCGGCTTGAGTAAAACTATCAAACAGCCGTTCTTGATGTTTTTCATCAATCCCAATACCACTATCTTGGATTTCAATCGAGAGCTTGGCTGAATCCGCTTCGATATTTTTACACCTTACTCTTAAACAAACCTCCCCCTGGTGAGTAAATTTAATCGCATTATTAATCAAATTTAAAATTATTTGGCGTAAACGCCCCGGATCACCTATAAACAACCGCGGACACTCGGGTTGATAATCCATAATTAATTGTATACTTGACCTGGTCGGCTCGCTACTGACTGACAAGGTCAGAATATCATACCCCATCTGCTCTAAATCGAATGGAATAGCTTCCAATTCCAATTGTTCAGCATCCAGTTTGGAAAAATCTAAAATATCATTGATAATATTCATCAAGGCGCGACCGGATTGGTTGATAACTGAGACACTCTCCTTTTGTTCACTATTAAGCTCTGTATCCTCCAACAGTTGTGCCATTCCCAACACTCCGTTTAACGGGGTACGGATTTCATGGCTCATAGTCGCCAGAAATTGACCTTTAGCCACTACCGCAGATTCCGCCTTCTCTTTGGCCTTCACCAGATCTCGTGTTTGTATGGCAATTTTTTCTTCCATAGAACGATGCAATTCGGCAAGCTCAATACCCTTTTCCTTAAATACCTGAATAGAACGAGCCACATCTCCCACTTCATCCTGACGATCAGTATCCGGTACTCGAATATCATGTTCGTTTCTAGCTAAATGATTCATGGTTGTAGTGAGCCTACTTAAAGGGCTCATAACCCATTTCATAATGATGTGGATAATCAGAAAATTAATTGCCAATAAAATTAGAAATTCAATTACACCTTCAATTAAGCGGGAAAATAGATACTCCTGCAAGCGGTGCTGTGATACGGTCAGTTGAAGTTTTCCAATTTCAGCACTATCTTTATACTGGCTATCGGGTGGATTAATAGGCCAGGACACAACAAAATCACCGTCTTGCGCCTGGAGAATATCATCTTCGATTAGCATTTCAGGTAATTTAAATTCACTATCGGCATACTGGATTCTAACCGAGCGAATATCCGGATCAACAATGACCGATTTTAGAATATTTTCACTGGTTTCCAAGTCAATATTCCAGATAGGAACACGCAGAGACTCAGCATGAGTACTGGCTAAAAGATGCGCTTTTCGATTTAAATGTTGTTCTTGCAGCCAATAAAATCGAGTAATGCCCACCACGATAACAATTACTTCAATCAAGGAAAGCAATAAAACAAAACCGAATAGCAACCGACGTTTATAGGTCATGGATTAACAATATTCCATTTTTTTTGTAAATCCTCAACTTGAAGTGAGTGAGTGAGCAACCAACTATTAAACTGTCGAATCAATTTAGGGTGCTTGATAGTAGAAAGAAAATAATCTCCTTGATCATGGGCTAACTCCGGATTAAAAACTAAGCCATGAGGCTTTTTTAATACATTTTTTAAATGATATCGTGCAACGGCCACATTAATATAGCTACCCTCAACACGATTTAAAACGGTTTGCATTAATAGTCCCGGAATACTATTATTTTCCGACACAACAACTTTCCCTTGTTGAATTTTTTGATGATATGGCCAGGGAGTGAAGCCACGAATAGTCCCCAATTTTTCAAAAGTTCGGTTCTTATCTTTAAATCGTTGGGGAGTCATCATTATCCCGTCCACAAACGGCGCAACCGAATGACTATAAGTGATTTTATTGCCCTGTTTTAAACTCTGCTGCCAATTGGGACTATCGGGAAACTTAAGATCAACCCTGCCGTTGATAAAGGCCTGGAATAAACGTTCGACCGGAAGCGGATTATATTTAAACCGGTGTCCATAATCTTTCCCAAAGGCATCCAGCAATTCTCGGGCATAACCATAGAATTCACCATTAAGACCGCTATAGTAGGGAAGAAAATTAAGTTTCTCTACACCAATAATATATTCTTCAGCAATAGCGGTTCGACAACTAAGTAAGATGATTAATAAGGGAAATAAACTAATCTTGTTGATAATTTGTGACTTTTTCATTATTTACCATGAGTACGGTTAAATCGAATGATGCAAAGTCCCCACCCCAAAAACTGTAACCTCTAATAATTACAAGAGTTTATTAAATTATATCTTAATTTTTGAAGTGTCTGCAGTAAAATCGATAAAGATATGAGAATTTTTGGATTCAGCGCACGACTCCCACAATAAAAAATAATAATATTATTATTTTATTGATTATTAATATTTATCATTTAAAATACCTGTCTCAATATCGATTAGGATACCCTATGAAAAGCAAAACTCTATTAATTACGGTAGTTTTTTTAGTTGTTATGAATATGCTACAAAGTGCTCAAGCCGGCTTAGCAGCAGCAGTGATAGTGCAGAGAACTATCATTAATCAATGTATCCTTAAAGCCGAGCCTGGTACAGCCGATATGAATTCATTGATTGAAACCTACGGACAAGAAGCTGCATCATATTTGTATATCAAGGGTTTAAATATTTTCGACGTAACCGTTAAGTTTGAAAATCAAGGTGAGCTCGTCAGTTATGCTTGTGCAGAATTTTTTCCAGAATTGGCTCCTATCCATTTTTATCGTGGCAATTGGGGGACTGGTCAAAGCCGCTTTACACTCTAGCATGATTGAATGGATACCAAAGGGAGTCATCAGCGGGTACATCTGAGATAATATTGTTACCACACAAACATATTCAGAGGCCCGATATGAGCGGATT
>Ga0209692_10000704_pt1 | contig 64192 bp, 59 predicted proteins | sample tdDd472_FD_187129 | JGI IMG/M metagenome (GOLD analysis project Ga0209692, IMG submission 187129) | Marine sediment microbial communities from the Atlantic coast under amendment with organic carbon and nitrate - tdDd47.2 (SPAdes)... | ecosystem: Environmental > Aquatic > Marine > Coastal >... | reverse complement strand
CAGGGGGAAAGCTATCGAAAACAACAGGCATTAAAAAAGGAGAATAAAGTGGAATAGGAAATTAAAAACGAAGGTCAACCGGACAAGATAATTGTCGCAGACCGGTCAAAGTAATTGACATCTAATACTATTTCTTGACGTTCTGTTTTCTGTAATTGTTTCATGGCTTAAAGATTAAGGATTTTATCTTCAAGTGTTGCGTTTAAGATGAGAATTTTCGATCCGATATTATTATAAAGTGATTGAAATATAATCAAAAAAAACACTCTATTTGAATATTTTCTTGTAACTCATAACTGTTACAAGGATAAAAGATAACATTTCTTTTCAGGGTGGGTGCTGACGTTTGTTGGTGACGTTGCTACTTATGCAAAAAATAATCAATTAATATTGATTTAGATTGTATATTCTTGATAGTTTCCAAATTATAAAATAAGTAAACTTTTGTACAAGTTTATGATTAATAAATCTAACCAAGGGAAGAATTGGCTAACTAACATAGTAATCAAATCGGTTTTGATGCTCTTTTAAGCTTTTTATATTTCTATTGTCTAACCGTCCCAAATAGCTGCTTTTATCCATTGGACATTATTTTCGAACTAAGACCTAATAGCTGTTAAGGGACGGAAGCGTTAGTTTGACTTAATTATTCAATATGTCACTAGATGTGCTAATCGGATACTTATTTAATCTCCCAATGTAGACTATGATTCTAATCCAAACATACTACCTTCGTGGTTAGAAAGACAAACGATTGGCCAAAACCCAAAGATAATTGAAGAGATCTTCAAGATTGCAGGGTAGCCAACGATAATCAAATGGCTGACAGGAAGTCTAAAAACATCCGTTACTTTTGCGTAAAATAATCATAAACCAATAATTTATTGGTTATAGTCGAAGTTTCAGGCTTCTTGTCACATTTAAAATATCAACGGCTATCAGACTGGCTGAGTGATGATTTATCATTTTTAAACAAGGCAACAAAATAATCTACCTCGGCATACCCAACTTCTCAATTAAACCGCTATTATTGGTTAAGTCCGAAGTGGAAAGGTTGACAAATCTTGATTGAAATTCTGCTAAATTACCAAGGTAGACAGGATATGATTTGTCCAAGAGCCACTTGCAAGAAGATTTATGGTGCATTTATCAATGGAGATTTGAGCAATATGGAAAAAAAACGTTGATGAGACTTTTTGAACTTAAAACTAGCTTATCTTTCAATAGGTTAGATAGCTTTCAAGGGGGTGAAGATGTAATGGCGCGCCCGAGACGATTCGAACGTCCGACCCCAGCCTTCGGAGGGCTGTACTCTATCCAACTGAGCTACGGGCGCTTATGGCGCATACTCTACACTATTTTTAACCATAAGGGTATCTTTAATTGTAAGAAAAGAATCGAGCATTCGGATACAGAGTAAAAGAAATTAGGAGCATTATTAATTGTCTGTGCTGATTTGAGCTAATTTCATTTCTGAATAGTGGCTATTTACATGACTTTTTTATTTAATGTATTTGCGATTTTTTTAAAGAGGCTTGTTTTGGGTTTTGGCATATCTTTTAGTTCAGGTAATTTAGCAATTTCGTCTAATAGTTGATCACAGTTTTGTGGACGAATTTCGGGGCTAAATTCCATGGCCCAATCGATAAGCTTTAAGAACTCTTCGCTATATTTATTTTTAAAGGCCTTGACTGCTGGAACCATTTTATCGTTATCTTTACGCTCTTGCGCAGGGGGAGGGGCTTTTCCTTCGATACAACTGCGTATGGTGGCGCCAATGGCGTAAATATCGGTCCAGGGTCCCAAATAACCACGATCAGTAATTTGTTCGATAGGGGCAAATCCAGCGGTGGCGACCACCCGACAATCGTACAAACGACTACCATGACTTTCTCTAACGGCTCCAAAGTCTAATAATAGTGGAATGCCTCCGGCTCTTAAATGTACATTCCCTGGTTTTATATCTAGGTGTAACAGTTTTTGCTCATGAATAGCTCGGATCCCAGAAACCAATTCGGGCAATAATATTCGTAAAAGCTTTTCGCTTAAATTACCATCGTATTTTCGAATATAACTTTGTAAATTGACTCCTTTGACTTCTTCCATCACCATGTAATTGGTATTGTTGGCAGGGAAAAAAGTAATTACATCGACAATATTCGGATGATTTAGCATACCCAGACTATTAGCTTCTTGAAAAAATAGCTTTTTCCCTTTATTGAAAGTTTCTGGTTCATTAGGATTGAGGCTCGTGATATGGTGGTTGGCAATCCGTTTGGCCAGTTTTTGTGGCATATACTCTTTGATTACTACATTATGATTGGTGTCTTTGTGATGGGCACGGTATACGATGCTAAAACCACCACCGCCTAAGACGCTGTCAATAATATATTCATCAACCTGAGTTCCAGCTGGGAGTGCGTTTGAAAATTGTGTCATGTAGTAAAGTGGTCTATAAGAGGTATAATTGTGTAACTAGTTAGTATGAAATAGTTACACATCGTCTATTAGGGTAGAATAGCATAAATCAATTTTTTGGGGAATTGAATGATATATAGTATGACGGGCTTTGCTCGTAAAGAACAAACCTTTGAATGGGCAAAAGTAATCATAGAAATTCGAAGTGTTAACCACCGGTTTTTAGATGTAAGCTTCAAAATGCCTGATGAAATGCGGGTATTTGAAATGACATTTAAAGAGCTATTGGGACAGTCAATAAAACGTGGAAAGATCGAAATTGGGATTAAAATGTTCCTCAATGATAGCAGTAGCGATAAGATTGCTTATGACATGGAATTAGTCAAAAAACTGTCCAAAACTCTGCATGAGGTTGATCGACAACTATATAACGCAGCTCCAGCGCAGGCTCTGGATGTACTAAATTGGCCCGGTGTCCTGGTGACTGAGGCAGGTATTGGTGATTCAGCAAAAGATGATCTCAATTCCTTATTAGCATCTACTTTACAAGAACTACAAGATGTCAGAGCGCGTGAAGGTGAAGCCTTAAAACAAATGGTTTTGACCCGTTTGGATGAAATAAAAAATATCATTGATCAAGTTTCTGGACAACTTCCGGATATTCTAGAGGGACAGCGTAATAAAATCATTCAAAAACTTGAAGAGGCGAAGGTTCGTTTTGAACCGGAACGTTTAGAGCAGGAAATGGTCCTTATTGCTCAAAAAATGGATGTGGAGGAAGAATTAGCGCGTATTCTGACCCATTTAATTGAAGTGCGTCATGTCTTAGATAAGGTAGACCCTGAAACTGAAGCTAAAGGCAGGCGTCTGGACTTTTTAATGCAGGAACTCAATCGAGAAGCTAATACCCTAGGCTCAAAGTCAGTATCCACAGTAACCACTGCGGCATCAGTTGATTTAAAAGTATTGATTGAACAAATGCGTGAGCAGATTCAAAATATTGAATAATTAGCTTTTTCTCACTTTTTTATCAAGCACTCAAAAATGTATTGATTACACAGAAAATAAAGCGTTTCTGTGTAATCTGATATTTCTTTAGTTATCCTTAAACATCCTATCTCTGAGTATTTTCCTAATGCTAATGGAAAATTCCAATATTTCTTTTATTTCTTTTCTATTGAATATTTATGATTTTTTAAATTATAAATCGTATTTAAATACATTGAATGTAATATAAAATGTGTTAATGTAATTTTGTAATAAAAAGAAAGGGGGGCATCCTACCAGTAATATGGATTGAAAACCTTTCAATCGTGTGCACTTGCACAATAATTATTTCAATATGGATTAAAGAAAAATGATGATAAAAAGCAATAAAAGAAAGTTTTTATTACAACAAAAATACAAAAAAAAGCTATTTAGGAATATATTGGGAGGGGTTAGTTTACTGGCTTTTAGTGCTTCAGCATTTTCTGATGCAGCTTTTGTAAATAATGCCAGATTACCAACCAATGCTAAAGCAACTTGTGTTGCTGATGTTGCTTCTTGGTTTGCTGGTGGAAGGGTCGTTGCCAATGGCTGGGTTAAGCCTGCTAACTCGCTTAACCCTATTTTTGCCGACTTTCAAAACAATACCTTATGTGATTTCTACAAATGGGGCTCGCAGATGTTTCTATGGTTAACATCGGGCAATCGGGATCAACATGTATTTAATACGGCTCCGGTTTTTTATAACGTTTCAGTTGAAAGTAACAATCAAAGAGAATTTTTAGCTGAGTATGGTCCCATGAAATTGATGGTCAGAGAAGCAAAAAGTGATGAAGAAATCGAGATTGGTCAAGCGGGTGGTAATGACGTTTTGATTTCGCAAAAAAATTCCATTGTTTATTATGGCCTACATGCCAACGATGTATTTGCTCTCTATACTACGGGGCAAAAGAATGGTGCATTCACTTCCGATAGTTCGTTGAACAATAATTTTCCTAGTACTCAAGCACAATTAAACACCGTAGCAGATTATGCTGCTAGTTATGGCTATCCTTTGGGAATGGATAAGATTGCATTGGCAATGGAACTGAAAACCTCTTGGGTCGATGCATCAACCCTGGCGGATTCCAGCAACTATATTCTTACTCAAGCAATTGTACCGGTATTTGACCAAAGCGCAGCAAAAGGACCATGGCCTGTTACCGGAAATCAACAGAAAACACTGGCCTTAGTTGGTATGCATATTGTTGGTAGTGTAGATGCCCACCCCGAATTGATTTGGACCACCATTGAGCATGTCAACAATGTGCCCGACAATGCATATATTTACACCACGACTAGCGGAACTACGGGTAGCAAGGGCTATAACTCCAGTGGTAAAAACTGGCAATTTCTACCTCAAGGGGCAGCTCAACCCACAGCAATTACCGCCAATGCCAAGGTAGATAATACCTCTGGAGGAACAACGCCGGTACAAATTGTGAATAAAAATGGTGCTGACATTGGTCCAACGGATGTTATCCGAGTCGATCCATGGGGAGCCTTACCTGGTACTCAAGCTGATGCCACAGCAATTGGCAGTAATACGGATCTCATTTCCATTAATACTTCCGTATTATCTCAATTAAGTGCGGGTGATTTACGCGGAAATTATATTCAAACTGGTGGCATATGGACCGCACAAGGGCAAATACCCAGTAGCGGCTCGGGTAGTGAATTGCGAGGTTCTTTATATTTAGCCAATACTACGATGGAGACTTTCCATCAGTATTCAGCCAATAATAATGGTGTCCAAAATTGTTTTACCTGTCATAGTTCTTCTGGGGCAGGAACGGCAGAAAGTCATATTTTTAATGCACTTCAACCTTTACCCAAAAAATAATTGCTATGTTGTTATTAAGTAGCCGGGGTATAGGCTTTTTGAATTTCTCTGGGGTTACTATGAGGATCTTGCCTGCTGTCGAAGCGCGTGGTTTTAACGGTTTTATTCATTTGATCGACAACGTCACCAATCACATTGAATATTCTCGACTTGTTTTCTTTTTATTTATGCCGTTCATGCTCTGCTGTTCTTCTGTTTAAGCTGCTGTCCCAATACAGTTAACTGATACTTTTGATTGCGGCTGGTTGGTTTGTCGGGAATGGTCATGGCAATTACTTGGCTATTTAATGCAGGCAATAAGTATTTTTTACGAAAGTGTTCAGGATCTTTTAGGGCTAGTTTTTGCTGAATTTCTGCACGTTTCATTTCACCATCTAATACTCTAATTAATGTAATAACTTCCGGGGTAACTTCCGGGGTGAAGAAGGTTAGGGTGACCCCGGAGCTGGGATCAGAGTGCCATTTGGGGTTAGGTAAACCGTTTTGTTGGCAGATTGCTCTGGTTGCTGAAATGGGCGCGTGTTGGCGTATTTCGTTCAATAAAGGCATAAAGTTGTTCCAACACATCGAGCATAGGACCTTCAAAGTGTTGCTGTTTTTGTGAGGTTTTGTATTGCGGTTTGAATTTTTGCGATAGGTTTAAGCTGCATATAAAAACTTATTGAACTATACTTTGCCTCTAAAATGACCTGGTCAACAATATTGCTTAGCTTACAATCGATTAAAATTAAAAATATAGACAATCTAAATGAAAAATTCACCCGGAAATTTATATATTATTAGTGCACCTTCAGGTGCTGGTAAAACCTCCTTAGTTAAAGAACTTTTAGCACAAATGGATAATTTAATTCTATCTGTTTCTCATACCACACGGGCACAACGCCCTGGTGAAGAGAATGGGGTAGACTATCATTTTGTGGATGAAAGTGTATTTGAGGAGATTATTGCTCAAGATGGTTTTTTGGAACATGCTCATGTGTTTGGCAATCATTATGGGACATCGGAAAACCATCTCCAGGAAGATTTAGATAGCGGCAAGGATGTAATTTTAGAAATCGATTGGCAAGGTCAGGAGCAGGTGAAGAAAAAATTTCCGGATTGTATTGGTATTTTTATATTCCCACCTTCTAGGGATGAGTTATTAAAACGCTTACAAAATCGAGGCCAAGATTCAGATGAGATTATTCAAGGACGCATGGATCAGGCCATTAGCGAAGTATCTCACTATCCTCAGTTTGATTATTTAGTCGTAAATGATGATTTTCAGCAAGCGTTGGACGAGTTAAAAGCGATTTTCCTGACCAATCGTTTGACTAAAAAACGTCAGGTCGTGGATCAGCGGTCTTTAATTGATGATTTATTGAATTGATTCTGGAAACGCTGGTTTTAATTGATTATTCTACTAGTATAAGTACTAACAATTTTGTATAATTGCCTGTTTCATTATTGTTTTTGCAAGGATAAACTATGGCCCGTGTTACTGTTGAAGATTGCCTGGATTATGTAGATAATCGTTTTGAACTCGTTCGTATTGCGACTAAGCGCGCCAGGCAAATTGCTAACGGCAGTGAGCCTTTAGTTGATATTGATAATGATAAGCCTTCGGTTATCGCCTTAAGAGAAATAGCTGAACAAAAGCTGGACCCTAAAACGTTTGATGGTGTTCATGCCGCGAGTCATATCGGTGAGTCGTTAACGAGTGAAGAAGAAATTAGTCAAGAAATTTCAGCTGATTAAAAATAAACCAAGCTGGTTTCTTTTGTAAATGAATAAGGAGTTACCAGTTGTTTTTAATTAGTGACCTCTGCGTCATACTGGAAAGTTATCTCGAGAAAAAGGAAGTCGAGACAATTTACCAAGCCTATCTTTTTGGCGCAGAAGCTCATGAAGGTCAAACTCGCAAGAGTGGTGAACCCTTCATTTATCATCCTATCGCCGTAGCCCGAATCCTCGCCGAAATGCGCATGGATTGTAAAACCTTGGTGGCGGCTATTCTCCATGATGTTATCGAAGATACTGAAACTGGCAAAGAAACTATTGCTCAGGCCTTTGGTGACGAAGTCGCCGATATTGTCGACGGATTAACCAAATTAGAACACCTTAATTTTAATTCCAAAGCCGAAGCCAAAGCCGAAAGTTTTCGTAAATTGGTTCTAGCCATGGTGCAGGATATTCGCGTTATCCTGATCAAATTGGCTGATCGCCTGCATAATATGCGTACCTTAGGAGTGATGACCGCTAAAAAGTCGCGTCGTATTGCCAATGAAACTCTCGATATTTATGCGCCAATTGCCAACCGTTTGGGGATGAATAACATTCGTCATGAATTAGAAGACCTCGGTTTTCAGGCATATAACCCCATGCGTTATCGAGTGTTAAAAGAAAGCGTGGAAAAGGTTCGGGGAAATCGCAATGAGATTGTGAAAAAGATCCAGCTTGCGATTCAGACCCGCTTAGATGAGGAAAAGATCAATAGTAAGGTATTGGGAAGGGAAAAACACATTTATAGTGTGTATAAAAAAATGCGTAAAAAACATTTGCCTTTTTCTGAAGTCTTTGATGTGTATGCCTTTCGTATTATTGTCGAAAATGTTGATCATTGTTATCGCGTTTTGGGAATGGTACATAATTTATATAAACCTGTGCCGGGCAAATTTAAAGATTATGTCGCCCTGCCCAAAAATAATGGTTATCAATCCCTACACTCAGTAGTTTATAGTCCCTATGGCGTGCCCATAGAAATCCAAATTCGTACTGAAGAAATGCACAAGGTAGCCGAGCAGGGGATTGCTGCTCATTGGGCTTATAAAACCGAAGATAATAATGGCGAAGTGCTGAGTCAAACCCGCGCTAGGGAATGGCTGAAGAACTTATTAGATATTCAGAAAAATGCAGGTGATTCCATTGAATTTTTGGAAAATGTCAAAATTGATCTTTTTCCGGATGAGGTTTATGTATTTACCCCCAAGGGTAAGATTATGCAGATGCCTCGTAATTCCACTGCCGTGGATTTTGCCTATGCCGTGCATACGGACGTAGGTAATACCTGTGTAGGGGTAAAAATCGATAGCCAGTTGATGCCCTTAAATAGTGTTCTTTGTAATGGTCAAACCATCGAGGTGATTACGGCAAAAGGAGGACGCCCTAATCCTTCTTGGTTAAATTTTGTTTTTACCGTTAAGGCTCGTAGTAGTATTCGCAATACCTTAAAAAGCTTGAAAAAAGATGAAGCCATACTTTTGGGGCAGCGCTTATTAAATAAGTGTTTGAATAAAGCGGGTACTTCTCTGGAAAAAATTCCTCAAGAACGAATTGATGAATTGTTAGCAGAGTATAAACTCCAAAGCTTTGATGATTTACTCTACAAAATCGGTTTAGGTAACCGTATTCCGCAATTAGTCGCACGTAGTTTATTACCTAAAGAAGTCATTGATTCAGTCACAGTCTGCCATACTGATAATGCGGGTCGTCCCTTGGCAATTAAAGGAACCGAAGGAGCTGTGGTAAGTTATGCTCGTTGTTGTCATCCATTACCAGGAGATGACATTATTGCCTATATGAGTTCCGGGCGTGGTATTGTAATCCATACTAAAGATTGCCCTAATAGTGGTGAGTATTTAAAGCGCCGGGAAAAATGGGTTGATATTGAATGGAGTAACGACGTCAGTGGTGATTTTAGCGTGGGATTACGAATACTTGCCGAACATAAACGAGGTGTTTTGGCGACTGTTGCGTCTATTATCTCAGAATTGGAGGCCAATATTGAACACGTCGAAACCTTGGAACGGGAAAGTAATTATACCTTTTTAGATTTTGTACTATCCGTTCGGGATCGAAAACACTTGGCGGATATTATTCGACAGTTACGTCATTTGGAAATGATCGTTAAAATACAACGAACCTAATCTTGTACCTAAACCACCCGGAAATGCATGATGCGGGAAGATTGGATATGGTTGTAGGAAAAAGTTATTAGATAAATAGGTAGCAGAACGTAAATTGATAGAAATTAGGGAAAATGTGTCCACTTCAATTATGTCAAAAAAAAGTTGATGTCCTTAAAGGAATCGGCCCAAAGCTAGCAGAAAAGTTTGCCACTCTCGGGCTTTATACGCTACAAGATCTGCTCTTCCATCTCCCCTATCGTTACCAAGATCGTTCCCATCTTATTCCAATTGCCTTGTTGCGTCATGGCGAAGAATGTTTGACTCAGGGAGAAATTGTTTCCACCCGCGTTGTTTTTGGAAAAAAACGTTCTATGTTATGTGATGTCACTGATTCAAGTGGTGTAACCTTGACTTTACGTTTTTTTCATTTTAATCAACAACAAAAAAATAATTTGGCGACTGGACGACTGATCCGTTGTTTTTCTGAAGTTAAAATGGGCAAACAAGGTCCGCAAATGATTCATCCTGAATATCGACTCATTAATGATCAGACGCAAGCAGTTGATGAAACCTATCGACCGATTTACCATTTAACCGATGGTTTATCGCAACAATCGGTTCGACAGGCAATAGCGCAAGCCTTGAATTTTTTGGTGGACTCCTCTTTGGAGGACTATTTACCGGCTGAATTAATCCAGGATTTTGACTATCCAGAAATTGTACAGTCTTTACGCTTTATTCATAGCCCGCCTCCCGATACGGCCTGGGACATGCTCAGTACAGGGAACAATATCTACCGTCAACGGCTAGCATTTGAAGAATTATTGGCCCATCAGTTGAGCGTACGCCACCAAGCCAGTCATTTGGATAAACTGCAAGCACCAACTTTTAGTGAAAATTCGGTACTGCAACAGCAATTTTTAGCCAATTTACCTTTTAGTTTGACTTCAGCACAACAAAGAGTGGTAGATGAAATTTCTCGAGATTTAGCCCAATCAATTCCCATGCATCGATTATTACAGGGCGATGTGGGGGCTGGAAAAACGGTTGTTGCAGCTATGGCTATCATTCAGGGAGTAGCGGCGGGTTATCAAGCGACAATTATGGCTCCGACGGAATTATTGGCGGAGCAACACCTGAAAAATTTTTTACAATGGTTGCAGCCTTTGGATATCTTTTGTGTTTGGTTAAGCGCTAAAGTCAAAGGAAAGGCTAGGAAGCAGGTATTAGCAGAAATTGCTAATGGCCAGGGACAAGTTATTATTGGTACTCATGCCCTGTTTCAAGAACAAGTCGAGTTTCATAATCTGGGATTGGTGATAATTGATGAGCAGCACCGTTTTGGTGTCCATCAACGCCAAGCTTTAAGACAAAAAGGCAATTCTGGAGATAGACTACCACATCAATTGATTATGACGGCTACCCCAATTCCTAGAACTTTGGCCATGACCGCCTATGCTGATCTGGCGTGTTCGATTATTGATCAATTACCACCGGGTCGCAAACCTGTTGATACCGTGTTAATTTCTCAATCTCGGCGTGAGGAGGTAATCGATCGAATCTATCAGGCCTGTTTAAATGGACGTCAATCCTATTGGGTATGCACCTTAATTGAGGAATCAGAGAAGTTGCAATGCCAAGCGGCTGAAAACACCTATGAGCAGTTGACGCAACAATTACCGCAAATTGAAATTGGTTTAGTTCATGGACGAATGAAAGCTGATGAAAAAATAACTATAATGGAGCGCTTTAAAAATAATGAAATTCATTTGTTAATTGCCACTACAGTCATTGAAGTGGGTGTGGATGTACCTAATGCTAGTCTGATGATTATTGAAAATGCTGAACGGCTAGGTCTTTCTCAATTACATCAATTACGTGGTCGGGTGGGACGTGGAGAGCAAAAAAGTGCTTGTGTCTTAATGTATGGCAGCCCCTTAAGTCGGCAGGGGAAAGCGCGTTTGCAAACTTTACGAAGCACCGAAGACGGTTTTAAAATTGCAGAGAAAGATCTGCAATTGCGTGGTCCGGGAGAATTACTAGGAACTCGACAAACCGGCTTGGCGCAAATGCGAATTGCTAATTTAATTACCGATCAAATACTTATCCCCCCAGCCAGTGAATTGGCGGAGAAACTTGTCAATAAATACCCAGAACTGGTCACTAAAATTATTCAGCGTTGGGTCGGTGAAGGTGTGGATTATAAAAATGTCTAACTCCTTAATTAATTTAAGTAGATTCTACTTTAGTAATTTAGGATAATGTATAGTTAAATAAACAGATTAGCGGCGGTGATATGCCTTTAGATATTCCAGAAGATATAAACGAAAAATCGGTACCCGAATGTCAAGGCATTGAAGAGGCCATTAATCGTTTTGAAAACATAATGCTATCGCGTATTTATGTTCAACAACGACTGGGTGATCGTTTAAAAAATAGCATTCGGACCGGTATGGTCATTTTATTTTTATTGGCCGTTTCTATTTTTATCCTATTATTGACTCTTTCGATTCAAGTCAGTCGAGTCGCTGATGTCGTTGCTCATATGAATCAAAATTTTGTGGATATATCCTCTAATATGAAAACCATTAATGGTTATATGGTAGATATGGAAAACCAGGTGGCTTATCTACCTAAAATAAAAGAGAAAACAGCAGTAATGGACCAGCAAATGGTCTTAATGAATGCTAATTTTTCTGCCATCAAAAATGAAGTGAAACAAATCTCAAGTCATATTGCTCAAGTTGAAGGTGATATGCGTGAAGTGTCTCAGTCGGTTCGTCATATGGATGGACAGGTCGGATTGATGAATCGTGATACGCGTCGTATGAGTAGGCCGGCTCAAAGTATGAATAAGTTTTTTCCCTTTTAGGGGATGGGTATGACTGATAATTTAGAGCAGAAACCAAATCTTGAAGAAATGGATAACCTAAAAAATACTGAATTAGGTTTTTTGGTTTCGTCTTGTTTATATCGATTGGAGCATATTTCCGATCATCATGTAAAAGAACGTCGTCGTCATTTTAGAATTACTAATATCATTGTGGCGATCATTTCAGCATTTATTTTGATTATTGCCGTTTTTAATTTGTATTATATTTATGATTTCTATAAGGAAACCATGAATATTGTGACCACCATCCATGACTTGGATGATACGGTTAAGGTAATCTCACTGAGTATGGATCAAGTTACGGTTTCTATGGGCAATATGAAAAATGATATGACTTATATGCAGGGGGTTTATGTTGATGTGTCGGCTATGTCCGATACTATGCCCTTAATGCAAGATAATATGGCCATTTTACGAGTGGATATGGGGGCTATGAATCAGAGTATGCAACAAATCTCTACCGATATGTATGCCATTGATTATCATCTAAAAAGTATGTCGGGTAATGTTACCCAAATGGAACACAATATTTATGATATGGCTCGCCCGATGGGTAAGTTCAATGACATTTTACCCTAACCCAAGAACCTAGTATTACATGTCACAATTTAGTCATTATATGCAATTACCCCATTGGGGAAAATCCAATCAATTTTTTTCTCCTCTACCGGTCGAAGTAAAAACCTGGTTATTAGATAGTTCGTCGCTTACGCAACGAGTGATTAAACATTGTCGAAATATGGGAGCTTTTAGGGTTCGGGTGGTATTGCAAAAACGTGGTCGCCCCATGGTGGACGAGTCCAAGCGTTTGGGTATTCAAAATCGTGAACAGGCGTTAATTCGCGAAGTGGTTTTGTATTGTGGTGATACGCCCTTAGTTTTTGCCCGCAGTGTTATTCCCTATAAAACCCTAACCGGCAAACAACGAATCTTAGCACATTTAGGGAATCGCTCTCTTGGAGCTTATTTATTTGCTCAATCTGATCTACAGCGAGATCCCATAGAAATTGCTCAATTACGTTCAAATCGCGATCGTTTCTCAAATATTATTATGGAAAAGGTGACGGGTGATAAACAACATTGTGACGTGGAGTTATGGGCGCGGCGTTCTGTGTTTTCATTAAATCAAAAATCCTTAATGGTATATGAAGTATTTTTACCCCAGATTTTTGCTCGATAAATGGCATTATATTGAATAAAGAACAACTAAAACAATATTATCTCTTAATGCGCATGGATAAGCCTATTGGCACTTGGTTGCTCATGTGGCCGACCCTATGGGCGGTATGGATTGCTTCAGAGGGTAAGCCAGACCTCTTAGTTTTATTGGTTTTCTGCTTAGGTGTGTTCTTGATGCGATCGGCAGGCTGCGTTATTAATGACTTTGCTGATCGTGAGGTGGATAAGCATGTGGCGCGGACTCAACATAGACCAATCACTAGTGGTAAAGTGAGTAGTAACGAAGCTATAAGCTTATTTGCAGTTTTGAGTCTAACTGCCTTTGCTTTAGTTTTATTATTGAATTGGCTAACCATACAACTTTCCGTGGTGGCATTGTTATTAGCTTCTGTTTATCCCTTTATGAAACGTTATACCCATTTTCCTCAAGTAGTATTAGGGATGGCTTTTAGCTGGGCTATTCCAATGGCTTTTGCAGCGCAAAATAATTCGATTGCACCGATAGCCTGGCAGTTATACTTTTTTACCGTGCTTTGGATAGTTGCCTATGACACCATGTATGCCATGGTTGACCGAGAAGATGATTTAAAAATTGGAATTAAATCCACAGCGGTAATTTTTGCTCAGGCCGATAAAACAATTATTGCGGGCTTACAGTTGATCACTCTGATAGGTCTGGCTTGGATTGGTTGGCAATTGCAGCTAGGTATTTTTTATTATATGGGCCTACTAGGGGCCTGTGGGTTTAGTCTTTATCAACAATGGTTAATTAAAGATCGAGAACCAGCTCTATGCTTTAAGGCTTTTTTAAATAATAACTGGTTTGGAATGGTAATTTTTATTGGTTTAGGCCTAGATTTAAGTTTTTGATTCTAACCTCACCATGAGTCTTTAGTTAAACCCCAAATTATTAGTGTTAAGGCTAATGCTCCCATAATTATAAATGAATGATCCGTTAAGTTGTTTACGAAGCTATGTTGTAAACTGGTGTACGATGCTAAGTCATATGGTGATATATCTTCTATTAGGCGAACGATTCCGGCCATAATTTCCATTGAGGCAATGATTGCCAAGATGAATAATAAGCGTGCAAGTAAAATATTTTCATGTTTCTTTTGTTTGGCTTTGAATATTTTTTTCATATCTGTTTTTCCTCCCTTCGACAAAATTACTATTAATTGGGTAATTACAATATTTAGTAAATGATCTATCATATGTAAAGTTTTTTTTAATTAAAAAAAAAGGTGATATTTAAGTGGTTGATAATAGGGAAAAAAAACAGTATATTCAGACTGTTTTTAATCAAGTTTCAGAAGTGTATGATAATAATGACTTTTTTAGTCTTTCCGCAAAAAAAATGATAAGCCTGATTCAGCTAGATAATAAAAGGGGTAAAAAAATACTAGATATTACAACAGGAACTGGCATTGTTGCTTTAGAAGCTGCTAAAGCGTTTCCGGAAGTGGATATTATCGGTTTGGATCTGTCCGATCAAATGTTGCTGCAGGCCCAATCGAAGGCCGATTTGATGGGAATAGATAATATTAGCTTTCGGCAATTGGATATAGAACACCTGGATTATCCCAAGCAGTCTTTTGATGTAATCAGCTGTGGTTATGGTTTATTTTTCCTGCCTGACTTAGAAGGGAGTTTTAAAGCTATTTTTAATACTTTAAAAGATAATGGAATGTTTATATTTTCAACTTTCACTGAGGAGGCTTTTGCCCCATACAATCAACTATTTTTAGAACGTCTTAAACGATTTAATGTTGAACCGCCTGAATTGTCCTGGAAACTCTTACAATCCAATGAGGCTATTGAAAAATTGTGCCGACAATGTGCTGTTAAAAACTTGGAAATTGTACCTTATCCGATAGCCTATCAAATTACCATCGAAACCTGGTGGCAATTGCTAAATAGTGCGGGTTATAAAGGACTTTTAAATCAGCTGCCTGATGAAAGTTTTGATGAGTTTAAAAAACAACACATGACAGAAGTTAGTCAACTAGCAGTTGATGGAAAATTATTCTTAAATGCCAATACCTTATATGGCATTGTTACTAAATAAATTTGTCTGATTAGAGTTTTAGCTCTTTAATTTTACGACTATCGCTATGGTAATTATTGCAGCGTCTTAAATAATCTTTTGTGCTTTTGGGCATGGCAACCCGAGCACGAGCTATATGGGTTAATAAAGTTTTTCCTTCTTCAATTAAACGCATACCAGCGTCGCTCTGACAGATTATGGCCTCTGAGGGGGATTCCGGTAAATTAACCTTGATGGCCATAAGAGATTCAGCAGCAGCGACAAAGGTCGACCAAACATCAAAAATAACCGGATCACTACGTAAGGTTTCACATTTAACTTTGGCTGCTTCACCAAATTTAATCACTAACCAATTGATTTCGGGGAATAGATCGTCAACATTTAAGGCATAAATCATGGCCTCACAAATGCGATCAACATCCCGCATGGCTTGAGCCATTTTGATATACCGGCTAACATAAAAGTCTTCAACAGGAATGGAAAAAGCCTTAAACGGCTCTCCCCACAATTCGTCGATACACTCGTCGCCATTAATATGCTTAACCGAACGCCCAAACTCCAGCGCTTCCATTAAACAATTACCGCATTCTCGCATCAGAGAATTGTCTGAATTAATGACTACTCCATATTCTTGCAATTCCACTAATTTACGGAAAATATCGGCGGCCCGATTAAATAAAGAGCCCGCTAACATTGCTCCTTTGACTCGTTTTTTGGCTGGATCTTTTTCTGTTTCAAAAGCCTTACGGGCTTCAGTTAAACGAAAACCTGGGATATTAATGCCGTGTTCGACGTGATTAAATAAGCGATGTGTTAAAGCATCAATTAAAAGCTTTTTGGCCGCTAAAGAATCACGGGGTGGCTCATAATATTTAATCCAATAACCATCATAATAGACGCAGGGTTTTCCAGAAATTTCCCGCCTAGCACCATTTTGGATATCATTAGGCATAAGCTTTACGACCTTAATACTTTATAAAAAAATTTATCTATTTTTAAAACACTCATATAAAATGCATAGGAGTTATCACAATAAATCTATTATGTTCTTCTTGATGCCGAGAATGCGATTATAGTTGAACCTAGAAAACGCAGTTGCCATCTGCTGCGGCCCCCTTAAGCACTAAATCTTAAGGATTTTCTAGAACATTTTGACTTCACCCGGAGGGTGACTACGAATAAAGCCAAAATAACCCATAAAATCCTTAATCTTCAGCACTTAAGTTGACCTCGCTACGAAGTCAACTACGTTTTCTAGGTTGAAAGCATCGAATGATAAATAACTGAGATACGATATTCTTTTCTTAGACAACTGTAAAGGAAGAACTATCATTAAATCCTATTTTTTATCAGGTTTGATTTTAGTATTAAAAACATTAATGAATATTGTTCAATCTATTTAAAGAACATTGACAACAATGCTTTCTATTGATTTCATATAGCGGCAAGAAAAAAATATTTAACCTCTACCTAATTAGGTGATTGTATGAACTCTGTTATTGATTTATTAAAAGCGCATCGTTCGATTCGAAAATTTACACAACAACCCATAGCAGAAGAGCTATTGGAAGCCCTGATTCTGGCGGGACAAAGTGCGGCAACTTCCAGTTTTTTACAAGGTACTACGGTGATTCGAGTGCGTAATCAAGAAACTCGACAGCAAATTGCTAGTTTAGCTGGTAGTCAACGCTATGTAGAAAAAGCAGCTGAATTTTTGGTATTTTGTGCCGACTTAAAACGTTCTTCGGACTGCTGTAAGCAATATGATAAAGAGGCTGCGGCAGGTTTTACCGAGCAATTTATAATTGCGACTGTCGATACGGCATTGTTTGCCCAAAACGTTGCGGTTGCAGCAGAATCTGTCGATCTAGGTATCTGTTTCATTGGTGGTATTAGGAATGATCCGGCCAAGGTAGCTGAGTTATTAAAATTGCCCCAAGGGGTTTACCCGGTATTTGGTTTTTGTTTAGGTTATCCCGACCAGAACCCGGAAACCAAACCTCGTTTACCTCTATCGGTAGTTCTGAAAAATGAAGTCTATACTGAAGATAACGATTCAACCGCCATTGCGAATTATGATCAACATGTCAGAGAATATTATCGAACTCGTACTGGTGGTAAAAAAGAAATGACGTGGACGGAACAAATGTCTGGTTTTCTAGCCAAAGAATCTCGACCACATATGCGTGAGTTTTTGCGCCAGCAAGGATTTGAAATGAAATAACGATTAAGTTTTTTTTGGGATAAATTTAGGTATGCAAGGTAAAAAATATTCCGTAGTTTCCTGTCAACTGCATAGTGAATTGGAGTTAGCCATAATGCACAATGAATCTATTTCTGTTGAAGTAGATTCTCAAACTCTTGAATCGCAGAGATTGGTAGTCAAACCTTATGATATAGTGACGCGTAAAAATAAGGGAGAGTTTTTACTGGCAAAAGATGGAGAAAATCAAGCGATAGAAATTCGACTTGATCAGATTAAAACTTGGCAAACCGTCGAGTAAGGTTGGAATAAGCATAGAACATCATAAAATATACAGTTTTGTATATATACAGGGCTGTATATAACGGGTGAAACTTATACCTGATAACTTTTTAAAATTAGAGTCAAATTGTTTTCGAACAAAAAATAAACTAGGAACTTTTAGATGTTTAGCTTTTTAAAACGCCTAAAAAAGAAACATTCCAAGAAAAAAATCCTAAAAGATGACGAGGCAATCAATCACTGCATCGATAATTTATGTGAGCATTTCACCCTAATTAGTGCCCGTTTTCATGGTGATCCGGAATCTTATACCACATCCATCATTGATCGAGATTTTGATAAGAAAATTCTGGTGATTGATGAATTTATTCCCAAAGGTGGTAATCGCCAATTACAGGAAAAAGGGTTTGTTAATCTGGTTACTCGTTTGGATGGTACCCGCTATTCTTTTGAATGTAAGTTAATCGAAGTCACTCAGGAGGATGATTTACCTTGTTTCGTCATTTCTTATCCGCAACAAATTCAATCCATACAACGACGACGCTGTTATCGGATTTCCTTAGCTAAAGCACAGACTTATCCGATTAATATTCATCTTTTTGATGGGGTAATTATTCGCGCTGTATTAAATGATATTTCCGTTAGTGGTTTATCCTTTCGTGCCGACAGTAGTCGACGTTCAGGTTTGGGAATGGGGGATTCAGTAAGTTTTTCCGGACTTGAACTTTATGGGCATGAACTGAACGGATATGGTGATATTAGACGAGTGACCAATCTGCAGCGCGGTCACCTTTTGGCCATACAATTTAAAGATTTGGAACGCTCTCAAGAAAGTGTCATTGAACAGTTTGTTGCTAAAATGCAGCGCGAAAAACAAGCGGAGTAAAATAAACTTATGTCTAAGCTCTATGGTTTAAAAATAATGTACGTTTTTATAGCAACCTTGATACTGATAACCGGAGTCGGCGCCAAGGATTGGACTATAGCACAGGTTCAGTCGAGCCATCAGGTTTTGGCACCGATAAACAATACTTTGAACAAAGAAAAGACTGATAATTTGGTCTTGCTCTCTAATCCGACAGCGAAAAAAGCTTGGCTAGTTGATAGTGATACCTTGATGATAGCTAAAACAATTCCTATCCCGGGTGAAATTATTGCTGAACCGATTATTTCATCAGATAAGCGGTTTATTTATTTTGCCTTAGCCGAAGGGTGGATTGCTGCTTATGAGTTGCAAAGCCATACCTTTACGGCAAAAGTTCGAGTCGCTATTAAATCACGCAGTATGGCCCTATCTCATGATAATCGCTATTTGGCGGTAGGAAATTACCAACCCAATAGTATTGTTATTTTGGATGCTAAAAACTTAAAAGCTTTAAAATTATTATCTGTAGATGATGGTTTTGGCCATGTCTCGCGAGTAAATGCCATTCATACTAATGCGGTTTTAGAGACTTTTGCAATTGCCTTAAATGATATCCCTCAAGCCTGGGAAATTAGTTATGCCGATGATCCTCCTCCCGGATTTTCTGGATGGGAACATAGTTATCAGCAAGAAAGTGGAGATTTGGTCAAATCGAAGCCTTTCCCTGTGCGTCGCTTATCAGTGCAAGAAAATTTAATGGATTTTCGATTTGGACCAGATTTAATCACCTTAATGGGAAACAATGCGCAGGGAGTAGGACAAATTGTAGATGTAGATATTCGTCGGACGCTGTTTACTCTTGAAGATCATCCCGGGCTTAATTTGGATTCAGCATTATTATGGGCGTATAACGGTAGACAGGTTTTAGCGACTACCCAAAAAAATATTAATGCTATCCTGATCTTTGATACCGAAAACTGGCAATTAATCAATTCTATTCCTATTTCAGTTCCTGGATTATGGGGGCGAACACACCCACAATCGAATTATGCTTTTTTTACTCTAACCACTAATCAATTGATTGTCATGGATAAAAGAAACTTAGAATCGAAAAAAATTATCTCTTTGGATGAAAATATTATAAGTATTAATTTCAACAGGGATGGACAAAATATATTGATACAAACGCCGAAAAAATTATTCGTATTAAACAATTTTGATCTGAAAATTTTTAAACGTTTATCTTTAAACTGATTCCGCTTTTTAATCCTCTATATCCAAGCCACCTGAAACCTGCATTTTCAGGTGGCTTGGGTATATGCTATTGATGGTTGCTGCTTCCTTTAAGTGAACTATACTTAAGAGAATACAATAACCGAGCATAATGAATAATTATGGATAATCCCATTTTGGACAATGATAAACGTCAGTTTCAGCGTATTCCCTTTATCGCTGATGTAATTATTGAGTTAGGGGAAAAACGTTGGAATTGTCAATTAATTGATATCTCTTTAAAAGGTTTTTTAATTGAGCCTCCCGAAAATGTTATTGCTGAATCGAATTGCAGTTATTCAATTAGTCTCATTTTAAGTCAAGATGTGACGATTAATAGCCGGGCAGAAATTGTTCATTGGGAAACCGCGTATTGGGGATTTCAATGGCTTGATATCGATCTGGATAGCTTCAGTAGCCTTAGGCGTTTATTGGAACATAATATCGCTGATCCGCAACAAATTTATCGTGAACTCGCAGAGTTAATGGAAAGTAATTAGGAGCTGTTGACTACAAGTAATGGTATTGGGGTAATTAAGTATACCCAAACAAGCTGAATCATGACTTCATGGATGGCTGGGTATAAGGAGCTTAAATAATGAAAGCTCTCGTAAAAAGTAAGGCAGAGCCTGGATTATGGATGGAATCGTTGCCACAGCCTAAAATTGCGACGGATGAAGTGCTGATTAAAGTGGCGCAAACAGGCATCTGTGGCACTGATCTTCATATTTATTGTTGGGATGATTGGGCACAAAGAAACATTCCCGTACCGCGTGTTATTGGCCATGAATTTGTCGGACATATTGTCGAAATTGGCAAGACCGTAAAAGGTTTTAGTCTTGATGATAGAGTGACGGCTGAAGGACATATTACCTGCGGTTCATGCCGAAATTGCCGAGCTGGGAAAAGACACCTATGTCATGAAGCAATTGGTATTGGTGGTGGTCGGGATGGGGCCTTTGCTGAATATATTGCTATGCCTGCTAGCAATTTATGGAAACTCAATTCTGAAATTTCTTCTTCTGTCGCTGCCATTATGGATCCTTTAGGCAATGCCGTGCACTCCGCACTTTCCTTTGATTTGGTCGGGGAAGATATTTTAATTAATGGTGCTGGGCCTATAGGCATAATGGCTGCCGCAATTTGTCGCTTTGTTGGTGCTCGCCATATTGTTATCACCGATATTAATCCTTATCGCTTGCATTTGGCTGAAAATATGGGGGTTAGTCGAGCTGTCAATATTAATACCACGTCTTTAGACCAAGTAATTCAAGAACTTAATATGTCCAATGGTTTTGATATAGGTTTAGAGATGTCTGGTAACCCCAATGCCTTTAATAATATGATTGAACATGTTTACCATGGCGGGCATATCGGTTTATTAGGTTTTCTGCCGCCGAATACTCAAATTAATTGGGATGATGTTATTTTTAAGGGATTACACCTGAAAGGGATCTATGGACGGGAAATGTTTGAGACCTGGTATAAAATGACACAGTTATTAAGCAGTGGTTTGGATATTTCAAAAGTAATTACTCACTCTTATCCCGCAAAAAACTATTTGGATGCGTTTAATACCGTGCAATCAGGGGAGAGTGGCAAAGTCGTATTGGATTGGGGGAGTTAGATGATGAAAGAATCTCTTCGATACTTTTCACAGCAAGTGCAGGATATTAAAGAGTCTGGATTCTATAAGCACGAACGAGTTTTATGTTCTCCCCAGGGAGTGGAAATTAAAATTCAAGAATCTGAGAAAGTCATTAACTTTTGTGCCAATAATTATTTGGGATTAGCCAATCATCCCGCTCTAATTGAGGCCGCAACAAAGGCCTTAAATAACCATGGTTTTGGCTTATCATCGGTGCGATTTATTTGTGGTACGCAAGATTTACACATACAACTGGAAAAATCGATAGCTCAATTTTTAGGAACAGAGGATGCGATTTTATATAGTTCCTGTTTTGACGCCAATACCGGTTTATTTGAAACCCTCTTAAATGAGCAAGATGCCATTATTAGTGATCAACTCAATCATGCCTCTATTGTGGATGGGATTCGCCTATGCAAAGCTGCCCGATTTCGTTATGCACATAGTGATATGCAGGATTTGGAAAAGCAATTAAAAGCAGCAGCCTCTCATCGTATGCGACTTATTGTAACGGATGGGGTGTTTAGTATGGACGGTGATATTGCAAAGCTGGCAGAGATCACTCAATTGGCAAAAAAATATCAGGCCCTGGTTATGCTGGATGAATCCCATGCAACCGGAATTATTGGTCCCAATGGAAAAGGCTCAGCAGATTTTCATGGTGTTATGGATAAAATTGATATTTATACCTCCACACTAGGAAAAGCTTTAGGTGGTGCTAGTGGCGGTTTTACCGCTGCTAAACAGGTCATTATTGATTTATTGAGACAGCAGTCGAGGCCTTATCTCTTTTCTAATACCTTGCCACCGGCTTTGGCTGCGGCAGGAATTAAGGCTATCCAACTTTTATCAGATTCCGATCAATTACGTCAACGTTTGCAAGAAAATACCGCTTATTTCCGTCAGCAAATGAAACAAGCGGGTTTTGATATTAAGTCAGGTAACCATCCCATTGTTCCTATCATGTTATACGAGGCGGATTTAGCTCAAGAAATGGCTCGAAGACTCTTATTAAAAGGGATTTATGTGATAGGTTTTTTCTATCCCGTTGTGCCACGAGGACAAGCTCGTATCCGAACCCAACTCTCTGCTGCCCATAGTCGAGAGCATTTAGATAAAGCAATTGAGGCTTTTAAGCAAGTAGGACGAGAATTGGAAGTGGTTTGATTTTTAATTAGTGAATAAAATCTCTTAGAGAACCAAAAATAAAAAACTTGCAGATAATGGTTTCATGATTTTTATTCTATACTCTTACTAAGAGAGAACCTTTCTATAAGGAGTATAAGTAATGTCCTGTCAAAAATTAACCGCTTATTTAGATGAAAATGCCGTCAAATATATTTCGATTCAACATTCTCGTGCTTATACCGCACAAGAAATTGCCGAGTCTGCGCATATTTCGGGGAATGATTTTGCCAAAGTTGTTATTTTGAAAGCGGATGAGCAAATGATAATGGCGGTTTTACCCGCTTCTGATAAAGTGGATCTGAAATTATTTCGAAGAGTTTTGGCGGTAAATGATTTAGTCTTTGCCAATGAAAATGAGTTTCAGGATCATTTTCCTGGATGTGATGTGGGCGCTATGCCACCATTTGGTAACTTGTTTGGTATTCGGGTTATATCGGCACAAACCTTATGTGACTCAGAAACTATTAGCTTTAATAGTGGAGATCATACTGAAGTAATCCAAATGCACTACACGGACTATATTAAGCTTGTCAATCCAGAATTAATGGATTTTACCTATCATTTTAGATTAGTAGCCTAATCACTGAGCGTTATTCCGTTTCCAAGACATCTTAGGTTCCCATTTTTAACCAGGGAACCTGTCTTGTAAAATATTGACAATCCATAACAGAGGTTTAAAATTTTCCATTTTCCATTTTCCATTTTCCATTTTCCATTTTCCATTTTCCATTTTCCATTATCTCTTCAAATTCCCCCACAAATTATTCTATTGTAATCCTTTTTGAAAGACCTATAGTTATTCAAGGAGGAAATGAAAATGAGTGGATCCTTGCAAGCCTTAGTTAGTAATGTTCAAAATAATTGTCATATTGCCGATGCGATACATGCTGGAAACTATACCTTATGTATTTATTTGCTCAAAATGCGCGAATTATTCCGTTGGGAGAGTGGTCAGGGGTTTAATCGGCATATCGATAAAGAGGCCTTGGGAAGTTGGCTATCAAAACGTGAAGCGCTTTGGGACTCTTTATCTGGTAGTAACTTTAAGCCGATTTCAATTGGCGAATTAGAATTTGATCCCATGGATAGTCAGGCCATAAATCAACAGTTGTTACCTCAAGGCTTGGTATATAGCGCTGGTCATGGTAATAAAGCTCAACCCCACTTCTTTTTGGCTCAGTTGGAACAGCAGCATAGTGAGGGGGATTATACGATTTATATTAGCCATAAAGAGTTAGCAAGAGATTTGACTGCTCCTCCAGCCATGGCACAGGGTAATACCATTTTTATTCGGCGAGAATCGTTCCGCCGTCTTTTGTGGGAAAAGTATGAGGAATGGTTATGGAATAAGCCTGACAATGCTATGCGTCGGGCGATACAATATTATCCTTTTGATACCAATGTAAATGCTGCGTTGGAACAGATGACGGATAAAGAGCTTAATATGGCTTTATATCATGAAATTGGAGAAATTAGAGCCAGTACCTTATTGGGCGAAGAGTGGTTGGAAATATTAGCACAATTGCCGCGTTCTCGAGGAGAAATTATTTTCCGTGCGGTTAAAGATCACTTGGCCGATAGTCTTTCCACTTTGCCACAATTATTGGAAACTTTCTATCCAGAATCCTTGCATTTTTATATGGCCAATTTAAGTAGTATGCGTAAAACCATTGCTCCTCAATTAGAACAGCAATATCAGCTTTGGTTAGATACTCAAGATTTAAATGCATTACGTCAATATGTTCAACGGGCGAAAAAGCATTGGCTCAAAATAGGAAAAGAAATGGTTGATATGCGAGGCCAATATGAAACGATAAAAGATTATGCCGAGGCCATTAATCAATTAATTGAAAAAAATTATTTATAGTGGATTTTTTTGCCAAACTTTTAAATTTAAGAATAATAGCAGCGCGGCAATTAAATAAGCGCTGAATACGACTAACATCCAGCCGGGAATCGTTAACCCCAGAAATTTCCATAATACCTCTGCGCATTCTCCAGATCCCTGAAAGACCATGGTAAGTGCTTTGGTCAAAGGGAAAACCTCCAATAAATAATCCAGTCCTGGACCACATTCCGGGACTTGATCAGCAGGCAAATTTTGTATCCAAACGTGCCGTCCAGCTATCGCTAAGCCTATTATGGCAATAACCGCCAATAAACTGGCATAGATACGTCGTCCCATGCTCTCGGGATTATGGATTGCGGCAAATAAAAATACCAAACCCAACCCCATTACCACTATGCGTTGCATTATGCATAAAGGGCATGGTTCTAGTTGTAGGTAATATTGAAAATAACCTAAGGCGGTTAACATTAAAAAACAGCTACCTAAAAAACCACTCAATAAGAGCTTTCTTTGTGTATCAATCTGCATAACTCTTGTTTAACTCTCGCCTAATTAAGGTTATCTAAACATTTTACTATATACCCAAACCACCTGGAAATACGAGGTTCAGCAAGTCGATAAGCGCACCAATTCAAGGCATGAAGGCGAGACAATAGTTGACCTATTGCGAGTCTTCATAACGCCGAAGAGGTGTGCTTATCGGCTTGCCCGTAGGGAGTTCAGCTGGCAATCCAATGCTGTGTTGAAGCCCTTGGCAAGGGAGTGGCCATTCCCTGCAAGCTTCGCCTTGCCTTGAATCACCAGCTGAGCTCTGAATCATGCATTTCCAGGTAGTTTGGGTATAAGCATTCTATAAGAAGACTAGCACGATTTCTGATAAAAACAATGTGCATTTCATCTGAAATACTCAATTGGCATTTCTTATGCATTTACTCAAGTATCACGAACAATAGGTATTTTTGGACCTAATATAGATGGGAGTCGATCATGTCTAGGGCGCATAAGGTAACCACCAGTAAAGTCGTCAATGAGTATTTACATAGTAAGCATATTCAAGTATTAAAACTGTGGATAAATGATTTACGCAATACACTTAGTCTGACAAAAAATCGTCGTGAGCGTATTGCTATTTTAAAAGAAATTTGTGAGTTTAAAAGTGAACTGAATCGAGTAGTTATTGATTGAGTCCTGTTTGGACCGAACTTAGAATAAGCCTTCGATTTGTCCTTTTTCATTCACAAAGATTTTTTCTGCCGCTGGTTTGCGTGGTAAACCTGGCATGGTCATAACGGAACCACAGATGACCACTAAAAACTCCGCGCCTGCAGATAGTTTAATTTCACGAATTGGCAACATGAAATTTTCCGGTGCGCCAATTAATAATGGATCAGTGGAAAAACTATAAGGTGTTTTGGCGATACAAACTGGAAAATCGCCATAACCATTATCCTGAAAAAATTTGAATTCTTCACGGACTTTTTTGTCGGCCATGACGTCATCGGCTCCATAGATCCGGCGGGCAATATGACGAACCTTATTCCATAAGGTCATTTTATTGTCATAAAGCATCCGAAACTGCCCTTGCTCATAGTCAATCATATGGACCAAATGTTTGGCTAGTTCAATCGCGCCTTCACCACCATTTTGCCAATGGCTGCATTCATAGGCCTCAACACAGAAACTAGCACAATAATCGTGAATCAAGTCCAGTTCAGCCTGGGTATCGCTATCGAATTTATTTAAGGCGACGACAATCGGAACACCGAATTGTCCTAGATTACGAATATGCCTCCCCAGATTTTCGCAGCCTTTTTGAATCGCCTCTAGATCTTCTTTTTGCCACATATGTTTGTTAGCACCGCCATGATATTTTAAGGCACGAGTAGTGACTACTAAAACAGAAGCTGCAGGTTTTAGTTTGGCTTTGCGACATTTTATATCGAAGAATTTTTCAGCCCCCAAATCAGCTCCGAAACCTGCTTCGGTGACCACATAATCGGATAATTTTAAGGCTGTCTGGGTGGCAATGACCGAACTACAGCCATGCGCAATATTGGCAAAGGGGCCACCATGAATAAATGCGGGATTATGTTCTAAGGTTTGGACCAAATTGGGTAAAAAAGCATCTTTTAGTAATGCAGTCATAGCACCCGCAGCATCAATATCTCCGGCTGTTATCACCTTGCAATCACGTGTGTAGCCAATGATAATTTTATTTAAACGCTGTTGTAAATCATGTAAATCAGTAGCCAGACAAAAAATTGCCATGACCTCAGAAGCGACGCTAATATCAAAGGAAGATTCTCGGGGGATACCATTGTTAACACCACCTAGACCAATAGTAATATCACGTAGGGAACGATCATTCATATCCATAACCCGTTTCCAGCGGATGCGTCGAGGATCCAATTGCATCTTATTATCCCAGTGAATAGCATTATCAATCATACTGGAGAGTAGATTGTGGGCAGCTGTAATGGCATGAATATCGCCAGTGAAATGCAGATTAATATCTTCCATGGGGATTACTTGTGCATAGCCACCGCCAGCAGCCCCACCCTTCATCCCAAAGCAGGGGCCGAGACTCGGTTCTCGAATACAAATTGTGGCTTTTTTACCCAGTCGATTTAGCGCATCGCCTAAACCTACGGTAGTCGTGGTTTTTCCTTCACCCATAGGGGTTGGGGAGATAGCGGTAACCAAGATCAGTTTTCCGTCTTGACCTTGCAATTTGTCTTGAATGCTTTCCAAATGGACTTTTGCTTTGATATGTCCATATGGCACTAATGATGTTTCGTCAATACCGAGTTTTTTACCGATTTCAGCAATAGGCAATGCTTTGGCTCTGCGAGCAATTTCGATATCGGATTTGGGATCTCCCATTAAACAAACCTCCTTTTTAGTTACATTCCTTGTCCCTAAGTTTAGTTCTTTAAGGGCAATATTTATATACTAGGGGTAAGATTTGTCCGGTGATAATTCGCAAATTAATGAAAATCTAATAAACTATAAGGTATGTCAAAATTATTTTTTGCCTTGAGTCCAGAAAAGAAAGTTCGACAACAAATTATTAAACATCAGAATCAATTGTTGCAAAACCGAACCTTTAATGGTCGTATGACTAAAGAGGCCAATATACATTTAACTATTGTGTATTTGGGAAAGTTATCCATTAATCAACAGCAGACGATGATAAATTGTGTGGATGAATTGAAAGCAAGTCCATTTCTATTGCAACTTGATCATATGGGTAATTTTAAACACAACAAAATTACCTGGATGGGATTAACCCATATTCCTGAGCCATTAGTGACTTTACATAAACAATTAACCATATGTGGAGAACATTTGGATTTGGCTCTGGATAAAAGGCATTTTAAACCACATATAACCTTGGCACGTAAATTTAATTTGGATAAAAAAACTCAAATTACTCCGATTAATTGGCCAATAAAACAATTCGTACTGTATGAGTCAAAACAACAACATGATGGGGTTAATTATTCAGTGGTAAAGACTTTTAAACTCTGTCAATCAGTTAATAAAGAGGGATAAAATAATATTATGGAGTACTCAGATGATTATATTCGAAAAATTTTTCGTGAGGTTAAAACAATTGCATTAGTTGGGGCCAGCCGTAAAACTCATAGAGCCAGTTATCAGGTGATGGATTTTTTATTGCAGTGCGGCTATCAAGTGTTTCCGGTTAATCCTGCTATGCAGGGAGAAGAATTACTGGGGCAACCAGTGTTTGCGAGTTTGACTGATATTCCTGATCCGATTGATATGGTCGATGTGTTTCGAAATTCTGCAGCCGCTCTGCTAGTCACTCAGGCGGCCATTCCATTAAACCCCAAAGTTATTTGGATGCAAAATGGTGTGATAAATATGGAAGCTGCTGAACTGGCAGAAAAAGCAGGCATTAAAATTGTAATGGATAGATGTCCTAAAATTGAGATCCCCCGCTTAGGATTGTGAGTTTACTAAGGAGCGATTTTGCCAATATTGGAATAATTCCTGGGCAGGCATCGGTTTTCCATATAAATACCCCTGCAATACCTCGCATTGTTTACGGGCTAATATGTCACGTTGACCCTGAGTTTCGACACCTTCGGCTATTACTCTTAAGCCAAGGCTGTGGGCTAGAGCAATGGTTGCTGTACTTATTGAGGCATCATTTTGGTCGGTTTCAATATCTCGAATAAACTCGCGATCAATTTTCAGTGTTTGAATCGGCAGGCGTTTTAAATATGCTAGAGATGAATAACCCGTACCAAAATCATCGATTGCCAGATAAATCCCCATAGCACGAAGTTCTTCAAGTGTTTTTATGGCCTTTTGGGGATTTTTCATGGCCACTGATTCGGTGATTTCTAATTCTAAACTAGTACCATCCAAGTGATATTTATCTAGACTGGTTCTAACCAATTCAACAAGCTGGGAAGATTTCAGTTGATTGGCCGATAAATTGACAGACATACGTACTTGCTTAAAGCCTTGTTTCTGCCAGGCAGAAATTTGCTGACATGCCTGGTCTAAAACCCAAGCACCCATTGGTACGATTAAACCAATTTCTTCTGCGACAGGGATAAATTCTATGGGAGAAACGACGCCATTTTGTGGATGGTTCCATCGAATTAATGCCTCAACACCACATAAACGATCATCCGAGGTTGCTATTTGAGGTTGATAATACAGTTCAAATTGATTTTCTTCCAAGGCAATGCGTAGATCTGATTCCAGTTTAATCCGATTTTCTGCGCGGGTAGTCATTGGGGCGGAAAAAAATTGATAATTGTTTCGCCCATTTTCTTTGGCATGATACATCGCGGTATCAGCGCCTTTCATGAGTTGCTCAGGGGTGGTGCCATCAAATGGAAAAAGACTGATACCAATACTACTGCTGGAGCGTAATTCATGTCCATCAATATTATAGGGTTGAGAAAGGATCTTTAAAACGGTTTCAGCAATATGTACAGTAACCAAATCAGTGCCAATATCGGTGAGAACAATAATGAATTCATCACCCCCCAAGCGGGCTACAATATCACTTTTTCGTACCGATTGACGTAGACGACGAGAAATCTCGATTAAAAATTGATCGCCGATGGTATGGCTTAGAGTATCATTAATATCCTTAAATCGATCCATATCGATAAACATTACTGCAACTTGTTCGCCTTTGCGTTGTGCAGATAATAGTGCTTGGTCTAAGCGACTTTCCAAACTGAAACGATTTAATAGGGTGGTTAAGGGATCAAAATGTGCCAAATAATTGAGTTGTGATTCGGTGACTTTTCGATCGGTGATATCCCTGGAAAGAACGATAAAACTACTGGGACCGTCGCTATATTTTTTGGCCACTGATAATTCGAACCAATGCTCTTTGTCTTCGATATTTAATGCAATTTGGTGTCCATGTGACTCATTTTTTTTATCGGCCTGATCAAGCGCTTCATGCAGGACTTCGGCTGCACGAGTTGGAAAAACTTCCTCAATGGTTTTGCCGAGTAGTCGTTCTCTGGAGCGGATAAGCAAATCTTCTTGGTGGCTAAGTACCTGAACATAACGACCTTCTTGATCCAATTCAAATAACAAATCTGGAATGGCACTTAGGGTAGCAGCCATGTCGTTGGCAAGTTCTTTGATTGGATTACCAAAATAATGACTGATTCGATGCGTGACTAAGATTCCAACAATCATCAATACTAAAAATAGTAAAGCGATATATAACATACCTTTTAATAAGGCATCATTGAGCATTTGAGTAGAAATACCGACTTGAATAATACCGCTAATTGAATTGTTATAGCCACTTTTATAGGCGAGGGAAACTTCTAATATGGATTCATTATTCAGGCTAAGGTAGCGTCTATGAGCTTGGTTATTATTAATAATATCGGTAATTAGAGCTTTGCTAGGAGAGCCTAAAATTGTATCATTTTGATTTGAATTACTATGAGCAATAATATTTCCATCAATATCCGCGATTAAAACATAGCTAATATTGGGTTGCTCTTTTTTGATTTCTTCTAATAATAAGCGAGTGTGATATTTACCTGAAAAACTGACTCTGCTAGCAGATTTGGCCAGTAATTCGGTAATTATTTTTGAAAGGCGATATTCTTCTTCGTGTAAAACATCCCAAACATAGGTAACTCCAGCAATCAGTACTGTCGTCATCAAAACAAAAATTAAAGCTCCAAAAGATAAGCTAATATATCGATCGGCTTTTTTTAGTTTGTTGGATTGTCCAGGTTTTATGGACATATTTTAACTCATTAATTTAGATTGATATTAGCAATAAGCTATCGATTGCTAATAATCCAGGCAAAATTCAGTATGACAGTGTAATACGGTGACTTATGCATAGCAAATGATTAATACCGTCTAACAACACCAAATAAAAAATATATGGACTTAGTTCATAATCGTGGTGTTCTGTATCTATGAAGTAAATATTGAGGCTAACAATAATTAATAGATGTTACTGCCAATGTATATTCCGAAAACGGTTAATAGCTGCTGCTAATTCATATAAACGAGGCATCGCTAAATTGCCTATTTTGTAGTTTGAAAAACTATCTAATCCTTGATTTTCGGCAATAGCTAAGACGCTCTTTAGTCCTTCGATTAGTGATTTGCTGCTCGTGGCATAATATTGTTCATAGTAATAAATCATTAAACCAATGGTCCGGGTCTGGTCTGCATTGACTAATTGTTCAACTTGATTAAGATCGATTTGGAATTGGCCATACCATAATGGTGAGATTACTTTCGCTTGAATTTTAACCGCTTTTTGTTGCCAGGCGGGATTTAAAGAGCCGGGGATCGGTTTGCGTATAGAATTGAGATGAAAAGGTGGGAATTTATGGTTTTTTCCAAGATCAGTTATTGTGTTTGGGCTGCTTGAGCTTAAATTCTTAGCCTGTTGGGTCATGTCGATTGGATTATAGTTGTCCATCATAATAACGTGATCAGCGATATCTAAATAATCTCCGCTACCTCCCATTACGAGAATTGTTGAGACTTGATGCTGCTGGGCTAGGTGTTGAATTCGCTGTACTAACGGAGTGATAGGTTCTTTGGCTTGCTTGACCAAGGATTGCATACGCTGATCCCGGATCATAAAATTGGTTGCCGAAGTGTCCTCATCAATTAATAATAGCTTGCTTTCGCAATGCAGGGCTTCAATAATATTAGCTGCCTGAGAGGTGCTGCCACTAGCATTTTCGGTACTAAAATTATGTGTATCCTTGCCTAAAGGCAAATTGTTGATAAATGGGCTAATATCGAGTTGATTGATGGTTCGCCCGTCTTCTGCACGGATTTTAACAGCACTGGCTTCACAAACGACCTGTTCTCTTCCATCACCAGGGATATGATTGTAAATTCCATATTCTAAAGCCTGTAACAAGGTGGATTTACCGTGAAATCCACCTCCTATAATTAAACTAACTCCTTTAGGAATCCCCATCCCTTGGACTTTACCGGCATGGGGTAATTCAATTTCATGTTCATAAGTAGCCGGGGATTGAAAGGTAATACATTGGTTTCGTAACGGTAGATCGCTAATACCACTTTGTCGAGGTAGTCGGGCACCATTGGCAATAAAAGCAACGAGCTGTTTATCGGCTAGACTATTGCGTAAAAATTCTTGATCTTCGGTGCTGTTTAAATGAGACTGTAGCTCTCTTTGGTCAAGATTGTGATAAAACAGAGAGTGATTGACGAGCTGAGGTAATTCGGTAAAAAACATTTGTTCGGCTATGTGACTATCAATACGCCGTCCCTTTGCAGGCAGTCCTAATACAAAACGCAGTTCTATAGAAGTGCTATGAAACAGTACCGCATTACGCTTGATAATTTGTTGTCCACTACAAGCAATATGTATTTCGCCACTACTGCCACTGCCGCGATTTCCAGGGCAATAGTTTAAAATAGCTTGCGCAAACCTCCGGGCGATATAGTCCTCAAGCGCAATTTTACGAATGCTTTGATTCCATAGCTGACTTGGAAATCCCGCCAGGGACATCGGCACAAAAAGGCTGAGTCGTGAAGGCTCGGCAAAAGCATCCCCCTGAACATGATCAATGCTCAGATTATAGTCATCAAACTGATAGTTTCCCTGTAATAATTTATAGGCCTTATATCCTTTGCCATTGATAGTTTTTAGTTGTTGTCTGAGTTTTTCCATAGGCATTAGTTAGCGACACATTTATCACGTCCGGATTTTTTAGCCTGATAGAGGCGTTTATCGGCTAGAGAGATCAATTTATCGCCATTACCCCCGGTTTCTTCTAACTCCGCAATGCCAACGCTGATACTAACATTAATATTTTGTCCGTTGATGGGAATATTTTTCTCCCTGATTGCATGACGTATTCTTTCAGCGGCTTGACTGGCAGCCTCTAAGTTAGATTCAGGCAATAATACAGCAAATTCTTCGCCACCAAAACGTGAAAAATGATCACACTCTCTTAAGGTATCTTGTGCTGTTTGGGTAATAGTCTTCAAGACTTTATCACCGACTAGGTGTCCATGGGTATCATTAACCGATTTAAAAAAATCAACATCAATAAGTAGCATACTAAGAGGATGACTATAACGGCTACTGCGCCCAATTTCAGAATGTAATGCATCCATAAATGCACGACGATTTAAGGCCCCAGTTAAGGTGTCGGTAGTTGCTAGACGAGTAAGCTCTTGGTTGGCTGCTTGTAATTCCTGGGTTCTGATTTGTACTCTTTCTTCCAAATTTTCATAGAGACGAAGATTTTGAAAACCGATGGTCATTTTTGAAGCAAATATTTCTAGTAATTGTTTATCCAGATCGCTTAAAGGGGCAGCGGAACGGACAATAGAAACGACATACTCATTATTGCCAACATCCATATATAAAGCAGTAAAATCTTCCTCGTAAACATGTTGTTTTAACTCGATAGAACGATCCACTAAACTGGTGATCCGATCATGGAGAGCACATTTTTGGCTTCCGGCTTGCTCAGGGATACAATCAGAACAACTCGAAAATTCCCCACTACAAGCTTTTGGTCTGCGACTGTAAATGCCATTATTATTTTCACCAAAATGAAATAAAATACCATTGGGCTGACATCCCATAAAAGCACTAACCTGAGTTAATAATCCAGATGCAAAGTCATTTAAAGATCGAAACTTCAACAATTTATCAGATACTGCCATAATTTGTTCCAGTCCTTTATGGCTGGTTTCCAGGGCAATAATATCTGCATAAGAACGCAATGAAGAAATAACGGCAGTAAATAATTTGGTTGCAGTTAGCTCGGTTTTGGTTTTATAGTCATTGATATCATAGTCAATAATCACTTTTTGTTCAGGCGCCTGTCCGGGTTGACCCGTGCGCAATATAATTCGAGTGGCTTGATTGTCCATTTCATAGCGTAAATGTTTGACCAATTCTAAACCGGCATGATCGGATTCCATTACTACATCCAGTAATATAAGGGCAATTCCATTTTCAGATTTCAATTGTTCTTTGGCCTCAGCCGCAGAATAAGCACTAAAAAATTTTAATGGCCGTTCACGAAATTTGACATTGGATAGTGTCATTTTGGTTACTGAATGAACTTCGGGTTCATCGTCAACGATCAGAATTTTCCAAGGAGCTACAACCTGAGATTCCTTCTCATTAGCCTGATCTTTCTTGGGTTTCAGATTTAATGGTTTCTTTTTCACTTAAATAACCTTATGACGTGGTGATATGCTTTTGGGTAAAATAATAGTAAATGTTGTTCCGTTATTTTCAGAGCTGTTTAGTTGTAATTCGCCCTCTAAACGCTGATAGATTAAGTTGTGTAATATATGCAAACCTAAGCCACTGCCTCCATTTCCTCGTTTGGTGGTAAAAAAAGGATCAAACACTTTATCTTGATCTGAAATTGGAATACCCTTTCCATTATCATGGTATATGATTTTAACCTGATTGTCGCTAATGTTATCCACGTTGATTTGAATAATGCCTTGTTCCCCTTCATCCCAGGCATGAGTTAGTGAATTGACGATAAGGTTGCTAAGTAATTGTGAAAACATGCCGGGATAGCTATTTAAGGTAATATCTGGCTGGCATTTAATTTCAATTTGATGGGGATGTTTTTTTAGCTCAGGACGTAAACTTAAGATAATTTCTTCAATATAGGTTTTGAGATCAAAAATTCGTTTTTCTTCACTGGTTTGATCAACTGCGACTTGTTTGAAGCTCAGAATTAAATCTGCTGCCCGTTTGCAGTTTAGCGAGATAAGACGGGTTGCTTCATTACAGATTGAAAAATATTCTTCTAATTCATCCGCACCTAAATCTTCATTTTCATACATTTTTTTGATTCTTTGTGTTTCATCTTCGAGGTGAGTTGCAGCGGTAACCGTTGTTCCTATTGGGGTGTTAATTTCATGCGCGATACCTGCGACCAATCCACCTAAGGCGACCAGCTTCTCAGACCTGACCAGATAATCCTGAGCGGTTTGTAAGCGTTTTAAATTAACTTCGGCGCGAAATTTAGCTTCTTTTAATTCGGTGCGCGTACGTTCACGTTCGCTGACATCTCGAATACTAGCAGTAATGATTTTTGCTTGCCCCTCGCCACTGGTACTCAATGCAATTTCGCATATTGGAGAATCCCCATTTTTAGTTTGAATCGGTAGTGGTCGCGACATTACCGGGCTAGATATTCCCTGTGTTATAAATTCATTTCTCAAACCAATATGACCATCACGGTATTTTTCGGGCATTAACCTTTCTATAGTCATATTGGCAAACTCATTTTCAGAATAACCAAAAAGTTCTGTAGCCTTGGTGTTACTTCGAATAATGTGGCCTTGAGAATTTAAAACAATTAAGGCATCTGGAGAATGAGACAATAAATTGTCGATAAACTCTCGGGCATTTTGAACTTCAATATAAGCAGCTCTTAATCGCCCCATTAAAATATTCATCATCAGTAAAGCGATTAATAGCATAGGGACAAACCAAACTCCCTTATAAACTAGCTTTAATACTTGATCGACTGCATTATTCGTTGAAACCTGTTGTAACTCTGATTGACTAACAATGAACTGCCTTAGGCGTCCCAAAGCCTCGAAGGCTGGACCGTCGTTGACTTTAACAACTTTATCTCGAGCCTCGGCATTGGAATGGAGCTTGCCCTGACCACGAATTAATTGGTAATTGCGATAGTATTCATCGACGGTTCGTTTAATTTCTTGGGTATCCTCCAATGCAGAATGTTCATTTAGACTGTTCTGCAAGTTTGTTAATACCCGCCAAGATTCTTGAAATGCTATTTGGGTTCGTTGGTCATATTTGTCGTTATAACGTAGGACATAGTTTTTAAAATCATGGATTAGCCCGCCATAACCTAAAGCATCATGTAGTTCTTGTAACTCATTCGCTATTTTAGTGAACTTCAGATTGTAGGTAATCCATTGTTGTTGCATGGTTTCTACCTTACTGGCTAGGTAAAACCCATAACTTGTGAATAAAATCACAACAATGATTGCACCGATGGAAACCACACGACTCCAGAAAAAAAGTCGGGGCGATTTATTTATTTTATTCATATTAAGAGAGGCTATTTTTTAGACTTTTAGTTTGAGGTGTCGTATAAAGTTCAGTGTTTTAAGGCATTTAGGCAATGATTGCAAGTTTAATTGATAAAAATCTAAAATAATTGAATAAAATGGATAGGCCATTATTCGGTATGGTGAAAACCTATGGACAACTTTGTAGACAAAATCGATACCACTATTTTTTTAGGTTCAGGGTCGTGATTTATTGAAATGTAGAATCAGGATTTTTCTAGGTTTATTGGAAATTTGAGGGAAATTCAATTTGGACCATAAATCCGCCCAGTGTTTGGGATTGGTGAAAACTTAAATTACCCTTGTAATCACTAACAATATCAGCGCTGATGGCCAGACCAAAACCATGCCCTTGAGTCTTCTCATCTAAACGCACGCCACGTTTTGCCAGTTGAACCAATAATTCAGGTTGGCAACCCGGGCCATCATCTTCAATTTTAATGATTAAATTATGGGATTGGGTGATGTTGAATTGAATTTTTGTTGCGGCCCATTTGTAGGCATTGTCAATTAGGTTGCCTAACAATTCAAGCATATCTTCTCTATCAATATTTAGTGGATACGGAATGTTGATTTCCGTGTTAATTTCGATATTTTTATGGGGGTAAATGGTGGTAATTGTTTTGAGTAAAAGGGGCAAATCTTGCTCAAAACTAAACAGGGTTCCTGCTTGTATGCCCCCAGTTAATCTGGCACGTTTTAAAATTCGGTCAGTAAGTTTTGTCATCTCTTCCACCTGGGAGTCAATGGGGCTGTTTTGATCATTGGTTTGCTGAGATAGCTGATGGAGAACCGTGAGTGGTTTTTTTAACGCATGAGAAAGATCGCTTAAAGCATCACGCGATCGTTTTAGGCGCTTATTTAAAATGTTTAGAAGATGATTGATTTCTGATACGACCGGTTTTAATTCTGTTGGTACGGTACTTTTTAGTTTATTTATATGCCCCTGTTCGAGTTCAGCTAACTCATTACTAATTAATTTAAGCGGGCCGAGACCATGGCGTAAAATTAAAATTTGTATCAATAATAAAATTGATAAGGCAATAGCGGCAATAAATGCAAATAAATTTTTAAATTGCTGAATATTCTCAATTAAAGGGTTGAGATCTTCAGCTACGCTAATGGTAAATGTTTTTCCCTGCTTACTAAAATCACTACTAACGATTATTAATGGTTGAGCGTCGGGTCCTTTTTGATGCGCATGGGTATAAGTTCCTGGACGGGTAGTTTGTAATTGAAGTTTTTGATCCCACAAAGAGCGTGAGCGAAAAATCGTTTGATTATAGTGAATGGTATAATAATGTCCTGAAAAAGGGCGTTTATAAATTGGATTAATACGTTCTTGATTGAGTGTTAGATTGTCTTGCTGGTCAAACTCAATGGCATTTAGCAGTGTTTCAATATCGTGATGTAAGCGGGATGCAGTATAGTTTTCGGCCAGCTCCTGTATGCTATAACTGACCAATAACCATAGCGCCATAAAAATGGTTAATAAACTAATCAACAATCCAAGAGTTAGGCGGGATTGAATTGACCTCATTTAGCCCATTTCCTTGAATACATAACCTTGATTGCGGCGAGTTTCAATACGTTGTTTACCCAGTAATTGTCGAAGACGGCGAATATATACCTCAATAACATTACTATCTTTATCGGAGTCAAAATCATATATATGCTCGGTTAAGGTTGATTTTGATAAGACTTGACCAGCATTTAAGAGCATATAACGTAATAGTCGAAATTCTGTTCCGGTTAATTCATGGGTTGTCCCATCGTGTAGGACAACCAGCTGGCGTTCTTCATCCAGTTTTAAATCACCACTGCTTAATTGGGAACCAGGAACTTTTTGCTGAGTTCTATATAGCAAAGCGGATATCCGTGCTAAAAGTTCTTCGATATGAAAAGGTTTACCCAAATAATCATCCGCTCCGGCTTTAAATCCATCCACGCGCTCATGCCAGGCATCTCGGGCGGTGAGTACAATAACGGGAACTTTATTTTGGGAGCTTCGCCAGCTGCTTAGTACTTGGATACCGGACTTTTGGGGTAAACCTAAATCCAAAATAACCAAATCGTAACTTGCTTCATTGCCCATATACTCACCTTCAATGCCATTATTCGACACATCTACGGCATAACCTGCGTCTGCTAATGATTTTTTTAAGGAAGTAACCAGAGCTGCGTCATCTTCAATTAATAATAGGCGCACCATTAATCCTCTTTATGAGTTGAGAGGTGTTTTCCACTTTGAGCATCAAATAATAGTTCCAGGACTTCTCCATTTGGAGTTAATAATTCAATTTCATAAACTAATTTTGATTTTTTATGCTCCAGTTCAACTTCCAAAATCCGACCGGATTGAATCTTTCGGGCATTGGCTAAAATTGCTTCTAGTGGCAAAATATTCCCTTTTTCCAATAAAAGTTTGGCTTTTTCATGGTCATTATCCGCCATGCTTGGCAGGTAAATACTCATTAAAATAAGGGCAAATAATGATAATCGGTAAATTCTTCGCATCTTGAATTGAAATTAAGCAGTAACCATAAACCTAAAAAAATGTTGCCAACAATCTATTGACTAAGGGAGCCGCACTAGTGCATGGACGACTCCGGCTCCTGCCTCTCGCTGCATTTCCACCATCCATGGTGGTCATGCACGTAGTTAGAGCAACGCAGGAGCAGTTGCCGAGTAGATGGCAACCGAGTTTTCTAGGTTAATGGCAATAACAAGAAAAGTGTAGCAGAGAAAGCTTAAATGAAACTGAAAATGACCTATTTTTTCATTTTTTTGAATAATTGTTCTATGTCTTGTGAGCTAAAACTTAAATTAAAATATTGCTGTAAAACATCAGTCGTTTGCTGAGGTGTTTGGATATCGATAATGTCATTAACTTCGGTTCGGATTTTTATAGAATCGTCAATCAGTCTGATGCGGCCGTTTTCAGTATAAATCGAAGCGATAGGGGATTTAACACAAATGGAATTTTCGGACCTGGAATTAAAGAAGTTGGCTAGTTCAAAATCTTCATATTGTTGTGCTTGCAAGTCAAAGGAAAATAAAGAGACCCAATTGCCATGACATAGTGTTTGTAATTGATAGTCTTGATGATCATCTTGGATCAATTTAAATTGTTGATGATATTGTGAGACTGGGGTTTCTAGTTGTAGTTTTAATGGTTCTAAAACACTCATGCCAGTAAAACCAAGATCACATAGATAATGTTCGTTGTCGAGTTCAACTAATAACAACATATGCGTCTTGGGACGACGCTGGGTGTAACCAAGCATGGGACGGGCAACTAAATAGGTTGTCTGAAAACCGATATGGTTAAGCAAATCATAAAACAGACCGTTTAATTCGTAACAATAACCACCTCTCCTGTTAGTGATTATTTTATTGAAAATGGCTTTTTTATCTAAATTGATTTGCCCTTTTAAATGCACGTCAAAATTTTCAAAGGGTATGTGAAAGCATGAATGACGATGTAAATCGGTTAAAACCGATAAAGATGGACTTAAATCTCCGGGGTATTGAATGCGATCTAAATGGGCTTGAATATCATACATAGGCCTACCTCTTACGTCTTTTCTTACGAGTTGTTTTTTTTGTGCTTTGCTGTTCTTTTAGTTGTGCTTTTTGTTGTTCTAGCTCAGCTAATTCCTGTTTAACTACAGCGGGAGTCTCGAGGCTGATTTGGCCAATAGTACCGGAGCGCAATTCATTCAGAAAGATGCTACAAATTTTGTTTAGATCGACTTGCCCACCGGATTTTAGACAGCCTCGTTTTCGTCCGATAGTTTCGAAAAAATCCCATTCGCTGGCTGGAAGCTGCTCTAAAGCATAACGAGATAAGAGCATATTGGGATAGATTTTTAGTAAAGTCTCCGCCGCAAAAAAGGCAATATCATCCGCATTAATTGCGGTATCTTTGATGGCACCGGTGGTGGCAAGACGATAACCACTATTTTCATTTTCAATTTTTGGCCAGAGGATGCCGGGGGTATCGGATAAAACAATGTTGTTGGGCAGATTAATACGTTGCTGGGTTTTGGTAACGGCTGGTTCATTACCGGTTTTGGCAATGCTTTTACCGGCCAGGATATTAATTAGGGTTGATTTACCGACATTAGGTATACCCATAATCAGGGCATGAACAATATTTTTGTTACTAACCATTTTTCGGCATAGCTCAGTGAGCTTACGGATTTTTTCGGGTTGTTCGATACTAAAGGCCTGTGTTTTGACGCCTTTTTCCTGTTCGAAGAAATCCTGCCATTGCTTGGTTATAATTGGGTCGGCTAAATCGCATTTAGTGAGTACCTTGATGCAAGGTTTATTGCCTCGCAAGGTCGATATCATGGGATTTTCGCTACTAAAAGGAATGCGGGCATCAAGTACTTCGATAATCAAGTCGACTTGACTAAGGGTTTCTTGAATGGCTTTGCTCGCCTTGTGCATATGGCCGGGATACCACTGGATGGACATTCAAGACTCCTTATTCAGAAAAGGAAGTATTCTAGTACATCAGTTACAAAACCGCTATAGCTGCGCGTTTTTTATCTTTGGTGAGCTTAATCGGCATTGCGGATCATGGAAAGCGCTTCTTCGGCAGTTTCTTTGACGTCATGATTTTCGTCATTTAAGAGCTTTTCTAACCAAGGAATAGCCTTTATGTTTTCTGTTAAACCAAGGTAATGGGCGGCGTCAGTACGTACGCTAATACTATCAGAGTCAGTTAAATCGGCTAATTCAGGAATATGTCGAGCCAATCTGATGTCTCCCTGCATTTGTTCAAATATGGCGCTGATTCCAATCCGAGAGCCCAAGGGAGTATCAGATTTAGCGGTCATACTAATAATCGTCGTCAATAGGCTTTCGTCTTGCTGAACCATGCTATAGGCTTTGTCCAATTCGCCTTGCGTAAATAGTTCATTAAAATAATCTTGCATTCCATTGGGATTATCAAGCCGATTAATCCATTGGATTAACTCTTCTTTTGAGTGAGCGCCAAATAATTCAAACGGTCCGATTTTAATAAATGGTACAGAGCGTATATTGTATTCTTGGGCTTTTTCTGGAGCTGAAGTAATATTAATGACCTTCAACTCACCAATTTCGGCTGCTTTAACTAATTCCGATATAGCCGTTAATACTTGCTGACAATGAATACAATTACTCGCAATAATTAATACGACCTCGACATTATCCGAAGTTATGGTTGAAGTGTTGTTTTGTATATCCATGGATGTATTCTATTTTTTTGCGCAAGTTTATCCTTTACTGACTTTTTTGGCAAACCTATTGCGCAATAAACCATAAAATTTTTACGTATTTATATCCAAGTCACCTGGAAAGATAAGGTTGTTTGAGGATAGGATTAAATTAAATGCTTGAAAATACTCATGAGTTAAGCATTATTATTTTTTTCGGGTTTTTGACTTTCAAGGGATTTGTGAATATCCAAATCTGAAGTATAAAATTGAAAGTTATTTTTCCCCGTATGCTTGGCCAAGTACATCGCCATATCAGCATTTTCAACTAATACCTCGCCAGTATTCGCATGTTCCGGAAATAGACTGATGCCAATGCTGGTTGTCATTGAAAAACAATGTTCTTTAATATGAAAGGGTGTCTTAAAAGCAGCCAAGATTTTTTTTGCGGTGATGGTGGCATCTTGTTTACCGGAAATATTTTCCATAATAATTGTAAATTCGTCTCCACCCAAACGAGCGATGGTATCAACTTCTCGCAGCGGAGCTTTGAGCCTTTTGGCCACATGACAAAGTAGCTCATCACCAATCTTATGTCCCAAATTATCATTTACGGATTTAAAATGATCGAGATCCAGAAACAATACGGCGATTTGCTGTTGGTCGCGCTGGGCTCTGGTTAAGGCATGTTTGAGACGATCATTAAAAAGTAGCCGATTAGGTAGGCCTGTCAAGGCATCATGATTAGCTAGATGGTCCATTTCTGCTAAGGATTTTTTCAATAAGCTGATATCTGAAAAAATAGCAACATACTGACAAACTTCATTTTTATGATCATAAATGGCGTTAATGGTTAACCATTCGGGATAAATATCTCCATTTTTTTTACGATTATAAATCTCTCCTTGCCAACGTCCGGTACTGCTTATTTTTTGCCACATCTCTTGATAAAAAGCTTCGCGGTGACGTCCGGACTTGAGCATTTTGATATTTTTCCCCATCACTTCGTTGGGGCTATAACCAGAAATTTCACTAAACGCTTGATTGACGGCAATAATGGTAGAATTGGGGGCCGTAATGACTATGCCTTCAGCGGTATTATTAAAAACAGTGGCAGCTTGGCTTAATTCTCGCTCGTGACGACTAAAAATACGGATTGTGATATAAGCAATAAATAAGAATATGATAAATAAGGCTAAAAATACGATCACTAAGACTTTGACGTGAAATGTTTTCATCGTTGTAAGCTTTTTACTCAAAATATCAGCGTCATTTTGAATATGTTTTAACAGTAATTGGACATGTTCTTTGAGTTTTGTAACCACATCGTTATTGCTGGCTAATAAAAGACTAATATCATGATGGTTTTGAATTTGTTTAAGACGCAGATTAAATAGGCTGTCATTCCCCTCATCCAAGAGATTCAGACGGTTATCAATATCAGCGATACTTTGACTTAAAATTGGATTTCGCTGTGATAAACGACTTTGATTAAATGCGTGCACTGCCTGATGAAAAGTATTGTAAGAGCTTTTAAAACGGCGTTGTATGGATAAGATTTTTTCCTCGTTGTCGATATCCGGGAGTGAGCTTAGCAAAGCAAATAGGAGATTCCCTTCAGCCTTAATATCTAGGGTGTAGGCTATGTCCAAATTTGTTTCTTCTACCAGATTTGAAATACTTAATTCAGTTAGGTGGCTATTGTTGCTTAACTCTAAATTAATTTGGTTTTTTTGATTAGTTAGTGCTCGTTTAAATTGTTGATCAAAATCTTGACACAATTGAGCAGAAATATTCATTGGAGTGTTTTTGACCACAATTAAGGCTTGTTCCGCAACGTTCAATAACGGCGGTGATAGTCCATTTGAGCTACGTAAAAGGGTAATTTTTTTTTCAAATTGAGAAAGGAGTGATGGACTGGCTAAGTTAGCCTGGCTTTTTAATTTAAAAAACAACGTTTGTACTTCTTCTAACAATCTGAGTAGGGGCAATTGCTGATTTTGTAACTTCTCAATGGCGGCTTGATTTTGGCGTATAGTGCGTTTTGCTGATAAACGGGATAAGGAACTAACTCCCCATACTACCGGGCTAAGAGTATCCAATAGATCATTATTAACCTGCTGAACTTGAAAAAGTGTTTTTGATAATTGTTGTTTTAGTAGAATCTCATTATCAGCTAGCAATTTTAATGAGATTAAATTGCCGACAAGCGTATTAACGATAAGGCGAATTTTGATGCCTGGTTGGGTATGTTGATTGGCATAATTATAGTTTTCTATTTGATTGACATTATCGATGATATTAGTTTGCAATCGATCAAGTTTGCTCGCAATGGCATTGGTTTGAGATTGATTTGTAGCATTTAATAATTCGGGGGCTGCGGTTAATAATTCGGCACTACTCTCGGATAGACGCATGGCTATCATAGATTCGGGTAAGGTTTCATTAATGCTGACTTCTACCGCGTTTTCTAATTGTTGGATCAAATACCAAGTCAAAGTGGCAGCGACTAAAAAAATGCTAATGCTGGCTAAAAAAGCAATAGATAGCTTATGAATAAAACTATTTGATGTGCTTTTCAAATTTGCTATTCCTTATGTTGTAAGCGAGGTCAAGTTTCCAATCTCCGTCTTTCGGCGTGTTCTGAGGTAAGGGAATTTAGATAACAAAACAAAAACTCTCGATAAGGGGGTGAATAATCTGGGCTTGTCCTGCCGTTTTTTGTTTCCAGCTTTTCGCATAAATTGTATTTTCCCTAAATACGTAAGGTCTTTGATTTAAGGAATAAGCGTACTTTTATTTTTATAACTTAAAAATACAGGATAAAAACTATAAATTCCAGAAAAAATACTTAGTAAAAACAATATTTATTCATGTAAATGGTTTTTAAGTGTCTATTTTTATTGAGCATAACAGAAAATTACTTTAATAAAAACAATCTTATACGATCGATGATTGGAATATATGAAACAAACTCTCTAAAATTAAAAATATTGTTAAAATAATAGATATTTATAAACCCTAAAAAAACGTAGTTGTCATCTACTACGGCCCCACCTATTCGGCCACCATAAGCACTAAATCTTACGACTCCATGGATGGAGGAGGTAGAGCGAAGCATGGAGCCAGAGCCGAAGGATTTTCTGGAACATTTTGGTTGGGGTCGCACAGGCCGAACCTCGCTACGAAGTCAACTGCGTTTTTTGGGATAATAGTTTACCTCGTCTTCATACCAGGATAGATATACTTATCGGTATAGTGAACCTCGTATTTTTAGGTGATTTGGGTATATACTTGAATAAACTATATTTAGTCTTAGGAAGTCAGGTAGATGAATAAGAATCCGTATGCCGTATTAGAACAAAAGTTCAACCGAATCTATCAGTTACAGCACCTAGCCTCTATTGCTCACTGGGATATGGCAGCCATGATGCCTCCCGGAGGTAGTCAAGCTCGTGGCAATGCCTTGGCTGAAATTAGCGTATTGTTAAACGACTTTCTCAGCGAGTCCGAGATTGGTGATTTACTTAAGGCGAGTAATGAAAATCTCCATAACTTAGGACCTTGGCAGCAGGCCAACTTAAGAGAAATGGAACGCAAATGGTTAAATGCGACCAGTATTTCCGGCGAGCTTGTTAAGGCAAAATCGCTTGCAGGTTCCAAGTGTGAACATGCCTGGCGCAGTTTGCGACCAGATAATAACTGGAAGGACTTTCAGCCACTTTTACAAGACGTGATTAATTTAACTATCGAAGAATCTCAGCAAAGATCCCTAGCTATGGAAATGTCAGCTTATGATAGCTTATTAAATCTTTATGAGCCGGGCCAAAAAAGTGAGGTTATTGATAGCATTTTTCGTCAACTGGTAGACTTTTTGCCGGATTTTATTCAAGAAGTGGTAGAAAAACAAAAATCACAAACCATTTTGAAACCCTCGGGTCCGTTTCCAGTTGATAAACAACGCGAACTTGGTCTGGCTTTAATGAAAGCGGTAGGTTTTGATTTTGAGCATGGCCGTTTAGATGTCAGTGCGCATCCTTTTTGTGGAGGAGTACCTGAAGATGTTCGTATTACCACTCGTTATGTTAATGATGATTTTAGTGAAAGTTTAATGGGCGTATTGCATGAAACAGGACATGCCAAATATGAACAAGGTTTGCCGGAAGCATGGCGCAACCAACCGGTAGGTGAGGCGAGAGGAATGGGAATCCATGAAAGCCAGAGTCTTTTCCAGGAAATGCAAATTTCCCGTAGTCTGGCCTTTATTAAATTTGCTGCGCCAATGATTCAAAAATATTTAAGAACCAATGAACATAAAGCTGAAATATGGAGTAGCGAGAATCTTTATCTTTTAAATAATCAAGTAAAACCAGATTTTATTCGTGTCAATGCCGATGAGGTCACTTATCCTTTGCATGTGATTTTACGTTATGAAATTGAAAAAGGGCTTATAGAACAAAAAATTCAGGTCTCCGATTTACCTGAAATTTGGGATACGAAAATGCAACAATATTTGGGCTTATCCACACAAGGAAATTACAAAGATGGCTGTATGCAAGATATTCATTGGACGGATGGGAGTTTGGGATACTTCCCAACCTATACTTTGGGAGCCATGAATGCTGCTCAACTTTATACGGCTGCTGATAAAGCCATTCCTGAACTGGAAAATCAAATAGAAAAAGGAAATTTTAAAGCTCTAAACCAATGGCAATCGGACCGGATCTGGTCTCAGGCCAGCTATCACTCCATTGACGATTTAATGGTATATGCAAGTGGAGAAACCTTAAAACCGGAATATTTTATTAATCATTTAAAAAATCGGTATATGGGATAGCGTCTAATTTCGTATTCCAAGCAAGGATAATGTAAAAGATGGAAATCAGTCTTATGGATAGTACTGGGTAAGCCTATCAATCCTATTAAATTACCGATTAAGCCGCATTGCTGATATTCAGATAAAAGTAGAAAAATATTCAGTTATATGTTTTTTTACTTTTGATTGCTTGAATAATTCCATTGAATTCCATATCCTTAGAGGCGTTCAGACTATGCCGAAGAAAATAATATATAGATAATTTGGTTTTGTTGTGGCTCGCTATAGAGTCATTGTCATCGATAATAGTCATAGTTTGTCGCTTATTATTTTTTATTCTAATTATAAAAAACGTTTTCTATTTAAAATACATTATTAACTGCTCCAGAGCCGTTGTTGGCTTGACTTTGAATGAGGTTTATTAAAATGTTTCAAAATTTAAGTGTAATGCTTTTGTTCTTTTCGATTATTTTGGCGGGCTCTTTTGCTCAGGCAGCGTCCAACCAACAAGAATTAATTAATAAAGGCCGTGCGGAATATAAAGCTCGCTGCCTGCATTGCCATGGTGACAACGCTGATGGTAAAGGTCATTTGATTAGTTTCTTGAAGATTGTTCCGGCTGATCTAACCACAATAAATAAATCATCAGGAGGAAACTATGTGACTGAGAAAGTCTTGAAAGCTGTTTTAGGACGTCACAAGTCCGGAGATGAACAAGCAAAAATGCCACTGCTTAAAGATGTCTTATCGCTGGAAAAAGTCTATTTAATTAGTGAGTACATAAAATCTGTGCAAAAATAAACAGACTCAATAGTCTGTTTGGAGGGCTGGTTCACCGTTTTTCAGCCGATAAATCAGGGCGTTAATTTTCTCTGCAAAAAAATATAGGAATGAGATTATTAATTCCCTGTTTAAGATTAACAAATAAAATATGTTGGGGACGGCCGGACATGGTGAAACAGGATTCGAATATATCCATATTCAAATAACTAATTAGTTTAATTGGCCAGGCGATTAAAATTCAAACTTCCATTTTCTTTCCTCTTGTTGTTACTTTAAATCGTCACTATATAAGGATACGATTATATAAAATAACGACATAAATACTAAGACTATGTATCAAAAAATAAAAAGTTTTATTACTGCAAAACGCTTCCAACATTTTATTACGGGTCTTATTATTTTTAATGGCATTATATTAGGACTTGCTACTTCAAAACCTCTGATGGCCAATTTTGGTGATTTAATCGAAACCATCGATCAAATAATTGTTGCCTTATTTACGGTTGAAATTATTTTGCGGATTTATGTGTATCGCCTGAGTTTTTTTAAAGATCCCTGGAGTTTATTTGACTTTGCCGTGGTGTCCATTTCCTTAGTTCCGGCTGGCGATGGGGTGTCCATTTTACGGGTACTTAGGGTATTACGTTTGTTTCGATTACTCACTGTGGTGCCGCAAATGCGGGTTATCATTTCAGCTCTTATTGGTGTTGTTCCTGGAATTGCGTCAGTCTCTTTGGTATTAATGTTATTTTTCTATATCTTTGCGATTATGTCCACCAACTTATTTGGAGCTAATTTTCCTGAATGGTTTGGTACTTTAGGGGCTTCTATGTATACCTTATTCCAGATTATGACTTTGGAAAGTTGGTCGATGGGTATCGCACGGCCTGTTTTGGAGGTTTATCCCTATGCTTGGATTTATTTTGTAATTTATATTCTGATTGTTACTTTTATTATGGTTAATCTATTTATTGGTTTGATTGTGGATGCCATTTTTACCATCAAGGGCAGTGAAAAAGAGGAATTGGAAAGGCAGTCTGAAAATCTACAAGACATTGATAATGCGATTGGGGCAGAACAAATTAAAATACAAGAATTGCAAGCTGAAGTTTTGGAGCTAAAACAATTGGTAATTAGTATCGATAAAAAATTGGGCTAGAATTTTTTGATTCAACAAAAAATATACAGCAGTTTTTTTTGTGTGAAAAAATCCCACTAATGTGCTATAATCTGGTTATGGCAGAAAAATCTACACCCCAGACCGAAAATAGTTTAGGTACTCCCTCTCCAGCATTAGTGAGGGCACTTAAACTTATGCTCAAACCACTGGTTCGACTATTGCTTGCCAATGGAATTACTTATCCTTTTTTAACCAATGTATTAAAAGGAATTTATGTTGAGGTTGCCGATAAGGAGTTTCCGCTTGATGATAAAAAGCAAACGGATAGCCGAATTAGTTTGCTGACGGGGGTTCACCGAAAAGATACCCGTCGGCTGAGAAATCAAGATATCAATGACAATCCGCCACCTGAAAATCTTTCAACCAGTGCCCAGCTTATTGCTTGCTGGGTAGGAAAGGCCGAATATTTGGATGAAAATGGGCAGCCATTACCCTTACTCAAAAAATCACCTGAAACCTCCGAGGTAGATTTCGAAACCTTAGTTAAAAATGTGAGCAAACAAGATCTAAGACCTCGGGTGGTATTGGATGAATGGCTCCGCTTGGGGATCGTTCATATCGATTCTGACAACCGTATTGTATTAAATACTCAAGCCTTTATCCCAAAAGATAACTTTGAAGAAAAAGCCTATTATTTTGGTCAAAACCTACATGATCATATTGCCGCAGGCACCCATAATTTAGTTGGGGGAACTAAACCCTTTTTTGATCGCAGTGTCTATTATAATTGCTTAACTGAAGAATCCGTTGAAAAACTCAATCGCCTAAGCAATGAATTGGGTATGCAAGCCCTTAAGGCAATTAATAGCGAAGCAATGCAATTACAAGAAACGGATCATAAACTAGCCACCGCACAGGAGCGAATTAACTTTGGTATCTATTTTTATCATGCTACAGAAAAGAGTAATAGCCCTGCCCCCAATGATAAAACTAGTGAAATTCAGGAAGGTGGCAAATGAACTCTATTAGGTTTTTTTTCATCATTCCTGTATTGATTATCAATAGTCCAAATGGTTGGGCTTCGATTAATGAATATCGATCACAAGCTAATGATCGGCCAATTACCCAATCTACAAATATTCAATTAAGCGAAGTAAAACTGGATTCATCGGGTATCGGCGGTACCGGTAATTCAACCACCAGAACGGGAGGTATTGGTGGAACGGGGAATGGGATAATTCGAACCGGTGGTATCGGTGGAACAGGCAAAAGTGAACAATCCGGACCAATTGATCAACCTAAACAATCTCCAAGTTTGCCGGATATTACATCTATCCCTAATGTTCCAGATATTCCAGAAGTTCCGATAGATACCATTCCCGAAATCCACCTTCCAGATGGAGTTGATGGTATTATGAGCACGGGTGTATTTGATGGTGAAGTGAATATTCCCGATCAATAAATCAAGGATATGCGAATAAAAAGCTTCAAAACAAATCATTGCAGTTCGATACTAAAGCTAAGCCTGTTAAGTCTTATCGTTACTTTTTCATATTGTTCTTACACTATTGGAGATGAATTAAAAACCTCTCTCGGTTTAAATTATTTCTATGGCGATTATGAGCGAGACGAAAGAACAACCGTACTGCATTCTGCACTCACCATTAACTATAAAACTTTCCCGTGGGAGGCCAAATTATCCTTACCCTATTTAAAGATCAATGGTTTTGGGGGTATTGATGGAAATGGGAATATTATTGGGGATGGGGCGGGAGAACGTCGTAAAGATGTTGGGTTTGGCGATGTTTTAGCGCAGCTCAGCTATCTATTGGTTCCACCAATTAAAGACCACTTTTTTAAGCAAAGTGTTTTAAAGTTTACTGGAAAAATAAAATTTCCCACAGCGGATGAAAATAAAGGATTAGGTACAGGAGAATATGATTATACGCTGGAAACCCAGTTTATCAAACAAGTGGACCAATTTACGCCATTTGCGACACTCGGTTATACCTATGTGGGAAAAACCTCTGAGTCGATTTTAAATAACCGTTATTATGCCAATTTTGGTAGTGTCTATCGGCTAAATTCACAATTCAATACGGGATTAATGTATACCTATAAACAAGCCTCTTCAGATGAAAGAAATAGTGATCAAAAAGTTATCTCTTTTTTTAATTGGAAAATCCCGCAATCGGCGTGGAGTATTGATGGTTATGTGATGGCTGGTTTAACCAATGCAACTCCAGACGCCGGTGCAGGATTTAGTTTGTCATATCGCACACGACTTTAAGAATAAAATGGTTATTATTATCATTGATTGTTTCCATAATTTTTTAAACGCCAAACATGTTCACCATCACTATCAATCCCCTTATATTCTAAATCAGCCCAAATATTAGAGGTTTCATCAGTAGTTTGAAAACTTGCTACCGGGATATGAATATCCAGGTTTGCTGCGACAGATGCTTCACAAGATGTGCCGTCGGCAATACCAGGATAAGGATTTTCAAATACCATTCCCTCCATTAAAGAACCTTCCCAGGTTCGATTTTGAACATTTAGATTGTCCGAAGTGATACTACAATCACCTTTATCACCGATAAAAGAACGCCCATCGGCTGCAAAAAGAAATATAAAGCTACCAGACCAGGCATTATCAGGACCACATGACTGAATGCTACTGCTTTCTTGCCACCAACCTTTTAATACTAAACCTTCGTTGGTTTCCTCAAAGCTACCCATTAGAGAGCCATCGCCTGCAGCATACGAACCTGTGGCTTGAGAATCGGTTTTAATCATTGTTAATGGATTTAACCCCATAAACCAGGTACTGCTGACTTCCGCTGCGGCCATCAAGGAATGAGTCATAGCCATAAATAAAGTGAGTAGGAGAGTAGATAATTTCATTTAAGCGTCCTCTAAATAGTTTTAATGTTGGAAATTTCTTAATTCTTTGACAAATAAAGGTGGGAATAATTCCCTCAAATAATATGATATGCGGGATTTAATCCCTCGTCAATGAGTTTTATTTTTTATTGATTGAAAACGACTTAATCGTGATAGTTATATTGATTTCCAAAAATAAACTGCTAAAAATTGATGTAGTTAAAAAAATATAAGCAAAAAATTCTTATTGCAGCTCATTTCTGGGGGGGGAAACAATCGCCATGTTTTTTAGGATTCATTTGAATTTCAATTCGTTTATATCGCCATATATTAGGAGAAAATACTATGAGAAAAAAGTCTCGTAACCGTTGTGCCTCCAGTCGCTGTCGTGTTGCGACAGCATTGGATCTTAAACATGCCTTAGCACGTTCGGAGCGTTCCGTAGAACAAAAACTTGAAGCAATGGCTGGAAAGATTCTGCCTCCACAGGCACCTCCCTTTTTAGGTAATATTCCAGCGCTAGGAGAGATCTATATTCCTAAATATCCGGCGACTAAAAAACTAAAAACTATTATCGATAAAAATTATTATGGTTCCTTTTTTGAGCAAGCCATAAAAACTGTCAGTGCTCAAAAAATTCCAGAATTGGATAATATTCAGACACTGGATCAGTTTTATTATTATATTGATGCCTTAGTTACCTGGATACCAGAAATTCGGGTTTGGGACTGGGATGGTGAACTATTGCATGAACGGACTGTTTATTTGCGAATCACTCAATTTTATTACTATTTCAACCAACCCGAGTTAGAAGCACTTCAAAGTCCCATAGCACCAATAGAAGGAACTGAGCTCTCTCCTATTTCTACCTGGTTAAGGGAGTTCGCGGTTGATTGGGGACAATTTCTCGAAACCGGTGCTTCCATAGAATACTTAGAAAGCTTTAAATATGCACCTGAATATGCCTGGCAAGACTATCAAAAGCCGCCTGAGGATTATGCCAGCTTTAATGAATATTTTGCGCGTCAATTTAAGGATATTGAAGTGCAACGTCCTGTTGCACAGAAAGATGATGATCGAGTCATCGTATTCCCCGCAGAATCAACATTTGTAGGACAATGGTCAGTAAGTACTCCGGTTGGAGCTCCCATGCCGGCTCCCCCTTCAATTGTCGTCAAACATATCGAGTGGTCTATAAATGAATTATTACAAGATTCTGACTATGCTAATGATTTTGAGGGAGGTACTTTTTGCCACAGCTTTTTAAATACTTATGATTATCATCGCTTGCATACATCAGTGGCAGGAAAAGTATTAGAAGCCAAGTTTATTCCTGGTCAGGTCTATCTTGAGGTTAATTTAGAACAACAGGGTGATACTACCGAAAACGGTGATTTAGCCAATGCAGTTATCCCACAGCGTTTTCTTGATGCAGACGATCCAACCGGTTATCAATTTGTACAATGTCGAGGCTTAATTGTGTTGGAAACGACTATTGGCAAGGTCGCTATTTTACCGATGGGAATGGCCCAGGTTTCGTCAGTTGTTTTTGTAACCCCCAAAGCTGAAGGACACGAACCCATTACTTTGACTCGGGAAGAGAAACAAGGACTCGACTACCAACAACAAGTTGAGCGATTGAATAAGAAAATTCATCACCAGTTAGTGGGTAAAAATCTGGATAAAGGGGAAATGTTTTCCTATTTCCAATTTGGTGGCTCGGATTGTGTGATGGTATTTGAGCGCAAAGCCAATGTTGATGTGACAGCAAAAAAAGGAGTTCATTATAATATCCGCAGTCAATATGCGATATCGAATATTAATAATAATTAGTCGTTGATATTTTTGTAGTCTCCCTCTTATTTTTTTGATTTAAATTTGAGGGAGGAAGGAGTAATGTGGTCTAACTAAAAGAGAGTTAATATTTATTATGAAAAAAAATTTTTTTTACAGCGAAGTTTTTTTAAATATGTTTTAAATAATTCTAGGTAACTAATATTAATTAATTATAATTTTTAAGTGAAAGAAGAAATAGCAAATAATATTGGTTGTTTATCTTTAAGGAGGTGTGTTTAATTTATATGCAGTTATTTATTATTATAAAAGAAAGGTGCATTTTTATTCCTGTTTATTCTATAATCCCGTGCTACAAAAATACTTATTAACGTAGCTTTGATATCCTCCAAATGTAAGGATACTCATTTTAAATTAAGGATAAATTAAATGTATCGATTATTGCCACTTTTGTTGTTAATGCTAAGTCAAGCGGCTTTTTCAACTGAGTCAGTTCATATCAATAAAATATTAGGCGAATGGACAGTATCCTATACGGGTAGTGCATCCGCTACTCATTACATAAAAGTGATTAATAGTGATGTTAGTGAGCTTTTAGGTCATGCAGGTGATGCGAAGGTAAGTACCACTTCTCCGGATGATGCGGGGAAAAATATGATATGTAGTTATCATGAAACAGAGTTTGCTCCGTATTCTTATTGGTGTGTGAGTTTTACATCGGGAGAACCTATGTTGAACTATTGGTTTAATTTGGTTGATTCTGAGACGGGTTTATCTGGGATCTTTTATTCTGGAAGCTCAGTGGTAGGGGTTAATGATGTAAAGAATCCTCTCACTTTAACGGGATCTAAGGGATTTCCAGCACCTACTCCAGTAGCAACTCCTACGCCTACTCCAGAACCGACTCCAAGTCCGACAACAGACCCTGAACCATCGATTGATGAAGTTGATGTAATTCCTACGTCAGAATTAGACTCAGTTATTATTGATTCTAATCTAAATATCCGTATTCCTACGGGTATTTTCCAGTCGTCAAATGGTGAATCCAATATTTGGGTGGAACTTGATTACGATGGCACCAATGAAAATGGCGAACATATTTGGAAGTTAAAAAATTATGGTTCTAATCAATAATTTTTTATTTATTTAAATTAGGATAATCCGACATGATCGTTGGTTGATGGTCATGCCGGAATATGGCTACTTTATCTCGCGTCTAGCCAATCCAAAACATCATTAAATGGTACTTTATCTAAACAACCAAATTGGGGATGACGGCCTATTCGCGCCTTACTAATTTCGGGTGAGCTAATGCCGCATAAAAAACGTGCCATAGAGCGATTTGAATGTAGTTTATCCTGTAGCTCTAGCTTTAATTCTACAAAACTGTGTTGAAAAGATTCGGGAATCGTATGATTTTCTTGACCGGAATATTCACTTTTTCCTGAAAGACACCAGCTACATTGACCACAGTTGTCATGTTCTTCACCAAAGTGGGCAGATAGTGCAGCACTTTGACAATCATCTAAAGTAACTAAATTCAGTACTTGATTGAGTCGTTGTAATTCCGCCTTTTCTCGCATGATGGCATTTTCATATAAGTCATTGGCTAATTGCTGCTGATTATCCGGTTCTTTTAATCGGTAATAGCGGTGTTTTAACTGACTGACTTTAAGTTCAATTAAGTGTTTCTCAGACAGGTAGTCTAAGGCTTTAACAATGCGTTGGCGTTCACAATTAAGGGTTTGCGCGGTATTATCGAGATCCAATTTAAACCAGATTTTAGCTTTTTTAGCTTGGGTAAAGATACCTTTTAGAAACACCTGACGCTCCGGATCAAATTGCTGTAATATCTCCTGAGAACTGAACAAGGGTTTAAAACTGTATTCATCGTAATAGGGGGTTCCGGCTTCTAAATAAGCCTGTAATTCTAAATAGGTTAGCAAGGTTTTTAAAACTAATATTTTAATATCATGTTCTTTTGATAGACTATTTAAGTTAAGAGCCAATTGTTTACTCTGGTGACCTGGTTCGGCAGGTTTAAATAAATCAGCAATTAAACGTTGAATAGATTCCTGGCTAGGAGTATCGCCAAAAACAAAATTTTCCAAACTACTTAGATCGTCCAAGCAAGCCAACATATGACAAATTGAGGCCTGTCCATCTCGTCCGGCGCGCCCGATTTCCTGAGCATAATTTTCTAAACTTTTCGCCAGATTATAATGATAGACATAACGAATATCAGCCTTATCGACTCCCATACCAAAGGCGATGGTGGCAACTACAATGGGAGCTGCTTGAGCCGAAGTGCTGTCAGCCATAAACCATTCCTGGATCTCATGACGTTTTTCACTGGCTAATCCAGCATGGTAGGCCTGGGCACTAAAGCCATTGGAAACTAAAAATTGGGCTACGGATTGCGCGGTTTTCTGTAGGGTCACATAAATAATCGTTGGACCCGGAGGGCGGGATTGTAATTGCTGTAATAAATATTTATCCCGGTCCGAATTTTCAATAGGTGTGAGTAAGAGTTGTAAATTAGCCCGATAAAACGGTGTGCGTATACTATGCTCCGGCCGGATGGCTAAACGCTGGCAAATATCCTCCAAAACTTTATTGGTTGCCGTTGCTGTTAATGCCAAAATTCGTTCAGCATTACATTGTTTAGCGTATTGGGCCAACTTTAAATAATCCGGTCGAAAGTTATGCCCCCACTCAGAAATACAATGTGCTTCGTCCACCGCAAATAAGGCAATCGGTAAACTATTTAAAGTGCCTCGAAAACGCTCATTATTAAAGCGTTCTGGCGCAATATATAATAATTTTAGCTGACCTTGGCGAGCCTGATCTAAAATTTCCTGATATTCATTAGCACTCAAACTGGAATCTAAACGAGCGGCGGCCACACCAAGATTCTGTAATGCATCAATTTGATCTTTCATTAAAGCAATTAAGGGTGAAATCACTAAAGTAACCCCTGGTAGCATTAAAGCTGGTAACTGATAGCATAAGGACTTGCCGCCGCCGGTTGGAAATACGGCAGCAGCAGAGTGACCTTGCATTAGAAACTCTATAACGGCTTGTTGACCAGTGCGAAAGTTATCAAAACCGAACACTCGTTTTAGCTCGGATTTAATATCTACCGGCATTTGTACTTATCCTTAAATAGGTAGGACTTAAGAAATTGAAAAGACGCTTAATCCTAGAAAATTATTAAACGTCTAGTATAACAAAAATTCTTTTATTATATATCTTTACAGGATGATACGTCGCTTTTGGAGGGACCTGCTCAGAGCTTAAACAATAAAATTTGTGTGTTTAATTCTTTTGCGCTATCACTTAATTCTAAGGCGACTTTTCCTGATTGATTACTTGCTTCCATTGACTGAGAGGCTAAAGTATCAATGGTTTGAATATTTCCAGAAATTTGTCCCACTTCATCTGCTTGTTTGATAGAAGCCTGGGCTATGGAATCAATCATATTAGCGACATTTTTTGATTGCGTGACAATTTCATTCAGTGCTTCGTTCGCTTGCCCTGCTAATTCGACACTTTTGGACGCACTTTCTTTACCATTTTTCATTTGTAATGACACGTGCTTGGTATTTTCTTGGATCGACCTTATGGAACATGAGACTTCCTTTGTTGCCTCAGCGGTGCGTTGAGCCAATTGTCTTACTTCATCAGCCACGACGGCAAAACCTCGTCCCTGATCACCCGCTCTTGCAGCTTCGATAGCAGCATTTAGGGCTAATAAATTTGTTTGCTCAGCGATGCTTTCAATAACGCCTATAATACCGCTAATGTTTTCTCCCAATTTATTGAGTTCCTCAACCGAGTTGGCCGAGTGATTAACAATATCCGCTATTGCGCTAATACTGGTAATGGCTTGATTGACAATTTTTCCTCCTGCAGAGGCTGTTGCACCGGCTTTGGCAGCAGTTTGCGCAGCATCACTACTCATTTTAGCCACTTTTTCAGTATCAGATACGATGGTTTTTGCGACGCTTAAAGCTTCCGTGGTTTTACTGGATTGCAACTCCATTTTTTGAGAAACCTGCTCGGAGCTTTGTTTCATTTGTTCGGAGTAGCTTGATAAAGACGTGGAATTGTCGGCCAGTCGTTTGACCATTTGGACTAAGTTTGCGGACATGCTATTAAGTGCTTTTGCCAAATTACCCACTTCATCGTCGCGCTCAATTTGTAATTGCTGGCGGAGATCATTTTTGGCGATTTTTTGTGCAAACTTGAATGACTGCCCCAATGGGACAGTTATTCCTTGGGTAACATAATAAACGGCTAGTGAGATTAAAATTGTTACGATCAGTGCAAAAAATAACATGATATAAAATTGCTGCTTGGCCGCTTCGATGATATCCAAACCATGCTTGTTCATATCATTGGCAATCCGATCTTCGACTTGTTTTAGGGCTTGGTCAAGTTGTAGACTGAATTTTTCATTGAAGGATTGTTTTGAAAGAGTTGCTATAAATCTATCGAGTTGTTGCCATTTTTGATCGGTAAGTTATTTAAAAACATGTTTCATCCCAAAAAAAAACTGTTGAAAATTGTTGAAATTATCCTGTTTATCAATTGCTTAAAATACGAAAATTTATTTTTATATAAACATCATATGTCTCTATAAAAGATGGATGTCAATTCATGTACTTATAAAATAAGGGGAAATATAGCTCAATAATTTTTTTAGGTTTAATCTTTTAATAGGTCGGTTATTTGTTTTGTTGTCAGTATTCTTGGACAAAGTTTAATCTTAGAGAAAACACTAAAAGATGAATGTTTTATTGCATTGCAAAATTCAAAAGGATTCCTTATAGTGAATACAAAATTTTTTGAGGAAAAACCTATGAGTGCAGTAATTGAGCGGAAATTTGGGATTTTTGAAATCGATTTAGAAGAAAATAAAATGCCGACGCGCACGGCTTGTTATTTAATTCGGGATGAAAAAAATGTCATTATTGAGACGGGGCCATCACCTTCTAATGATAAAATTCTAACGGCTATTGAGCGACAAGGTCTAACACCTGACGATATTGATATGATTATCGTCACCCATATCCACCTCGATCATGCCGGAGGAGCAGGTTTACTTTTATCACAATGCAAAAATGCCACTCTTTATGTGCACTATAAGGGGCTACCTCACTTAGTTGATCCGACTAAATTAATTGGCAGTGCCAAAGCGGTTTATGGCGATAACTTTATACCCTTTTTCGATCCTATCTTACCAGCAGATGGCGAGCGTACCCAAGCGCTTAATGAGGGTGATAAAATTGCCATTGGTCCTAACAGAGAATTAGAAATCTGGGAAACTCCAGGCCATGCCTTAATCCATAATGTGATTTACGATCCCGCTAGTAACGGCTTTTTCACGGGCGATTCGGGTGGTGTGTACTTCCGTATTATTAATGATTTATGGGATGTTCCCTTCGTTATCCCCTCAACCTCGCCTACTCAGTTCGATCCAAAAGCCATGGATGCCTCGTATCAGCGTATGCTGGATAAACAGCCCGAGCGCTTATATTTCACTCATTTCGGCATGGCCGAACCGGCGATGGATTACCTTCAACAGGCCAAAGACATGGTGCCCTTATTTGGCCAAGAGGCAGTAGATTTCTATCAAAAAGAACGCTCTCAGGAAAAACTGCAAAACTTTATTCAGCAAAGCTTATACGACAAATTGGAAGCAAAGGGTGTTCCGACGGATAGAGCAGAACTCGCTTGTATGGATTTGGATATTAATCTGAATACCCAGGGGATTATTGCTTATGTTCGACGGCTGGAGAAAAGCAAGTAAGAGCAATTGAAATTTGAAAATTTTGGTTCCCATATTGTACGTGGGAACCTCGACTAGACATGCATTTTAGACATGGGAATAACAGTTTTTTCGTACTCAGCTTGTTTCTCTTGCTTTGCCTTTCGCAACTCATAATCTTTTTGTAAATTTAACCAAAAACCCGCACTCATATTAAAAAACAAACCAAAACGTAGGGACATATTGGCCGTGATTGCTCTTTTGCCATCAATAATATTTTTAATGGCCATACGATCAACGCCAATTGCTTTGGCAAAAGTCCCCGGTTTAATACCCAAATCATCCAAGAAATCTTCTCTTAGCATAATGCCAGGATGTTCTATTTCGATAAAATTGTCAGACATATTAAAACTTCCTAGTTAATGGTAATCAATCAATTGTACTTTATGGGCTTGATTATTTTCCCACTTAAAAATAATTCGCCATTGCGTATTTACCCAAATTGCATAATATTCCTGTAATTCACCTTCTTTTTTTTCCAGTTTATTGGAAGGTGGTATAAGTAAGTCATCTATCCGCTCTGCGGCATCAATATAGCGTAAACGTCTCAATACCTTTGTTTGCAGATTACTATCCAGTCTTTTAACGGTGTTTCCTTTAAATATTTGTTCAGTTCTTTTATCTGCAAAACTTTCAATCATAAATGTAGTGTAATAGACTACTTTAATTTCGTCAATAGTTGGATTTTTTATCTTTTTTTAAATCGTTGGATAACTACTATCGCTTGAAAAAAACTTTGGTAACCATATATGATTAGCTACTTTTTGTTTTACCCATTTTTAAACGCAATAGAAAAAAGGCTAAATGAATTCAGAGCAACTAAAATAATTGTGCTCGTGCCGAGCAAACTATTAATAAAGAATTTGCCAAACTATTGCAATAAGACTTGATTGCTGGAACAAGATATATTGACAAAGGGAGAATCACTTCCTGCTGGGCCTTGGCTACCTTGGTCACCTTTAGGGCCCTGTTCTCCTTTAAGTCCCTGAATACCTTGGTCCCCTTTTGGACCTTGATCACCTTGGTCACCTTTTATTCCTTGAACGCCTTGTGGTCCGGGTTCTCCCTGAGCCCCTTGAATTTCTTGTATACCTTGAGGACCACGGTATTCATTCCATACAGTACCATTACATATTAAAGGCATTTGGGAAGAATAGTCATAGTAAATGGTTCCTTCGGTACTGGTATTACAACTAAGCGGCGCATTGGGTTGTGGGGTGAGTTTTAAAGCACCTTGAATTTCGGTATTATCGGGATGAACAATTGGAAATTCTACTGGCACCGTCCCATAACTATTAAGGTCTTGAATTTCGGTATCGGATAAGGCTCGCTTATAGAAACGAATATCGTCGATACTACTGTCAGTTACCTGATAACACTCCCAACAATGCGCGCCAGATCCGCCAGCCCAACTGATAAATAAGTTAGCTGAAATATAAAATTTTAGGGCTGGATTAATTTGCATCGAATTTTTGACGTTATCAAAATATGCCGTTAGTTGAGTGCCATTTCTAACAACTGAAAAGTGATGCCATTGATTGTCTGAAAGATTTCCTGAAGCATATAAATAACTATGACTATTTCCAACATAAGGATTGTCAAAAACAAAAGCTAATTCATTGTTTATACCACGAAGTAACTCCCAATTTCCGCTTATGCCTTGAGGTCCATACCATTCCCCCATAAATAATTCATGTTGAGCAGGTGTTCCATTGACCTTAAGCCAGACACTAATGGTAAAATCACCCGTACCAAAATCTAAACTGGGATTTCTGACAAGACCAATAAAGTCACCATCTCCATCAAAATAATATGCACTGTCTGAGGCATTAAAACGATCAGTCGTTAGAGTCGCTCCATTAACCACGCTATGATTTCCACTACCACTGACATCATTTGCATTTCCATTAAACGGCATATATAAAACCATTCCATCATTTATACCGGCTGTCGCTGTTCCGACCAACCACCCCAACAAAAATAGGGACAGGAATCCCCATACCATGTGTTTTTTCATTATTAAAATCCTATTTTTTTTAAAAGGTGAGATTTTATGTTTCCAAATTTTTTAACAATTTGACAAGTATGTTTATCGCATTTATTTTTTATAATGTATTAAAATCATACGATACGAATATGATAATTAAGTAATAACCTTTTGTATGAAAGTTTTTTCTTGCAAATTTATGACGTTTTTATAAATAGGGTGTCAAATAATAAAAGTAGTTGGTGATTTTTAATTTTTAGAAAGCAATTAAATAGTTACTGGGGTAACAATAGACGCGTTTTTTTATCGATAAGTAAACTATTACCTCTATTAGGTTTTTTAATTCAATTTGGCTATTTTAAAATCTACCATTTTCGATGGTGTACTTGGAACTTAAATTTGCATAATTGAACAAATCCCCCTCTTTTTTTAATCGCTTTAAAATAACTTTATTGCTTGAAAAATCATTCCTTTAACGTTTATGATTAGTTTATTTCTTGTTTGATAAATATTTTACCCTCTACTGAAAATCATCGAAAGAAACCTAAAATGAGTATTGAAAACCATCGTTTAGAATTTAAACGGCAATTGACTGATAAGCTGGAAAGGGAAGCGGTCGCTTTTTTAAATTCCCGTGATGGTGGTGTGATTTTAATTGGAGTTGATGATTCCGGTACGGCAATCGGTGTTGATAACGCCGATGATATTCAGTTAAAAATTAAGGACCGTCTTAAACACAATATTATCCCGTCCACCATGGGCTTATTTGATGTGGCGGTTCAATCCGAAGCCGGAAAAGAGACTATTCAAATCACCTTAGCAGGTGGGTTGGAAAAGCCTTATTATTTGAGCAAAATGGGTATGTCTTCCAAGGGCTGTTTTATTCGTATTGGCAGCGCAACAGAACCGATGCCACAAGGGATGATTGAGGATTTATTTGCCAGTCGCATTCGTAATTCCATTGGTAGCATCAGTTCGCGCAAACAAAATTTAACGTTTGAACAATTAAAAATTTATTATAATGAAACCCCTTATCAACTCAATGACCAGTTCGCCCATAACCTGGAATTATTAGCTGCCGATGGTTCTTATAATTATGCAGCTTATTTACTTTCGGATAATAATGGTTGTTCTATCAAAGTAGCAAAATATGCTGGGACAACTCGGGTAGACCTATTGGAAAATGAAGAATACGGTTATTGTTGTTTGGTTAAAGCTACGAAAGCAGTTTTGGAAAAGCTAAAAATTGAAAATCGGACTTTCGCCCAAATCACCGATGCTGAGCGGATAGAACGTAAACTAATAGATCCGGTTGCTTTACGTGAAGCGGTTATTAATGCCATTATCCATAATGACTATAGCAATGAAGTACCACCTAAATTTGAACTTTTTTCAGACCGATTAGAAATTACGTCGGCTGGCAAGATTCCCTCCGGTTTTACAGAAGATGAATTTTTTATGGGCTATTCGGTGCCGCATAATAAAGAATTAATGCGGATATATCGAGACTTGGAATTGGTCGAGCAATTAGGCTCCGGAATTCCAAGGATTCTTCAAGAGTATCAATCATCTATATATCATTTTACCCCGAATTTCATTCGCGTTACTTTTCCTTATGCAGAGAGCTTGATTGAGCCTACCCTGCAAGCTACCCCGCAAGCTACCCCGCAAGCTACCCCGCAAGCTGAAAAAGTATTGTTGTTTTGTATTCAGCCTAAATCACGTGCTGATATACAGGAGTACCTTGACCTTAAAGATCGTGAACACTTTCGTAAAACAATATTAACCCCCTTGATTCAGTCCGGGCAATTATTATTAACCCTACCGGATAAGCCGACCAGCCCTAAGCAGCAATTTTATACGGCTCCTGGAATAGTAGAAAATGGGGCTGTGAAAAAGCAGGAATAAACTATCGCTGATTGAAAAATGGAGAAACACTTAAGAAAAAAAGGATTATAAAAAAATTGGGCAAGTACAATATCGAGTTATATTGCATGAATATCAGTGATAACCTTTTAAAAAAAAGTATAGAAATGGAAGTAATTTAATGAGAGTCTTTGAAGTTAATGTTTGAATAAGGCTTTGTTTTACCTGACCCCTTTACTCATGCTTACCCAAGTCAATCTTTATAAAAGCAATGCCTAGCGAGGAAGAAGCAAAAAATATCATCAATGAAATTCTTAAATCCGTTGCAGAGTCCCGGCTAAAAGATACGGAACTAGAAGAATTGCAGGCGGCTCAGTCAAAAATAAAAGAGTTGCAGGAAAAAATGTACAACAAAGATGTCATTGACAAATATGAAGATTCTGTCAATGAATACTTAAAAGCGCTATTTCCTAAAGTTCGTCTCGGAATTGAAGATAAAAAGGATCGTTTAGCATGGACCGAAAATAAGCTAGGTCGTGAGTACGATATTCATTTTAAAAATGTAGATGATTCTGGAGACATCGATACTGACTTGCCAAGCCACGCTGCCCATATTGGGCATGGAACAATTCGGACGACAATTTTTGCGTTACTTCTGATGAGAGATATTGCCGAGGAATTTGAAAGGATAGAAGGAAGGAAAGACTATTTGGTGTTATTTGAAGAGCCTGAACTATTCCTTTATCCCAAAGTAGTACGTGAGCTGCGAGAGCTTATTTATAAAGTAAGCTCTGGAAATACACCGTACCAAGTTCTTTGCGCCTCGCATTCGCCTTCGATGATCGACATATCTAAGCTAAAATCCTCCATCGTCAGGCTAGTTAAGAAAGAAGCATCTACACAGCTTTATCAAGTTTCAGACCAGTTTTTAAAGTCAGCTGCTGGATCAAAATCTGATGCCGAATTTAAACAGGAGATGTATGAGGTCTTAAGGTTTAATCCACATATTTGTGAATCATTCTATTCTGACGAAGTCATATTGGTTGAAGGCCCGACCGAAGAAATAATACTACGGGCATACTTCCAAGAGCATCCACAGTCAAAGTTCTTCTTTATCCTAAACTGCGGTACAGTGAATAATATACCGTTCTATCAGAAAGTCCTGTCACAGTTTTTTATTCCTTACAGCATAATTTGCGACACTGACAAGGCAAAGATTATAGGTCATGACAATGCTGGTAATCCCCAATTTGATTCAGGAATTCAAAAATCAATCTCAGATCAATTTGGTCTAGATCTTTTTGATGGGATTTCGCGAGTGCTGCGCTGTCACGTAACTACTTTCGAACCTGCCCACAGAGATAACGGGATTCCGGGACATCTAAAAATGCCTGATGGTACTAGCCAAGGAAAACCCGTTGATGCCAATAAGTATTGGAAGGATGTTCTTCTTCCTAATTTAAATGACCCGAATATCGCCTCGGTTCCAATTATATCTGCCATGAACGCGATCACTGCATGATAGAATTGCATAACAATTTGCTGGTTCTGACCCGAATGGCACTTACTTAAGCTTTTTTGGATGCCCATTTTTCCTCACGTCTTCTCTTGCTTCCTTTCTAGGCTTCATAAGTAGCGGGAAAGGCTTTGGTCTTCGTTTCACTGCTCTAGGTTCAATACG
>Ga0209692_10000702_pt1 | contig 64361 bp, 78 predicted proteins | sample tdDd472_FD_187129 | JGI IMG/M metagenome (GOLD analysis project Ga0209692, IMG submission 187129) | Marine sediment microbial communities from the Atlantic coast under amendment with organic carbon and nitrate - tdDd47.2 (SPAdes)... | ecosystem: Environmental > Aquatic > Marine > Coastal >... | reverse complement strand
AGTGATGCTGTCGATGCTGTCGCTCAGGTGTTTATAAAGGTCGGCCCGCTTGTAGCTGTCCGGGCATGATAGCTTGCGCCTCACGTGGGCGGTCACACTGCCCCGCGAATGAGTCAGCCCCTTCATTTCGAGGCTGATGGCGTGTTTCCACTGTAAAAGCTGGAACAGCGGTATCTCAACCACTACACCGTTAAAGTCATAGATGCCCACATTGCTTGCTAATAGTTGCTGTGACATGACTAGTACCCCGCAGCTTCAGCACGATAGTCGCGCCGGCGGTGGCTGATATCTTGAAAATCAGGATAGCCGTACTCATTAAGCGGCATTGGATTGGTGGCAACGACCTGATGCAGCGTCGAAGACAGGCGACCATCGCAATCACTGCCATCACGCTCGATAAATCGCGTCAGCTCCTGCCCATCGTCAGACAGCTCCCAAGTAATCCGCGAGGCACTGTAGCCCTCGTCGGTACGCTCGAAAGTAGAATGCTCAAGGCTTTGCCCCGGCTCGATTGTTAGCGTTACCACGCCATTGTTGTAGGTTTTAAATCTCATGCTCATACCCCTATGGTAATAACAGAATGATTAGAAGCACTGCCAGCACGAAGCTGGCAGTACCCCAATGGATTACAGGCGGGCGCTTGCTCATGCGCTTTCCTTGATGTGCCAAGTAATGCCCTTGCTAGACATTGCCTCGCCCAACGTCAGGTCACACTCGGTATCAGTAATAACGCCGGAGAATTGGTCAAGCTCAGAGGCTGGCAGATATCCCAGCTCAGGAAAGCCTAATCCAAGATCGCAAAGCCCGAACAGCATCGTAGCGCCATTGATAAGCTCGGCGTGTACGATGTGCCATTCCGCTGATGCTACTTCAAAGCGCACAATGACCGGACGGTCATAGTTAGCCACCTCGGGATTGTCTGCAGCGCCAGCACAAAATAGCTGAGTTGAGAGTGAATCGGATATGTATGATTTCATTGTGTCAGTCTCCAAGTAGCCCACACCACACGGGCCTTATACACACTTTAATTTATGTGCAGCTACTGTCAAGTGGTTTATTTTCGGAGATTCCGGGCAGCCTGGGCGATGGTGTGACATCACATATATCTTACTTCGGGGCTGTAGCTCAACGGTTCGCTTCCTTTTTGCTGTGGCTCAACGGTCAGGCAAAAAAAAGCCCCTGACTAGCAGGGGCGAGAGACTGCGACAAGTTCAGAACTCGCCACGCATTGCCAGCGACACTGTGCTGTCGGGCGTGACAATGAAATGATCGAGAACTCGCACATCTATCAGTTCCATAGCATCACGGATACGGCGGGTAATGCTTTTATCTGATGCTGATGGCTCAGGCACACCGGACGGATGATTGTGTGCCAGCACGATAGCGGCAGCGTTCAGGTCGATAGCACTGCGTACCAGCTCACGCGGGTATACCGTGGTCGCATCAATAGTGCCTTTGAATTCTTCGCGGAACTCAAGAACACGGTGGCGATTGTCGAGATACAGCACACCAAACACTTCCTGCTTACGGTGGGCGAGATTCGCCTTTAAGAAATCACGGCTGGCTGCTGGTGATTCGATTGCAACGCCCTTCTCGATGCCGCAAAGCTTTAAGTACGCTGCTGCGACTTCTTCGATATTGGCTGCTTGTCCTGCTTTGTTGTATAGCTTCATTGTCAGTCTCCAAAATGCCCGCTACCACAGCGGGGTTATAAACATAGTATCAATTGTGGATAGTGTTGCAAGTTCTTTTTTTCAGGTAGTGGTAGCCAGGACGATTCAGTGACGCGAGCCTTCCTTCTCACATTGTGGCAGTAGCTCAACGGTGGGTCAGTCGCTCAACGGTCTACCTCTTGGCTGTAGCTCAACCGCCAGACAAAAGAATGCCCCGCTACCGTTGGGGGCGATAGCGGGGCGTGGGGTTGCCGCAGGACGCGGCAGGGAGACTAACTGTTTGCAGCTTTCGGCGTGATATCTTCGAGCCTGTGCAGTTCTTCAATCAGGCTTTCTTTCTGCTCTGGTGTGCATTCAAGGATATGCCGCGCCAGTTCATCAGTGCTGATATCGCCGCTGTCGAGTATCCGGCGCAAGGCGAACTCACTGTCACATTCGATAGCGACACAGGCTTCAGTCAGATTGTTATGAGTATCAACGGCCTGTTGACTGCCGCCAGCAAACAACACCAGCCGCACAACATACTTCGCATCCGGCAATACCTTCCCACCAGCGTCTGTGATATCACGCTTGTCCATATCGCTCAGTGATTCAGCGGTGCATTCTTCGATGTAGTATTCACCTGAAGCCAGCATGAATACCGATTCCGGCGGCTTGAACTCGGGATAGTGGTTTGTGTCGGGGTCGATGCCGTACTTCTCGTACAGCTTCGGCAGGGCTTCGGGCGGGTATCCACCAACCTGCGTCCATTCGTAAGTACGGGTATCCAGCACGAAGAAACCTGCATCCCCATGACTGCGTTTTTCCTGATATTCAGTCATTAACAGTTCTGATACCAGTGGTGTTTTACCGCCAAACACACCGAGGCTCATATTGTCGGCATAGCCGCAGTGCTGGTGACAAACACCTACCAGCCGCGCATAAGCATAGGCAAAGTCATTGCCCCGGCTCTCCATCAGCTTGCGGTGAATGTCCAGAATCATCGGCACAGCGTAACCGCCCCAATGCAGATATATTTCCTGACTGACGTTTTCACCATCAGTTACTACGATTATTGCTCTATCACCCATGAGTATTCTCCAGTTAAGGGTTGTGGTTAAAATTCTTCCATCATTGAAGCAGCACCATCTAGGTCACTGCCAAGAACGTCATACAATGAACCAGCCTTCATTGCTGTATCAGGGTTATGAGGCTCGTTGGTGCATTTGCTGTTAGGGTCACTATTGAACTCGTTGCCGAAAACACCGCAGCCATTCTTTCTGAATAGCTTGTTTGCTTGCTCAATAGGAAGGTCTACATCATGCAGGGAGTCGATATCCCACGGCTCGCCACAGTGTCTGCAATAAATATCCATTATCAGTCTCCATTTATGCCCGCCACCACGGCGGGATAGCTTCAGATTACCAAATGTGGACACCATTGCAAGCGTTATTTTTGAGCAGGTTTCAGCCGGCAACCCAGAGCCAGCAATGACTATCACTGGCGTAGGTCAACAGTAGATCAGTCGTGGGTCAACAGCCCCGGGGTCGGCAAGGATACCTGGTATATCAGTAGTGGCAGATGTTGACTAAGTGATTGATTCGCAAGGTCTTGCGAAAATCAGTCCACATTTGAATCGTGGTCAACCGTCACGGGCCGGCGACCACCCATTGTTTTGCGTCGTTGAACCGCCCTTTCCATAGCGTCGGCGGTGTTCACTATCACGTTCACATCACTGGTGTCGTTCAACAGCCCGATGGATTTAGCCAATGAATCCAACGCTTTCTGCGGGTCAACTGTCTTCAGCTTGATAACGGTGGTGCGTATCGTGTCGCCGGAGTCTGTCACAATCTCTTTCACGGTTAGATCAACAGACCGTAAGCGGCGCTGTACCTCTACTGGCAGCTTGGTTACGTCTGTAATCATTAGCTGCCCGTTATCGTCGGACTCGAAATAGTCCACCACATTAGCCTGAGCGTGGTTGTACCAGTCGCGCATGATGGCTTCGGCGGCTATCTTCGCGGAATCTGCTCGCCGGCTAACTTTTTTGTGAATCGAGTCTAGGAATTGGCTTATCTGTGGGTGACGCAGGACACGCCACGCCTCTGTATAGCACGTAGCGCGTGAGGCTTTGGGATACACAGTGGCATAGGCTTCAGCGGCATTGTGACCGTTTGACAGGTAGTGTTGAGCTACTTCGGTGTATTTAGCCAGAGTATCTGGTCTTAGCTGTCTTGTTGTACTGGCTTGAATGGTGTTAGGTGGTAGGGCTTTGTTGTTTACAGGCGGGGGCAGGGCTTCGCCGGCTTCACTAGCGTCACGCTTTGCTATACGAACATTGGTTTCATCCTCGAATTTTGCAATAAGGTCTTCAAGGCTTGATTTAGAAGTGTTTCGGCGCTGTTGGCTCATGGTAAAGACGTAGCCCTCGCACTGGTTAGGTGGTCAACGGGCTTCGCCGGGTGTGCCGCGTTAAGGGTTGCGACACTGCACAGGTAGGGGTATGAGTTATGGAGACTGATACTGTCTGTGCGTGAAGCCATTATACACCAATTTCGGATAGTTGTGACTCTAATTTCTGTCGGTATGCCGGCAGTTCGTTTTCCTGCTCTGTGTCGGTAGGGTAACGGGCGTGATATTTCTCTGCAAGTGACATAACAGTTTGCCACGCGGTGTCACATTGTTCCTGTGACCAAGCGGCCTTCTTCCTAAGATTTTGGAAGCCGATATGAACCATTAGCTTCTTACCCTCAGTCTCGAATAGCCCAAACAGGATTTTCGGCGCTTCAATCTGCAGGGTTTCCGGCTTGGGCGTGAATTCGTCATGCTGTGTAGATCTGCCATAGCCCAGCAGCTTCGGGATTGATGGCGGGTAGTCGCTGCCTTCCAGTGCGGCAACATGAACGGCCCGGACAATCTGGTGCGGCTGCATGGCTTCAATCTGTGCCATAGCACTAGGGTTATCTTCCGGTACTTCGCCATTGTTGCTGATCCATTGGTTGCCGTACATACCACCAAGATGCAGCCAAAGCCATTGGCTCTGCGTGAAGCCGGCGGGAATTTCGGTTTCGATACCTGGCGCTTTCATCTGAACTTCCCGCTTATCCCTATCTTCAGCCATTCAGGGTGTTTATCTTTTTCACGTGGCTTCGCCTGTTCTGTGTTGTGTTTTTCCCTAGCAAACAGGAGTTTTGCTATCGACAGCTTATGGTTCAGTTTGTACGCAAGGTTATTATCATCAAGGTTTGACCAATGGTTGATAACCAGACATTCGGGAATTCTGACCATAGGTAGTGTCTCGGGTATAGGCTTGAGTTCGTAATACTCGCCTTCCTTCAGCCCCAGCATTTCAGCCTGATATTTGTACAGGTACAGTCTGGTCTGGAAACTCATTGCAGCCGCCTTTGCCTACTGGCTATCTGGCTGGCTGCTCCATTCTGTAGCCGGCTTTGAGCATTGGGCTTCTGTTTTTCTGCCGGTGGCGGTTCAATGCTGTATTCCTCGTTGTACCGGCTGTTGAAGAATGTGGCGGCTTGCAGGGTTTTATCAGTACCCAGCTTTCCAGAAACTAGGCAGTGCTGGTAGTAGATGCTGGTGTATTCCATCAGGGCTTCCAGCGTGACATTGCCGGCTTGTATCTCACGCCTAGCAAATCGCTCTGCATCATTCCAGCGTTGGCCGCCATAGCGTTTTGGGTAGATAGGGCGAAGTTTTGCCCACATTTCTTGCCACGCTTGTTCCGTAATCTTTTGAACCTTGCCTTTGCCTTTGCCTCTGCCTCTGCTTGTCGTGACATTTTGGGACATTTGCGTGACATTTTTGCAGGATTCATCTAAACAATTGATTCCAGTCCCGTTTTTGTTGTGCCAGTTTTTATGGCAACTGCAACAAAGCCAACGAACCTCAAGGGCTTTTGCGTAATCGTCGTGATGCGCTGCAATACTGTCAGAATCATCACCACAATCTTCACAAAACTTGGGTCTGGTTAAAATACCACCAGCTATAGCCATAGCAACCAACTCATGTGCAGCTTGTTTGGTTCTAGGCACTTCCGCTGGCTTAGATACACTGCCTTTAGCCCTTTGTCGGCGTTTGCGTATCCTGTTTGCCTCACGCTTTTCAGCTTGGTTTTGAATCTCGCGGTAAGTTTGGTAGTTAACAACTCGGTAGCCGCAATTGTCACCACATCCCGGTCTAATTGGAATAATCCTGCGCCCTTCCTCGGCCTCGTTCTTACTCTGTGGGTCTGGTGACATCAATGTGTCCATGTGACCGCGGAGACTGTCCAGATCGTGCGGGTAGTTGATTAGCCGGTGCAGTGATTCGAGCGATTTATCCACCAGCCCTTCACGGTCTGCCAGTACCAGCAAATCCATGAAAACGTGCCTTGTGCCGTAGTCGGCGGCAAGGCTTGAGAACATGATGTCCTCGAAAATCTTTACATACATAGTAGTCAGTCTCCTTTAACCAATATCCTGATTTTACGCTGTTTTTCTGTTTTTGTCACTCAAATAGCGTGACATTGGTTGCATACTACACCAAATGTGGATATTGTGTGAAATGTGCAATGTCGCACATTTGTTCTATTGGAGTAGAAGCATGACCACAATCACCAAACTCGACAAAAAATCCTGCAAAGCAATCCAGCAACCGATTGAAGATGCTGTCAATGCAGCCCTTGAGCCTTTCGGTCTGAAGGCGGTTATCGGTGGCGGTAGTTACAACGAAACCGAACTGAAAACCAAACTGACAATTTCAGTGACCGACACTGACGTTCTGGAAGCGCAGGAACGTGCAGACTTTGCACTTTACAGCCGCAGCTACAACGTCACGCCGGAAGACTATGGCACAGTGTTCCAGTATCAGGGTAAAGACTACGCCATTATCGGCTTCAACCCGCGCAGCCCTAAGTATGGCGTGAAGGTTCGCCGGTTGCATGATGGTCAGGTGATGAAGTTCACCGAGTCTGCCCTGCGTCACTGCCCTAGCAGAAAAGCCGCCTAGAGTGCAGCTTGTAGTGTCGGTTCGCCGGCACTATCAGGTGCGCTTTTGCATCGACAACAGAAGGAACAATTCTCATGTCACATTTTACAGTTTTAGTAGTTGGTGATGATATCGACAAACAGCTTGAACCTTTCTTCGAGCAAGGTGATGAAGGCGACTACTTTATGGAGTTTGAACCTGAAGTAGAAAGCCGTGAAGAACTGATTGCCAGTTGGAAGCGTCATAACGCTGAAATTGAAGCCATTCCGGCTCAGGAACGTTCCAGCTATCACCAGACCTATGACACGCCCGAAGAATACGCTGAAAAATATCACGGCTGGATTGAGCGTGATGGTCAGTGGGGCTATATCAGCAACCCTCGCGCCAAGTGGGATTGGTATGTGGTTGGTGGTCGCTGGTCTGGCTCTCTGAAGTACAAAGAAGGCGGTGTCGGCACTATGGGGCATCATCGTGGTACTGGCGCGGAAATTGCCAAAATGAAAAATCCGGGCGATTGGGATGAAGAAACCAAGCGGCAGGTTGCTAACCGCCTGTGCGATTCCTGCACTGTTGGTGATCTGGATATTGAAGGCATGAAGCAGGAAGCTATCGAAGCCGCCAACGACAAGTATGAATCTTTTGAGGCCGCTGTCGGTCTGGAAGGCGCACCGCTTCCGTTTTCAGAGTTCCGCAAAGACTACCCTGATGGTGACGATGGTCTGAAAGCCGCCCGTGATTCTTACGGTTCTATCGAGTGGGTTAAGAAATACGAAGCAGCACAAAAAGAAGACAAAGTGCCGTTTTTGTTTTTAGGTGATGCGGTCGAATTTTTCTGCTGCCATAACGGCGGGCGTGAAGAATTTGTTCGCCGCGCTGCTGCCGAATCCTTCAGCACCTACGCTGTTCTGAAGGACGATGTGTGGTACGAAAAAGGTGAAATGGGCTGGTTCGGAATCAGCACCAACGAAGTAGAAGATTGGCAGTCCGAGTTTTTAGACTTGGTAGGAACGTTGCCAGCCGATACGACAATTACTGTTGTCGATTGCCACATTTAGTGCGCAGTGTGTAGCGTCCTACGGGGCGCTATGCAGTACGTTCTAAACCACAAACTAGGAGAAGTCTCATGTGTGACCGCGAAAAAAACGGCTATCACGTTATCGAGAGCCACCAAGCCGGCAGACACCTTATCGACATCATTGATGATGATGCCGGTAGCGTCGAATGCCCGTTAGATTGGGAAGATTCAGACAGCCTGATATTTGCCTCATTCGAGAAGCGCAGTGTGCTGTCACAGTACAACCCGTTCACCAGCACAAACGAAGTACCAGGCTACGCTAAAAAGCATGGCATGACGGTTATCAGCCTGTTCAGGTATGAGCATGGCTTGGTTATGTATGCAGCCGGCGAGAGAAACCCGTTTGCCTGTAATTTTGACTCAGGCTGTGTCGGTTGGATTCTGATTAAGGAAGAAGATTTTCTGAAGCCAGCCAATGAAGTAGCTGAAGGCATCTGCCAGACAATCACCGATTGGTGCAACGGCTCGATCTACGGAATGATTACCTACGAGAAGGGTGAAGACGGTAGCTGGGTGGATTGTCAGGAAGATGTGTGGGGCTATATCGGTATCGACGGTATCTCTACCGAAGCAGAATCTTCTGTTCAGACCTACGACGCTAAAGACCGGGCTGTTGCGCTTCAAAACTGGTTCGCATTCGGTACACCGGCTGGCATTCCATTCGGCCCACATAAACCATTCTGCACAGAATGCGGAAGCGATAGTGTTGTTGTTGACTCTACTTCTGAGTGGGATGCAGAGAAGGAGATATTCGTTCACTGCTCAGACTTCGATCACTGGTGGTGTGGTAACTGCAATGCTGATGGCAAGCGGCTGGTTGAATTCATGTATCAGTATCAAGCCGAACTAATTAAGGAAAAATGGGAGCATGGCAATGAACATTGATGGATTCTATAGAAAGAAATCAAAACCCAAAAAAGGCGTACCTACAACCTACGAAGGCATGACCAATAGAAGGGCTAGGTGGTGGATTGCTAGAGCAATCAAAATAAAATCCTTACAGAAAAGCATTAATGAAGAACTAAAGGAGTGCGCTGTAGCTCTTGGAACTGGTATTCATCGTTCACGCGACCATGCTGGTATTGCTGTTCAGGTATCACGAACAGGAAGGCGTAAAGTAAAAGGCGCTGTTGATTATAAGTCTGCTTTCAATGAGCTTTGTGAAAGAAGTCAGCTTACTGATTACAGCAAGGAACGGCTAATGGAAAAACACCGTAAACCTGACCGCATTAACCACCCTACAAAATGTTTTTCTATTTCTGTTGGTGGAGATAGTGCAAAAAATCCGATTAGTTTGGCGGTGTGATATGAACAACATTAAACCTACGCTCGAAAATGTAATGCCGGCACTGGAAGATTGGCTGAACGATAACTTTCTTGGTGGCGCACAGCGAGACAACTGGAAGAACATCACCGAAGACAACTATCTTGGTGTGATTCTCTATAAGCCGACAGCGCGTGAATTCATGGTTGATTGTAGTAGTCGCGGCTTAATCTATGTTGACGTTCTATGGCCTTTTTACAATGGCTGGAACGGCAAACAGATTGTTCGTCCAGAAGACTTGTTCGGCAGTAAGCACAGTGTCAAGGAACGCGCCAGCACCAGCAAAACACGCTTCGATGGTGTTGGTATCTCCTGTGTCGGTCAGGCTGTCAAAAAGGTATACAACGCCACCTTCGACGATTGGAACTTACTGAACCGTGAAGCAGCCAAGCGATGCCTGTTAGAGCGTCAGGGTGATGCTCTGGCTCAGTCGTTAGCCAGCACGATAGAAACCAGCGGGTCGCCTCGCCGGTTCAATGGTGGTGAGTGGCGCGTAGATATCTGCGATATTCCGGGCGCTAGTGGATCGCTAACCGTCCGTAACGCCGACCACATCGAGTTCTCTGGTTGGATGGATGAAACGGTAGCCCGTGAGTTTGTAGGGCTTCTGATGCGGATTAAAGCCGGCGAACTACAGAATCCTAAACCCGAGGGTGATTCGCACCTTCAGCAGAGTATGGAGCTATAGATGAAAACTAGTATCAAGTGGTTCAATGTTTTTGTATCAATCGCAATCGGTGTGACCTTCATTGTTTTTATTATTCCATGATGGCGACAACTCCGAGGGGGCGGCTGCGGAGTGTCCTCTTGTCGGTAAATCTTCATGCAAGAAACCGGCGCAATAGACCAAGCCTTTATGCGGGTCGCCATTTTTCCTACCTGGAAAACATGAGCCGTTGTAAATAAAGGTAAGCAGCCATAATGATCTGGCTGATGCTCCGAGACTAAGCCGGCTTTCGAGCCGGCTTTTTTATGTGCGATATGTTGCGCAAACCGGAAAACCGCCACCAAGTCATGCGGCTTTCAGTCTGGTTGTGTTAAGCAGAATCAGCCGTAAGTCTTTGATTTAGGTCGCTATGTTATAATGTGTATACCAGTTAACGCTGGTGTGTTCTTTAACAATCTATGGAGACTACTTATGAGTCATGCAGACTATAAGCCTGTGCGCAAAGCACTGCCCGAAACACTTCCAGCTATCACTAGAGTGGAAGCAGAAAAAGCAGTTAAGCGGCTGTACCGGAAGTTCGGCAAGCTGGACAACGGATATCAAATGACACGATACACTTGGTCACGCGGTGTTCGCCGGTGCTGGATATCAACCAAACCAACATCAGGCCATTGGAAGGGTTGGGGAAGATTGATACACGATGTATCACACAACATCTTTGCCCGTACTTATCCAAACAAACTGCCACATGACCCGCTGCACGTTCATTACGAAACGAAGATCGCAGAGTACGTGGCTGGTACAGATTGGTTGGATGGTGGTCTAAAGCCCAAAGTGAAACCGAAGCCGACTAAGGAAGAAAAACGGCTTGCAGAGATCGTCAGAACGAAGGCGGCACTGAAACGGTGGAACACCAAGCAAAGCAGGGCGCAGACCGCTATCAAAAAGTACAACACCAAACTGAAACGGCTCGAAGCCGCAGGAGTGTGATATGGAACAGGCTATGACACCTAGAGTGAAGGGTATCTTTCTGAAGAAGATCGAGCAGAAGCGCAAGCAGGGCGTTTCGGAAGCCAAAATAGAGAAGTGGCGAAAGGCTTGGTTTTATGCCGGCAGAGTGATACAAAGTAAGTAACACCTTCCCCCTGTTTTATTTGCCCGCCTTGTGCGGGCTTTTTTTATGCCGGGTCTATCAGAATTTCAGTGCCATGAGCCGTTGCGGTTCGGGTAACGTGCTGGAAATACTTTCGTTCAACAATGTGTTCGCTGGTATCGTCTTCGAGTATGCCGGCACGAACCAGACCGTCCTGCAGCGCCTTGCATCCACCCCAAAAGTTATCTTCGTCGAGTATCTTAGCCGGCGCGTGAGTCGTGATCGTGATTCTGGCTCGCTTGAGTTTCGGCTGTCCTGTGCCGGCTTCGAGTGCAGCCAGGTACACCTGTTCATACCATGACTTTCGGTACGTCATTTGTTTGCGCCAGTGCATACGCATCAGCGCATTCATTGATTTAGGGTATTTCCCACGCACGTACAGTCGTAAAGTCATGTTCTAGTCCTGCCTTTTCAAATACATTGATGTCGGTTAGGTGGCATACCCATTCGAGCATTATCACCTGAGATTGATGCAGCGATTCCCATTCCCATACACCGCCGGCATAGGTATCGAGTCCGTAATGACCTTGATGCAGTTCTTTGGATAGCGGGATCACCAGCCAGTGATTCTGGCGTTGACCCATGCCCGGATTAGCGGCCCGACCAAAGGTATCAATGATCGAGCCGCCGTGACAATGAGCTATGGTTGCCGGCGCACCGGTTAGAAGGCAATTCAACTGTGCAACTGCATCCCAATGGCGCTTTTGTGCAGCGTCAGGGCTACGCGGCATGGCGTAGGGTATTGGTGACTAGTTCCTGAGCCTTGATGTAGCTGGACTCCTGATAGGAGCCGCCAGCTAACAGAAGGTCTGCACCGGCTTCAGTGTACTCATTAGCAACCAGAAACACGCGCCAGACAATCTGGAAATCGTCTTTGTGTTCCATTTCCAGCCGGATGCGTATGAAGGTCTTGGTTTCCAAATCCTGCTTTATCGGCATCTTGGTCTGGTCAAAGCCATTACACGCCATTGTGTAGACCGCTTGAGCCTCACCGTCGCCATATTCCTTGCGGATTTCTTCGACAGACTTGCCCCAATACTTATTCACCTGGACAGGGGAAAGCACCGGCAAATCCCAGCAATACTCTGGATGCCGTACTTTGTTCCGGTCTATCTCAACCGTAACTTCCTGTTCGTCGATGAAGTACATATCGTTAGCCATTGATTTCTGTCTTCTCTACAGATCTCGCCATGAATTGTGGACAACTGTAACTGAAGGTGCTATCGCCTTCAACTGCAACCCTTACAGCCATAGCCGCAGACTGCACAGCTTCCTTGTACGTGTTCTCTGCAGTTTCTTCGCCGTACTCATGCTCTAGCATGGCTTTGTTTAGCTCGCCGGCTTCTTCGTTGAACGCTGTTAGCTGGTGTTTATTGTCTGGAAACTTTGACCGGGCTTTCACTAATTCGTTCTTAACGTGCTGCAAAAAACGATCATCCGGCGACATCCTGCAAATAACCATTTCTTCACCACCCAGCTCGAAGGCTTGCCAAAGAATCAGGGCTACATCGTGAGATAGGTGGTCAGTACCTTCGTGCTTCAGTGCTTCTGAAATAATCTTCTCAAGTTTCCTGATAGTCTCAAACTGGCTGTTTATCTTGTCGTGCAAACGCTGGTCTTTCTTACCCTTTAGCACATTCTTCAGCTTTATATTTTCGAGCGTCAGGCGGTTCAGCTTCGCGCCAGCGATATTCAGTTTGCGTCGGAGTACGGCAACAATGCTCAGTGGCTGTTTGTTCTGTGTCATTTTCTTATATCTCTGTTTTGGAATTGAATGCCGCGCTTCGCGGGCCTGTTAGTTTTAAGTTCATCTGGTACTTTCTTTCCGGTTTCTTTTTCCCACCTTTCCCACCAGTTTGAACGATACGGAACTACCGGTCGGTATCCTTTCGTCATTCAGTGATATCCCAAGTCTTGAAACGAATACCGAAGTTAACCTGATCGACATAAAGCTCAGGATCGTCGTTAAACGGTTCGCCATTCTTTAGGTGGCTGATGTGTTCATACTCGACAAAGGTGTTCCACTTCATGTCCTGACGAACACGCAGCGTGAGTGTCGGGTTGTCACCACCATAGTCAGCAAACGTGCTACTTCCTACTTTGTGACCAACAGCCAGGTCAATTACCGGCGAACAAGCGCAACAGGTGAGTACCACAAAAACCAGAAAGTAGAATTTAATAGCTTCTCTGTTCATAGCTAATTCCAAAGTTCGTCAAAATGAAAGCCTTCAACAAAGTTCTTAGTGACCAGCTTTCCGTTCTTATCAACAAAGTAGAGCGTCGGCACATCAGCTTCTTCATATCGGCTGTATCCAATGAAACCTATATCTTCAACATGAGGCGCTATAAACTCGAAGAATTCTTCTATCTCGCCGTTGTAGTTTTTGATATCGCCTTTACCAAGCAATGAATAGCTTCCGCTAATATCATCAAAAGTGAAGTTCCGGCAGCTGGTGTTGGGCGTGTAGTAGCTGCCATCGCTAAACAAATAGTTCCAACGCCCCGGCTTATCTGCCAGAGCCGTGTCGTGTTCATCGTCGGAAATAGGAACAAAAAAACACATAGCCTTCAGTGTGTCGATAACGTCTTCCGGCGTGTTTTGTTTTAGGTCAACATTGACAAAGATTTCTGTGTACATACCCATTACGGCGCTTCCAGTATTGGTTTTCTTGAACTGGCGTATGTTGCTTTGTCGGCAAAATGACGTACAGCATGGTAGGTATACCAAGCACGGAACTTGCTCATTCCGTTTGCCCGGTTTATTTCACGGAACAGCTTATCTGCTGCTGACTTTGAATCCGGCGGGATCTCGCGCTCACGCATCAACTGGTACAGAGCATCGTGAACCAGTGAGCCGGTCAGAATGTCGGGAGTGTCTTTGCACGGCCCGCTTGCACCATCCCACGCATAGCCGGCACGAATGCACAGAGTGCCGTTATCATGCAGCTCGATAAATTCTGTGTTTATATGAGTGTTGGTCAACCCTTCGAGCAACGGGTGCTGAAACAGCACCCATTCCTGTAGCTGGTACTTATACCCGTTCTTGTACTTTATTGATATTGGTGTCACGTTCCTTCTCCTGTTTAAATAATTCTTCGTCACCGTCGATTCTCATGAGGTTTATTTCGGGGCAGTAAGGCAAATACTCGTCTGTTCCTTTTGCTATTTCTGTTGACTTAAAAAGAGGAATCTCTTTCCATAGTATCGGCGGGTCTACTCTCCAAATCTTATCGGCAAGAAGAAACCTATCAGGCACATTACCTAGATACTCAATAGCCGTTACACTCTTTCCGTTGTTGCCGCACACTCCATCGTTGATAACAATGCAAAGGCATCCGGGTTCAATCGGTTTCATCTTTATTCACCAAAGTTAACCGGCGTTCAAGCTCTTTTATTTTGTCGCGCTGCCTTGCTGTTTTTTCTTCTAATAGGCGGTTTTTTTCTGACAGGCTTGTGACATGATCTTCTTCGCCGGTCTTAGGCTCAAACAGATTACGCAATGAATCGTCTTGGATGCACCGCGCACCGGTATTGAAATATCCATAACCATCATTCTGTGTATAAAAAGCTGCTTTAAGGCACATTACCTCACCTTTTGTGCGGTAGTCCTGACCCAAATGGGCGCACTGTTTGCATATAGAACTCATTCCTGCCTCGCTTTCATGTATGGCGTGTAAAAGTGATGTGAGAACTTCTTAGCAGCTTCTTCGCTGTGATCCAGCTCACGCTTGCTGTCGAATCCACAGACCGCCTTCACAATACTGTCGATAGCTTCTTCTCTTTTATCGGATGGACGCAAAGCCTTGTAATCAAGGTAGTCCTGCTTCCATTCGCTTTCTTCGATGAACCACTTCTGGAAATCATCATCTTGGTACAGCATGGCGGCTCGTTTGCTCTTACCACCGCCTTTGTTATCCGGCAGCTGACCTTCTTCTTCCTGCTTGCGAATACGGTCTGCATGGCCTTTGGCGAGCGTCTGATTGATAATCTTGCCGGTATCGTCGTACTCCATAAGGATTAAGCCAAACTGAAAGCCAGGTATCCCAGCTGAAGATTGGTCGGAGGTCTTCTGTGCCTTCCACCAGCTCATATCGTCATGCCCGAAATGCAGAGCAATTGAAGCGCCTTTAGCTTCCGACCAGTTGCGCCCCCACAGGAAGCATTCAGTAACGCGCTGCTCCCAGCCATCGTCACCGACAGGGTGAATGACGCACTGGTAGTGTTGACCGGATCGCTTGTTGCTGCGGGTCATGGTGGTGTCGAAGGCATCCAGCGCCTCACGGCTTTCTAGCAGAACAACAACCTTGAAACCGGCTTTACTGTTTTCTAACCAGCTATCAAGCTCACAGTCGCCGGCGAAGGCGGTGTAGTCGCTTACTTGCTTCTCGATGTCAGCGGTTTCGTTCATCTGCCATCCTTGTTTCAAAATCGTTGTCGAACATTCCGTTAGCCACCTGTTCTTTGTGACTCAGGATCGCGCCACCAATTGTCGGACAGGCGCATCTTCGGCCCTTATAAACGTAGTGGTTGCAGTCTTCACAGATGGTCAACGGTTCGCCGTACTTGGCGACAAGCTCTGGATCTGGTTTAGTCGCCACTTTTCTTCTCCGGCATAAGTGCTGACACAGCTTCAATCAATCGTTTCGCCGGAGCTGTCGCGCTGGCTATACATCTTCTGCACGGCTCAACTTTGTGTTTCAGTTCAAGTGTGTTTTGATAATTACTGTTTTCGATTATCGTGAAATTAAGATGCGTTCCACACTTATCACAAACGAATTGATGATTAAGGATTTGTATTGGTGTTAAGGTTTTTATTTCATTCGCCATGTTCTCGCCTTGTGGTTGGTTTCTTTACAGGGCCGCTCTCCGGTAGAGACTATCTTTCCGTCAGTCGATAAATCGTAGAGCCGCTTTTGCATGGTGTTGCAGCGGTGAACTGACATACCAAACTGTTTATTGCATATCTCGACCAGTTCGCCGCAAGTGTGATTGGGTCGACCGCGAATCAGCTCAAGCATGAACTCGCGGTCTTTAGCACGGGTTGTCTTATTGGTCTTCGCCTCTGCTTCATGGGAAGTAGGCGGGTCGACCTTCCGTGCTATTGGGTTGTCGAAATCAAGCTGCGTCTGGCGATGTTCCATCTTCAGCTTCTTTTTCGAGTTTGGCTTCAGCGATGTGTTTACACTCTTTGCCGCCGCCGAACTGAAAGGCTTTGCAATGGCACTGCCAGTCCGGGCGGTTTTCCATGTAAGTTACTTCGTAGCCAGCTTTGCTCGGATCGCTTGACGCGATAACTGTTTTGAAAAATCCTGACATTCTCTTGACCTCTTTGATAAACAAAAATCCTGCAGTGCAGGTATGTAACCGCGACTGTCGCGGGCTTTTGGTGTGTACTTTCTAACCATCACTCACACTCCTGTTCTACCTCTGCGATGCCCATAGCCAGTACAGCGTTCATGTATGCGTCGAGTTCTTCTGGTTCGTAGCCTTCACAGTAGTCGCCATATATAGGGTCTATTTCAACGATGTGCTTCTTGTGTAGACTGTGATAGCGGCAGAAATAGTCGCATCCCATCTCCCGCAGCTTGTCTTTAATCGCGGCGAGTAATAGAGCGTCATACTCGCTACAGCGGCAACGCCATCTAATTTCCTGATTAGCTAGACAGTCCAAGTATTCGTTACCCGCAGGACATTCATCGCCTGATTCGTGAGCGCACCACCGCGCTACCTGTTCTCTGTTAGTGGTCATGGTTGCACTACACATTTACTATCTTCATGAAACGCCTTAACAGCAGCATCAATATCTGCATTTCGCCCTATTGAAAAACGTACACCGTTGAAGTTAAAGGTGATATAAGCCACATCGAACAATGCTGCTTTATCCTTTGCTTCTGTGACTGCTCTCCTTATATCAGTGCCAGCCATAAACTCTACCTCTATTACCATGTATGACATCACTCACACTCCTGTTCTACTTTGGCGAGGGCTTTGCCTATGCGCCTCAGTTCTTGACCTGCCAAAGCCATGTAGTCGGCTTTATTCGTTGAATACCCCTCCACTTGCTCTGCAAGCCACACCCAAGAATCTTCATTCTTTTTCATCGTTGGGTGATCACCCTCTAATGCATCCCGCAGCGCATCCCGCTCTGCCTGTAGTGCGGCGCGTTCTTTTGCTTCCTCATTCAGCCGGCAGAACGGGCAGTAGTCGTGAATCGTTGAGGCAAAATCGTGTTTCCGGCAATCTGCCCGTATCTTTTCCAGTTCATCGCTCATAGAACTACCACTCTCCATGCACAACAACCTGACCTACGTTGTAGCGGCGGCTACGGCGAATCATGCTGGCATCAAATAACTTGGATTCGTGAAGGTCGGCTTCCCATTCTTCGATGGTGGTGCGGATCTCGGTCAGCAGCACGGCTTTGTCTGTGGCCTCAAGAGCGTCGAAACTGTCTGCCGCCGCCATGCCATGATGTTCGGCTGCGTATTCCTTCATATCGGCAATCAGGGCGCTTGGTAGGCAGTCTGCATAAGTACCATCGGACACTTCTGCGATCCATACCGGAACTTCAGGAAAAGACTGTCTGGCGGCTGTCAGGGCCTCCACCGGAGTAGGGTATTCGCCTTGAAAACCGTTGTTCGGGTTGTGGCTAAAGCTGTACATTGAAAGTCTCCAATAAAAACCTCGATAAATACTGCACCAAATGTGGACACCTTGCAAGTATTTTGATACAAACTATACTCATTCGCCCACTTCCTACTTACCGGAGACTGAAAAATGCCACAGATTTTAACGAACTTACCCGCCTTGTTAGCCGAACAGGGGCTTATTACAAGGTTCGAGAGCTGCACAACAGACAAATCTATTCAATTTGCAGCAGAACAACATCACATTTCTCGTATTTTTAAGGAAAACGAGAAACTTGCTGAATGCACACCTGATTCTGTAAAGACCGCTCTATTGAATGTAGCGTTCACCGGTCTTTCTTTAGACCCGACGCAGAAACAGGCTTATCTGATTGCATACGGCAAAGAGTGCCAGTTCATGCCTTCGTATCGCGGTATGTTGCACCTGGTATTTAAAGCCGGAACTATCAAAGATGTGCAGCCGGTACTGGTGTACGAAGGCGACACATTTGAAGTAGCGACCGTCAACGGCGAGCGCACTGTTAATCATGTCGAAGTAGCGACCGACAGAAGCCCCGCCAAGATCATCGCTTGTTACCTCATTACCAACTTCACCAACGGCGGCAGACACATACAGGTGAGCCGTAAGAGCGACCTTGAAGCCTTCCAGAAGGCGGCAACACATAAGCCGAATGGACAGCCAAAGAAAGGCACTGCCGGCATGGTTTGGAAAGGCGCATGGAAGGGTGAAATGTGCATCAAATCCACCATTCGCCGTGCTGAGAAATACTGGCCCAAAGACCCCGAAGGCTTCCTTGCTCACGCTTCCGCTGTCATGGAAATGTTTGACCCGGCTGATCCGAACTACACCTACGCAGACCCCGAAGATGTAACGCCCGTAGATGAAGAAGGCGAACCGGTACTGCTGATGTCAGAAGAAGATGTGCTGACCATTCATGCAGCCCTTACAGAAGGTATGGATGGCGTTGAAGGCTTGTCACCGGAAGACGCTTCTACGTGGATCAACATGAAGGCGCAGGGTGAGGGCTACAACAGTATCGAACACGCGCCGGCAGAGCGTAAGGACGAGTTCAAGAATGCTCTGCTGGAACGCCTTATGGTGTACCGCCAGAAGCATCAGGGCGCGCAAAATGCTAACTCCTGAGCAACACGCTGAAGTCAGGCTCGGCATGATAACGAGCAGCCGTATCAATACTATTGTGTACGGCGGTTACGCAGCACTTAATACGTTAGCAAACGAGCTGCGCAAAGAACGAGCCGGAAACGTCACGCCGCGACCGCTGGGTGTAACCAGTGGTGTGCCGGCGCTCGATTGGGGTGTCAATAACGAAGACTTTGCAGCTGCTGAGTTTTGGAACCGCCACCCTGAGTACGTTATGACCGACCCGAAATGGGTTAACTGGCACAACAAAACCGAAACGGTTTTTTATCAGAACTGTGGGGCTTCACCAGACAGGGCGCTTGAGTCTATCGGTAAGCGACCAACACCGCTCGAAATCAAATGCCCGTATGACCCCGACATTCATAAGAAGTACCGCAACAGTATGACAGTGCCGCGTGAGTATCTGCCGCAAGTCTACTGGCAGATCATGGTTATGAATGCACCCGGCAGTTGGTTTATCAGCTTTGACCCACGCGAAAACGCACAGAAGTACCGTTATTTTGAAGTGTATGTCATTCGTGACAACACATACGAAAGCATGATTTTAAGCAAGGTGACTAAATTTCTTGAAACCTATCTTGCCGGCGAATCATTTGAACCGCAGTCACAAAACGCTGCATCACTGAAAGAAATGTTTGGAGCTAAAAAATGAGCGAAGTAGTAGAAGAAGTAAACAAAAATCAGTTGCCGGAAACCGTGTTCTTTTCTTTGGAGCAAGTGCCTAAAGCTCCCGACGCTAAAGAAAGTGCTGCCGTTCTTATTGAGTCGGTCGCCAACATGAAAGAAGTGACCAACGAAGAAGATGCAGCTATGGTCGGTGAGTTTGTTGCTCAGTGCCGCAATCTGGCTAACTCTCTGGATAAGCTGCGGCTCGAAGGAACTTTGCCGGCTCGACAGATACAAGCTGTTGTTAATGGCGAATTCAACGAACTGATTGAACAGGTTCGTAATGCCGGCGAATACAGCGAAGGTTTGCTGACCCCATACTTGCAGGAAAAAGAACGGAAGCGTCTTGCCGCAGAAACCGCAGCCCGCGAAGAACGTGAACGAGTCGAGCGCGAAGAAGCTGAAGCACGACAGGCTATTGCTGATGCCGAAGCAGAAGAAGCCGCTGAAGCACAGCGTAAGGCTGACGCTGAAAATGCCAGCACCACCGAAGAAACACCGGCAGAAGAACCGGCAGAACCGGAAGGCCCAACCCCCAAAGAGAAGGCAGAAGCAGCCAGAAAGCGGCTGGAAGAACTCGGCAACCGTAAGCCGGCAACCACACAGGCTGTAGAAAAAGGTGTTCAGGGAGTCGCTGGCGCTACCGTGAAGGTCAAAGAAAACTGGACGTGGGAAATCGACGATATCACCAAAGTGCCGGAAGAATATCTGGTTGACCCTGAGAAGCGCGTACAGAAGTCTGTGCTTACTACGATGGCGAAGGCTCAGAAAGCCAAAGCAAATGTGCCAGGTATCCGTTTCTTCGATAAAGGCGGCATCAATACGAGAGTTAAAAAATGAGACTTTCCCAGCTTATAGCGGGAATCTTGTTGGCACTTGTCGCTCATGCAGAAGAATGGCCGACAGCGGAAACCAGCTCTCGTCTGGTGGAAGCTGCTCGGCTGGTTGAGCAGCGCGGGCATGAAATGTACGGAGTTGAAGCCCGCACTGTGCTGGTTGAGTACGACGCTTCTATATCCAAAGACTACGGCGGCTTTGCTGACTGTGTTCCGTGGATCATCAGAATCAACCCGTACTACGCAGCAATTGACCCGGACTTTTCTGTTGAAGCAACAATCCCGCACGAATACGCGCATCTGATTATGTGTTCTTTGTACGGAACAATGGGCAAAGACCCACACAATGAAGAATGGCAAATGATAATGATTGGCTTAGGTGGCAACCCTTACCGCCATCCAAAAAAGAGGTAAAGATATGAATGTGTTTCAAAAACTGTTGTTAAAAATGGCTGGTGTGAAGCTCACTTATGAGGTTCGGTCGTTCAAGCCAAACGCACGTAAAAAAACTTCCGGCAAACTTCTTGGTTCGTTTGAAGGCGACTACGGCGAAGCTGAACGGTTCTTTGTGAGCCGCCGGCTGGCTGCTGGGTGGCGCTTGAATCTGGAAGCTCATGCCGTTCTTAACTCTCGTCAGGAAGCTATCGGTATCAACGATCCATACGAAGAAACCGAAGAAGAAATCACGCTCACTGGTGATGGCCCTGAGTCTGAAGCAGATTACATCGTAGAGCCGCAAACTCCGGCTAAGGTTACTGCTGTTACATGGCAGTCAAACCCCGAATGGGATGAATCTGATCATGAGTGCGACACCATCGGGCCTCTGAAAATCGTGGATGGTACACCGTTACCGTCTTGTTCTAAGTGCTGGAAACCCATAGGAGTATAGATATGGCTGGCGGCGTTAATAAAGTAATTCTTATCGGCAACTTAGGTGCTGATCCAGAAGTTCACACATTCGATGATGGCGGCACAGTTGTTAATTTCAATGTTGCTACCAGCGAAAACTGGAAAGATAAAAAGACCGGGGAAAAGGTCGAAAAAACCGAATGGCATCGCGTCAAAGCATTCGGAAAGCTGGCTGAAATCTGTGCTGCTTATCTGAAGAAAGGCAGCAAGGTGTATGTCGAAGGTAAGAACGAAACCCGCAAGTACCAGAAAACCATTGAAGGTACTGAGGTTGACTTCTACACCACAGAAATCAATGCCCGTGAAATGCGTATGCTCGATAGCAGGGGCGACAATCAGGGGCAGGGTGGCGACTATGCTGCTGCCAAGTCAGGCGATGCAAAGCCGGCGGCGGCTGCGCCAATCGCTGAAATCGACGATGATATTCCGTTCTAATGAGCGTTAACCGTAGACACAAATGGATTTATCGTAACGGTTATATGGTATGCCGCTGTGGTGTTCGTTACAGGAAAGGAATGACTTATAAAGTATACGAGCATCCCACTAAGGGTAATTCTTTTAATGCTGGTAATTGTGAGGCAAAGGAAAAAGAATGTTCCAAAAATTAAAAACATGGCTATCACCGAAGGTTCTCAACCTGTTGAACGACAGGATTTGTAACCGACCGGCTGATATTCTTATCGACGAAGACTACATGGAACGCTGGTATGTTATCCCTCGCAACCGGTGGTTCAATATCTATTTTCATCGGTTCTTTGGTAGCGATGCGCCAGTGCCTCACGATCACCCGTGGTGGTCTGTGTCATGGATTCTTCATGGCTGGTATATCGAGAACACACCGACCGGTAAGTTTGTCCGTATGCAGGGAGATATCACCTATCGACCAGCAGAAGGTCTTCACTGGATTCAGATAGACCAACCGGTGTGGACTTTGTTTATCACGGGCCGAAAGAAAAGAACCTGGGGTTTCCAATGTCCTAAAGGCTGGGTGAGTTTTGATAAGTACATTGCCAACAGGGGTGAAAGCCGGTTGGCGCGTGGCTGCGGAGAATACGAATGAACGGAATAGATGTAATTTTCGACATTTTTATATGCGTCATGTACTGCATTATTTATTTTCAAAACAAGAAAATGTCAAAAACAATCGAGCGATACCGCACTTGCAACAAGTATTATTGGATTGCTTTACACACCATCGGGAGCGGTGTGTCAACGAACAATGTGCCTATAAACAAAGACTTCCCCAATGTTTCAGACTACGCAAGGCGGGTGCTGAAAGAAGTCGGCAAGTACCACGAAAAGTACAATAATTGACTATATCCACATTTGGGTTATAGTCCAGACTATGTGGGCAGCGCCACGACTAAGAATGGCGTGTTACGTTAGAACAGGTGTGCGAAGGCTTCCACTCTCGACATGACCTTGTTCTTGCGACTCTGAAGGCGGTCTATGGCCGCCTTTTTTTCGTCTGAATTCATCACATTGTTGTACTCGATTTGGCGTATCCGGTCATTGACCTTGCGGATTTCCTTCAGCATCTTGTTCAGATTGTTACGCGCAGCCAGCACACCGACTTTATCTTTGTATAGTGCTTTGGCTTCTTTACCAAGCCCCTGCTTCTTATAAGCATTGATCGTGCGATAGATGTCGTTTGATTCTTCCAGCATTCCGTACATCTGGTTAGCGTACTTGGTGTAACGCGGGTTCGGGTTGCGCCAGAACCGTTTCACAACAGGGTAGTCACGAATGTCTTTGGCGGTTTTGTCCGGGTATCCGAATGCGCCCCGCGTCATGTAGTCAGCCGCATCAAGGATATACATACCAGTTGCACCGAAGTAACCACGCAAAGCGTGTTCTAGGCGCTGCGGTGAGCGCAGCCACGCCGGCGCGCTGTCTGGCATAGCCTTTGCCATTTCACGCATGAACTCAGATGTCCACGGGTTGTACTGAGCCTCTGGTATCCGGCCCTGCTCACTGAAGCCTACAATCGGGCTGTTCGTAAAGAAATCGAGGTTTGATTTCTGCTCCCATATAGGCTTAATCAGCTGTGGTACAGGGTTGAAGGCGAAGGTTTCAAACATCATCGAAAGCCCACGCTCTTTCATCAGGTTCAAATCATCCCTGCCGGCAGTCTTGCGCCAGATACGCTCAGGCACTGTGGCAAACATAGCGCCCACTTCAAACGGTTTCGGGATACGGAAGTGTTCACCCTTGTTGTCATTAGCCATATCGCGACCGATCCAGATGTGCCAGTACAGGTCTTTATCCCACTCTGGAAGCCGTTCGTAATCGTCGTTATCCCAATTCCGGTACAGCAGAGCCAGTGACATAGCAGCCAGAATGAAGCCTTTGGTGGCGAATGCCTTCGGGTTATCCATCGCGCCGCGAGACAGGCGATACAAACCCTGCAACCTGGCATTAAAAAACGGAACGGTAGCGACCAGAGCCATGACTGTCGGGTTGTCACCGACCATCGTGAAGTTCAACACATCACGCGCCTGATAAGCCGCTTCCGCTACCGAACCGCCAGCACCGCGCACACGCTTATAAACAGCAACACGGTTGGCTTGCTCTGAAGCATTACCAACGCGCCGCCAGAACCGCCACATACCGGACGGTGAAACAATCGAATTCATAAAGCTGTCAACGTGACCGCGAGGCACTTTCTTGGCGATCAGCTTACGAACATCATCTGAGTTGGTGTCATAGAAGCCACCGCCACCAGCACCAGCCGCCATAAGGGTCAGCATATCTTCATCTTCGTTCCAAGCTGACTTCATGCCTTTGACTGAATCGACAAATGGCTTCATACCAACGTCAGACTGTACCCACGCAGCCAGTGTGTCACGGACGAAGTTAGCCATCATAAATGCAGGGTCAGTTGTAACCATTGTGGTCAGCAACCGTTTAGAACCGCCGAACAGCCCCATAATGTTGTCGAACCGCTGAGTACCAACACCCTGCAGAGTGCGAAGCAGTAGCGGATCGTGAACGCGGTAGTAAACCCGCTGACCGTTCTGAAGCACCGTCACAATGTTGTCGCCGGCTGGCGCGACCTTGCGGAACACCTTCAGCCACTGGTCGCGCTGCTCGGGAGTCATGCGCTGGACTACTTGCATACCGAAGGTATCGACTTGCCCGGGCGCTGGCGTGTTACCAACAATGAGGCCCGCCTTGCGTAGCGCAGAAGCCATCTGCTGCAACGATATCTGAACCGCTTCTGTTTCAAGGTCGATCTTCTCTAATGCACCGCCATCATAAGCCAGCGCAACACGCTGCATGGCATGGTTGCGATAAGCCGCGTCCATCATGTAGGTCATGTTCATAACCATGTTCTCGAAGACGTGACCGACTTTGCGCTCAGAACCCTTCAAGCGCATGATGCCGGAATTCACATTCGAGACACCGCCGCGCATACCACGCGGCTTCCTGCCTTCACCCTTGCTGTATTCGTCAAATTCGATTGACTCCATAGCTCGATGGAAAGGCACATACATATTGTTGATGAATGTTTTGCGAAGCTCGGCATCCAGTACGCCAGACTTCTCTAGCAGATCGAGGGCTTCGCTGTTCATCTTCATCCAATCCTTGTGGACTTTCTCGAAGATTGATTCGCCGTTTTCATCGAGGTACTTATCCTTCAGTTCCAGAATTTCTTCGATGTCTTCCGGGTCAAACAGTTTTTCACGCTCAGTACCGTCTTTATTCTTCTCGTTCATCAACTGCTTCGCACGTTTGGCAGCTGCGTACAGCTCCCATAAGTGCAACAGGTTGCCATCCTTGTGATCGGTGAGAGGCCGGAAGATTTCAATGATGCCCTTGCGCCCTGCTTTCGGCTGGAAAGAACCGTCTTTCAACTGAGGAATGCCGCCTATCATCACATAGGTCATTACCGACCGAATGTTTCTGGTAGCCAGCACAGCTTTGTATGGCGAGTAAGCAGCATCTAGGGTCTGACCAAAGGTATCGACTTCTAGCGCCCGCAGTGACTCGGCGTTATCAATGATGTTCTGTCGGATCGCCCGCCAATCCCAATTGGTCATGTTGCGGAACCAAATACGCATACGGTCGCGCAGTGTGTAATCTTCCTGCGGTTTAGCCAGGTACTTACCTGTCAGTGCTTCCATGCGATCGCCACCAGTAGCTCGCTTGCTGTACATATTTCTGGTGTTGCCGTACTTCTTGTTGATGAAAGCCTTTGTGATATCTCGGAACTCTTTTACCGTTCCGATTTTCAGATTAGATGCCACCGTATCGAAGGCATCATCAATAAGAATCATCGCTTTGTTAAGACCGTCGATGTTTCTCGGGTTGTGCTTTTTGTACTTCGGCTGGTACTTACTGGTGTACTGAAAAATCAGGTCTTTGCGTACCTGTTCCAACAACGCCTCACGGTTTGCACCAGATGGAGTTTTAAGGAACGATTTCAATTCGATTAGCCCCAAGAAGCTATTGTGCGGAGTGAGCATACTCAGGAAGCGGTCGATGTGCTGACCGACAGGTTCGTGACGATCTTCATACCGCTTGCTGAAGCGTGGCTTGAACGGTCTGCCGGCTGGGGTGGTCATGCGGCGAGAAAGGTCAATCAGGGCTTCGTCAGCACTCTTGTACTTCGTCTGGTTGCGAACAAAGCGACCAAGCACAATGTCTTCCATTGCCAGTGATATCAAGTCAATGGTGTCTGCTATATCTGCCTCACGCTCATTCTCGATGTAATCGCGGTCAGGATAGATCTCGATGTCGCCCTGCTGGGCATCGGCATCAATAAACCGGGCTGCTTTGATTGTCTCAAAGATAAAAGAATCGAGCGCGTCTGTGTCCATCGGATCTTCGATAAACTTCTGCAACTCAAGCATTGCTGCCGGATTCTTTGCGCCTTCCAAGAACAGCCGGTCTGTCTGGCTGAGTGCTGGCATAGACATTTCCACCACATTACCCTTGCTGAATACAGGATTGATTCGCTCGGCATCAGTCGATGGCCCGTATTCCTCGTAGATTTCTTCCATTGCTTTTGATATTTCGTCGCGGAAGGCATCAGGGTTTTCGAGTGTGGCGGTCTGGCTGGCAGACATGATGGTTTGCTGGTAATCCATGTTCGCTTTCGTGAGATCGCGAGCCGCCCGGATAATCAACGCGTCAACTTCTTCTTCTGTGATTTCTTGATTGAATCCGATACGGCGAAGCGCCTGACGCATTGCTACCCGTGCGCGGGCAAGTATTCCTATATTGTTATTGCCACGCTCAGTTAGGATCGCCAGTGTTTCTTTGGCTAAAACATCATTGTTTTCATTCGGGTTGCGCAGCTCTGCTTCTTTCCACGCATCAGCTACACGCTTGTTTCCTGAGCGAGCCATACTCTTAACAGCTCCCAGCACATCATTGAACTCTGGAAGTTTTTCCAGACCGTAGTGACCAATGATTTCGTGAGAGGCTACGCGGGCAACATCATCTGCATTACGCAGATTGTCGGCTACCATATAAACCTTGTTCGTTCCCTCAAGGTACACGCCCTCAATAATGTCACTTGGTTCTACGTCAAACGGTAGATCTGAGTTCGACTGCACAACCTCGATGTCTACAACACCACCGAACTGTGACTTGAATGGCGACAGGAACATATCAACCTGTTCTACAGTCAGACCTTCCTCTACCTGTTCTGTGCCGGCAGACAAGAATTTGTGAGCGCGAGTGTCTGGAAGCGCACCTCTACCTCCGGTGCGTCGAACAGTTTTACCGTTGTTTATCCAATCAGTGAATTGCATATCAAGGCGGTTTAATAGTCGCTTTATGTTGTCTGCAACCCCGTTTAAGGTTCTGTAATTCTCCCTGTTTGAGACAAGCACAATTCGGTTTGCGCCAGCCTTACCAAGCTCACGCATAATCAATGGCGCACCAGTTTCCATATCACCTCTACGCAAAAGACCAGCTTCATCAAGGTCGTATGGCAGGAAGCCGGTAATCATGGCTCTTTGGTTGAGCATCAGAATTCCTTCCTGACCATCTAGGTTTTCTTGAACCCACGCTTCTATATCTTCTGCACTGTTAATCTTTGCCGGCGGTACTTCTTCAACCTCGCCAACAAAGCGACGTTCAATCAGCGGAATTGTTTCTTCGTTACCGGTTTCCTGCGGCCTTTCGACTTCCCTCTTGCTCTGGTCAACACCGGAGCCAGGATGAAAGAATGTGTACTTCGAGCCGCGAGCAACAACAATACTGCCTTTAAAGTTAAGACCTGTCTGTGTTAGAGAAAGGTTTATAGATCTTGCGAGCTTTCTGTCGCTGTCACTCTGAGTTGTAATGCCGCCCGGATGATTGTGTGCCATCCAGAAATTCACGCCATTTGGATCACTCATTACTGCCGGAAAGAAAACTTCCGAATACATGGTGGTAGCAGATATGCCACCAACAGAAAGGCGAACAACAAACAACGGCTTGTTGTTTTTATCTGTAATCAATCCAAGCAACACTTCGTGCGACTTCTGACCGATAACGGCATGAAAGATGTCTGCAGCCTGTTGCGCGGTGTCCACTGTTTCGTGCGGATACTTAATCATCGACTGAACAGCGTTACCAACTGGCTGCTGATACAGGGTCGCCGGTGTTCCTTTTTCCGGCTTAATGATTGTTGGCTTCTTAGCCGCCGGCGGTGCTGATGGCACTGGCTGTGGTTTTGTTTCCGGTTTATTCAGAATCGCATAGACCTCTGTCTTTGACAGAATGTGGTCACGCCGGATCTTCGCCGGATAAGCCGCTTTCGTTTTAGCCGGCGATACCGTGAACTGTGAAAGGTTTAGATTGCTGATGTCGATGGCATAAACTTCGCCACCAACCTTCGATATTTCGTCAGGCGATGAATAAAGGAACGTATTACCGTTTACCTGTTGGAACTGACCATCAGGCCCGACAGGGTGCATTAGAGAATCGACATACCATATACGGCTTACGATATCCCCCTCGGCAAGTGATACCCGCGACACGGGTCGCTTGCTGAACAACTGGTTCTGCTTGCCTTTAGGCGCGTCGCCCCACTGTTCCTTCATGTAATCGTTGGTGGCAGAAAGCAGATCATCGAGGCTTGCCGGCTCAGAACCAAAGATATCTTCGGTGCTGCCCTTGCTTATCTCGTTGTTGATACGCTCTGCCAGATGCGACAGGGCTGAACCCATGCGCTGACCGCTACGCATATTGGCATCAAGGAATCGTGCGAATCTGTCAGCTGTCGGGTCGATCTCGGTGAAGGCATCACGCTGTGCCAGGAATTCTTCGACAGTAAGACCAGCGCCCTTCGCTGAACGTATTGCCTCGATAGCGTCAGTCAACGGCGTAACGGCATCCAGATCGCCCAGCTTGCCATTAGCTGCAGACTGCGCCCGCGCAAAATTCGGGGCTGCTTTGTTGAGCGCGGCAATGATGTTCTTAATGCCCGGGTCAGCTTCTTCAGCCATCAGGCTAAGGATTCGCTCGTTTCGGTATGCAGTCCAGAACACAGCCTGTTGCACTCGATCTGCAAGCTGCTTGGTCGGGCGACCGTCTTCGGTCATAAACGCTGCGCGCTCGGCCACCGGTATATTCTCGTTCATAAACTCAACCATGAACGGCATATTGCTGGCTGCTAACAGGTTGCCCTTATCATCGGGGTTTAGCATCCCGATCATCTTTTCGCTTACAACATCTTTTGCTGCCTGTTCTGATGGCGAGAATGCTGCTTGCGCACTGACGTTACCTTCCTTGCCAAGATCTGCAAGTTCGGCATCAGACATTTCTTCTTGAATGACGCGAACAAGAACAGAGAATCCATAAACACTGTCTTTCTTGTCCTCGCCAAAATTAAAACCGAACTGGCTCTCGTTTTTAATTATGTAATCGTGATACTCCTTTTGCAGCGCTTCGGTAGATTCGTTCTCGTCTTTACCGAAAGATGATTTGAACAACATCACACGACCGTTGCCGGAAACAACAACACCGTCTTTGGTTATCACGGGAGCGCCATCTTCGGCTGTTGTAGTAAAACCGACTCGCTCTGGCTGGAACTTCGATTTTGTTTCGTTTATCCATTGTTGTGTAGCGTCACGGCTGCGGTCACGTGGCTGCATTTCCTCTGGATAGTTTTTGTTCTTCTTGCCTGATATCAGGTTGCTTGCTACAAGGTCGCGAAGATCCCATATCTCCCACCTGGTACTAACCTTTCTTGAGCCAAAAAGAGTCTGCTGGTTGCTGCCTATGCCAGCCTTCATTTCTTCTGAAGTAGAGTCAGAGCCAAAATTGTTAACACCAGAAAAAATTCCACGTGGGGCTGTCATTTGCGACTCTTGCCCACTGTCTATCCAATCTTTAAGCTCTGATATTTTTCCTTGATAAGATATGTTTTCACCACTCGGGTACATGGCTTTGTAGGCGCTCATTGCTGCTGCCTTACGGTTAAACCCGACTAGAACTTTAGTCTGAACGTAAGTCATTCCACCATCGTCAAGCTGGTCTACAAACCAAACCTTGTCAGACGTTTCAAGAGCATCGCCTATAATCACATCAATCTTCATGCGATCATGGCCCTTAGTGCCTTCGATGTTTCCGTAATGAGCCTTTAGGGTTTTACCGTATCTCTCACTCCCTTTCGGGTACTGCATACGCAATGTTAAGCCGGCTGCTTCCCACTCGATTGCGGGCTGCTCAAAGTTACCTTCAGTGCCGGCGTTCTGTTGTGACGTTGTAGGCTCTGGCTTGTCGTTCTCGGGGTTGAATGGAGAGGCTGCAGCGGCTGCATTAACAGAGCCTTTTTCCACATTCTGAATCTTGCCGGGTTCACGCTTAATGCCGCCAGTATCATTAGCGTCATAATTGCTGTATTCAAAGTTGTCGCCAGCAACGTACTGCTTGCCATCGACATCAATTACCCTGCCGCTGTAATCCCACGGGCGACGAGCGCCTTTCTTGGTGTTGCTGGTTTCACCGAATCCTTCGATATCAGTGATGGTTTCTGCGTTCCAATCTTCAATTGGTGTCAACTCTGTATAGTGGACACTACGAATTTCATCTTGGTGTTCAATAACACGGCGAATAGCAACCATCGTGCCATCAATGTTCATAACCTTTACGGTTTCCAGCTTGCCGTGAAACATTTCAGCGTGTGGTCTATCTGAATACTGCTCATACTCTGGCAGTTGATCCAAGTACGGTTGGATATCTGGAATACCAGCTTCTACGTCATAGGTCTTATTTAGCGCCATGTTGCCGCGCTTGTAGGTAACAAACATCTGAAAGTCTGTGTCTGTGTTTCCTGCAAGCTGTTCAAGAACCCACTGCGCGCTAACCTGTATCTGCGCGTTCTTGCGAAGCACTTTGTTGTAACGAGTGACAATGATAACGCCTTCAGCCTGATCCGAATGAATCACGAAGGCGATATCATCATTACTGAAAGTGCCGGCTTCTTTTTTGTTCTTCTTATTGGCTTTGAAGTCATTGTGTTTCTTTAGCCGGCGAAGCCATGAGTTACCGTCAGTGTCTTCTTCACTGTAGTACGGGCGCATTGCATCAACTACTGCATTAGCGACCTCTACTTTAAACTCGTCAACAGTCTGTTCAGTAGGGGCTTTGGTTTCCGGTGCGAAAATTTCTTTTGAAGTTCCCCAACCACCATCGCGATTCCACTCGTAGTTGCGAGCGACCACATATTTCTTCTTACCGTGCTGAACCCTAGTGCCTGTCCAATCACCACGCTGGCGACCTTTGTCGTACTGCTCTATTTGCTGACCTACATCAATTGTTTCGCCTTCATAATCTTCCTGCGGAACAAGCTCCACATAGCGAATTTGTTTCGGGCCTCTCTCGCCCTGATGTGTAATACCAGCCGCCGTAAACAAGCGACCACCAACCTCGACCGGCTTGTTTATCTTGCCCGTAGACAGCTTCACAGCATCGTGAGTCTTGTCGAGCTTCTTAACATCATTCGGTTCTAGCTTAGGTACGCTGTTATCAGCCTTCGTTTTTGCTTTAGGCTTGGCTTTAGGCTTGGCTTTCGGTTTCGGCGCGGCTTCGGTCTTGTTGTCTTCAGATGGGGTGAATGCCGCAACCAAAGCATCAGCTTCAGCTTTAGTTATCGGGCCGGTGTCTTTGCGAGCAATGCGAGTACCTGGCGACATTTTCGCTTTCTTTGTATCGCCCCCCAATACATCTGCTTTTGTTTGCTCAATATGGCGACCGGTTTTAACCCATCCTTCCGGCAGCTCGCCTGTCACATCTGACTCAACATCAAGGTAAATCAATCCGGCGTTATACATATCGCCAGACATGGAAGTTTTGATTCCAGCTTTATTGAGAGAAACAACACCTTGTTTTACTTTCGGGTTTACTACGTCACCCATAAAGCCGGTGAAATCTGTACCCTGCGCTTCTATGCTCGCAAGGTCTTTATCCAAAGATTCTTGTTCTGACCGGGCTGCTTCCGGCAAACGACTGTAGTCGATGTAGCGACGAAGACTGCTGGTTGCTTTAGCTCCGTATGCAGTGAGATATGTTTGGAACTCACCTTCAATAAAGTCAGCTTCTTTTTTGACCTCTTTCTGTGCAGCAGCCAGCCGCTTCCTGCCGGCTTCACTGGTTGGTTCTTTGCCTGTTTTCGGGTCGAAGCCAGAAGCTACGGCAGACTCAAGCTGCTCGATCTTCGTTCTGCTCGATAGCACGTTTGACATGACCGACTGATGGAAGATTTCATTCTTCTGCTGGCTGTCGGGCCATTCGCCGCCAGCCGCCGTGTAATCGGATTTAAGGCTTTCGTCAGGCGATGGGAAGCTCGTCACATAGTCATAGCCGCCGGAAGTGTCCGGTGCTGCCCCTGTGGGCGCTGTATCGGGCAGAGTGACCGTATCACCGTCTGGCTGGCTATCAGGCTCAGGTTCGGTGTCTGGCGGCTGTACCGTGTTCCCTGTGTCCACCTGTGGCGCTGTATCAGGCTGCGGGGTCATGGGGATATCATCATCAGGCTCGGGCTGAGTTTCGCTCTCAGGGGCTGATTCTGGCGCTGCCTCGGCTTCCGGCTGGTTAGCCGGCTGGTTAGCCGGCTGGAATGTCTCAGGGTTGCTCATAGCCCGCGTGGCGAGCTGTGTCAGCTCTGTCAGGGCTTTAGCTGCGGTTGTATCCGTATCCTTTGGATCTGATGCCCTGTTCATCACATCAGCAACTGGCGCTATATCCAGCCCCTGATTAGCGAAAACGCGGGTAACTTCCTTAAACTTCCTTGCTAGGGCTGCTTCTGCGACCTTATTCGACTTATACGAGGCTTCACGCTCGGATACGTTGACATCGAATGTGCCGAAGCCGACACCCATAGCACCGCCGGCAATAGCGCCGCCAACCATTTCGTCGACAACACCATCCCATGTATCCAGATCGAGGTCGATCCCCTGCATGGTGACGTTCTGGATTGCCCGGGAAGAACCGGACTGACCGGCTTCCTGTACTGCTTCAGAGAGAAAACCAGCGCCAGCACCGCGAAGGCGGTTTGAAGCCCATACGCCAGAACCACCAAGCACCTTACCCAACACAGAGCCAAGCGGAGCGCCAAGCAGGGCCGACACACCAGTAACCTTGCTGGCAGCACTCTTTGAAAGCTCGTTAGCTAGTGTGTGTGAGGCGTACTGTACGCGCTCCATCGGTGACAGTTCGGGGGCTGACTGAAAGATTTCTTGGAAGCGCGGGTTAGCCCACAGATCTTCGGGGTCTGATTCCATGACCTGTCTGTAGACTTCAGCACCGGCGGCTGTGCCTTCGACAGCACCCTCACCAATACCGAAACCGACACCACCAAGCATACCGTCGACGATCCGCAGCTTCTTAGCAGCTGCAGCGCCTTTGGCTACCGTAGCTGCTGATGCGCCGGCTTTTGAACCAGCCTTAACAGCTGCATCAAGGGTCGCTCTGCCGAATGGGTTAGCAAATAACTGCAGACCTTTGGTGACTGCACCACCAGCACCCATACCAAGCATAGTGCCAGGTATCGAACTTGCGCCGGCAAGCCCGACCTTATGCAAGCTCCAATCGTCGATCTCCCACGAACCGTCAGGGTTTACCTTAGTCCAATCTCGGCTGATTTCGTGCAGGGCATCTGCAGACATACCGCTGTACCAATGGTCAACGGCACTCGAAGCGGCATCTTCCAACGCAGAGCCAGCGTCTTCCATACCACCCATACGCATGAGCCAGCCCATGCCTTCGCCAATCTGAGCGAAGCCACCCATGACAGCCCTTCCGTAGTCGGAAGCACCAATATCAGGATCGTCTGATTGTGAGGATATTTGGGAACTGTAAGTGCTGCTTAAATAATCATCGAGCGGGGAGCCGCCTGATATTTGTTGTCCAGCAGATTCTGTTTTAGCCGGCGCACCTTCGCCGCCATACTGCTGTTTCAAATAATCGTCTAATGGCGATGCCATAGCACTTCCTTATTGTTCCCTTCTCAGGGTATTGCTGGTTGTGCCACGCCGGATGCGCTAGGTTTAGCAACACCGATTTGGCTCTGTTCCTGTATCCACCGTTGTTTTTCGGGAGTGTCTTCCAGCCCGAATAAAGAATCCGCAGCTTTTGAAAGACGCGCACCTAGTGCGTTCTTTTCTTTGTCTGCAAGGCGCTGTCTTCCAGCGTCGAGATTTTTTTGCCTGTAGTCTCGCATCGGCTGAAGCACGTTATCCATTAACGCGCCGCCAATCATTCCAATAGGCGAGTTTCCAATAGTTCTGCCTTCTTCTGCTGGCATTACTTCCTGTGCTGCAGATTGTGAAGGGTCGATACCTGGTTCTGAAACATTCGGCTGTTTTGTGGTCGACAGAACCGGTGCTGGTTCTTCACCAGCATCAGTCATATATGGCTTGCCGGTTTCCTGCTCCTGATCGAGAATGGTTTTCCATTCTTTACCGGAAGCCAGATGTTCTTCTTTGGTTTCCTGACCGCCACCTTTCTTACCGCCACCTTTCTTACCACCCATTTGTGGCGGCGGTGTCAGCCCGGTCAAAATGCCAGCTTCAGCAACCATAGCGTTCAAGAACTTCGGCTCACCGAATGAATATGGTTGCAGGATTGTGGCAGCACCTTCGGCTGTGTTGTCGTATCCAGACCAGCCTTCACGAACACCACGACGATACAGAGCCAACGCGATTCGAGAGTAATCTGATTTGAATGATGCTGTCTGTTGCGGCGTAGGCTCTAGCAGCTCGTCGTATTTACTACGAACATCGGCAAGCATCTTGTTTGTGGCTTGTTCGGCCCTAAACATGATGTCGTTGTCTTCTTTCGAGTCACTGCGAGCCAACCTCTTGTCTTCGATTGCAAGCTGCTTATCCAGCCGGCGGTCTGCCTCCGCCTGTTCTTTTGCGAACCGGCGTTCCCACTCTGCGTTTTTACGGTCTTCAGCCGCAAGCAACGCATCAGCATCAAGAGTAGCCTTGAGCCGCATACGGTTTTCAGCGCGGGTGTTTTCCAGATCAGCCTGACGCTCACGCCACTGGCGATCCCTCTCGCTTTCATCGCTACGCATTGATTGCGCAACCATTTTGCTGCCGCCATCAGCCAGCGCGCCTAACGCATCAGACCACCTGTTCGGATCTCTAGCCACTTTTCACCGCCTGTTCAATCGCTGCTTGCATATTAGCAGGGCGCTGTTTTTTTTCTAGTTTTGAAGTTGTGTTCAGATTCGGGTTCATACCAATACCCTGCATTGATTTCTCGAAGCCATCTGGAACTTGACCAGCCTGAGCCTCGTTGCTGATGTGAACAGCCGCCATATCTTCGGCTTCCATCATGTGCTGCTCACCGTCCTGACCGTTGAGCATATCTTCGCCCATCATCTTGCGGGATTCGGTAAACGCTAACTTCAGCTGCTCTTGATATTCCTCGCTGTCTTTTTCAAACGGCAAGATGCCGGCATCAGCAGCCATATCCATCAGGATTTCTGTCTGTTCAGCACCGGCATGGAAGATTTCATCACCCTCGATGTTTGCACCGGCTTGTGCGGCGCTATTGATGATCTGCTCACCAATGTTGTACTGAGCTTTGGCGATATTCACATACACAGGATTGTCAGGGTTATTCAAATACTGAAGCACCTGATCTGCACCAGAGCCTTCAACGTATTTGGCAAACTGATACACCAGCTGGTTGTAAACTTCCTGCTGCTCAGGTGTTACTTCGCCTTCCGCAACTGGCTGTTCGCCAGGGGCTAAACCTGTCGGGCGAAGATCATCCGGCGACTTGCCGGATGGCGCTGGCAATAGTTCTTGTGGCTGATTATCCAAACTTATTCACCTCTGGTTTCGCCATCTTCTGAACACCATTGTCGACCATAGTCGGTGGCAGTGCTGGCATAGGGTCGCCACCATAAGGACTACCGCCTTCGTGACTAACCTTCGAGTGATCCGTGAAACCTTCGACCGGCCCTTTCTTGTTCGCGCCATAAAACGTACCGCGTGAATAAGGGTCTGGCGACTTCGCCATCATGGAGCTGGCAACCTGAAGGCCCGTTGAAGCGGCAATCCATTTGCTTGTGGTGTCGAGATTGCCCCAGCTGCCGGCTACTTTCTGACCGGCGCTTTTAACAGCTTCCATAACACCCTTGCTGCCAACTTCTTTAACAACCTGATTGGTGGTTGCTTTGACAACTTCCTGACCGGCGTTCTTCGCCAGCTGACCACCAACTTGTTTACCAAGCTCACCACCAACACCAACAGTGCCTTGTGCTGAAGATGTTGCACCAACTTCAAGCGCCTTTTCTGCACCGGTTGCGGCCACCTGAGCGCCAGCACTAGCAGCTGCTTGTGTTCCTGCGAGCGCGGTATCTGTAATACCCTTGCCGGCGACACCAAGATTCTGAGCGAAGCTGCTGAATATGCCGGCATTACCGCTGGCGGTAGCACCGAAACCCGGCATTGATGCCAGCACACCGTTTGCAGCAGGGAAATAACTGAGCGCCACCCCGAAGGTAAAGTAAGCCGCCACCACCATGATCGCGATTTTCGCGATGGCAGGAATGTTGTTGATTACGCGCTTAAAGACATCACCAACCTTCTTTACAGCCCGCTTAACAGTGCCGACTACCTTCTTTCCTGCGCGCTTGACAAAATTACCGATTCCCATATTTCTTACCCTGTTTTGGTCTTACCATCGTGAAAGCCGTAGCACATTCCTGTAGACCGGCTTCCTCAAACACCTGATCGTGCATTCCGTAAGCATAGGCGTGTGCAGTGCCTATGGTTACTTCCGACACTGACGGAAGCGACCACGCCCAATCCAAAAAGCCCGCTGTCAACAAAGCCTGTGCTTTGGTGTTATCGGCAGTGAGAATAATTGTGGTCGCGTTCTTTTTGGCGGCGTTGTACCACAGAGGGTTTGCAGACCCTACAACAATACCTTCAATTTTGTGTTTGCCTTGAACAACCAAACAGCAAGCCAGTTTGTTAGCGATAGCATATTTTATGGTCGCCACCATATCCGCTTTCTTTGCTGGTATATCTTTGTATGGGCTAACACCTTTGGCGTTAGCCAGCATTTCAAAAAGCTGCCAGATGTCGGTTTCTTTTGCTTTTCTTAGAATCATTATCCACCACCACCCATCGGTGTTCCTTCGTACCCATATCCGCTCGGCGCTGATGCGCGCCCGGGCCACCACGTATCATCCCACAACGGCGAGTTTTCGTATTGGTGAGCCAGAAGATCAAGGTCAGCCCGATACCTGTCGGCTGCAATCTTGATTGCTGCTTCTTCCTGCTGGGCATTCAGACCATCTGCGCTGTAGATCGCCCGCACTTCCTCGGAATATGAATTCTGGCGCTGTGATACAGATGCAAGGTATTGCTGACCGTATGCGATAGAACCGTTCTCACGCATTGTGTCTAGCGTCTTCAAGTGGTCTGCTGTCGCAAGCGATGCAGCCTGACCAGCAAGTGTCATGTTCTGAGCGCCGCGTGATGCAGCCATCATCATTGCGCGACCAATAGACTGCTCATAGTACGGAGCCATGTCGCTTTGTCGTACAGACTGCGGCAGCATTTGCATGGCGGTTTGTACTTCGTAAGCAACAGGCTTTGGAACTGGTGTCAGCAGATCTTGAATTGATGATTCGCTACCATCGAAACCCTCGAAACCTGGCACATTAGCCATATTGTCGATCAACTCGGTCATGGCTTGGTCGTAAGCTGGATTACCTTCCGCCCATTCTTCGCCGGCTGATGGCTCTGGCAGCGGCTGCGGGGTCACTGTGGCTTGTTCCGTTTGTGGGGTTGTTACTGTAGGAAGAACCGGTGCTGGCTGTGTAGGGTTATCGCCGCCGTAGTTTCCAACATCGCCAATACCTTCTAGGGTGGCTTTTTGGTTTTCCTCAGACTCTTTGGCTGATTTCTGCCACGGCAATTCAATACCGTTATTCTCGAAGAAGTTACCTGTAGTGGAACCCAGCCCGGATGATTGTGTAGAGACAGAAAGAACAGGCTTTGCTTCGGTACTGGTTTCGCCGGTAAGTTCCGGTTGTTTGTTCTCAGCATGGCGAGCTACAACAGCATCTGCCGGCGAATTACCGCCACCAGAAGACGGTTGATTCAGGCCGGCTTTTTCGGCGGTCTTTTCAATCAATGGTTTAGCTTTGGAGATTCCTGCTGATAGCATTGCATAACCCTCTGTTCATGCTGGATATAATACCGCGATTCCCATTTTTTAACAGCTTTAGCAAGCTCAGGGCTTCGATACCATTTTTTCAGCGCATCTTGTAATAGTCGGTGGTGAGACTGCGGAAGGGTGCGGCGCTGAAACTCGCTGTCTGCCTGTCTCACAGCTACTCGACCTTAAAGCAGCTTTGTTCTTCATCCCGCTGCCATAGCCGGATGCACTCGAAGCGTCTGTTACAGGATAGCTGCTGGCTGTGCTTCTCTGCTATGACCGGCGGTAGGTCTTCCCAAGTTGCGCCTTTATCCGGCATAGCCGTAATCGGACATGGTTGCAGAAGTATGGCGGGTATCTGAACCCGTTGTACGTCCGTAACTTCGACGATCTGCGGCTCACTCGGTCGGCTGCGCCATGTGCATCCCGTTAATGACGATATCAGGAATACGCTCAGAAGCGCACCACCAATCATCATCCGACATAAGGTTGTTTGCACCTTCACTATTCTCTCTCATTTGTTGTGCGGCTTTTTGCGCACTGTTCAACCATTGCAGCATTACTTCTGCCATAACACTGCTTCGTTCTTGTTCCCGCTCAAACGCTGCAAGAATTTGATCTCGGTCATTGGTGATAACACCTAATGTAGCCGTAGCATTAACCAGCGCCTGATCTGCTACCGCCAGCTCGCCTGACAGGTTTTCGATCTTGCCGTTCTGATACCAAAGAGCTACACCAGCAGCTAAAAGAATCCCGGCTATTACTGCGTAGATATTCACTTAACACCCCGCGTATGTTCATAAGCTGCAGCACCGATATAAACGATGATGTTGCCGGTACTAAAAACTGCTACCGCCGGCATACCAACAGCGTATGACGCATCACTTATCCAGATCGGCCCTAACAATGCGTAGCCAATCATAAACACCAGTGATGTGTACGCAAACCGTCTGCGATTTTTCCAAAGGTCTTTAGGTTGGTCAGTTGCAGACATACTTCTTGCCCTCTGTTCGGTGTTTGTTACCGGTCAGGCGCTGGTATCGACGGTATTCACCCTCGATGCCCTTGAATTGATTGCCGCACAGATAGTCGTGAATCTCTGACTTGCTGTACTCGCTTGGCTTATTGTCTTTGTGCTTCTTGTGTTCTGCCAAAGCCCACGGAATGTTACGCAACACAAGATCATGCTCAACGGCTCTTGCTGACTGCTGTAGCGGCTCGATCTGCTTTAACACTTCCTGCTTGGTGGCGTAGTCGCCGTTATGAACCTCGGCAACAGTAGCCGGCTCAATAGTGTCTGGCACTTCGATCTTGTCAACGATCAGCCAGATCGCCGCAACAGCTGCAGCTATACCGCCCCAATCCTTTACTCGTTGTTTGGTTTGTTCAATCACGATACAAGCTCGTAGTTGTGGATGAATTCAGATTCAGTGCCTTTGCCAAGAGGCGTGTTGTAATACTGCTTCCAGTACGCAGCCATACCTGTCACATCGTCTGCATTCGGTATAGAAGCCGGTTGCCGGTAATAATGAACCCTGCACATAGCAGCCGCGTAGTAAAGGTTGCCGTGCATCAGATCTGCTTTCGGATTGCCGACAGTGCCGGCAATGTTCATCAGCGCACTTGCTGTGTCTGATTTGTATTTCAAGTAGTGTTCCCAAATATCGTCGTGGGTGGCTGGCTCCATCTGAAAAAAGCCTACAGCTGGGCCATTGCCAAGCTGGTGCAGATACTCCAAACGGCTTTCCTGTGCGGCAGTACCCATCATCAGGTTTTCAGCTGCCGGTGAATAACGAATGTGAGGCGACAGCATTTTCAGCGCCGGCCTGACAACGTGCTTTCTGAACTGTTCTGAGTTAATCAATGTTCACCCTGCTTGAATATGAACTCGCGGATATTGATGTGCAGTCTTTCGTTTTCACGAATCAGATCGTCGCGGTCGTTTTGTCGGATCTTTTCAATTTGTTCCTGCTGTTGAAGAAGCAATGTCCATAATTTTTGATCTACAGCATTTCTTGTACCCGCTTCATCATCAATAGAATCTTCAAGGTCTTTTTCGGTTTCGTTGACAATGGCAATAACCGCTACGGTATCTTCTTTCCGGTCGGTTCGCTCGGCAACTGCCATTTCCGCAACAGGCTTCACTACAAGCTGCGTGTAGGCAGCAAAGCCGCCGATCATAATGACGATAAACGTCAGAAAAACACCAGTCCACCCAATCAAAGTAGAGTTGTTAATGCCCTTGCTGCTGCTAACTGATTCACTTAGCCGGGTCTGTCCTTTCTGCACTTCGGATATGGCAGAAGTCATGCGGTCAATCGCACGTTCAGTCGTTCCGGCAAAGGCTTGAAACTCGGTGACTACCTTTGTGAGTTTGTTGCTTAACTCATTGGTAGTCGAGTACAGTTCCTCGATATGCTCGCCGTGCTTCTTACCGTTTATTTCAGGCTCAGACATTTGATTTCCTTTGTTTATGCCAAAGTGTAAAGAGCCAAACCGTAATCGAGCATTTTGTTTGGTCTGTAGTTATTACTGGACGCTAGAACGATAGTGATCTTGTCTGAGCCTGATAACGAAAGGTCTTTGATGTAAATTTCCTCAAAACTTCCGGTAAAAAAATGAGCAGTACCGTCCTCAGAATCTAACGATGCCGAAAAAGAAAATAAATTAAGCTCTGGACTTATAGCAAAAAACGGGCCTTGACCGGCAGTTGCCCTTCCCATAACCCTCACAGAACCAGAAGCGCCCTCGCTAGGTTCATGCAGAAAGTAAAGCCAATGGTTAGCTCTGTCAGCGTGTTCCTGCTCAAGACGAACAGCGTAATCTGCCGGAGTATCATCAATCTGGTCGAACAACACAGAAACAAACGGCTTGTTTAATCTTTCATCCATCATTAAGTCGGGTCTAAACTTCTGGTGATGTGCTGTGCCAGGTAGTTGTTTGATTCAATCAGAACAGACAGGCTTGGCGTTCCTTCTGCTATAGCCATGTTTAACTCTAAATCTATCCTTACAGCAGCCAAAGCACCGAAAAACTGAAACACTGTTCCTTCGTCGTAGTGTGTGGCAGACAGATCGAGCAGCTTTAGTTCTTCATCTGGAAGAACCCAGCCGCTTACCTCAAGCATCGGGCGTATGCGAAGCCGAATCTGACCGGCAGTAAAACTCCTGCTGCTCGGCATGATGTAGATGTTATGCCGGGTCTTCATAATGTGATCGGCTGATAACTCTTTAGTGATAGGAAAGTCTGCATTCACAGCGCCATCACAAACAAAGGTTTTAGCCCATGTGGTCATTAGGCTATCGTGACCTCAACCAGAACCTGACCGGACATACCGGAAGCACCGCCAGCGCCATCTGTTATCACTTCGATAGGTGCTAGTGCCGCTACGGTGTTGGCCGCAGACGCTACCGCGCTGTTTACCGTGCCGGCAACATCTGTTGCTCCTACTTCACAGGCAGAATCAAGCGTCACTGCAACACCAGCTAACTCAAGGGTGATTGCTGTTGCTGCTGTGTTATTCAGTAGATCATTGACAACGTGAACGCCGGTTATTTCGCCAGCAATCGGGGCAACAACCCATTGGCTTTTTGCTGTGTTTAGGTCTTCAAAGTGGCAAGGAATGTAATACTTTGCCAATTTGTCTAAACCAGCTTCTATGCCGGCAAACTGTGTCCGTATTTTCTGCGAAGCACCAGCAGAACCTGATGCCGGCTCGCCGCTGTCCGTAAATAAGTTGCTAGCCATTTAAGTTCTCCTGTCGATGTGGCGTTTCTCGAAGATGGCGGTCAATCCGCGCAGCGTATGCGCTGGGTCGCTGCTTGTTGAGCCACTAAACAAAGCCGCGAAGTTAACACCCTCACCTTCCATTTTAAGAGGATACAAACCGAACATCGGTTTATCCCATGTAAACGAATCCCATGTAAAAGAATCCCATGTGCCGCCACCAGTGCCTGATGGAACTGATTTGGCAAGGCTCTTGGAATAATCGGGGTCATTCAAGTTGTAATTCCAAAGTACATCAAGCGTCACGGTAGAGCCGATGTGAGCGTCGAGTCTGGCCTGTTTGTATTTCTTCCACATCATAGGGTTTTTGGTGTGGGCAAACGCCAGACGGACATGGTAATCAATGTCTTCGCTGTCGAAGCTGTTACCTACCTGACCTTCGTATATCCAGCCATCATCTGATCCAAAGAACATACGCTCGCGACCAGTAACACCTTCTTCGCAGCAAACACAAACAACATTTTTTTTGTATTCGAGCCGCATGATGCCGGATATTTTTTTGTCTCTCCAACCGATAGAAATAATTGTTCCATCGTCAAAGAAACAGCGATACAGATTCTTGCGGCGAAGGGTCATTGAACCAACCGCAGATATTTCACCGTCGATTATTTCGTTAATAACCGGCTGTATCTTCTGGCTAATTGAGTTGTCCAGATAGTCACCATACTTGTCTGTTGACTGCATGGTAGTAAAGCCACGATCATCGAAGAAAACGCCTACGCCTATACGTCCTATAGAGTTAGGGTGTGCGCCGGCTTTAGGGTTGTATATCTCAAGGTCAAAATTGGCAGCTGAATCCCCGTTAAGCACGTAGGTTTGGTTGCGGGTAAATATAAACAGCAGCTTACCCACTTCTTCAAGGAAGCCAGTACCTTCGTTACCAACAGCATACTCTTGAGCGCCGGTAACAACGCGGAACTGAAGCGGATCTGAAAGAGAAGAATGCTGAACAGAGCCACCCGGGAACATTAAAAACAGGTGAAGCAAATGAACGCCAAGATGGTTTGGCGTATCGTTGGTCATTCCTGTTGTGATGAATGAAACTACCTCGTCGCCGTTCTGAGCATCGTCGCAATACTCGAATGCCCTACCAACACCGTTAACTCCGTAGAACGAATATCTGGCTGCATGACCTGAGAAATTGTAATTTCTGAACTCGTACTCGCCGCCGGCTGGAAATGTTGGGGTTGCTGATGCGGTTGTCGGGTCTACTTCGGCAATCTTGACCGCGCTTACCTCGATGTCATTACCAACAGAGAAAACACCGCCTGTGATATTACTGACAACGAAATAGCCGGCAGCGTCCACGCCCCAGCTACCGCTGGTGGTTATTACTCGCTCTATGGTCGCTGTAGCGCCGGTAGTGCCATCCTCAATGGTTGTGCCTACCAATGGGGCTATTTGTGCAGTACCTGTGCCGGCAACAAAATAGATTTCTGTGTTGGGTGTTACTTCAGACCAGCCGCCGCCGCTTGATTTCCAGAGTATGCCCTTGCTGCCGTTGCCGCTGTCGCGGAACGCAAAAACAACGTCGTTGTAGAACCAGACACCTCGAATCGGGCCGCTACCATCGTTAACACCAACCTGACCAATGCCACTCAATGCGTTTACAGAGGCAAGCTCTAGGTATGAGGCATGAAGATCTGGGTCTGATTCGCCTTCTTTGACGTTACTACCGTTGCTGGTCATGCCGGTATCGACACCACCAATTTCCAGAACCTCACCTTGATTAAAGCCGCCAGAATCTTTGAATATCAAGTTTCCGTAATAATAACCACCGGTCGATGTTGATGTGGTCATGTCATAAGTAGTTTTTTCTGGTGGTGAAACGTATGTGCCATTGGTGTATTCACTCAACTGCATAGCGCCAATAAGAGTGTGATGGCTGTCGTTATCTATTTCCTCATTTATTGTTGAAAACCACGTGTTAGAGTACGTAGACCAGTTATATCCTTTGGCGTTTATAAGGAATCCAAACTGACCAGATCCGCTCACGCTATCAACGTGCATTGTTATCGTGACATGGATACCTGGCAACACATCTGTAATCTGAGAATCAGAGGAATCGTATGAGGCTGCAACATCACAATTACCACTGCTATAAACAGCTGTTACTCCATCATCGTAATAACTCTGTTCAATGCCGCCAACAACCTTCGCGTTAACCTGACCGTCGCCGGCACTGGCATCGTCTTGGCTTTTCCATGTAACCTCACTGCCAACAGTTGTTATCTCAAAGCCAATGCCTTCAGCGGTAAGCCTGTCAGCTGCATCACGATCATCAAGAGCAAACCAGAAATCGAACTGCCATATTTCGCCGGCTTCAGCTGTGAATGTGGTTTCTGGAAGGCTAAATCCGTTAGATGCGTTTGCGGTATGCAAAGTACCGCCAGTAGGGTCACGAAAAGCCGTAAGGTTGACGGTATCGCCTAAACTGGTCAGATAACTGACATTGTTGGTTGTATCGTCCAGATCTCCGTATCGTTCCTTAGTCCAGTAGGTAGCCAACGCCTCTGAATAAAGCATTTCGTTTGATGTAACCGGAGCGAATGCCTGTGTAATAGCGAGCAGAGTGCCATCAGCACCACTGTCTGCACCGTCTATAACATCGCCGGCTGCAGGGTAGGGGTTTGGTATAGAGGTGCTGCTTTTCCACGGCATAATCCAGTAAGGCGCGTATGCGTCGCCCTCTGTCGTACCATCGTATTTGACGTAACCGGCTGTACGCTCGTAGCCGCCTTTGATGCCCATTTCATAATTGATAGCCGAAAGGCATTCGCCATTCGGGATGGTCATTTCACTTTCGATCAGGTTAAGGCCACCAGTTAAAGCGAAAGCATCTTGGTCTAAAGATACCTTTGCCGGCTTCTTTTTTAGTATGACGTTGCCAAGATTAGCCATTGTACTCACCGCCAACATGACCCGGGATTCCGACAAGCAAATCATCGTCAATAGCTGACAACGTATCCTGCTCGTTACCGAAGGTCTGGTCGGCAGAGAGTTGATTCATAAACATACTGTACTCAGCTGCCATGCTTTGCTGGATTCCTTGAGCCGCTTCCTTGCCGGCATACAGGATCGCAGCGCCACACACTATCGCCCTGTGGTATTCCTCTGGAATGTCAGGGGTATCGGTATCAGACGAAAGAAGCGTTGGTCTGCGCCAGAATTCACCGGTAATCGTGTAGGCTTCTTCTGACGGCACATCAAGTACCAGGCTGTTGTCTGGTTTTATGGTGAAGTAGGTAGGAACACTGTTTTCTGAATGGTCGCCAGTTTCATAATGGCGGCGAAACACATTCCATTCGACGTACATCAGCTGGATTGCTTCATCAGTGTTTTTGTTGAGCCAGAAAGATGTCTTATCCCACCGCCTGACAGTGACAGATGTATTGCCATCGCCTGTGCCGTGGGTCGGTGGGATACGACTACCAACAGTCATGGTTTCAGAGTATTCAGTCCAAAGGAACTTCCAATCCTGATACTGATTGTTGATATGGTTGTTCGCCTGAGTGATCCAGCGAACAACATTGCCTAGCTGCGCGGTTTGACCAGCTACCGCCGATGGGATGCCGCTGCCGGCTTCTGCACCACCAACGCCTAGTTCTTCAGCTAACTCCTGACATAAAGCCAAATAGTTCATACCGCGCCCTCATGTTTAAGCCGGCCCAAACCGATTGGTCAAAAGCAGTTCGATGTTTTTCTTCTTCGCGCCACGACCAGTAATAGGTTTAATGCCTTTGGTTTCTTCGACGATCTTCTTCACTTTCTGAGCTGTCAAATCTTCCAGACGCTCGCCAAGTGATTCGCGTGTTTCTTCCGGCTCGTCTTTCGTGCTGGTTGCGACGCTGGTGTTTGTATCCAAACCCTGCATACCGCTTTCAGTTTCTTCAGACTCTTTCTCGACAATGTTTCCTTCTGAGTTCGAGAAATCCGGGTACTTCTTCTGGAATTCGTCGATAGACATAAAGCGCTGCTCACGGGTGAGTTCAGCACCACCGCCTGTGAAGAATTTACCGTTTTGCGAGTAGGCAGCCATTGAGTCGCCGCGAATTGTTTCGTGTGGCTGGTTAAGATCCAGTTTTGCTGACATTTTGGTTAATCCTCTAAATCGGGATTTTGTGCAGAACCCGCCATTCGCTCCCGAAACGAAAGGCCGGCTTCAATACTGCCGCCATTGGCAGTAGGCTTTGAATTAAGGGTTGGTCGAGTGCCAAGCAGATGATCGTTTTCGCCGCCGGCACATTGACCGGAGATCTGCTTAATGAAGCCTGACCGTGATGCTGAACGCATTCCTTCAGAATTGTCCAGATGTCTGCGCTTATCTGACATAGTTTTCTCCCGAAAAAGGTTCAGCCCCCTATAAGGGGGCATCCCCTGTCAGCAATCCAACGGATTAGCCGAACCGGTGTCCACCGGGCGCTTTCGATTTCGGATTGGCTTGGGGCTTCTGTGCCTTGCCGACAGAACCCATACCGCAAGAGGCAGGGTCTTTGTCGATCTTGGATTTCTCCGTAAGACCAGATGCCAGACCAGCTTTATCCTGAGAAGCGTGGTGGCGAGACTTATTGGTACGCATAATTTTTCTCCCGAAAAAGAGCATTACCCCCCGAAGGGGGTGATGCTTGCGTTTACATGGAAGCTACCGGCTTACCACCACTCAATCGTGATGTTGGTAAAGCCCTGACCTGTCGGACTACCGACAGCAGCCTTGAACAGCAGTTCGAGCTGACTGATGTTTTCGCCTTGCGCCGATACATCAATCACACCATCGCCGCCGTAACCTAGGGTTGCAGCCGCAGTACAGTCAGATGGGCCGAAAGACACACCATCGGTGTCAGCCGTAGTTCCGAGATCCAGAGCAGCAAACTTATCCGCATCGGCCGCTGTGCCGATATGGATAGCCGCCGTACTGGTTGAACCGGCAAATATTTCGGTTGCCTGTACCGATACTTCCGCGATTTTGCACCGAGTCATGCCGGCGGGAACAGGGATAGCGGTCGCTTCGTTAGAAGCGCCGAAATCCACATTGCCGTAGCCATAAGTGATGCGAAGCGGTTGGTCGTAATGTGAACTCATATCTTCACCTTTACCCTGCGCTAGTCCACTTCAGAATACGAGTTTCGTCGTTACTGTATCCTGAGTGAATGATGCCAAAACCACCGAGGTAGTACCACGCAATACCCCGTGAACGACCGAAGTCGCCAGGAATCTTGCCGCGAATTTCTTCGGGGATCGCCAATGCTTCAGCAACAGTGTCTTCACCGAAGAAGAAAGCCCAATCAGATGCACTGTTCGTGGCAAATGACGTGGCTTCTTTAGCGATGTGAGTCTGTTCAATGAAGCGAGTACCTTCGTACCGGCCAATTTCACCATTCATAATCTTGGAGAAGCCGGTTTCGATGTACTTGTGAATGTCTTCAAGGTTGTTCTTGAAAGACCGGTAGGTTGAAGGCCATGCGACGCAGTAGTAATCGTCGTCGGCGTAAGGCGGGATGTTCCGCTCTTTCATTTCGTCGACGATCAGCTTCACATGAACGTTCAGAAGCGCGCTGTTGTTGTTGGCTGCTACAGCACCATCATACTTGGTAGTAATGGTCGTACCGTTTTCGCCAACTACGCTGCCACCGGTAGCGTCGAACTGTGCGTGAGCAGCAGTGTCGAGTACCTTCTTGGCATCATTTTTCAGCACTTTGTGAATGATCTCTTTCACCGGCTGCTTGGACAGATCATCCAGTTTGCCAGTGTAGGGTACGCTGTTACCGTATTCGGTAATGGTCAGCTGACCCTGAGTGATCGAATAGTTTGTTTCAGGCATGGCTTCCTGTTCATTCAGTTCGCCACCCGCTGTTGCAACGTCAGAATAGACGTTCCAGTGGAACAGGTTGCCCTTACCAAGACCTTTGTCCGTCGCATCTTTTGCATCACAGAATTGGCGAAAGCGCACAATCGGCTGTAATGCGGTGCGAAGAACATTGGTCAGCTCGTCGGTATACATATACCCACCGAGAGCGTTTACTGCCCAAAGTTGTCCTGCCATTTTATTGCTCCAAAATGGCTTACTTGCTTCTAATCTGCTAACCCTCGCGACTTGCGAAGTGAAGCTACATAAGCCGAGTTATCTGCCGATACCGACTCTGTAAGGACTTCGTGCCTCTGACTGTTCGAGGTTTGGGGCTGGGAAGGTACAGTGCGTTCCTTGTGCGCCAACCGGCCTTCAATATGGTTGGGGTTAGGAACCTGCTCTACTGGCACTTGATCCGGGTCTGTAGAGAAATCAAGCGGTGAAGGAACGTCGCCTTTCAATAAGGCTTTGGTGCGTTCCCCCGCCAATCGAACAACTTCTGTCATGGGTCGACCGAACATAATCGGTGCGTTTTTGACCTTCTCGATTTCTGCTTGAACCATTGTGAACCCGTGGGGGTTTACGTTTGATGCCAGGTCAGCAAATTCGTCGACAAAAACTTGATTGGCGGCGATCCTGTCTTGTTCAACAAGATCTTCGTCAGTGGTAGCAGTCTGTTCCGACAAAGCCCGCTGCACTTGTTCCTGTACTGCGGTATTTATCGCTTCTTCCGTGATCGGGGTGGCGGTATGACCGCGCCCACTCATAATCTTGGAAATGGCTGAAGTCAGTTTCTCCTGAGCTTCTTCCACCGAATCAGATTCAAAAAAACTTTCTGCCATTTCGGCAGCTAGTTCCTGCGCATCTGCTTCTACAGTGCCACCCTCACCGCCATTTGGTAGGTCAGGATAATCAGTACGAGTGCTGGACTGATTTAGTGGGTTGCCATTACGGTCTAACCCGGCTTTGAGATTCGCTTCCTGCTGTGCAAGAGTCGCTTCCCGCTCGTCGAGTGATTCGTGATACTCGCTAAGACTCGCCTGTAAGGTAGAGGCTCGCTGAAGTTTCTCGTCACCCGCCAGCTTAATTTGTAGTTCGCGAATACTGCCGGCGTTATCAATGTCTTCCTGAGTAACGTCGATTTTCTTCCCGTACACAGTGATAGTAGTAGTTTCACCATTATTGTCAACATTGCCGGATTCCGGCGCTGCCGGCGCTGCAGCTGCTGCAGCCACATCGTCGTGACCTTCCTCGCCAACCGCAGGGCCGGTAAGGCTTTCACGAACTTCTTCGCTAACATTTGGGTCGCCAAGTAATGCGTGAGCGCGCTGTTTCTCAAGGCGCTGTTCATCGGTCAATTCCGCATCATCAATGTCAATTTCCTTGTTGACCTGTGATTTGCGTTTGCCGTAAATATCGCTCAAAGAGTCTTCACGGGCCTGGAAGCGGTCTGCTTCAAGATATGCCGCTGGTGTTTCTTCTTTGGCATCCAGTGACGCTGGATCGGTGTCGGTCGAAGTGACCGGCGTTCCATCGTCATTACGGTCTTCGGGGTTTTCCGGCTGGGTAGTACCCGTGGCTACTGCTGTATCAGCAGTTTCTTCGTTTTGAATGGCTGCATCGCTCATTGTGTTGCCTCACTTTCCAGTTGTTCTGCTGACAGTATTTGCTTCTCAATCTCGTCACCACGCGAAAGTACCTGTGCGACAGTGAACAAAATTCCTTTACCGATAGTAACAGCGTACTTGGCTTCTTTTATGGCATCGAAATCATCATCAGCTGCTTCGATGATTGCATTAGTTCCGCTTTGAACAAGATCGTGAGCGTAGGTTGTAATCATCTTGCCCACTGGGTCATTGTTAGCCCACTGCTCTACATCTAGCGACCAACGATAGTCTTCGAGGTCGCCAACAAGAAAGCCTTGTTTTGTTAATTCATCTTTGAAGTCTTCAAAGAGTTCGTTTTCTGCTACCGGAATTTCACCGGCTTTTTCTTCTTCTGATAGTGTTTTACTCATTGTGGCGCATTAGGGATATCGCCATATCTGTCGCGGTCTATTGTTCCTGCTTTATCGTTACCTGACAGATCGGTTGCACCCTCTCCGTTATTGCTGCTGACATTTGTGCTTGCGTTTTGCATACGGTCAAAAAGTTCCAACTCGAAATCGCGGTCTTTCTCACGAATCGAATTAGACAGTGCTTCCCGCTGCAAGAATAATTCACGGCGCTTCTGTTCGTTCTGTTCCTGACGAAGTGCCGCATCAATCTGTGAGCGCCGGCCTTCAAGCCAGATGCGCTGACCTTCTATGTTGCCTTTAAGCTGGATTTCCATTTTCTTGATCTCAGCATTCATTTGTGCAACTTGAAGTGTGGTGGTTGCGCCTATGTTGGCGACTTCAACTTTAACCTGACCTTCAATCTGTTTCTGCTCGATAATCTGAGTGAGCTGCTGTACCTGTTGTTCGAGCTGTTTAACTTTCGGGTCTTGATCGTCGTTGATGATGCTACCAAAGAAACGAGAACCGTCTTTGTAACCGACAGTACCCATAACCTCTTTGATAACTTCCTTCCTGTCCATTTCCTGTATTACGTCAGGGATGAACTTGCCGAGCATATCGAATGCAAGCGCAAGTTTCTCGATGCGCTTGGCAGGGCTGGTGCTGTTGAATCCGACATTCACGTTGACCTTGATGTTTTCCTGTAGCAGTTTAAGAACGCTGCCAGGTTCTTCTTCACCGACTTCGCTGCCAACCATGCGAAGCAGGGCAACATCTGATTCATAAAACGCTTCCAGAGCCACAAGCTGCAGCAGAACAGGGCGCATCCATGTTTCACTGAAAGTGCGTATTCCGAATTCTTTGATCTCGTTGGTATCTTCGCGGAGCATCTGCATACCGCCAACGGTTTCATTCATCTTCCGGTTGGTCTGGATGCTGCTGTTATCGAAGCTGCCAAGAACACCGTCGATATCAGCGTTAATGTAATCTTGTTCACGATAGGAGCTGGCTGTGACATCACGGGTTTCGTGAACTTTTACGTCACTCTCAGGGTTTGTCATCATCGTGACAGACGTTGCTGTGTTCCGCAGGATAGATCTGATATCAACACCAGAACCGCGACGAACAAAATATCGCTTGCCAAGCGCCAGCTTCACGTTGTCGTTGCGAAGGTTTGCTACATCGTTGGCTTCACCCTGCAGCTCCCTAATCAGTTCAGCATCAGATGCCGGGTATTGTTTGTGAGATTCGATGTTGGCAACGCCAAGCACATACGGGCGCATATTGTGGGCATATACTTCGCGCAGAGGCTTCGGGTCGGAAAGAATGATTTCAGTACCAAGCGTATCCCAAATGTAGTCAACGCCATCGACTCTGGCGATATTGTGGTGAACCCATACAGTTTGGTAGTCATTGATAACGGTGGCGTTATCGTATTTATCCAGACGCTCACCTTCACGGGCTGCACGAATTGAATCCCAATCCTGCTGAAGCGCCGCTGTAAGCATCGCATCACTAAGGTTGCGATATTCGCCGGAAGCAATCTTCTGCTTGATATCCCCAATGTACATCGGGTCAAGCTCGATAACATAAGGGCTGTCGTTAATAGGGTCGCGCCAATCGGCGGCTGGGTCGAAGCGGATATTCTCGACCGGCTTCAAAACACAGTCGGGCCGATCTTCTTCGATAATGGTGTGTTCGGTGTCTGAATACAGGCTCTGCCCTGCTTCATCTTCAAAGCGGTCACGCAAGCGTATTTTCTTGCTCTTGAAGCGCCAGAATTGCTTGCTGATTACAACGCCTTGTGTGCGGGCATCCTGTGATGCGCCAACAACGGTCTGAAACCAGTACATCTTTGGATCGTCGAGGCGGGCATTCAAAAGGCTTTTGTGTATTGATGCAGCTTTAGTTTGCTGTGGGTTGTTTACGTCGACAGGCTCGCAGTCGACAACATCAGATGTTGAGAAGAAAGCGATAGCTGTAGCAGCTTCGCCCTTGCGAATTGCTGTTCGTGTTTTCGGGCGAAAGAACTTCGACCGCTTCTGAAATTGGTTGGTGTAGTATTTCGAGCCGTTTGGATGCTGGCTGTTAAAAGCACGAAGGTTGTCTTCCATGCGCCGGCGAATACTGGCATCAAAATAGTTTTCACTGGATTGGTAAGAATCGCGGCTACGGCGCAGCCAATCATCATCCCCCGGCTGAAACGGGCTGTCTCCACCTGGCACTTGTTCTGCGCCGGCTGAAGTGTTTGATACCCGATCATCCGGCCCTAACAACTTTGGCTGGTTTCTCTGGTTACGACTATTTAGCGCCGCCATACCTATTCCTCGCCTTTGATACCGATAGCTATGTGCCTGATTGCGCTACCATCTTCCTGCGGTACGTCTTTTACGTCAAGCAGCACGTTACCGTTCTGGACACCTCTGGTAAGCGTTTCATCGCGCTCTTTGTCGCGTTTCCTCTTATCGAAGTCGGTGATGTCCATTTGTGGTTCACCGTCCAGACCTCGAATCAGCTCAAGTCTGGTGTAACAGTCATAGTCGAATGCCTTTAGCGGCATACCATACCTTTCAAGGATTTCACCGCAGCCGCGCATTGCTTCTTTGCGCTCAGGGTCGTTCTGGATATCCTCGATCTTGATGATGTACCCGTAGCACATGGTAATGCGCTGGCTGAAGATTGTGATGATACCGCCCTGTTCGTCAGGGCTTATTACCCACCACCATTTAGGGTACAAACGGTTAATTTTTGCGCCAATATCCTTGCATAAGATACCAAGTGACGCATTGATCTGGTTTAGATGCTCAGGGCTTGTTACCCATTCCTTTTCGGCACGGCTGATGGCATCTTGGTCTATGCTTTTAGCATCGCTCATTTTTTATTATCCGGCTGGAAGAATTTGCGACCGCGAATCTCATAGTCTGGTTTGCGTTGGTCGCCCTGACTAAGAAGATCCGTTATTTGTTTTGTCGATACTGATTTTTTCTTTACTGGCTTACGCGTGTTGGAAAGAGCATTTCGGTAACCAATGGCGATGTAACCCACGCGAACCGATTCATTAGCCACACTGAAATTCATATCCAGACCGCCATCAGACATGATACCGGAGCAGCTGGCTATGCACTGCTGCTGACCGACACCCCTGCGCACACGAAGTATCTCGCTTTCGCTGTGATAGCTTTTTGCGGCAGAAGGAACAGCGCCTGACTTTGACCGGCCTGATGTGCAGAACTGTGAACCAAGATTGGTTACAGCGCCGATACTCATGCCGATATCATCGACATTCTCAGTGCCGGCTGGCATACCGTTTGAAAAAAGAATTGCCAGCTGTGTAGGGAATCCAGTGCGAGCCAAAACGTGCCGGCCAGTTTCTGTCGGTGTATCGAATTCACCGATATCTACTTCGTAATTTGAATTGAGTTTTACCCCAATACTGTAAACCAGAGCTTCGACAGTGCCTTCGCTCTTTGCTATAGAGACACCGTTGCTGCCATACAAACCTGTGTAGAAGGCGTTTATCTCTGTGCTGTCATAAACGTAATGACTGATGCTTTCGTCAGGTCGCCATTCGGCGGCTGCGTTGCCACCATTTTTAGCGAATTGGTCGCGGATCGCCATACCCAATTCTTTGATGCTTGAGTTATTTACGTCCGGGTCTTTTTTGGCGACGCTGAACGAGAAGTTACAGCTGTTTCTCAGGTTGTTATTGTTGTTACCAACACCCATGTGTATAACGAAGTCAGGTTTAAATCCAAAAACTACAGCTTCTGTTGAGGAAACTGCAGCCGGCATGGTTGTTTCAACAACCTTTGTTTCAGCAATCCCTTTCAACATCATTAGCATGGTGTAAAGACGCTGGTCTGCATCGACAACCGTATAGTTCAGCGTCACACCTCTAGATGTGCGTTCACTGTAATTGCCACGCGAAAGAAGGTTGCCGTTATCCTGTGGATCGAGCTGATTTACAGCTCCATCAATAATCGCCTGTGCGTAAGTTCTGGTGGGCGAATTTTCATCGCGCATGGATGCGCCGACATTTGCTTGAGTGACGTTTGCAGATCCGTCGAATGCAATCACTCCGACCGATGGCGCGAAGCCATCTTCTTCTGTATCGAGAGCAGAACACCCGGACGAAAAGGACAGGATTGCTAGAGGGTCGGGAGCGCTTTCGATGGTTACATCGACTTCGCCTGTGCTTGTAGGCGGTTGCTCCGTTGTAAAACCGTGTCGTAAATGACGGTTTATAGGCATCTGTGTTGTCCTGCGCGGGTTTGGGTTAGCGTACTACAACAGCCAAACTATTCAACGTAACGCGGCTCCGTTAAACCAAATTCCAGCTTAACGTGACGAAGCACCATGTCTGGTACTGCCCGCCAGTAAGGGTTTGGCTCACCATTGCGCTCAGGTTCTGCAAACCATGAAGTCACCATTGAACGGCTGTATCCGGTCAGTTTGATCAGAAATTCCGTGTACTTGGTGTGGTCGTAGTCTTTGTGATCGACCGACTGCATAATGTTCCACAGCTCTACATTGTTATCGGGGTTGCCCCGTTTTTTATTAGCCATATCCACATATTACAGGTTAAACGCACTCTGGTTCAAGGTTCTCAATTGATTCGTAAATCGACTGATCTTCCTTTATAGGCACTGGCTGTGCGAAAGTGAATCCCAGCGCATCAGCAGCATCAGGGCTGGGAAGACCGCGTTTAGCCATTTCTTCCTTCCGCTCAAGCCGCATTATCATGTTGTTATCGTAGCCGTACTCAGGGCCGATAAGATCCTCGAACAACTCGTTATCCTGCGGAATATCCGCAGATTTAAGCCATTCGCGCATACGCCACCACATTTCCATACGCGGGTTATAGAACGTCTTAGTGTCCAGTACCGCCTTCCGGTCGCCGGCATACACCGGTGTGACGTTAAAACCCAACTGCACCAGCTGCAGGAATACAGCGTGACCGTAGCCGTTAGCGTCAATGAAGATGCAGTCAGGATTCGCCTCGTTGATAAATTCAGCCAGGTATCCAGACAGCTTGTTCACATCAGCTTCACGCCAGCGCCTGATGTCGTTGAATACCTTCGGGCCTTGCCTAATGAGCGCCACCGTCTGTGCATCACCATAGGAACCAACATCAATGCCCATCAACTTCGGTAAGTTAGCCGGTATGGTTTTGTCCTCGATCTCGCGTTCTTGTGCATCTTCAACACGGTCATTCGGGATAAGCTGCTTCGAGCCGGATTTAGGGAACTTGCCCAAGATACGGACGCGCACGAAGTCAGAGTCGATACCCCAATCTTCAATCCACTGGCGAAGCTGTTCGTTGTCAGCCATCTTGGCTTCACGGCTATCGACACGGAATGTGTGCCAGCGTTTGCGAAGAAGTGTCCAGCACTGCCGGAAGCGTCCGGTGTTACTGGTCGGGTTGCCAAAGCACAACCACATTGCCCCGGGCGTTGTCATTGCACCCTCTGCAGTCTCCCAAATGCTCGCGTCAATCTCTGAAGCCTCATCGAACAGCATGAGAACGTGGGCTTCGTGAGTACCGGCGAATGCTGAACTGTTGGCAGCACTCCACGGTACAGCAGTAGCGAACCAAGTATCAGGGCGCTGTTTATGTTTGAGCTGGGTAGCTGTGTAATTAAACCAATGCCCGCAGATGCAGCAACCATGCCATTTCGCAAGCTCACGCCATGTCTTAGTAGTAAGCTGGTTCTTGGTGTTGGCAGTAACCACGATCTGCGGGTTTGGTCTGGTGCTGATGAACCACAAAATAATCCAGCTGGTCATGGCGGTTTTGCCGATACCGTGACCTGAAGCCACAGCCATTCGGATCGCTTTTTCTATGACCTTTTCGCCTTCCGGCGTTTCGTTCCAATCTTTCTGGATTAACTCGCCAAGCAGCGTCAGGAATTCACGCTGCCATTTGTCCGGGCCATCAGGATATTCTTCAAGGAAAGTGCCTTCCTCACCCCACGGGAAAGCGAATTCAACGAACCCTAGAGGATCGTCGTAGTATTCTGCAATTGCTTCTGCAAGTTGGAGTTCTGCATCAGTCTCAGGAATATGATCGTCTGCAAAAACATCAATGGCTGGTTGCATTTACACGCTCACACCGAAGCCTCGCAGCAACTTGAGAACGGCGGCATACATCATCGGGCCATCCATTGTTATTCCGTCCTTGCTGACAAAGGCGAATGAAATAGTAGGGGTTGATTGAGTGCCGCCAAACGAAGTGCTGCCAAGTTTCACAGTATCGTTTGGTACGCCGTTTACGGCAGCATCGCCGGATTCGATGTTAAACCCGTTCACAAATGCGTCTGTTCGGCTGGTGCTTGCCGGATTCTGGCGGCGGCACATATAGAACTTCTTGTCCATGACCTCGGTGGCGTAGTCGATCTCTGTGCTAACGAGGCGGGCCGCGTTGGTGTTCATACAGTATTCTGTTTCACCAAGACTCTTAGCCTCGAATGTTACGCGCCAGCGAGCATTTGCAGCCGAACTGCACTCAAACATTTGCTCTGTAGCAAACTCGGCAATACCAATAGGCGTACCGTCATACACAAACACACCAAACGCATAATTGCTGGCATCGACGCTTTCATCTGTCGGGTTGAAGCCGGTATCTACAAGTTGTCCAGCGCCATCACGACCACTCAGGTCATAGCCGTTGGCGTTGTGTCCGATATTAGCGTGAAGCGTACAGGCATCGCCGGTAATGATGCCGATTTCGTTGTAATCGAAACCGCTGCAACCAATCCAGAAGTCAGCCATGCCTTCGAGTGCGCCGAAGCTCGCCAGATCTTCTGCGAACTGTCGCAGAGCCGCTTTCTGTGCGTCGGTAGCGTCAGGGCAGTTCTCGGTGAAATCCAGACCGCTTGTGTTGGCATTAACATCGCGTGACAATTTTGAAGGTGTGGTTACTACATGACCGTAATCTTTTTGCTCACCGGCTATCTCGTTAACCAGTGCCATGAAATCTTCGATGTAATACTGGGTATCGTTTGGCGGGCTACCCTGACTGCCGCCGGTTACGATATCGTGCATGATTAACGCCATTGTCGAGCCGGTATAGCGAACAGTATGTTTCAACTGACGGTCTACCAAATGAGTATAGGTATCAATCGTGCCGCCATCTGATTCAACAATAAGGCCGGCAATTGTTCTCAGGTGGTTGTAGCCGCCGTTTTCGTAATCACGATTAGATATCGCCTGACAAATTTCTGGCGTTGAAGTCCTGCTGGTTTTAATACCAAGTTCGAGCAGAATACTAAATAACACCCGCATCCATTCTTCACCGCCGTTGCGATAACCATTGCCCGGGAAAACAGCGTGATACGCACCACGCGACCAGCTTGTTCCAGCCGGTATTGCGCCAATGTAGCTATTTGGGTCGAGCAGGAAATCTTGGTTTCTGTTGATATCTGCAAGCAGATGGGTTCTGCAAGCGACGTAATCATCGTAGGTAGTGAGAACACCAGTACCCCACGAAGTAACGAGATCACCAACGACAGAAGCATCAGCCAAACCGCTGCTGCCACAATCGTAATCAATCGTGTGTGCATCAATCACGGTGTAAGCAACATCGGTGGCGTTGTAGCCAGCTGGCGTAGCGGCAGAAACCGTGATTGTTCCATCACCGGAAAGACCGTGAGGCGCACCAGTTTTCATAACCATTCTGGCGGTTGTTCCAGAAGGGTTTGTTAGAGAGTCGCGCCAACCCTGCGGGAAATCGACACCTGCGGTTAAATTCGACCAATAGTGGGTTGAGTGAACCGATAGCTCATGCCCCTGATCGTACAACGTTTGAAGCTGCTGCCATGTAAAAGCAGTACCAAGCTCGATGATTATGGCGTTGGCAATGATGCCAAAACAGGCTTTGTGGTCATGTTCGTTGAGTTTTTCTACGACAGTCTTGTTGTAGTCCGGGTCTGATGCGCTGACTGCACTGTTCTGCTGATCTAACGGCCCGTCTATACCATCATCAAAATAGAAAATTGTTGAGGGGTTTTTTTTGCGGTTCAGTGTGAACCCGCCAAAGATACACTTGTAGTCTCCGTCTTCGCCCCAGCTAGAGAGAGGCCAGCCATTAGGTGTGCCGTTGCTATCACCTAATACAAGTCGAATTTGATCACAACCATCACTGGTAAGATCAATGACGCTTCCCTGAGTCCTGAATATCTCTCTGGATGGGTGATATCCAATAATTTTGTTATTTACATTCCATGGCATACCCCATAGGCAGTTCCATCCTGGCAACAAACCGTCATTCATGTAAAAACGAATTTCTTGAACGCCGCCACTTGAGCTATTGCGGAACTGAAGTGCTAAATAATCGTCGCTACTGAAGGTGGCGTATGACAACCATACCCAAGCACCAAAAACATCGTAATTATCGTAAGTTATAATACCAGATGGGTTTGTCCATACAACACCCCAGCCGGAAGTGTCGGAAGCAAGTTGAAGGCCTTTGCCAAACAGGTTCGGGTTATCGACTTGCCGACTGTACGGCGAACCAAATAGCGCAAGGTTGGGGTCTGTAAGATCACCGTCGCAGATGATTGTGCCGTATTGAGACACGATGTTGTTTCGATTGTCTCGCCCGTGCTGGGCGTGAAGTCTGGCAGGAAAAGACGCACTGCGCCGTGCGTCAAAGTGACCTATTGACCGTCGATTGATCGGCTTGTCGCCCATTGGCTTAACCTATGAGCGCGACAGTTGCACTACCAGTGCCGCCGGTGCTTTTGCAATCCAGTTCCAAACGCTGCGGGATCTCGATGCAGTACACGCCATCAGCGGTGAAGTTCAGACCGTCGATATCTTCAAAGTCTGTGGTAGCGCCTTCCGGTCGACCGCCAAACTGAATATCGTGACCGTTAATACCGGTGATGTAGATAGCCAGACAGTTCGATGTGCGCGCCGTTACCAGCGGAATTTCATCATCGTCATAGGCTTTGCTGCTAGATACCGACCAAGATTTAATCTGTTTAGCCATCGTTTTCCCCTGTGGGAATTGGTTGTCGGACTGATTACACCCCGAAAAGGCTTTTTATTCAAGAGCCACCGGCTGTAAAGCCTTGTTCATAGCCTTCTTCGTGACCCTCGTTACGTGCGGCAAAGGTGCATTGCTGACAGGGTTTGACCTCTATACCACCACCAAGAGCGTTACCACCATCTAGCGTCGAACCGCAGCCGGAACAGACTATGTTGATAAGAACGCCCGCGGGCTTTATTTTTTCGCTGTCACTCACGGCCTTTAATCAGAACCTTGCGCTTGATGCTGTAAATATCCAAGCTGGTTCTTTCCTCGATTTCATCAATCGCCCAAATAATCAGGATAAGCCACCACACGGTTATGATCGCGATACCGACAGAGATATCATCAACCTTTATGTCTGCGCCTTTCCACCAAGTCACAGCGGCAGAAATAAGCATGATTACCAAACCAATACCAAAGTACCAATAGTACATATCACTCTCCTTACGAAAGCGTTGATGTAACACCAAGAATAAGCACAACTACAAACGCCATTGCGACAATCAATGTCAAGCACAACTGTCTGCTTGTAGCTCGCATCAGTCTTCACCCATAAAATCTTTGTAGTCTTCTTCAGACAATTCGATGATATTCAGAATCGTGACAGCAGCTCCGTCATTCTCACGACCGGCAGCTTCAGCGATCCGCTTCATTGACGGATGCTTTGGGCCATTCAAAACAAACTGACCGGAACCGGTTGTGCCTAAATAGCTGATGAAAAAATATCTCATTTATGTGTCCTCATATCGTCGAGCGCACCTTGTTTTCGTTCTTCACTCAACAGCATTTCTTTGATGCGTTGTAAGTTTATTGGGTGTATTTGGTTTGGTGGTATTTCCTGACTGAAGCCTTTTAGTATTTTTTTGATGTGTTCTTCTGTCAGCTCGTCAGTCATTGGTGAATTCCATCATCTTCATATTGAAGTCGTATTCCATCATCCACCCTGAATACTTTTGGCTCAAGTAATTTCTGCAAGTGCCATCGTATTCCTCGCGCTCGGCAGACAAGCGGCTGGTGTTCCAGAAAATAACAGCCCTGCCAGGTATCGGCGGCGGCAATTCAGACATGGGTTTCCACGGCATAGAGCGTTGGTGTTCTGTTATCGCCCTCGATCTCTCGAAGGTCTTTTCGTTGTTATCGCCGTACACTTCTTTGTCCACTGGTCGCGGGAAATCGCCCTTACCTGACATTTGTGGGCCTCGGTTTTAGGTTTGATGTGTTTTTATAAGAAAGCACTGCGCCGCATCCGTCACAACAAAGAACACTGCCTCTCTTGACCGGAGTGCTGTCAGCATGAAGCGCCCACTTTGATTTAACTTCAAAGACGGTTGCAAATTTTCTACGAAGGTATTTAAACGCGACCTTGCCGCAGTCTTTGTGAATGATATCTATGTATGAGCCATCGGCGTAGACGTTCCAGTTGTAAGGTCTGGTGATTCTTGGGAATGGCTGGTACTCGCGGGTAAACGGGTTCATCGCGAAGATAGTACCCCATTCCTCAACCTCTACTTGGTGAGGCGAAGCTATTCTTGAGCTGTCATAAGCAACTGTATTTTTAAACAGCCGAACAGCTAATTTTTCGTCTTCTAGTTCTTGGCTAGTCATTTCTTGTTGTTATTTTACCGGCGAAGCCGGTCGAAATTTTTTGAAGCTTCGCATTTCATATTTTATCCCGGCTAACTGTAACGGCGGCGATACGCTTTCTCGTCGACCTTCCAGCCATTTTTCGCCATGTGACGGTCTTTGACCGCTTGCCATTCCGCAAAACTATTACCGTAAGAAACGACAGCCTCATTACACGCAACAAAATCCGCAACCCTCGGCGGCGATGTAGCCAAGCGGGCCGTGATCGCAACCGACGCTACCGACGCAACTACAAGCTTTAAGAAATTCCTACGATTCATTTTTTTATCCGAAAATTTGTATACGGCTGTTCGGACTCTTACCGCAGCCGCCTAACGCAACCCAGCCCATTGCTGCTGCTCTCTGGAACTGGCGAGTTCCACTACAACCGAATATATCCGCATTTATAGCCAGTGTCCACATTTGGGGGGAGAAAACCGAAAAAATGGGCGTGGGTGTTATGGGGAACCCTTATTTAGTAAGAGAGAAGGTTCATTCGATTCCGATTGGCTGGCGGGTTTTTGCGGGCTGCTTCGGTGGGGCTGTTGTTCACACTGCATGGCGCTCTGCTGCTGCTGGCTGCTCTGCTGCTGCTGATGTGATGCCACAGTATGCACATTGTCGATCGGTGTCGCTGTGGCTGCTCTCGTTGGCTGTGGTTGGTGGATGCCAGGTCGAATGAGTGATGCCAGGTCGATGCTGTGACTTCAGGGCAAAAGAAAGCCCGCGCTAGGCGGGCTGTGAGTTGGTAGCTGATGAATGCTGTTAGCGGCTCATGCCTCACCGCCTTCGAGCTGCTCAGTGATGCTGTCGATGCTGTCGCTCAGGTGTTGATACAGGTCGGCCCGCTTGTAGCTGTCCGGGCATGATAGCTTGCGCCTCACGTGGGCGGTCACACTGCCCCGCGAATGAGTAAGACCCTTCATTTCGAGGCTGATGGCGTGTTTCCACTGTAAAAGCTGAAAAAGAGGTATCTCAACCACCACACCGTTAAAGTCATAGATGCCCACATTGCTTGCTAATAGTTGCTGTGACATGACTAGTACCCCGCAGCTTCAGCACGATAGTCGCGCTGGCGATGGCTGATATCTTGAAAATCAGGATAGCCGTACTCATTAAGCGGCATTGGATTGGTGGCAACGACCTGATGCAGCGTCGAAGACAGGCGACCATCGCAATCACTGCCATCACGCTCGATAAATCGCGTCAGCTCCTGCCCATCGTCAGACAGCTCCCAAGTAATCCGCGAGGCACTGTAGCCCTCGTCGGTACGCTCGAAAGTAGAATGCTCAAGGCTTTGCCCCGGCTCGATTGTTAGCGTTACCACGCCATTGTTGTAGGTTTTAAATCTCATGCTCATACCCCTATGGTAATAACAGAATGATTAGAAGCACTGCCAGCACGAAGCTGGCAGTACCCCAATGGATTACAGGCGGGCGCTTGCTCATGCGCTTTCCTTGATGTGCCAAGTAATGCCCTTGCTAGACATTGCCTCGCCCAACGTCAGGTCACACTCGGTATCAGTAATAACGCCGGAGAATTGGTCAAGCTCAGAGGCTGGCAGATATCCCAGCTCAGGAAAGCCTAATCCAAGATCGCAAAGCCCGAACAGCATCGTAGCGCCATTGATAAGCTCGGCGTGTACGATGTGCCATTCCGCTGATGCTACTTCAAAGCGCACAATGACCGGACGGTCATAGTTAGCCACCTCGGGATTGTCTGCAGCGCCAGCACAAAATAGCTGAGTTGAGAGTGAATCGGATATGTATGATTTCATTGTGTCAGTCTCCAAGTAGCCCACACCACACGGGCCTTATACACACTTTAATTTATGTGCAGCTACTGTCAAGTGGTTTATTTTCGGAGATTCCGGGCAGCCTGGGCGATGGTGTGACATCACATATATCTTACTTCGGGGCTGTAGCTCAACGGTTCGCTTCCTTTTTGCTGTGGCTCAACGGTCAGGCAAAAAAAAGCCCCTGACTAGCAGGGGCGAGAGACTGCGACAAGTTCAGAACTCGCCACGCATTGCCAGCGACACTGTGCTGTCGGGCGTGACAATGAAATGATCGAGAACTCGCACATCTATCAGTTCCATAGCATCACGGATACGGCGGGTAATGCTTTTATCTGATGCTGATGGCTCAGGCACACCGGACGGATGATTGTGTGCCAGCACGATAGCGGCAGCGTTCAGGTCGATAGCACTGCGTACCAGCTCACGCGGGTATACCGTGGTCGCATCAATAGTGCCTTTGAATTCTTCGCGGAACTCAAGAACACGGTGGCGATTGTCGAGATACAGCACACCAAACACTTCCTGCTTACGGTGGGCGAGATTCGCCTTTAAGAAATCACGGCTGGCTGCTGGTGATTCGATTGCAACGCCCTTCTCGATGCCGCAAAGCTTTAAGTACGCTGCTGCGACTTCTTCGATATTGGCTGCTTGTCCTGCTTTGTTGTATAGCTTCATTGTCAGTCTCCAAAATGCCCGCTACCACAGCGGGGTTATAAACATAGTATCAATTGTGGATAGTGTTGCAAGTTCTTTTTTTCAGGTAGTGGTAGCCAGGACGATTCAGTGACGCGAGCCTTCCTTCTCACATTGTGGCAGTAGCTCAACGGTGGGTCAGTCGCTCAACGGTCTACCTCTTGGCTGTAGCTCAACCGCCAGACAAAAGAATGCCCCGCTACCGTTGGGGGCGATAGCGGGGCGTGGGGTTGCCGCAGGACGCGGCAGGGAGACTAACTGTTTGCAGCTTTCGGCGTGATATCTTCGAGCCTGTGCAGTTCTTCAATCAGGCTTTCTTTCTGCTCTGGTGTGCATTCAAGGATATGCCGCGCCAGTTCATCAGTGCTGATATCGCCGCTGTCGAGTATCCGGCGCAAGGCGAACTCACTGTCACATTCGATAGCGACACAGGCTTCAGTCAGATTGTTATGAGTATCAACGGCCTGTTGACTGCCGCCAGCAAACAACACCAGCCGCACAACATACTTCGCATCCGGCAATACCTTCCCACCAGCGTCTGTGATATCACGCTTGTCCATATCGCTCAGTGATTCAGCGGTGCATTCTTCGATGTAGTATTCACCTGAAGCCAGCATGAATACCGATTCCGGCGGCTTGAACTCGGGATAGTGGTTTGTGTCGGGGTCGATGCCGTACTTCTCGTACAGCTTCGGCAGGGCTTCGGGCGGGTATCCACCAACCTGCGTCCATTCGTAAGTACGGGTATCCAGCACGAAGAAACCTGCATCCCCATGACTGCGTTTTTCCTGATATTCAGTCATTAACAGTTCTGATACCAGTGGTGTTTTACCGCCAAACACACCGAGGCTCATATTGTCGGCATAGCCGCAGTGCTGGTGACAAACACCTACCAGCCGCGCATAAGCATAGGCAAAGTCATTGCCCCGGCTCTCCATCAGCTTGCGGTGAATGTCCAGAATCATCGGCACAGCGTAACCGCCCCAATGCAGATATATTTCCTGACTGACGTTTTCACCATCAGTTACTACGATTATTGCTCTATCACCCATGAGTATTCTCCAGTTAAGGGTTGTGGTTAAAATTCTTCCATCATTGAAGCAGCACCATCTAGGTCACTGCCAAGAACGTCATACAATGAACCAGCCTTCATTGCTGTATCAGGGTTATGAGGCTCGTTGGTGCATTTGCTGTTAGGGTCACTATTGAACTCGTTGCCGAAAACACCGCAGCCATTCTTTCTGAATAGCTTGTTTGCTTGCTCAATAGGAAGGTCTACATCATGCAGGGAGTCGATATCCCACGGCTCGCCACAGTGTCTGCAATAAATATCCATTATCAGTCTCCATTTATGCCCGCCACCACGGCGGGATAGCTTCAGATTACCAAATGTGGACACCATTGCAAGCGTTATTTTTGAGCAGGTTTCAGCCGGCAACCACTCGCCGGCACTGGCTATCACTGGCGTAGGTCAACAGTAGATCAGTCGTGGGTCAACAGCCCGGGGAGCTGGCAAGGATACCTGGTATATCAGTAGTGGCAGATGTTGACTAAGTGATTGATTCGCAAGGGCTTGCGAAAATCAGTCCACATTTGAATCGTGGTCAACCGTCACGGGCCGGCGACCACCCATTGTTTTGCGTCGTTGAACCGCCCTTTCCATAGCGTCGGCGGTGTTCACGATCACGTTCACATCACTGCTGTCGTTCAACAGCCCGATGGATTTAGCCAATGAATCCAATGCTTTCTGCGGGTCAACTGTCTTCAGCTTGATAACGGTGGTGCGTATCGTGTCGCCGGAGTCGGTCACAATCTCTTTCACGGTTAGATCAACAGACCGTAAGCGGCGCTGTACCTCTACTGGCAGCTTGGTTACGTCTGTA